>OGOG01002393.1_pt1 | contig 15902 bp, 18 predicted proteins | sample 1552581 | NCBI WGS metagenome assembly OGOG01 (sample SAMEA2580152, study PRJEB22360) | human gut metagenome | biome: human gut; feature: human-associated habitat; material: faeces | place: Denmark | collected 2008/2010 | reverse complement strand
TCTCACGGAAACCGTGTTTGTTTTTTCTCTTTCTGTTAGAGGGTTGAAATGTTCTTTTCATTACTGTATCTTGTTTTTATGTTATTACTTCTACGGATTCGGGCTGCAAAAATAGGCACTTTTTTTAAATAAACCAAGAGTTAAGTCATTTTTAGTCAAAACATTTTGTGTTTTTTGCCGATTTAGATTACTTTTGCACCCGAAAAGGTTCGAAGATAACTCAATAACAATCTATAAAATAAAGAATATCAAGTATGATTAATGCTCAAGACATCAAGAACGGAACTTGTATCCGCATGGATGGCAAACTGTATTTCTGTATCGAATTCCTCCACGTTAAACCGGGTAAAGGTAACACCTTCATGCGTACAAAACTGAAAGATGTAGTAAGCGGCTACGTTCTCGAACGTCGCTTCAATATCGGTGAGAAGCTGGAAGACGTACGCGTTGAACGTCGTCCCTATCAGTACCTGTACAAAGAAGGTGAAGATTATATCTTCATGAATCAGGAAACATTCGATCAACACCCGATCGCTCACGACCTGATCAACGGTGTAGATTTCTTGCTGGAAGGTGCAGTAGTAGAAGTTGTATCGGATGCATCTACCGAAACCGTGCTTTATGCTGATATGCCTATCAAAGTTCAGATGAAAGTTACTTATACAGAACCGGGCTTGAAAGGCGACACTGCTACCAACACCTTGAAACCGGCTACTGTAGAATCAGGTGCAACCGTTCGTGTCCCGCTGTTTATCAGTGAAGGCGAAACAATCGAGATCGATACTCGTGACGGTTCTTACGTAGGTCGTGTGAAAGCATAAGTATACACAGACTCATTAACACAGCCTCCCTGCATTCTGCCGGAATATCCGGTTGGAATGCAGGGAGTTCTATTTTATCGCCACCTTTCATCCCCCCAAAGCACAAAGACTACAGAGATTGGAACTATGATATATGCATATCTAAAAGAGAGAAAAACTCTATGACCTCCCTGTCCCCTACGATAAGACAAATTCAACCATTCTACAGAAATCTTTACCAAACTTCCGGAAAGAAGCCTGAAAACATCGAAAGTGGAGAAGTCGCGTTCCTATCTTCAAAGGCTGTACTCGCTACCTTTAAAAACCAAAGGCTTCCTGGTTTTCAACCAACACCACTTTGCCCCCAAAGGTATTCAAGACAAAGCATAATGGACAAAAAGAGTGCATTAAAAGAGATTATCGGAAAATAATAATTTATCTTTGCCAATATTAAATATGAAGATTAACTATACATATATGATGCGATACTCCGTTATTATTCCCGTTTACAACCGTCCCGACGAAGTGGACGAACTATTGCAAAGCCTGACAGCCCAACACTTCAAGGATTTCGAAGTCGTGGTTGTAGAAGACGGATCATCTGTCCCTTGCGAAAAGATAGTGAACCAATACCAGGGAAAATTGGATATACATTACTACAACAAACCGAACTCCGGTCCCGGACAAACCCGTAATTACGGTGCCGAACGTAGCAACGGCGAATATCTCATCATACTGGATTCGGACTGTATCTTGCCCGAAGGATATCTCGATGCAGTAGAGAAAGAACTGCAGACCGCCCCGGCCGATGCCTTTGGAGGGCCGGACCGGGCACATAGTTCTTTCACCGATATACAAAAAGCCATTAATTACTCCATGACTTCTTTCTTCACCACGGGAGGCATCCGCGGAGGCAAAAAGAAAATGGATAAATTCTATCCGAGAAGTTTCAACATGGGTGTCCGCCGGGAGGTTTATCAGGCATTAGGAGGTTTCTCCAATATGCGTTTCGGCGAAGACATCGATTTCAGTATCCGCATATTCAAGGGAGGATACCAATGCCGTCTCTTTCCCGATGCCTGGGTATACCACAAACGACGTACGGATTTTAAGAAATTCTTCAAGCAAGTGCACAACTCCGGTATTGCACGTATCAATCTCTACAAAAAATATCCCGAATCGTTGAAAGTCGTCCATTTGCTGCCGGCTGTATTCACGTTAGGAGTTGCACTTCTACTATTATGCACTCCCTTTTGCTTGTTCAGCCTCGTCCCGATTCTGCTTTATGCCTTACTGGTCTGCCTGGATTCTGCGCTGCAAAACAAAAGCTTACGCATCGGCATCTATTCCATCGCTGCTTCTTTCATCCAACTTATCGGATACGGCACAGGATTCTGGCGTGCCTGGTGGGAACGCTGTATACTGGGAAGGAACGAATTTGAGGCTTTCCGCAAGAACTTCTATAAATAAAGATGCTTCAACAAAACCTTATCCCGCAAAACACATTAAATCATGAACAAACAGAAACTAAACATCAAGCAGTGGTCCAAAGCCGATCGGCCACGCGAAAAAATGATGGCAAAAGGTTCCGAAGCATTGAGCGACGCTGAACTATTGGGCATCCTGATAGGTTCGGGCAATACGGAAGAGAGTGCCGTTGAACTGATGAGAAGAATACTTGCCACTTGCGACAACAACCTGAATGAACTGGGGAAATGGGAAGTACGGAACTTTTCTTCATTCAAAGGCATGGGACCGGCCAAAAGCCTCACCATCATGGCCGCTCTGGAACTAGGCAAGCGGCGTAAACTGCAGGAAAGCAAAGAACGGGAACAGATCAGATGTTCAGAGGACATCTACAAGCTGTTCCATCCACTGATGTGTGATCTGCCGCAAGAAGAGTTCTGGATTCTGCTTCTGAACCAAGCATGTAAAGTAATCAACAAATTACGTATCAGTACAGGAGGCATTGACGGAACTTATGCCGATGTACGCACCATCTTACGAGAAGCACTGATAGGACGTGCCACACAATAGCCCTGATTCATAATCACCCATCGGGCCATGCGAAGCCCAGCCAAGAGGACAAACGCCTGACGGGCGCCATACAAAAAGCGTCGCAAACGATGAACATCACCTTGGTGGATCATGTCATTGTCTGCGACGGTTGCTTTTATAGTTTTGCTGACGAAGGGCTTATCTGACCCGGCATAACGATTGGAATCCGGAAAAGTTAAAGTTGGGTTTCTCCTTCAATATAGTTCTCAAGAAACAGGTTCTCACCATCGAACACAGCATAAGAGAAGAAGTTGATCCAGTCCCCCAAGATAAGTATTCGCGCCGTAGCACTCAACATCAGGTCAAGTTCGATATGGCGATGACCGTAAATAAAGAAGTTAATATTAGGATGACTTTTCAAGTATTCCTTGGTATAAAGCACCAGAAACTCTTTATTTTCTCCCATATAATCCGGTTCTTTTCCACCCTCACGCTTCAGCCGGCTGTGTTTGGCCCAATTCAATCCCAAGTCAATGCTCCATCGGGGATGAATCGCAGAGAACAAAGTCTGTAACGTACGACTATGGAACATAGTACGTAGCAACTTGAACTTTTTATCCGGATCTCCCAGCCCGTCACCATGTGCCAGGTAGAACTCTTTTCCATAAATCTCAGTGGTAACCGGTTCACGATGAATCGTCACCCCACACTCCTTAGTCAGATAGTCGCCGCACCAGATATCATGATTTCCCGTAAAGAAATGCACCTCTACTCCCATATCAGTCAGTTCGGAGAGTTTCCCTAAAAAACGGGTATAACCTTTGGGAACAACCAAACGGAACTCATACCAAAAGTCGAACATATCGCCCAGCAGATATACTGCGGCAGCTTTGTGCTTAATGCTGTCGAGAAAATTGACCAGGCGCCGCTCCTGCGTACGTCCATGCTCTATGGCACGTGACCCCAAGTGGGCATCAGAAAGGAAATATACGTTTTTCATACTGTAAGAATGGATCGTTTAAGAATAGAGGTAAACTGACAATGGTTACAAAAAGCCCAATTCCAACTTAGCCTCTTCGCTCATCATATCTTTATCCCACTCCGGCTCAAAAACCAGATTGATTGTGGCAGAGTTTACCCCGTCAATCGACTCTACTTTCTGACGTACATCTTCCATAATGAAATCTGCCGCAGGACAGTTAGGAGCAGTCAAGGTCATATCAATAGATACTTCTCCATCCTCGGAAACATCTATTTTGTAAATCAGTCCCAGATCGTATACGTTTACCGGAATTTCGGGATCGAATACGGTTTTGAGCATATCTACTATCTTTTCTTCTATTTCAAACTTAGTCATATCTGTATTTCTTTGAAAATTCATAAGACAAAGCTAAAGAAATTCTTTGAAAGATAGAGAATATTGAGGATAAATTAACGGGTTATTTATACCCACCGGCTTTTGCGATGCGTTTCGGTATCTCCGTATTATCCATTTTACCGATGAACAGATCGGAACCGGCACCGATAGCAAATACCGGCACATATCCTGCAGAATGTCCGCCGCTTGTCCAGCCTACCATAGCGATTTGATCCATCACTTCTTTGGCTTTAGCAGCCATCGGCTCAGTCTTGGCATACATACTTTCGGCAAATTCCACTTTATTTCTTACAAATGACTTTTCATATTCGTCACGCAGTTTCTTCTCTTGCTCCCAGGTGATAGGAAGTACAGACCAGAAGCCCATCTCTTCGGACAGCAGATTCTTAATGTCTTCCCAAGCTACATGATTGTTCTTAGCTTTGCGCAAATCACTGATCTTTTTAGAGAGTACTTCGGCAGATGCTTTCTGGTTCTCAAGTGCTTTGAGATTCAAGGCATACTTTCCAGTTCCCAATGCGATACCTCCTGTTTCATGGTCGGCAGTTACCACAATCAAGGTTTCTTTCGGGTGTTTCTTGTAAAACTCATAAGCAACTTTGATGGCATTATCCATATCCGCCACTTCGTGGAACACCGTAGCGGCATCATTCCCGTGACAAGCCCAGTCTATCTTACCCCCTTCTACCATCAGAAAGAAACCTTTGTTTTTGCCTTTAGTCAAAAAGTCAATAGCGCTTTCTGTAATCTGTGCCAGAGTCAGGTCTCCTTCTTTACTATCGATAGCATAAGGCAAAGAGCCCGTATCGGCACCTTCTTCTTGAATCAATATCATCTTACCTGCCGCAGCAGCTTTGGCTTTATAATCGTTATACCCACGAGCAATGGTGTAACCGGCTTCTTCAAACATCGGGAAAATGCTCGGAGCTTCTTTCTTATCATAAGTAGTGGTTGGTTTCAGGAAACCGGCACCGGCATAAAAATCAAAACCTGCTTTAGGAAGATCGGTAGCTATTTCATAATACATATTCCGATCCGGCTGATGTGCGTAGAAAGCAGCAGGAGTAGCATGATCGACACTGACACTGGTGGTAACTCCCACCCTTTTACCGGCTTTCTTTGCTTTCTCGGCAACTGTCTGCAAAGGATTCTTCTGATCATCCATCCCAATGGAACCATTATAAGTCTTTTCGCCGGTGGAAAGAGCAGTTCCCGCAGCCGAAGAATCAGTCACGGAATTAGTGGCAGAGAAAGTAGTAGCCATTGTCCCCACCGGGAACTGTGTAAAAAGCAAAGGCTCTACACCAATGCGGCCCTTCTGGATTTCGGCACGATACATTTCCGTACCATTCACTTGATTGACACCCATTCCATCACCAATGAAATAGAAAACATATTTTGCCTGAGCATTGGCTATAACTGCCACACAGACAAAAAGAAAGAAATAAAAAAGTCGTTTCATTCTTGTACTATTTTAAGTTTATTCGAGTTAGTGATAGCAAAGATAAAAATTTTAAAAAGAAGAAAAGGAGAAAGAGATATGAATATTCTGTTAAATAGATCACCGAGCATCAATTACCCTTCAACCCAAACTGCCATCTCTAACCTGCCTCATATAAAAAAGCCGGAAAACAGAGAGTAGATCTCCGCCTCCGGCTTTTTATCTATAATTACTTATCAACCTTTATTTATCCAAGATAGCCATTGTATCAGAAGCAATCAGCAATTCTTCATCAGTCGGGATCACTACTACCTTCACTCTTGAATCATCAGTTGAGATAATAGCCTCTTCACCGCGAACCTTGTTCTTTTCCGGATCGAGTTTCACACCCAGGAATTCCAGTCCTTCACAAACACCGGCACGGCAAGTCGCCTGATTTTCACCAACACCACCTGTGAACAGAATAACATCGACCCCACCCAAAGCAGCGGCATACGCACCAATATATTTCTTAATGCGATAGAAGTACATCTGTTCAGTCAGGATAGCCTGCGGATCACCTTTGGCAACGGCAGCTTCCAAGTCACGCATATCACTTGAGCCGTTCATCATACCGGCTACACCACTTTTCTTATTCAGCAGGTTAGAGATACCCGTAGTAGTCAGGCCCTCTTTATCCATGATGAATGTAACAGCTCCGGCATCGATATCACCGGAACGAGTACCCATCATCAATCCTTCCAACGGTGTCAGTCCCATAGAAGTATCGATACACTTACCATCTTTGATAGCAGCAATCGAACCACCATTACCGATATGGCAAGTAATCAGTTTCAAACCTTCCGGTTTAATTCCCAGGTATTCGCATACGCGCTGAGAAACATAACGGTGAGAAGTTCCGTGGAAACCATAACGGCGCACACCATACTTCTTGTACAATTCGTAAGGGATAGCATACAGATATGCATGCTCCGGCATAGTCTGGTGGAATGCAGTATCGAATACACCGATTTGCGGAACATTCGGCAGAATAGCTGTAATGGCGTCAACTCCTTTCAGGTTAGCAGGATTGTGGAGAGGTGCCAGATCATTGCAGGCAGCAAAAGCCTCAAGCACTTCCTTAGTCAGCAGTACTGATTTACTGAAGCGTTCACCTCCGTGCACCATACGATGACCTACGGCATTGATTTCTTCGAGTGATTGGATAGCACCATATTCGGGACTTACCAGTGTATTCAAGATGAATTCCACACCTACGGTATGTTCGGGGATATCCTTCTCCAAAATTTTCTTTTCACCATTCGGCAAAGTCAATTTCAGGAATGAATCTTTCAAACCGATCTTTTCGATACCACCCTGGGCAATCACTTCTTTGCTGTCCATATCGAACAGCTTGTATTTGATAGATGAACTACCACAGTTCAATACTAAAACTTTCATATCTGATTTTCGATTTAATTATTTACCATTCTTTGCAGCAATCGCCTGATTAGCTGTGATTGCAATCATTCTGTATACGTCTTCAATAGAGCATCCGCGTGAAAGGTCGTTCACCGGACGTGCAATACCTTGAAGAATCGGTCCTACCGCGTCGGCATGCCCCAAGCGCTGAACCAGTTTATAAGAAATGTTACCAACTTCCAAACTAGGAACAATCAGTACATTAGCCTCGCCGGCAACCGGAGACCCCGGAGCTTTGCTTGCACCTACCGAAGGCACCAATGCAGCGTCTGCCTGCATTTCACCGTCGATATTCAAATCCGGTGCCATTTCTTTAGCTAATTTCAATGCCTCTACCACCTTATCCACGTTCTCATGTTTTGCCGAACCTTTAGTAGAGAAACTAAGCATTGCCACTTTCGGTTCAGCAATTCCTGCTACAGCCTGTGCCGTACGTGCAGTACAAACAGCGATCTGTGCCAACTGCGAAGCATCCGGAACCGGAGTTACGGCTACGTCACCCATCACCAGCAAACCATTCTGACCACATTCCGGAGCATGTGTCAACAACAACATAGCACCCGAAACGCATGTAATTCCCGGAGAAGTCTTAATAATCTGAAGTGCCGGACGAAGCACATCACCCGTAGTGTTGCGGGCACCTGCCAACTGACCGTCAGCATCGCCACTTTTAATGATCAGACAACCCAAGTACAACGGATCGAGCACCAACTTACGGGCTTCTTCGATGGTCATACCTTTTTTCTTACGAAGCTCGCACAATAACTGCGCATATTCTTCTTTCTTCGGATGGTTCTCAGGATCTATAATAGTAGCCCTATTAATATTTCCGAGTCCCCATTTGGCAGCAGCTGCATTAATTTCTTCCGGGTTACCCAAAAGAATCAAATCTGCAACTTCATCTGTCAAAATCTGGTTAGCAGCTTTTAAAGTACGTTCTTCCGTACCTTCGGGAAGGACAATGCGCTGACGATTTGCTTGCGCACGCGCAACGATAGAGTTAATTAAATTAAGCATAGATATTTAATATTGTATATAAATTCAGTAGGGTGTGTTATTTCACGCCGCAAAAGTACACAATTTTGCAATATCAACATTGCAATTCGGGGTATTTTTTACCCCGAACTTGCAATTATTATAATATTTAACACTAGCGGATTATTTCCGGGGGTACACTCTTGAAACGATCCATACACATTCCTATCGGAGCACCGATATAAGTCGGATCACAAATAAGATATTTTTTACCATCCAACAGAATGTAATCACCCGAAATATCTTCGTTGAACCGTACAGCCGAAGCGATATGATTCGGATAGTCGAGCAACACAGCATCCAGTCCCAACAAATCTTTCACCAAGTTAGAAAACAGAATGGCTCGATCCTCACAATCACAAGCCGGATAATAAAAATTTTCGTCCATGAAGAAAGGCTTTTCATACCCAAATTGTTCACCATCCGTCTGATATTGGAATGAATTCTGCACAAAATCAATCAGGATATTCGCAGCATCTTTCTCCGATTTCCCCTTTATTGCCGCCTGCAAAGGCGGGTAAAGAGCACTCTTCAACTCCTTGCTCATAGGGGTTTTGTAGTAAACAGCAACTTCACATTGCGGATAGTCCTTATAGAAATCCATCAGGTTCTTATTGACTGCCGTATTGACTTTAAGGAGAGATTTTTCGGATGGAGACACTGTCTTGCTAAACTCCTGCATGCCGAATTGAGGCACGGCGCTCAGATCCATACATACCAGATTCTTCGCATTGGCAAAATCCTGACTATATGTATAAACAGCCATTGACCCACCTTTATCCGCCTCAAAGACATAGTACTTCACACCTTTGAAGGTAATATAAGGTATGCCGAAAATAGTTCCTGCCGGAGCCACCAATAATTTTAATTTATCGTTTATCTTGGACAAACGCACCTTATATCCACATTTATTGAGGATGAACATCTGCAGAAAAGCTACATCGTCTTTTTTGGCAACACCACACATCTGCACTCCCAACTGCTTGATGAACATTAAAAATGCCCAGTCGTTCATCTGATGCTCCTTCTTTAAACGAATACAATCGTTAATCAACTGTTCATGATCGGCTTTACACAAACGACTCCAGGCACCTGCCACTTTACTTTCGCTTGTTCCGCCCAATTCAAAACCGTCAATCACGTCTGTAGCCACTTCAAACCGTGTTCCATAAAACTCAATCGCATTGCGATGCGCTGAACTTCCGGGCAACGGAGCTGGGATATCTACCTTTACAGGGGTATAAGGTTTGCCCGGAACATAAACACCCGGAGCCGGTTTATCAGCCACTGCCGGCAGCTCCGGCTTCTTGACTTCCACATTCACTTTGCCTCCTACACCCGGTTTATCGGCTATGGGTATCTTAGACACCGCCGGCTTAATCTCTACCGGAGCAGGAACCGGCTTTTTTTTAAAAAAAAGTGTCGGTTTCACCGGTTCCGGCCGAGTGGGCATCGAATCCCCCATAGAGGCATTATACTTTTGCCACGCTTCTTTCAGGAAAGTGGCAAACTCTTCGTCTGCTTTATTCTTAAATTCTTTATATTCTTTTTGCTGTTTCTCTTGAAAAGTATCAAACTCCTTCTGATAGTTCACGTCCTGTGCTGTGATAACGGACGGTATCAGAAAAAGTGAAGCAAAAACGAAAGAAAAGTAATGTTTCGTTTTCATCATAATAAGTGATTAATGATTAACGGTCAGTGATTCGGGAATCACTATTTTATCAATACCATATCATAAAAAGCACAACGCTGAACCGCCGGGATAGAGTACACCCACTCCAATACATTCTGATAAGTGACTTCTTTGGTAAATGGGATATCTTCCTTAGTAGCCACCATCATCATATTTATCTTCTCGCTTTCCTTACCATGCTGCTTCTCCATACGATAGTCGACAGCATTACTAAAAGGAATCGCATATTCTTTACCGGCTTTCAACAATGTATTCGGTTCATAACTGTTAGGATAAAGCAAAGCCCCCCCATTACTGTCGAACCAGAAAAACTTCAAGTATGAATCCGTACCATGTATAGTCAGCTTACAGTGAAACACATCCCCTTCACGATAGAGTGTTTCCACTCCTTTCACCTCAAGGGCATACGAACTATCCGACTTGTCCTCTTTCCGAACCTCGGCGTCAATGGTCACTACCTTATACAGGCTACGGGTATCCGTGTCCCAAACCTCTTCAACTTTTTTATTAGTAACATTCACCATTCCCCCGATAGCCAGCACATTCATTTGCGAATAAGCTTCATGAAGCTCCTGGCCGTCTTCCTGGGTGATCTGGCCAAATACCGACCACACATTTTCCATCACACCCGCTTTCTGCAGAGCAGCTTTCTTCGCTTCCATGAAAGCCCTCTCTTCCGCCTGCTTCAATGTGATGTCATCGCTAACCTGCCAACGCCCCTGTACGCCTTTCACCTTCACGGGTTTCTGTGCATAAAGAGCGCTGGCGGCAGTCAGTAAAAGTATAGCTAAAATTCCTAATAGCCTGTTTACGTTCATTCAGTTTGCCTATTTATATTAAAACTTACTGAGCGAGTTTATCCAGTTCCTTAGCCAATTCCGGTGATTTTTTAGCCAATTCTTCGCTAAGTGCTTTGACAGCTACTTTGTTTGCAGCTTCCAGGCTATAACCGATGGTTACCATTACCTCTACATTTTTGTTAGGCAACGTTCTATATACTTCAACCAAAGGAATAGTACGTCCCAGCGTTCCACTGATAATACTCTTACCGGCAGCTACTGCGCTCGACAGACTGGCAGCTTCCTCCTGCCCCATATCGTCATTGGCTACTTTCGATTCGATCAACTGTGTAACCTTTGTCTGAACCTGTCCGGCGATATCAATCTTGGCCGTGTTGGTAGCCTGCATAGCTGCAGCCGACTGATTTCCACCAATCACTCTTGATGTGGCAATATACCAGTATGGATTGCCATTCATATCAATTTCCATCTGTTTTTCCCATGAATTCTCCAGTTGTTTGTCCAACGGTAACTTTCCTACCGGAGTCTTGAATCCTTCTTTCGTCAGTTCCTTCGCTTGTTTGCGTGCTTCTTTAATGGCTTTTTTCTGCAAATCTTTGTTGATTACTTTTTCATCTTTCTGAATAGCTTTATAAGCCTTACCTGTCGCTTTTTCTTGTGCAAGTGCATTTAAAGAAATCATCATTGCGAGTGTTGCGAAAACACTGATTAACAAACTCTTTTTCATATCAATTCTGTTTTTAGTGGTTAATATTCGTTATGTATATTCGTTTTTCACTTTGCAAAAATATATAAAGTAATCCATTTCGTTTACTTTTTCTTTATTTTTTTGTAGTTCCCCACTGTTAAATAAGAATCTTCGTGCCTTATTAGTTGCTACCCTAACTCTATTTTTCATAACTTTGCAACGTTTTCAAAAATCAATAGGTAATAGTATGATACGTCAGTGTGCCATTTTATTTGGCTGTTTGGCTTTGGGTGAATTGATTGTTTATCTCACGGGGATTAAGCTCCCGTCCAGCATCATCGGGATGTTGCTGCTCACCCTCTTTTTGAAATTAGGTTGGATCAAATTGCATTGGGTGCAGGGAATGTCCGACTTTCTAGTTGCTAATCTTGGTTTTTTCTTTATTCCTCCGGGAGTAGCCCTGATGTTATATTTCGACATCATTGCGGCACAGTTCTGGCCGATTGTGATAGCTACTCTAGTCAGTACCCTTCTTGTGCTTGTCATCACCGGATGGGTCCATCAATTAACACGTAAACTCAAATGAATTATTTAGAAAATGAATTCTTCCTGCTGGCAATCACTTTCGGGATTTACTTCTTTGCCAAGCTTTTACAAAAAAAGACAGGAATACTCCTACTCAATCCCATCTTGTTGACTATTGCAGTCATCATCATTTTCCTTAAACTGACAAATATCTCCTTCGAAACTTACAATCAGGGCGGACACTTGATTGAATTCTGGCTAAAGCCCGCAGTCGTAGCTCTTGGAGTTCCTCTATACCTGCAACTCGAAACGATTAAGAAGCAGCTGCTTCCTATCATTCTGTCCCAATTGGCCGGCTGCATCGTAGGCGTTATTTCAGTCGTACTGATAGCTAAGCTTATGGGAGCCTCACAGGAAGTCATCCTGTCACTTGCTCCCAAATCAGTCACCACTCCGATTGCAATGGAGGTAACCAAGACATTGGGTGGAATCCCGTCTCTGACAGCAGCAGTAGTTGTTTGTGTGGGTTTACTGGGTGCAGTATTAGGTTTCAAAACGATGAAGATCATGCATGTAGGCAGCCCTATCGCGCAAGGACTTTCGATGGGTACGGCCGCTCATGCCGTCGGCACCTCAACAGCCATGGATATCAGCAGTAAATACGGTGCCTATGCAAGCCTCGGTTTAACCCTCAACGGTATTTTTACTGCATTGTTGACCCCAACTATTCTGCGATTATTAGGAATTCTCTAACAAAATAGCTTTATCTTTGTTATATATAAACAGTTAAAAGGAAATAACAACTTTATGATCGCATTCAGAGATATAACGATCCAAGACAAGGATACCATCACAGCCTACACGATGAATAGTTGCCGTCGCAACTGCGACCTCTCTTTTTCCAACTTATGCAGTTGGCGGTTCTTGTATCACACCAAGTTTGCCATTATCAATAACTTTCTGGTTTTCAAATTCTGGGCCGGCGATGAATTGGCCTATATGATGCCGGTTGGTGAAGGCAATCTTGAAGAAACACTGAACGAACTGATTGAAGATGCCCGACAGGAGGGTGAACCTTTCTGCATGTTGGGAGTCTGCTCATGTATGCGCGAAGATCTCGAGGCCATTATGCCTGGTCAGTTTGGCTTCACGGTTGACCGCGATTATGCCGATTATATTTATTTACGTAGTGATCTCGCAACACTGAAAGGAAAAAAATTCCAGTCCAAACGGAATCACATTAACAAATTCCGCAATACATATCCTGACTATAAGTATTCTCCGATCACCAAAGACCGAATACAGGAATGCCTAGAGTTAGAGGCCAAATGGTGCAAAGCCAATGACTGCGACCAACAGGAAGGGACCGGAAACGAGCGACGTGCCCTGATCTACGCTCTCAATCATTTCGAAGAGTTAGGACTGACGGGAGGTATCCTTCACGTCAATGGACAGATTGTAGCCTTCACTTTCGGCATGCCGATCAATAAAGAAACTTTCGGTGTACATGTAGAAAAAGCAGATACCAGCATCGATGGCGCTTATGCCATGATCAATTACGAATTTGCCAATCACATCCCCGAACAATATATTTACATCAACAGAGAAGAAGATTTAGGAATAGAAGGGTTACGCAAAGCCAAGCTTTCGTACCACCCGGAAACTATTTTGGAGAAATATATGGCTTGCCTGAAAGAGCAGCCTGTAGAAATGATAAAATGGTAGCATAATCCAATGATAAAGGAGCAGGTAAAATCATTATGGAAACTTTGTTTCGATGATAGCGAGGCATTCATCGAACTTTACTTCCGGCTTCGTTACAATAACGAAGTCAACTTAGCCATTCAAAGTGGCGAAGAAGTGATTGCTGCGCTCCAAATGCTCCCTTATCCAATGACATTCTGCAATAAAATAGTACCTACTTCGTATATCTCCGGTGCGTGTACGCATCCCGATTACCGTGCGAAAGGAGTGATGCGGGAGTTATTATCACAGAGTTTTGCCCGCATGCTCCGTAACGGTGTTCTGTTTAGTACATTGATTCCTGCCGAACCCTGGCTATTCGGTTATTACGCCAAAACAGGCTATACTCCCGCTTTCCGTATCTCCCACAAAGTCTTCTCACTTTCAGAGTTGACCATTGATCCGGAACCGGATACCATGATTGAAGAAACGACGGAATATCAAGAAGATTATTATCAATACCTGACCGGCAAGCTATCCGAACGTGCCTGTTGTTTACAACATACGCCTACAGATTTTAAAGTAGTCCTTGCCGATCTTGCCTTGACACAAAATACCGTTCTCATTGCCCGGAAGGATAATCGAGTAACGGGTATAGCTGTTGTCTATAAACACGATGATAGCTCGTATATCAACGAGTTGTTTGCTGACAATGAGGCTGTCCGGGCACAATTACTCTACCGGGCCGGACTAAGAAACGGCACTGAACGGATTATTCTTCAACTTCCCCCTGTAGAATCCCTGCCAAGTGTCCCATTAGGAATGGCACGCATCATTGATGCCCGGGCAGTTCTTCAACTCTATGCAGCAGGTTGTCCCGAAGTGGAAATGAATATCGAACTGACTGACGAACAGCTTTCGGTCAATAACGGTTATTACTATCTCTGCAAAGGAAAATGTATGACCAGTGAAGTCCGCTTACCCGGAGTACATACCCGAATGACCATTGCCGAATTATCGGAAAAGATACTGGATGAAATGCAGCCGTATATGAGCTTGATGATGAATTAGAGTTTTCCGTTCTTTTTCATTTAAGAATATAGCCCAACAAGCTGCATTTATCTTTTCAAATAATATTTTATAATAACAGGATTATCATCTTCCTTAATTTGCTCCATCTTACGTATTTCTTCTGAAGACATGAAGCGCTGATCAACGAGTCTGGACACATATTCAGGTTGATGTATGGAAAGCAATATATTATCGACTATAGCGAAACAACAATTCATAATAAAAGGCTTCCCTTCATTAGTCAAAAAACTCTCTTTCGTTTTCCGATTATAAATAAAGTTACTTCCGAAACCTTGAGTAGACTTTACAAAATAGACATAAACATAGTCTTCATTAAAAAATTTAATTAAGGGAACAAAGTGATTGTTAGAATGCTTCAAAAATTGAGATCTATCCTGCATTTCTTTTACAACCCTCAACCTCTCTTCATCTAAATCAGTTCTTTTACCCGCCGCACGCCCCGGTAACCCCTCTTCCTTTATCTCCGAATCACCAAAATCAAGGTACATCATCGGAGTAAATTTCATCTCTTTAGTATCTATCCGATAGAAATAATAATTAATGCCGGGAGGAATAAAATAAAAATTATCCCCTATTTTATAAAAGCATTCCTTATCCATCGAATTCCCACTGGATATCGTACCGTTATAGTTAGCATTATATATCTGCTGTGTTCTCAAATTAGCAAATGCTACCTCTTGATCTGTCCATAAAGAAGGATAAGTAAAAATATATTCTTCAGTATTGAAAGCTATAAGATGATCAATCGGAAATTCCGGCTTTATTTTTCTCTTTGCTAAGAGTTTAAAATCCAAACTGTATGTATATATTGTACCATAGGGATTTAACAAATCAAGTCCGTGTAAATAAGGATTAAATTTTACGTCTATTGCCATATGATATTCATCAGGTCCCTGCCCTTGCATTTTTTTCGAATTACTAATAAAAGCCCCATTACCCGAGAATGTAAATATGACTTGCTCACGAGTATAAACAGCATAAACATCCGTTTCTTTATCATACATGACTTTTCTATATTTATGTAATAAGGATGAATCATTTGTCTCTAAAGGTACAAGTTCTATTTTATCGATAAATAATGAAGCATCTCGAGACACATTATGCACATCTATTGGTATTCTTTCAATTCCATCATTCATCTTCTGATTCATTGAAGAACATCCACAAATTAACACTAATAATAGCACAATACTCACTTTATCCATAACTTCTTTTGTAAGATTATTGATATTTAGACAACAGAACCGTTATCAAATGTTGTTTCATATTAGTCACCTTCTAATTCACAAGTAATCACAACTTATAACT
>OGOG01002391.1_pt1 | contig 15914 bp, 14 predicted proteins | sample 1552581 | NCBI WGS metagenome assembly OGOG01 (sample SAMEA2580152, study PRJEB22360) | human gut metagenome | biome: human gut; feature: human-associated habitat; material: faeces | place: Denmark | collected 2008/2010 | reverse complement strand
GCGTTCGGCGCCTCGTTGGCGGTGCTGCCGGCCGTGATGCGGCGCGCCAGCGCCCGGGCCGCGTCCCCGAAAGGCGTGGGGTTGGTCATGTTCGGCGCGACGATGTCCCCCTCGGGAACGGGCCAGCCGGCCGCCTCGGCCGCTGCGGCCACGGCGTGAGGGGCCGTGGTGGCCACCATGACCGGAATGCCGGCGCCGCGGATGTGCGCCGCCTGCTCGCCGATGCGCGGCGAATCCCCGGCGACGATGACTGCCATGTCGTCGGCCCCGCAGGGCTCGGCGAGCAGGTTGTCGTCCAAATAGCCGATGGTCACCCGGGTCTTGGCCCCCGCGCTCGCAAAGGCGCTGCGCACGTGGCCCACCACATCGCCCGGGGCCGTCTCGTCGATGTAGACCGACACCGCCAGAGGCGTGTTGCGCGCCTCGTCGATATCGGTGGCCGCCTTCAGGAGGGCGGGGATATCCAGGGGAAGATTCATGAGGCCTTCCTTCCGTGAGAGGGAGTCCGGGCAAAGCCGGACTGCGTGGACGTATGGGAGTACACCGAGCCGATGAGCCCGATGAGCGCGAAGTTCACGACCATGAACGAGGAGCCGTAGCTGACGAAGGGCAGCGGAATGCCCGTGATGGGCATAAGGCCGCAGTCCATGCCGATGTTCTCCAGAATCTGGAACAGCCACATGCCGACGACGCCCATGACGATGAGCATGCCGAAGAGGTTGTCAGCGCGCCGGGCGATGGAGAGGCACGCCACGATGAGCAGGGCGTACAGGCCGATGAGCGCCATGACGCCCACGAACCCGAACTCCTCGGCCAGAACGCAGAAGATGAAGTCCGTGGGGGCCTCGGGCAGAAAGCCATGGGTCGACTGCGTGGCGTTCCCGATGCCCTTGCCGAACAGGCCGCCGCTGCCGATGGCGATCTTGGCCTGGGCGAGGTTGTAGCCGTCGCCGGAGAGGTCCCCCTCGGGGTTCAGGAACACGAGCAGGCGGCTGCGCTGGTAGTTCTTCAACAGGCGGTACTCCCACGTGCCGTCGGACTGCTGGTACTTCAGCAGCTCGTCGACGGCGAATACCGCCGCGATGGCCGCGATGCCGGCGATGAGCGTGATGAGCAGGTAGCGCCCCTTGGCGCCGCCCATGACAAGCACCACCGCGGAGATGGCCATATACACCAGGCCCGTGCCCAGGTCCGGCTGGGTCATGATGGCCGCGAACGGAACGAGCAGCATCCCGAGCACCTTACAGTACTCGCGCCAATCGTCCAGCGTGCCCTGGTAGCGGGCCAGAAGGCTCGCCGCGAAGAGCACCACCGTGACCTTCGCGAACTCGCCGGGCTGCACCTGCATGCCGATCTTGATCCAGGACTTCGCCCCCATGCCCGCGTCGGTGCCGAGGCCCGGAATGTGGGGCAGAAGGATGAGCACCACGTTGATGACGAGCAACGCCGTGGTGAGGTTCGAAAGGCGCCGGTAGTCGAAGGCCCACAGGGCCACCATGGCCACGAGCCCCACCGCCACGCCCTGCAGCTGGCGGGTGAAGTTGTAGTCGGCATCCCCCTGGACTGCCGACCAGCAGACCACCAGGCCGTAGGCGACGAGCACCGCGATGACGGCAAGGAAGCCCCAGGGCACCCGCGCAAGGAGCGAGGGTGCGGCCGGGCGCGCCGAGCCGTGGGCCGGTCGGCGCTGGCTGGAATGAACCGAGTGGATTTGGGGAAGCTGCTGGGCCATGCTAGTCCTCACGGCCGCCGGAGTCGTTGGCGATGGCGACGGACTCGCCGGGCGAGCCGGAGATGCGCGCCGGCTTCACCTGGGACGTGCCGGCGGCGCAATCCATGAGCGCCCCCATGACCTCGGCCACCACCGGCGCCGCCGTATCCGACCCGCCGCCGCCCTGCTCCACCACGCAGGCCACGACGTACTTCGGGTCGTTGTAGGGGGCATAGGCCACGAACCAGGCCGTGTCGTTCTGATCCTGCTTCTCGCCGGTGCCGGACTTGCCGGCCGCGTCGATTCCCAGCTCCTCGAACAAGGGCCCCACGGAATGGGACTCCTGCACCATGCCGTGCAGCGCGTCGCGCACGTAGGCCAGATGGGCCTCGGTCACCTCGGGCGTGCGCTCGACGACCGGCTCGTAGGTGACGACCGTCTCGCCCTCGCTGTTGCGCACCTCCTTCAGAAGATGGGGCCGCATGATGCGGCCCGTGGCCACGCCGGCGTAGGCGCAGGCCACCTGCAAAGGAGTCACGAGCACGTCGCCCTGGCCGATGATCATATTGGTGTAGTCGCCGCCGCGGAAGGTGGCCTCGGAGGGCACGTTCTGCCAGCGCTCGGCCTTCCAGGCCGGTGTGGGGATGACGCCCACGGCCTCGCCGCCCAAATCGATGTCGGTCTTCTCGCCGAAGCCGAACTGCCCCAGGTAGTCCTGGAGCGCCGTCTCCGATATCTCGCCGGTGCCGGCGGGCCCGTGGTCGTAGAAAGCCTTGCCGATCTCGTAGAAGACCGTGTCGCAGGAGTTCACGATGCCCCCGTGCAGATCGAGCGTCCCATGGCCGTCGTGCTTCCAGCAGCGCTGCACGTCCCCGGTGCCGAAGCCGTCCCATTTGCCCGTGCAGTTCCACGAGCTGCCCTCCGTGGCGAAGCCGTACTCCAGGCCGGCTAAGGAGGTGAAGGCCTTGAAGGTGGAGGCGGCCATGAACTGGCCGGACACCACGTTGTTGTTCAGGGGGGCGTAGGCACCTTTCTCCTGGTATTTGTCCCACAGCTCCGTGGGAATGGAGCCGGTGAAGTTCGTCGGGTCGAAGGTGGGGAAGCTCGCCATGACGAGCACCGACCCGTCGGTCACGTCGAGTGCCACGACGGCGCCCTTGGATCCCTTGCCCGTGCCGATGACGCCGCCCGATGGCGCGATGAGCTTGGCCAGGGCCGCGTCGGCCACGTACTGGGCGCGCGCGTCGATGGTGAGGTAGAGGTCGTTGCCCTTGGTATCCTTGATGTCGCTCATGACCGAGATGCGCCGACCGTTGGCGTCCACCATGACCTGGCTCTCGCCGTGCTCGCCGGACAAGTACGCGTCGTAGGTGGCCTCCACCCCAGCGTTGCCCACCACGTCGATGGCGAGGATGTCGCGGCCCTCGATCTTCTCCTCGAGCCGGGCAGCCGAGGGCGAGCCGGTGTAGCCGAGCACATGGGCCGCGAGCGCCCCGTACGGGTACTCGCGCTGGGAGCGCTCCTCCACGGTGATGCCGGGGAAGGCGTCGGCGTGCTCGGCGATGAAGGCGACGTCGCGCAGGCGAACGTCCTCCCCCACCACGCGCAGGCTCTGGGCGCCGGCGGCGGCATCGTTGATGCGCTGGAGCACCACGTTGGCGGGAAGCCCCAGCACCGTGGAGAGCCGGCGCACGACATCGCGGTTGTCGGCCACCTCAGGGTCGGCCACGACGGTCTGGCTCGGGCGGTTCACCACCAAAGCCTCGCCGTTGGTGTCGTAGATGCAGCCGCGGGGGGCGGGCGTCTTCACCGTGGTGTACAGGTTCTCCTCCGCCGCCTGGGCGTAGGCCTCAGATCCCGCGATCTGCATGGACCACAGCTTCGCCGACAGGGCGCCGAAGATGGCCACGGCCGCCGCCGCCAGACCCGCGAAGCGGCGTCCCAGCTCGTCAGAGGGCTTCTTAGACGCGGCCCCGGGCTCGGAGCTGGCCACGGTGACGTCGCCCTCGCGGGCGGCCTGGGCCTTGGAACGGCGCTCGAAAGGCGAGCTTCCCACGCCCACGGTGGAGAGCTCCGAGACTCCCTTGGCGCGGCCGACCGAGGGCGTCTCCCTGCGGGCGCGCAGCGCGAGCGCCGCCGCCACGGCCACAATGACGACGACCGCCGCCAGGACGGCGACGATGATAGCTACGAGCACGGCTCCCCCTTCCTAACGAAGGACCGGCGTCCCGGGTTGGACGCGCGGGCGATCGACCATCAACCGCGCGGCGATCGGATACAGCAAAAGGCCGATGACGCAGTCGTAGAGCATGCAGGGCAGCGTGCGGTAGAGGAAGGCCTCCCCCAAGGGCACGTCGGCGCCGCAGACCACGACGACGAGCCCGTACATCACCTCGACGAGCATGATGCACGCCAGCATGATGGCCACCGGCATGAACAGGGTATCGTTGTTGAGCGCCATGAACAGCCGCGAGGCCAGAAACGTTACCAGCACGAGCACAAAGGCCATCCCTCCCACAGGACCGCCGCCCATGAGGTCGAAGAGAAGACCCAGAACCAGCGGCATGACCGAGCCGGATGAGGCCGGCGTGGCCACGGCGCGCACGATGCAGAAGGCCACGATGAAGTTGGGCACGGCCTCGAACAGCGTGATGGCCGGCGCCACGGTTATCTGCAGAAGTACGGCGATGACGGCGCCGATGACGCCCGCCACCGTCTCGCGGGAAAGTTCCATCATGCGGCCTCCCCTCCTTCGGTGCCGTCAGAGCGGCCCGCATCGTCGCCGGAGCCGTCGCCGCTGCCGCTGTCGTCTTCGACCTCCCGCTCCCCCTCTGGCCCCCCCCGCCGGTATCGTTGCCGTCGCCGTCGCCCGAGCCGGAGCCGGACGCCCCCTCGCCGCCGTCGGCGCTCGTGGGCGCCGTCACGGTGCGGTCGGCGGCGTCGTCGGCCGCGGAGAACACCACGAGCGCCTCCTCCATGAGGCTCACGGTGTCGTTGGGGGCCACGACGATCTTGCGCGTGTCGCTGCCGGCGCTGCCCTCGACGCGCACCACGGTGCCGATGATGAGGCCCCGGGTGTAGCTGCCGCCCAGGCCGCTCGTGAGAACCACGTCCCCCACCTGCACGTTCACATCCGCGCCGATGTTCTCCAGATAGAGCAGGCCGTCCATGGAGCCGCGCACGATGCCCTCGGCCCGGCTCGACTGCACCATGGCGGCCGCCCCGGACTGCGGGTCGGTGAGCAGGCGCACCCGGCATGAGCCGCCGTCCACGGAGATGACCTGGCCCACGACGCCCGTGGGGCCGAGCACGGTAAGCCCCGTTTCCACGCCGGAGCTCGATCCGACGTCCAGGGTCACCGTCTGGTTCCACGCGTCGGTGGTCCGCCCGATGACGCGGCCGGACACGCCGGTGATCTCGTAGGTGTCACGCAGGTTCAGAAGGCCGCGCAGCCGCTCGTTCTCGAGACGCTGCTCCTCGGCGGCGGCCAGCTGCTGCACGAGCTGCTCGTTCTGCTGGCGCAACGTCGCGTAGGTCTCCTCGGTGACGCCGCCCTCGGCCGCTGCGGCGCCGGCATCGTCCACGGCCTCGGTCAGAGGCGCGCTCGCCCGCTGCAGGGGCACCATGGCGCCTTCCACGGCGGACTGAAGGGAATGCAAGGGGCCGGTGGCACCTTCGGCCTGGTACAGGCCGACGCACACCAGCGAGACCGCCAGCGCGATAATGAGCGAGAGCCGGCCCGCGGAGGCCGGTTCGTGTTGCTGAAAGTTGAGAGCCATAGGAAGCGAAAGACCTACTTCGAGCGCATGAGCGTCTGCTTGAGGGCCGTCGGCGTCTCAAGCACCTTCAGGCAGCCCGACACCACGTTGGTCAGCGCCGTCTCGGACACCCACACGGGGATCTCAAGCTTGTCGGTGAGGTAGCGGTCGAGGCCCGAGAGCAGGCCGCCGCCGCCCGTGAGCAGGATGCCGTTCTGGATGATGTCGCTGGCCAGGTCGGGGTTGGTCTTCTTGAAGGTGTCCTTGATGTGCAGCACCATCTCCTCGATGGGGGCCTGAAGCGCCGCGCGCACGTCCTCGGACTGGATGGTGACCTCCTTGGGCTGCTCGGTGTAGACGTCCTGGCCGGAGATGATCATGTCGCGCTCGCGGCCGTCCTCGAAGGGCAGGATGGAGCCGATCTTGATCTTGATGACCTCGGCCGTGCGCTCGCCGATCTTGATGCCGAGCAGATCGCGCAAGTGCATGGCGATGGCCTCGTCGAGCCGGTTGCCGGCCAAACGCAGACTGGAGGACGTCACGATGCCGCCGAGCGAGATGACAGCCACCTCCGTGGTGCCGCCGCCGATGTCGACCACCATGCTTCCGGTCGGCTCGGTCACGGGCAGATCGGCGCCCATCGCGGCGGCCATGGGCTCCTCGATGAGGTAGGCCTGGCGGGCCCCCGCCTGAATGGTGGCCTCGAACACGGCGCGCTTCTCCACGGAGGTGGCGCCGCAGGGGATGCACACGACGATGCGGGGCTTGGGCTGCCACGGGTACTTGCGCTCGGCCGCCTTGTTGATGAAGGCCGAGATCATGGCCTCGGTCACATCGTAGTCGGCGATGACGCCGTCTTTGAGCGGGTGCTCGGCGGAGAACGCGTCCGGCGTGTGGTTGATCATGTTCTTGGCCTCGTGGCCGACGGCCAGCACGCGCTGAGTGGACTTTTCTATGGCGACAACGGAGGGCTCGTTGATGACGATGCCCTCCCCCGTAATAGCAACAAGGGTATTGGCAGTGCCCAGATCGATGGCCATGTCCGCGGACATCTGGCCGGTCAGGCCCGAGAACCAATCAAGGAATGACATACAGGCAAACCCTTCGGATACGTATAGGTTACAGTCAGCCTTAGATTTTATCACACGGGGCCTAGGGGCTTAGAAACTCCATAGGTAGGCTTAGTGCACGCTGCAGGAGAGGCAGGGGTCGTAGGCGCGGACGAGCTTCTCCACTTCCAGGGTGATGAGGTCGGCGTCGTAGCCCCCGGCGACCATCTTCTCGGCGAGCTGGCGCATATCCGCCTCCAAGTTCGCGATGTTCTGGGCCGTGGGCGTCATGATGGAGGCGCGCTCGATGCGGCCCTCGCCGTTGATGTCCAGGATGTGGAACAGCGCCCCGCGCGGGGCCTCGGTGAATCCCACGCCACGACCGGCGCGCACCTCGAAAGGCGCCGGCTCGCTCGAGCCCTCGAACTCGTCGGCGGCCAGGCGCCGGCAGAGCGCGGCGCAGCGGTCGAGCACGTCCACCAGCTCCACCGCCTGGGCGATGTTGTTGGCGAAGGGGTTGTACTCCGGGGGCCGCAGTCCCGCCTTGGCGGCGGCGTAGCGCGCGTCCTTGGAAAGCGCGTCCCAGCTGGCATTCACGCGGGCCAGGGCGGCGGTCATATAGGGCCGTCCCGTGCGGCGCGCCCGGGCGAGGAAGGCGGCAGAGTGCCCCACCGGGTACTCCTCGATCTCCTCTTCCACGTCCTGAGCACTGAAATCGTAGCCGGCGCGAACGAAGCGCAGGGTGTCGGAAGTGCACACCGGGTAGGCACCGGGCGCCACCATGGCGAGCAGGTCGCCCTCCGTCTGCACGTCCACGGTGTCGAAGTCGCGGAACAGATCGACGCTGGCTAAGGCGAACTCGCGCGTGGCATCCATGGCCTCGGCCAGACGCAGGTACTCGTCGGCGGAGATCTCGTGGGTGAACCCGCCCACTACCGCCGTGATGGGATGGATGGACCGGCCGCCCACCAGGGTGCACAGCTCGTTGCCCAGCGCTTTCAATCCCAATGCCTTTTCGAACAGCTCCGGGTTGCCCTCGGCCAACGGGAACACCGACTTGTGGCCCAGGAAGTCCGGAGCGGCGAACACGAACAGGTGCGTGCCGTGGTTCTGCAGGTAGGAGCCGTAGAGCAGAAGCTCGCGCAGGGCCTCGGTGCGGTCGGTCACTTCCACACCGAATACCTGCTCTATGGCGCGCAGGTCGGTGACGACGTGGCTCGACGAGCAGATGCCGCAGACGCGGGAAGCGATGTAGGGCACCTCTTCGAAGGAGCGGCCCCGCACCATGGATTCGAACAGGCGCGCCGGCTCCACCACGGCCATCTCGCAGGTCGTGACCTGGCCGTCCTCGATAACGAGGCGGATGTCGCCGTGGCCCTCGACGCGGGCAATGTGGTCGACGGAAATCTCGGTGGCGGCCATGAGGTTACTCCTCCCCTTGTGCGGCGTTTATCGCCACGGCGTTGAACATCTCCAGGGCGTCGTTGAAGCGCGCGACCTCAAGGCCGCGCTTTCCCACGACGTAGCGGGCCGCCTCCACGTTGGAATCGGGAGAGAGCCCCGCGCAGCCGTTGCAGGGACGGCCCAGCGCCGGGCACTTCGCCCCGCAGCCGGCCCGGGTCACGAGTCCCAGGCACATGACGCCCTGCTTGTAGAAGCACCCCTTCTCGTTGCGGGAGCACTCGCCGCACAAAGCTGAGGTGGCCGGCAGCCGGTTGCTTCCATAGAGAACGCCGTCGAGCACGCGCACGAACTCGAAGGGGTCAATCGGGCAGCAGCGCACCTCTGCGTCCACGTCGATCACGTCCGACACGGGCCGCGGCGCCAACAGGTCGCCGCAGGCATCGGGCGCCGCATCGCCGTAGACGGCCTCCACATGACCCGCCAGATCGCCCGAGGCCATGCCGGGAATGCCGCCGGTGACGGCGCACGATCCGATGGCGATCACGCTCCCCGCGCGCTCGCGGGCGCGGCGTACCGTCTCGGCCGCCTCCTCGGTGGTGACGGCCCCCTCGATGACGGCCACGTCGAACTCGTCGGGCATCGGCACCGAGCTTGTCAGCTGCCAGTATCCCAGATCGATCTGGCCGAGCACGTCCATGAGGTGGCGCTCGATGTTCGTGATGTTGATCTGGCAGCCGAAGCAGCTGGCCAGGCCGATAACGACCACGCGGGGAGCACGGCGCTCGGCGGTCGGTGACAGGTTCTCGCTCATTTACATCGACCCCTGAATGTTCTTGGCTTCCCAATAGTTGAAGACGGGCCCGTCGATACAGCAGTACTGATGGCCCACCTGGCAGTGCCCGCACTTGCCCACGCCGCACTTCATGTGGCGCTCGAAGCTCATGTAGATGCGATCGTAGGGGATGTCCTTCTTGCGCATCTCCTGCACGACGAACCGGTACATGATCGGCGGCCCGCAAAGGGCGCCGAAGGTGTTCGTCGGGTCGATCTCCAAGTGCTCGAACGGCTTGGTGACCAGCCCCACTTCCCCATCCCACGTATCGTCGGGATGATCCACGGTCAGGTGCAGCTCGAAGTCCTTGCGGTGCTTCCACATCTCGAACTGGTTGCGGAACATGACCTCGGAGGGGTTTTTGGAACCGTATATGATGGTGACTTTCCCGAACTCGCTGCGCTCGTCGTGGATGTTGTTGATGAGCGAGCGCAGAGGCGCGATGCCCAGGCCGCCCGCCACCAAAAGCACGTCGTGGCCGCGCATCTCGTCGATGGGGAACCCGCGGCCGAAGGGCCCGCGGATGCCGACGATCTCGCCGCACTGCATCTGGTGCAGCCGCTCGGTGAACCGGCCCGTGCGGCGGACGCACAGCTCGATGAAGCCCTGCTTGGTGGGCGACGACGAGATGGAGATGGGCGCCTCCCCCACGCCGAAGATGGACAGCTCCACGAACTGCCCCGGCTCCTGGCGGAAGGTCTCGCGGATGCGCTCGTCCACGAAGCGGAACTCGAAGAGCTTCTCGGTGGGCGTGAGCTCGGTGATGGAGGTGATGCGCGCCGGCCACGGGCGGTAGGGGTTCGCGTGCATGAGCTCGGCGCCGGTGGCCTCGCGCCCGGCGTCGCGGAAGGGATGCACGGCCACGATGTTGTCGTTCGCCATGGCTCTTAGGCCCCCTTTCGATCGAAGAACTTCAGCACCTCGATGGGGCTGATGTCAACTTTGCAGGCGGAAACGCAGCGGCCGCAGCCCACGCAGAGGTTGCGGTCGTGCTTGGCCAGAAAGCCGTTGAGCTTGTGGTACATGCGGTGCCGCACGCGGGAGGCCGGCGTGGGCCGGAAGTTGTGACCGCCGGCCACCATGGCGAACTGCGGCGAGGTGCAGGCGTCCCACACGCGCTCGCGGCGCCCCGTGGCCGCGCCCGGATCCAGCGTGTCGCGGATATCGAAGCAGTAGCAGGTGGGGCATACGTTCGCGCAGGCGTTGCAGGAAAGGCAGCGGCCGCCCAGCTCCTCCCAGAACTCGTCCTCGTGGAAGGCGTCCATGAGCATGGGGATCTCCTGGATATCGGGGATGTCCCGGTTGAAGGCCTCCTGGCGCGCGCGGGTGGCGGCGCGAAACGCGATGCGGTCCTCGTCGGTGGCCTCGCGGACATCGCAGGCCGCCTCCAAGATGTTCGCCGCCACGACGCTGCCGATGGAGACGAGGTAGCGGCCGCCGATGTTCGTCAGGAACAGATCGTAGGCGGCCCGCGCCTCCTCGGCGTCCATGAGGTTGCAGAAGCAGTTCGCCGACGGCGTGCAGGCGACGCCGACGATGAGCGTGGCGGCGGCATGGGCCGCGTAGTAGGGATCGGGATAGCGCGGGTCGTTGAAGACGCTGCTCAAGTTCTGCAGGCCGTTGATGTCGCAGGCGTGCACGCCGAAGAGCACCCGGGGGCGCACCTCGTCAGCGTAGTCGGTCACCTCGTTTCTTGCGGCATCGAACTCGAAGAGGGTCTCTTTGGCCGGCAGGAGGTACTTCTTGGGAGAGGCGATGGTCGTGGGGTAGTCCAGCGCGATCTCGTCGAAGGAATCGACGGCGGAGAACACGTACTTGTTCCCCCGCTTGACCGGCGCCACCACCTCGTAGCGCTCCATGAAGGCGGCGACGAGCGCCGGCATCTCCGTCTCGTCAATGACGCGATACAGCATAGGCGATTTTGTTCCTTACGTCCTGCGCGCAACGGTTCGCGCAACGGTTCCGTCTCCCCTCCATAGTAACGGCTCTTCCGCCGCCCCGCTCCCTCGCTCAGGCCGATGGCCCAGAAAAACCAGACGGAAACGCAAAAAGCCCCTCTCAGGGCTTTCCGATAGAGCCATTGCCAACTCACATTGTTGGCAAGGTCAGCGAGAAGCCCCAAGGTGCCGATAGTTGGCGCGTCTCACGGCCGAGCGTACTAAGGTACGTGAGGGCAAGCGAGAAAGCGCCAAATATCGGTGCATTGGGGCTTCGCAGTGTCGGCTTAATCTTTTTTAATTAAAAAAGATTTTGATCTCGCGCTCGGCGGACTCCGGGCTGTCGGAACCGTGGATCACGTTCTCGTCCATGATGAGGCCGAAATCGCCGCGGATGGTGCCCGGGGCCGCCTCGGCCGGGTTGGTGGCGCCCATGAGCGAGCGGCACTTGGCCACGGCGCCCTCGCCGGAGACGACCATCTTCACCACGGGGCCGGAGGTGATGTACGCGATCAGCCCGTCGTAGAAGGGCTTGCCCTCGTGCTCGGCGTAATTGGCCTTCGCCTGCTCGGGGGTGACCATGCCCAGCTCCATGCGCTCGATGGTGAGGCCGGCGCGCTCGAAGCGGTTGATGATCTCGCCGATGTGCCCGTTGCGCACGCCGTCGGGCTTGATCATGGAGTAGGTCTGCTGGATAGCCATGGAATTCCTTTCGTTGTAAGGGTCTTGCTTGCAGACGGCCCGCAAGGCGCGGGCCGGGGTTGCTGAAATCGGAAAACGGCCCGATGCGCTTTAGGCCTGGCTCGGGAAGTACAGCTCCACGTTGCTGACCTTCCACGTGATGCCGTCGCGCACCATGGAGATGCGGTACTGCACGGACCCGCCCTCCTCGGTTTTGGCCGTGGCGTACACCGTGGACTCGGTCATGGAGCGGCTCACGCCGTCGATGGTCACGTTGGAATCGGTCACCACCGGATCGAGCATGGCCGGGATGGCGTCTTTGTCCACATCGGCGGAGAACACCTTGTCAGCCGCACCGGACGGGTCGCTGAACAGCTCCTGGGTCACCGTCTGCACCGTGGGGTAGCCGTAGCCCTGGGTATAGGCGAATACGCCGGCCGCGGCGGCCAGCACGATGACGATGACGAAGAACAGCAGGATCTTCAAACCCACGTTGCGGCGCTTGCGATCCTGCTTGGCCAAGCCGCGCGACCACTGCTCGAGCTCGGCGTCGGTGGCCGTGAAGAACCGATCGTTGTCGACATTCTCGTAGGCGCCCACGTAGCCGGGGAAGCTCGCCGGGTCGGCCTCGTAGGTGCCCTCGTCGTAGTAGAAGGCCTCGGAGACGTCGCCGCCCTCGTAGGCGCCCTCGTCGTAGACGCTCGTGCCGTCGGCGGCCACGTCGAGCCCCGACATATCGGCCAGCTGCAGCACCTGGGTGGCCTGGTTCTGCTCGGACGTTCCCTGGGCCACGGCACCCACGGCGCGCTGGTAGTCGACGCTGGCCGAATCGGACAGGTAGTACGTCTTGTCGGCGATGGCCTCCTCGAAGGCATGCACCGCCTTCTCCATCTGGCCGCAGGCCACGTAGGCCTGCCCCAGGCTCGCCTGCAGCTTGTTGCGCGTGGCCGGCTGCATATCGAACTGCAGGGCGCTCTCGTAGGAGGCCACGGCGTCGGCCGGGCGGTTTAGAGCCATGAAGCAGACGCCCAGGTTCAAAAGCGCCTTGGTGGGGTCGGGGTTCGACTCGTCCAGAGCGGCCTCGCGGAAGGCCACGCCGGCCTCGGCGGACTTGCCGAGCTTCATGAGCGCGTTGCCCATACCCATGTAGGACTTGTAGGGGGTGGGGTTGGTCGTGTCGGCCACCGACTTCTCGAAGCAGTTGATGGCGTTCGTGTAGTCGCGCAGCGACGCGTAGGCCATGCCCAAGTTGCACTCCACCGTCGCCAGCGCCCGGTAGGCCGTATCGGCCGTGGCCTGGCTGTAGGCCTGAATGGCCTCGCGCGGGTTCTTCAGCTTCACCAGGCAGTTGCCGATCTGGTGGTAGAGAAGGCCCATTTCCCCGGGAGTGAGCGGGAAGTTCGTGTCCTGCAAGCATTCCGTGAAAGCCATCAGCGCGCCGCGGTAGTCGCGCAGGCGGTAGCGCTCATTTGCTCGATCGAATAACTCGTTGTTCATAGACTTCCTTCACTCGACATTCGGAGGGGGCGCCGCTCAGGCGGCGCAAGGCAAAGCGCTCACGGCGCGGACGGGATGCCGCGGGCGTTCGCGCGGCGCGGTACTTACTCGGCGGCGTTCTCGATGACGACGGACTCGATGACATCGCCGGCGCGCAGCTGGCCGATGACGTCCTTGCCCTCGATGGTCTGGCCGAACACGGTATAGCCGGAGTCCAGGTTGTGCTGGGGGCCCAGGCACAGGTAGAACTGCGAGCCGGCAGAGTTGGGATCCATGGAGCGGGCCATGGCGAGCGCGCCGTCCTCGTGGGAGTTGTTCGGGTTGGTGGTGAACTCCTCCTTGATGGAGTAGCCCGGGTTGCCGGTGCCGAAGGGAGCCATGCCCGGAGCGCGGCCGGCGGCCACCTGCTCGGGGGTCGCCTCGCGGGTGTTGGGGCAGCCGCCCTGGATGACGAAGCCGGGCACGTAGCGGTGGAACTTCAGGCCATCGTAGAAGCCCTTCTGGGCCAGTTCCACGAAGTTGCCGACGTGGATGGGGGCGTCATTGCCCGCCAGCTGCACGCGGATGGGGCCCTTGGAGGTGTTGATGACGGCGATCTCCTCGCCGGTGGGCTGATATTCCGGGGTGTAGAGAGCCATGGGGCTCCTCCTTTGTTCTCGGCGACGCGGACGGCCGGCGCTTGCGGGCGCTGCGGGCGCGAACGCGTCTCATTGCATACGGGGAATGATTCTAGCAGGTTAGGAGCCAGACCGCTCGAAAATGCTAACCACTTCCACATGGTAGGTCTGCGGAAAGAGGTCGACGGGGGTGACGCGGATAAGGCGGTAGCCCTCCTGTTCGAAACGGGCCGCGTCGCGGGCCCAGGTGGACGCGTCGCAGCTGACGTAGGCCACGCGCCGCGGCGAGGCGGCGGCGATGGAGGCCACGACCCCGTCGGCAAGTCCCGCGCGCGGCGGATCCACCACGAGCGCGTCCAGCTCGCCCAGCTCGGGCAGCTCCCGGGCGGCGTCCCCGCCGACGATGTCGATTTCGGCGCCCGCCCGCTCGGCGTTGCGGCGCAGATCGCGCACGGAGCTGCCCGCCGACTCCACGGCCACCACGCAGGCACCGGCCGCGGCCAGCGGCAGCGTGAAGGTGCCGGCGCCGGCGTAGAGGTCGGCCACGTAGTCGCCGGCGTCCACTTCCAGGCCAGCGAGCACCAGCTCGACCAGCTTCTCGGCCTGGGCGGTGTTCACCTGGGCGAACGAGGGCGCGCTCAGAAGGAGGCGGCTGCCGGCCACTTCCTCCTCCCAGCAGCCCTTGCCCGAGATGGCCTCCACCTTCTTCACCTTGCGCGCGCGCCCTGGATCGGCCACGACGCGGACGACGGAGGTGTTCTTGAGGGCGCTGGCGAGGGTTTTGGCCGCCGCGGCCCGCGGGAAGGGGCCCGGCGTCGTCCACAGGGCGATCTCCACATCACGGGTGCGCAGGCTGCCGCGCACCCCCACGCGGAACAGGCCCAAGTCGCTGCCGCCGGAGAGGTAGCGTAGCGCGCCCCTAAGCGCCTTGGGGGCACCTTCGATGTTCCGGTGGGCCAAGGGGCACGCGTCCAGCGAGACGACGTCGGCGCCCCCTTCGGGACGCATGCCCAAGATGAGGCGACCGGCACCGTCGGCGCCGCAGGACAGCTCCAGCTTGTTGCGGTAGCCCCACTGACGCTTCGAGGGCACGCAGGCAGCGACGAGGGCCTCGGCGCGCGGCGCGTCCATATGGGCCGTGCGCACTAGAGCGTCCACCACGTTCGCCCGTTTGGCGACAAGCTGAGCCTCGTAGGCGAGGGGCGCCCAGGGACATCCCCCGCAGCCCGCCGCGCACGGGGGCGCCACGCGGTCGGGCGAGGCCTCAAGGATCTCGGCCGCACGCCCGCGGGCGAAGCGGGGCTTCTCCTCGGTCAGCTCCACGCGAACGACATCGCCCGGCACGGCCCCTTCCACGAACACGGTCTTGCCGTCCGGCAAATGCCCCACGGCCGCCGACCCGAAGCTCATGCGCTCGATGGGCACCACCTCGCCGGGCGTGTCTGAGGCGCACGGGGCCGAGGCGGGAGCCGTCGCGACCTCAGGGGCCGCCGCGTCCTGAGCCTTCGCCGTGTCGACGGAGCGGTCGGGCGCGGCGTTATCGTTCCTGGTGGACGTATCGATCACTGGGGGCTCCTGTTCCGTTCTCGTTCCATCTGAGGGGTATTTTGCGGATTTGCCGTCCGCGGCGGCGCAATTGCCCTATAATAGCGCAGCACCCGCCTGTCGGGACCCTGAATTCGTGCCCTCGTAGCTCAGGGGATAGAGCACTTGCCTCCGGAGCAAGGTGCCGCAGGTTCGAATCCTGTCGAGGGCACCACCTACGTTCACCAAGCCCCGCCCGACGGGGTTTTTTCTTTGCCCTACCGCTGGCCCACGACGACGGTGAGGGCGTCGGGGACGCAGTCGATGACGAAGTGCGTGCCGCGCACCGGCTCCCCGTCCATCTGGGCCGGCGGCTCCTCCTCGAAGTCGAGCACGAGGGAGGACGCCCGCCGGAAATGGATGTGGTCGTTGCCCGTGTGCTTGCCGCCCCGGGCGCGCAGAAGAAGCGCCAGCGCCCGCATGGGCGAAAGCTCCGGCGTGGCCCAGCAGATGTCGAGCAGCCCGTCGTCGAGGCGCGCCTTGGGTGTGATGCGGAAGTGGCCACCGTAGGTGGGCCCCACCTGCACGGCTACCAGATAGGCATCGTCCCATTCCGGATGAGGGGCGCATCCCGGCTCCGCCCCCAGGACATCCATCTTGAAGGAAAACACCTGCAAGTGGTGGAACAGCTGGTCGACGGCGCTTTCCAAATAGAGCATGGTGCCGGCGCGGCCGGACTTCTGGCGGCGATCCATGGTGTCGAGCGCGATGGCGGCGTCCAAACCGAAGGAGAGCGTCTCGGCGAAGTAGCGGCCGTTGACGCGTCCCACGTCGGCCCGCACCGTTTGAAAGCGCAGAATTTCGGTGACCCCCGTGGGGACGGAGGAGGCCATGCCGAGGCGGC
>OGOG01002380.1_pt1 | contig 15954 bp, 13 predicted proteins | sample 1552581 | NCBI WGS metagenome assembly OGOG01 (sample SAMEA2580152, study PRJEB22360) | human gut metagenome | biome: human gut; feature: human-associated habitat; material: faeces | place: Denmark | collected 2008/2010 | reverse complement strand
TTGAACAAATCGCATCGGAAATTAAAAATTGAAATATACTGATTATGATATATATTGATATTAGTGAAAAATATTTAAATAATATTTGTGCGTTAAAATGGTATCTGATATTTAAATATTTCTTTTGATAGTAAATCCCCAAACAGAAGCTAACAAAATAACCTATACCATTAGATATAATTATAGTATATAGATCACATAAATTATAGAATAAATAGAATGAAATTATATTTGCAATAACCGTTGATAATTGAATTACAATTGTATTACCAGGATGACCTTTGGCCATTAAATATAGATAAATAGGCAATGTTAGCGGTGAAAAAATTAAATATGGAATAACTATTCCTACAATAAAAAGAGTATATTGATTTATATCAGTTTGTAGCCATAAAGTTACAATGTCTCGGCATCCCAAGCTTAATAATGCGCATATTGGTAATACTAGAAGAAATGTTTTCTTAGTTAAATCAGCAACAAGTGTAGATATGAATTGTCGATCAGTAAGTTGAGATATATATGGAAATAAGGGTAGCATTAGTTTCTGAAATAAACCACTTAATTGCATTCGTATTTTGAGAGCAATCTCATAATATGCAACTGCACTCATTCCGAAAAAATTAGATATTATGATTTTAAATAACGGTTCATTGAAAAAAGCTATGATACCAGAACTATATAGCTTTATGCCATACTTAATTTGCTTTTTTGCGTGTTTAAGATAACTTTGTTTGCTGCCTTTTGGAGAACAATTTCCCCAATAATGAAAAGCAAAACATAAACTTAAAAATATCCATATAAAAGAAGCTATGAAAATTACTTCTCCAACTACATCTATATGATACCCTAGCATAACCACTATAATAATACCTAGCCAATAAATAACACTATAGATCAACTGTATGATATTAGTTAAGTAGATTCTTTGTAATGCATTCAAAATAGCTGTAAATGTTTGTCCTATAAGCAGTGCAGAATTTGCAATTAAAAGCCAAAAAAATAATCTTTCAGCTTCTTGATAATATAAAATAGGGATATGTAATAGTCTAATTAATAAATAAGATCGAAAGATATATGCAATAAAACTAATAGGTATAATTATTAATACAGAAATTAGAAGAGTTGTGATTATATCTTTATTTGAGTCTGCGCATTGACCTTGCTCTGCCAGAAATTTAGTAAGTGAAGAATTTAATCCTAAATTTGTGAATAGATTTAAATTTCCAATAACGGATACTAATGCAAATACTCCATATTGATCAGTACCCAATCCTTTGATAAATATTGGTATACACAAGAATGTTAATATAGCGGTAATGATAAGTTGAAATAAACCGCTTATTGAATTATTAATCAGTCTTTTCTTTTTTATCATTACTGTTTATTTTTACGTAATTCAAACAGTGAAATGTATCCACTGCTTAAAATAATGCTAATAAAAAAGCTAATAAAATATACAATATTAGGATTTGGAGCTACGGGTTTTGCTTTACTATAGGCTGCATCGACTATTTGAGCATTAGGAGTTGTAATAGATAGAGTTAGGTCATTTTCTTCTTTTTTTTGTAAAAGGAATAGGAAGAGTTCTTGTTTAATGGCTTGTTGGCGTTTTATATTGACGAATTCACGTTCTTGAGTGGGCATACCTTTAATACGTGATATAAAATATTCTTCTTGTTTTTTTAGATCTTCTCGTGCATACATAAAACCGGATTTCAAGCTACGTATTGTTGCTAACATATTGTCACGCATTGCGTCAATCTGCTCATTGATAGTTGCTATAGTGGGATTGTTTTTATAGGTATTTTTCATTAATTTTAATCGTTCTAGTAGAGCCTCATTGTATTTTTGAAGACCTTCCAATACTGTTCGGTCGTTTAAACCAATATTTAATGGGACCAATGAATAGCGGTTTTCTGGTTTTAATAAGAAATTTTCTATTAATTCAATTACGGTGTATTGTGTTTCAGCTTCTATCAAGCGTTCTTTAAAATCACCACTTTTTTCCAAGATTATTTTGGCCTCAGTTTCAATATCTGTCAAACTATTTTCCTTTTTATAGGACTCTATTTCTTTTTCAATATTATCTAAGTCTTTTGAAATAATATCAATACGTTCATCTAAAAAAGAAATTGTACTTGAAGCCAATGTCTTTTTTTGTTGTAGCCCTGTTTTATTATAAACTTGTATTATGGTATTTAATAATTCTTTTCCTTTGTTACGGTTTTGTTCTATAGCGGAAAGATTAATCACATTTGCTTTCTTTGAAACTAAATCAATGGACACAAGTTCTTGAAGCCTTTCGGCTGAGAGGTTGTATCCGCAAAAAGTAGCCTTAATATTATAATCTTCCCCTGCCTTAAAATAGGGTGTAGGGTTAATTTGAAAATCTCCATAAGAGGTATGCAATATAGCAGGAAGTTTGTCAAATGAAGTTTTTGCAATCGTTTTCCACATTCCAATGCTCGCCTTCGCTTTACCACTGCCAGATGCATTAATTTTTATATTAAACTTAATAACTGCACCAAGAGTGTCAGCTATTTCCGTTTCCGGCACTAATCTAATAGGTGAATCATGATAACATTGCTGATCAAAAGGAAACTTCTTAATTTCATAAGACTCATTTAAAAATAATTCTTTGGCTACTTCCCTACACACGGTAAAAGAACTCAGCAATTGTATTTCATCATTTATGCTAGTACTACCTCCTAATAGGCTACCAAATGCGCTGTTTTTCATCATCATGGCTTGCATTCCTGCCATTCCTCCACTGTCATTCTCTTTGATTAATATATTTGCTAAAATCTGAAATGTCGGTTTAGCTAATTTGCAATATACAAAACCAATTCCGACACAAAATACTGCTGAAATAACAAATATATACCAATACTTTAATCCTTTTTTTAATGCAGGTTTGATATCTATAAATTCATTTCTTGATTCTTCTTGTTTGCTCATATTACCTTATTTTACTTTACTAATAATGCTATGGTTAATGAGGCCAATACAGAGATGGCGCTAACTATTGTTGATGCGACTGAAACATTAAATTGATTGTTCTGGCTGTATTGTGAATTACCTCTTCGTGCTTTATTGGGTTCTACATATACGATGTCATTTTGTTGCAAATAATAATAAGGGGAATTAAGCATTTGAGAAGAAGTCAAATCAAAACGATGAAATTCTTTTTTACCGTTAATATCCCGAATAACAACTACATTACGTCGTTCTCCATATATTGTCAGATCTCCAGCTAATCCTATCGCATCAAGTATGGATACCCTCTCGTTCGGGATAGTGATTGTACCAGGTTTATTGACTTCTCCTAAAACAGATACTTTGAAATTTTGAATTTGCACGGTTACTAAGGGGGATTTAGCATATACTGAAATCTTTTCTTTTAACATATCTGAAAGTTCGCCACGTGTCATACCCGCAACATGTAAACTACCTAATATAGGAAAATCAATGTTTCCTTTATTATCAACTAAATAAGTATGTATAGTTGGTGTAGCGACTACGTTGGCTTCACCTGGTGCCAAATAGCTTGTTAATGGTAAATTAAAGATTGCTACTGCATTAGGATCAACGCTTGAAACAAAGATGGAAAGTTGATCATCCGGGGAAATTTTAGCTTCATAGTTAACGTTCTGCTTTGTCAGTTGTTCCGAACTGTATTTGTCAATGTCTTGAAAATATGTAATCTCATTACTTGTTTTACACGAAGTCAACAGAATAGTAGCAAGAATTACAGTGACAAGTTTTATTTTCATTATTAGCATTATTATGAATTAAAAAATATTTAGAAATCATTAGTTTTGGATAATAACGTAAAAGAACAAAGTTTATTATGGTTTAGGCGCTTCTTTTTGTGAAATAATTAATACCAAGACCTATTGAAGTTCTAATTTAAATTCTCTTATTTTTAGCCAACTATTAGTCTGCTTGTTTGATATCATCAATTGGTATTCACCTGGTTCCAAGTAAATATTTCCCATATGTTGCCATTCAAAATTGGCATATCCGCGTGTCGCTTGGTTATTACCATTTACTTTTGTTCCATTTCCAAAATCAAACGTAATGGTTCCCGGATATTCTCCTGCGAGCAAAGCACTAATTTTATATAGTCCACTATGAGTTATTAATATTTTGTATTTTATTTGTCTCCCATTATACCAATTGATACATGGTTTAGAATCAAAGTCATCCATTCTTACATTCCCTATTTGGGCTCCAAGAGCATCTAAACGAATGGCCTTATTTATTTCTCTAGCCCCTTCTATGAGCTTAGGTTCTTTCTTGAACTTTATCTTCATGGAAGTGCATAATTCTGAGGGCTTATTACTTGGCAGCCCGGTTAAACGGAGGCCAATCCCCTCCACGGACTCTACTTTAAAAGGTAAGGAAGGATTAGCCAAAAACGAAATCTCTACTTCATCTGCAGAATTCATTATACCAGGCAACCAAACTTCACCACTTCCATCCCAATAAAAAATATGGTAATAAAGTTGTTGTGAATTATTCTTTTCTTTCCACGTGGCCGGTCCATAAGGCAAATTAAAGCTGAATGGACTTTTACGTGTTTCATATACTCCATCACTATTTGTTCTTATCCATTGGCCTACTGTTTCTAATATGTGTTGGCATTCATTTGGTATTAGCCCTTCGCCATCTGGACCTATATTAAGCAACAAATTACCTCCCAATTTATTAGCCCGTAATAAGCACCATAAAATATATTCAGGCCTTTTCCATCCAGAATCAAATTTATTGTATCCCCATGAGCTGTTTACTGTCATACAAAGTTCCATGTTTTCATATTCAGTATTTTCATCCATTGCTTGTTCGGGGGTTGCAAAGTCTCCTTGGTAAGCGGATAACGTAGAAAGACGATTATTTTGTATGATGGAGGTGCTTGAATTGGTAATTAATGCATTACAGCGTATAGCAAACTCTTCATACGGATTTTCAGAATCCCACCAGAATATGTCGGGGTGATAGCGCTGCAATAAATCAATTATCATAGGATATGTATAAGTTTCCATGTATAATTGGTTTTCCGCATAAGAATATTTTTTCATATTCAGTTCCGGAATAGGACCGAGTCCTCCAGAATGCATCCAGTCACGGGTATGTGAAAAGTAGATTCCAAATTTGAGACCTGCATCACGAGTTGCTCGGGCAAGAGGTTCGATCAAATCATAATTCCAAAGAGTGCCTGCCGGGGTCTGGGATATATTCCATTCTGTGGCACTGCTATTCCATAGACAAAAACCATCATGATGTTTTGTAGTAATTATAATATACTTCATCCCTGCTTTTTGTGCGAGGTTAACTATAGCTTGAGGATCGTATTTTTTTGCAGTAAAACATGATGCATATTTACGATAAGCTTCTCGCGGAATGGATGCTTCATAAAGAATCCACTCTGCTCCTGCCCCCATACCTAATTTAAGCGTATCAATATTACTGTTGTTATTCCCAGCACTTTGGAAATGTATCGATATACCATCTATGTTTTTTCCTATATATTCACCTCCTAAAACAGAGTATATGCCATAATGGATAAACATTCCATAACGAGCATCGTTCCACCAATCCATTTTTGATACTTTTACTGGTATAGAATCTTCGTTGTTTGGTGGAATAGGTGTATTTTCAATTATGGGATCTTTGCAACTACTAAATACAAAAAAATAGAGGAATAAGAGGCAACAAAACTTTATTAAATTTGCAGCTAATATATATATTTTCATGGTTGCTTTTTCGAATATTGCTAATGCGTTAATGTCTGTTGTATAATTCTATTGCACTTTAATAAAAACGGAGGACTTATTGATTTATTATATCTGAAAACTTGAAGTTTATAAAATGTGATGAAAAGAAATCTCCTTTTTTCTAGCAAATCTCCAATTTATCAATTAAATTTGCATTATGATTGAATTAGCACAGCATATAGAGGCGTTATTATTGGAGAATGATTGTGTAATCATCCCTGGATTTGGAGGATTTGTTGCTCATCTCACACCAGCGGTGAGTGTGGAAGAAGGTAACGTATTTATTCCTCCTATTCGTACAATTGGTTTTAACCCACAGCTGAGACTGAATGATGGTCTATTGGTGCAATCTTACATGGCTGTATATGATACTGATTTTTCAGACGCTACTAAAATTGTTGAAGAAAAAGTGGAGGAATTAGTAGCTCTTCTCCATAATGAAGGGAAGGCAGATTTACAGAATATCGGTGAGCTTCGGTATACAATTCATGATACATACGAATTTATTCCATATGAAGATAGAATTACTACACCTTATTTGTATGGGCTTGGTTCTTTTGAGATGAGAAAACTATCCGTTTCGCGTTCGGTAGACACTAAGGTTTTGGAACCAATTATTCAGAAAAGAAAAAAATCATATGAAATAAGAGTAAATCGTGCATTTTTACGTAATGCCGTAGCTGCAGTAGCTGCAGTAGCACTGTTTTTCTTGCTTTCAACACCAATAGAAAACACATATATTGAAAGAAATAATTATGCCCAATTATTGTCATTAGATTTATTTGAAACAATAGAGAATAGATCCGTGGCGTTTACACCTGTAAAACTCACTAATGAGTTTCAGCAAAAAGTAAAGCGGACAATTAAAAAGCATAATGCAAAAGCAGCTGTTGTTGCAAAGCCTATTGCTGTTAAGGAGGTAAAAGTGTCCAAACCGGTTGTAACAGAATTAAAAAAAGAGAATTTACAAGTTCAAGTTAAAGAAACTAATCAGATAAAGAAAACTGAAAATCATTTTTATATTATTGTAGCCGGAGGCATAGCGATGAAAGATGCAGAAAAAATGGCACAACAATTGAACTCTAAAGGATTTACTGACGCAAAAGTGTTAGATTATGATGGAAAAATCCGCGTAAGCATCCTGTCTTGCTCCACACGTGAGGAAGCCAATAAGCAGTTGCTGAAATTCAGAGAAAATGCTGCCTATAAAAATGCTTGGCTGCTTACCAAATAATAAACTCCTCTTATAAAGATTATAAAAATGAAACGAGTTCGTTGTCCCAAGTGTGAGAATTACTTGTCTTTTGATGAAACTAAATATAGTGAAGGACAATCTCTGGTGTTTGTATGTGAGAATTGTGGAAAGCAATTTAGTATCCGTTTAGGAAAAAGTAAGGTAAAAGAAACCAGAAAAGAGGAAATACTGGATGAACAAGTCTATAAAAAAGAATTTGGTTGTATTGTTGTGATAGAAAATGTCTTTGGCTTTAAACAGATCTTACCTTTACATGAAGGAGATAATGTTATTGGAAGGCGATGTATAGGGACAGTGATAGATACTCCAATAGAGACTGCTGATATGAGTATGGATCGCAGGCACTGTATAATTAACGTAAAACATAACAAGCAAGGTAAACTAATCTACACTTTACGAGACGCTCCTAGTCTAACAGGGACATTTCTTATGAATGAAATCCTTGGAGAAAAAGATCGTATTCGTTTAGAAGATGGAATGATTATTACAATTGGAGCCACTACTTTGATACTAAGAACGGCTGAAACAGCTTGAATCATGTTATTAACAGTATTAATGGTTTAAAAGATGTGGTGTTCATTCATCCATAAATGTACTTTTAGGAAATAAAAATACGTTCTTTTGTAATAAATAAATACCTGCTTAACGTACAGTTAAATAGGTATTCTTGGCTATAATAAAATTGATTATTTTCATATATTCAGTTTATGGATTTATTTATTCATAAATGAATACTGAACAAACTATCAAATTGATTGTTTTATGCACATGTGAAATAATAAAAACTGATGTGTATGAAAGAGAAAAACAGAATATGGGTTATTTTTGCCATTATTATAGCTGTATTGCTTATAGGATATTGGATATTATCTTCTCCCAGAATAGAAAAAGATGTAAATCAACAGTCTAAAGAAGTTATCGAAGATTTAACTATCGATTAGAAGTCAATAAGGAATTGTCCTAAAATTATCATTCGCAAACTATATAGGGAAATGTAAAATACGGTGGATTTGTGTTTTTTTTAAATTTTATAGTAAAATGTTATAGATGATGCCATTGTTGCACATTATGTGAAAAACGTATCTTTGCGTTGAATTAATAATAAAAACATAACATTTACATGAACAATTCCCCTCAAAATGCTACCAAAGGGTTTACCAAAGCTTTCTGGGTCAGCAATTCAGTCGAACTGTTTGAACGCATGGCTTATTATGCCATGTTTATCGTTCTTACCATTTATTTATCCTCTATTTTAGGATTTAATGATTTTGAAGCAAGTATGATTTCCGGTTTATTTTCCGGAGGGTTATATTTGCTTCCTATTTTTTCCGGGGCTTATGCAGATAAAATTGGTTTCCGGCATTCAATGATTATTGCATTCTCCCTTCTTTCTATTGGTTATCTTGGATTGGGGGTATTACCGACTTTATTAGAGTCTGCAGGGTTGGTTAGATATGGTTCGGTGACTTTATTTTTGGGCTTGCCGCAAAGTAATACACGATGGATTGTGGTGCCTGTTTTGTTCATCATCATGATTGGAGGCAGTTTTATTAAATCCGTCATTTCTGCATCAGTGGCCAAAGAAACGACAGAAGCTACCCGGGCACGAGGGTATTCCATCTTTTACATGATGGTAAATATTGGCGCTTTCACTGGTAAGACAATTATTGACCCTTTACGAAATATTGTTGGTGAACAGGCTTATATATACATCAATTATTTTTCCGGTACTATGACTTTAATAGCTCTTTTATCTGTAATATTGCTTTATAAGTCTACCCATACAGCTGGCGAAGGGAAAAGTATGAAAGAGATCGGACAAGGATTTCTGAGAATTATTACCAATTGGCGGTTATTGATTTTGATTCTTATAATTACCGGATTTTGGATGGTACAGCAACAGTTGTATGCTACAATGCCTAAATATGTGATTCGTATGGCTGGTGAAACAGCAAAACCTGGATGGATTGCGAATGTCAATCCCTTTGTGGTTGTATGTTGCGTTAGCTTTATTACTCGTTGGATGGCAAAACGTAATGCGATAACTTCTATGAACATTGGAATGTTTCTGATACCTATATCGGCTCTGTTAATGGCATGTGGTAATCTTTTGGGAAATGATGTTATTTCCGGTATGAGTAATATAACATTGATGATGATTGCAGGCATTGTTATTCAAGCATTAGCGGAATGTTTTATTTCGCCACGTTATCTTGAATATTTTTCCTTGCAGGCTCCTAAAGGAGAAGAAGGAATGTACTTGGGGTTTAGCCATCTTCATTCATTTCTCTCATCAATTTTAGGCTTTGGGTTAGCAGGCATTCTTTTGACAAAATATTGTCCTGACCCTGTTTTGTTTGAAACACATGAGGCTTGGGAGGCAGCGAGCGTGAATGCACATTATATATGGTATTACTTTGCAGCCATAGGATTAGTTGCGGCAATTGCGCTTCTTGCTTTTGCAAAAATAACCCAATTCATCGATAAAAAGAAGAAAGTATAAGACTGATTTTATCCTTATTTTATGTATATTTGCCGTCACTTTGTCGCAATAGCTGACGGCAAATTGCATTTAAAGAAGAAAGATAAAACATGAAAGTTAGATTTATAAGCCTGGCAAGTGGCAGCAGTGGAAACTGTTACTATCTGGGTACTGAGACATATGGGATACTTATTGATGCTGGAATTGGGATACGCACCATAAAAAAACTGTTGAGGGATATCAATGTAGGGATGGACTCGATTCGTGCTGTTTTTGTAACTCATGATCATGCTGATCACATTAAAGCTGTTGGTCATTTAGGTGAAAAACTGAATATTCCCGTTTATACAACATCCCGAGTACATGCAGGAATCAATCGGAGTTATTGTATGACTGAAAAGTTGCATCACAGTGTACGCTATCTGGAAAAAGAAGAACCGATGGACTTGGAAGACTTTCATATCGAATCTTTTGAGGTACCACATGACGGAACTGATAATGTCGGATATTGTATTGAGATTGCCGGAAAGGTGTTTTCTTTTCTTACTGACCTTGGTGAAATCACTCCTACTGCCGGCAAGTATATTCGTAAAGCTAACTATTTGATATTGGAGGCTAATTATGATGAAGAGATGTTGAAGATGGGGTCTTACCCTAAATATTTGAAAGAGCGTATATCAAGCAATACTGGTCATATGAGCAATACAGCGACTGCTGAATATCTTGCAGATAATTTTACAGATCATCTGCATTATATTTGGCTATGTCATTTAAGTAAAGATAATAATCATCCTGAATTGGCATTTAAGACGGTAGAATGGAAATTAAAAAATAAAGGAATTATTGTGGGTAAAGATGTGCAACTTGTTGCATTAAAGAGAAGTACACCGTCAGATCTTTATGAATTCGAGTAATGGCAATAAGAACTAAGGAAAAAAGCTGTTTTTTCCTTGGCGGAATCGAATAAAAAAGTTACCTTTGCAACCGCAAATGCGAAAAGATGCACTCTTAGCTCAGTTGGTAGAGCAACTGACTCTTAATCAGTGGGTCCAGGGTTCGAATCCCTGAGGGTGTACGAAGAGGGGTGTACGAAAAGTTTCGTACACCCCCTCTTTTTATATTACCTCCTCATTAGCAAATTCTTCAAGTAACATTTGTATAACCTTTTACTTACAATTAGTCAGCTCCAAGATTTTCTTTTCTAAAGCCAAATCCTCCATGCTCATTTTTTGAATAGGGATGTTGCACATACGAATTACGTCACCTTCGCGACAAGTGTAGTCATAATAGAGCAGTTCGGTTTCGTCTAGTTCCTCGTATGACTTCAACACTCCTTGTTGTTGTAAGAATTTTTGGCGGTTAGTATCATCTGTTTGCTTCACAAGAAGGATACGGCGAGCTATAGGATTGAAATTGTAATCAAGGCATTGGTAGATGCCGCGCAAGAAAGGCGGACGGTCATACAGGGGTAGTTTTAAGCAGATATTAAATATGGAAAGCTGGGGCGACTGACTTTCATTGAAGGCAAGGTAGAGATGGCTCATGCCGTTCATCAACCCAACTCCCCAATGGGTGGTGCCGTGGGCATTGGTATGTCCCACCTCAATATGGCTCCCGTTTTCGGTGGGGGCGATGAAGTAAGGTTCTATTTTCAGGTCATCAGTGCTGGAAGAGAGGCTATAACTGGTGTAAATACCGCTATAATTAGCAATGTAGTTCACACTACGATTGGCGTTATACTCCAGTTCATCTAGGAAGGGATTCCGTCCGTCCGATTTCTCTTTCACCGCCACGTCCATAACGAAAAGTTCCTGCTTCATTTGCGGAAGAGAACCTAGGAATTTTTTTTTAGACAAGTTATTCACCCACACCAATGCATTGTCCAGAGCATCGTCTTCGTCCATACCTTTCTCTACATTTTTGAAATAGGTAGGAAACACCGTGGAATACATGGCAGATAATACGCTAGGCGTGAGGTGGGTCTGTTCGGCCATCTCTTTCATCTTTACTCCCTTTTTACGTAGGAAAGTAATGCGGTCGTAGATTTCTTTCAGTTCGTTCATGCTTTTACGTACGAATGTGTTCATTAACTAATGACAAAAATACTTTTCTTTTCCAACACATAAAGCTCTGTGCTTTGCCTTTTTACAAAAAAATGCATTTTCTCACCTTTGGAGGACGCGTTACATTACAATTACATGAATATTTCTGAATTATTTCGCGTTTATTATTCCTGCTTTATTCATTTTTTGCCTCGCAAGGTCACTCTACTTTTGCTCCGTCAAAAATAAAAAAACGAAATGGAATATGAATTTATCACTAAATAAACAGATGGAAGGCAAAATCGCAATGCAATGCAAAAATACCGGGAACCATACTCCGGACTGGATTTTCATTCTTTGGATGGGTGGAACAGCCCTCGTATCTTACTCGTTAGTTTACGCCCTGCGCAAGCCGTTCACTGCTGCCGAGTTCAAAGGGTTGATGGTTGCAGGCATGGACTATAAGATTGTGGTAAGCATCATCCAGCTTATCGGCTACGTGTGCGCCAAGCTGTTCGGTATCAAGTTCATTTCGGAGTTGAAACCGCAAAATCGATTGAGATTTATTATTGGTTCTGCCGCTTTGTCCGAAGCATCGTTGCTAGCGTTCGGATTGCTGCCCATACCTTATAATATAATAGCGCTCTTCTTCAACGGTCTCTCTTTAGGATGCATGTGGGGCGTGATATTCAGCTTCCTTGAAGGACGACGTACTACTGATATTTTGGCAAGTATCATGGGGGTAAGCATGGCACTTAGTTCGGGCGTAGCCAAAAGCATGGCACTCTACACGCTGAATCAACTTCATGTAAGTGAGTTCTGGATGCCTGCCCTAGTTGGGGCTTTGGCTTTCCCGCTACTTTGCTTCATGGGGTGGATGATGACCAAGTTCCCTTGCCCTACAGCGACTGACATCGCTGCACGTTCTGTACGCGTTACCCTCAATGGACAGCAACGGTGGAAACTGTTCAAGCAATATATGCCGTTGCTACTCTTGCTCTTTGCGGCCAATCTGATACTCACTGTCCAGCGCGACATCAAGGAAGATTTCATCGTCTGTATCATTGATGTCAGTACCATCTCCTCTTGGCTTTTTGCCAAGCTCGATGCTATCGCGACGCTTGTGCTGCTAGGCACGTTTGCATTGCTTGCCTTTTGTGGCAATCATCTGAAAGTACTCTGTATCTTGCTGGGACTTTCTACAGCAAGCATGGGAATATTGGCTCTGTTAGGCACCGAGCAAATACAAGTGTCTACTGCTTTATGGCTTTTCCTGCAAACGCTCTGTATAGACATTGCATACCTTGGCTTCCAGACCATCTTCTTTGAGCGTTTCATCGCATGTTTCAAGGTGAAGGGAAACGTGGGTTTCTTCATCATTACCATCGACTTCATCGGTTATGTGGGTACATTGGCTTTGCTACTTTTCAAGGAACTGAAAGCATCGGATATGGATTGGGCGGTGTTCTACAACGAAATGAGTGTTTTTGTGGGTGTGACCTGTTGTATCGCCTTCGTGGTATCTATAATTTACATGGTGCAGTCCAACCAAATGGACGATGCAAGAAAAAAAATGTCTGGCACGAATAATTACAATGACTTATTAACTTTAAATCCTAAAATATGACAGATTTCAATTTCACCCAAATAGGTAACATAAACAATATTAATATGAAAAAGATTGAATGCGTGATTATGGACTGGGCAGGAACTTCCATCGATTATGGATGTTTTGCTCCGGTGGCAGCTTTTATAGAGAGCTTCAAACAGATAGGCGTTAATGTAACCCCTGCCGAGACACGTGCCCACATGGGGCTGACCAAGATTGAGGAAATCCGTGCCCTTTTCGCCATTGAGCGCGTGGAGGCAGAGTTTCGTCAAAAATACGCGCACATCCCCGACGAGAACGATGTGCAAGAATGCTATAAGCGTTTCCAAGACGTACTATTTACCACCTTGGAAGATTATACTGATCCCATTCCGGGCGTGGTGGATGTGATTGCCGGCTTGCGTGCTAAAGGAATTAAGATAGGCTCTACCACCGGATACACCAAAAGCATGATGGACGTGGTAATTCCTTCCGCTGAAAAGAAAGGCTATAAGATTGACGCGTGCGTCACTTCGGACAATCTGCCTGGTGGCCGCCCTAAACCTTATATGATTTACCAGAACATGTGCCTGCTTGATGTGCCTTCCCGCTTCTCCGTGTTAAAGTATGGAGACACTATTGCCGATATCCGTGAAGGTGTGAACGCTGGTGTATGGAGCGTGGGCGTCGTGATGGGTAGCAACGAGTTAGGGCTGACCGGAGAGGGAGTCCGCAACCTACCTATGGGCGAGCTGAAATGTCGAATGGCTAAGGTGCGTGACCGCATGTACGCTGCTGGTGCAGACTACGTAGTGGATACTATAGCCGAACTTCCAATGCTGATTGAGGATATCAATGAGCGTATGGCGTTGTGAAAATCATCATTACGCAAATAGATTAAACATTAATTACAAAACATTAAAAATTATCAATATGAGACCTTATTTACTCCTAACCCCCGGCCCCCTAACAACTACCGACACCGTAAAACAAGCCATGATGAGTGACTGGTGTACTTGGGATGAAGAATATAACCTAGATATTGTGGAAGTAATCCGCAAAAAACTCGTGGAGATTGCTACAAGCCATCCCGAAGAATATACTGCTGTGTTGATGCAAGGTAGTGGAAGCTTCTGTGTGGAAGCAACTCTAGGCTCTGTGGTGGGTTCTACTGACAACCTACTCGTAGTCGCCAATGGCGCTTATGGCAAACGCATGGGAGTTATTTCCGAATACTATAACATTAATTACCACCTGATGAGGTTTGAGGAGACAGAACCGGTGAATGTCTCGAAGATCGATACTTACCTAACAAAGCATCCTGAGGTGACTCACGTTTCCTTGGTACATTGCGAAACCACCACCGGAGTACTCAATCCTCTCGAAGAGGTTGCCGCTATAGTAAAACGCCATGGCAAAGTACTGATTGTGGATGCAATGAGCAGCTTTGGTGGTATACCCATCGATATGGACAAGCTGAGTATTGACTTCATGATTAGTAGTGCCAACAAATGTATCCAAGGTGTACCAGGATTCGGCTTTGTCATTGCTCGTCGCTCGTTGCTGGAACAATGTAAAGGTACCGCCCGTTCACTCTCACTCGACCTTTACGATCAATGGGAAGCCATGGAAAAGGGACATGGCAAATGGCGTTTCACTTCGCCCACCCATGTAGTGCGCGCCTTCATGCAGGCTTTGAGTGAACTGAATGCCGAAGGAGGTGTGGAAGCACGCTACGCCCGTTATTGTGAGAACCATCGTGTACTGGTGGAAGGCATGCGCGCTTTGGGCTATAAAACCTTACTTCCCGATGAGCAACAATCACCCGTTATCACTTCCTTTTATTACCCCTCTTCCGACTTCAACTTCAAGGAGTTTTACCTAAAGTTGAAAGCCAAGGGATTCGTCATCTATCCGGGCAAAATTTCACAGGCCGACACCTTCCGCATCGGAAATATTGGTGATGTTCATCCTATTGACTTCGTGAAATTAACGGAGGCTGTCAAGGAAATCATGGCAGAATAATCCTCACACTCCATAACCAAATGAAATAAACTTCCTGCATATCGATTGTTTTGTCTACTCTACAACCGATATGTGGGATTTACAATCTAATCAGCGATTTTTTTATTTTGAATAAGTATTTCCTATTTCTGCCTAACTAATCTCCAAATGACAGTTTTATCATTTCCGAGAATAAGGGAATCCGCATCAATTTTTATGACATTTAAGGTGTCACTACCAACAATGGTTTGTTTATTGCCAATACTTTCGTATTGCAAAGTTAGTTGCCTGTCATCTAAGTTCCAATTTTTAAAAAGTAAAGTTGCCATATTAATCGAGCGAGCTGTACCGTTCTGATTTAAAATAAAACCTTGCATCTCTTTTGGGTTAATTGGATTGGGCTCAAGCCAAGTACCTTGAATATAATAATATGGAGAATGTACGGTAACAACTAAATCAGTCGCTTTTAAAATTTGCGTTCCGCTTATCTGCTCTTTAATACAGGTCACTTTAACGGAATCATTCAATAATACTCCGGGAACTTTTTGCGGGTTCGCATTCATTGTACTGATGTTCAATGTGTCCCCTTCATTTGTAACAACTGTTATGTTGTTCATACTGGCATCATAAACTATACCTTTTATTATTTGTGTAGGAGATATTTGTTTACATGACGTAAAACTACCTAAAAATAAAGTAGTATAAAGAGATAAATAAAATAAGCTTTTCATATTCAATAAGTTTGGATAGGTTGTCAATGAAACAAAGATACAGGAATTGTTTGAAAAAAACAATTATTTTTTAAC
>OGOG01002358.1_pt1 | contig 16077 bp, 17 predicted proteins | sample 1552581 | NCBI WGS metagenome assembly OGOG01 (sample SAMEA2580152, study PRJEB22360) | human gut metagenome | biome: human gut; feature: human-associated habitat; material: faeces | place: Denmark | collected 2008/2010 | reverse complement strand
GCAACGCAGACGATTTATGTGGACGCTGTCAATGGTGCAGATTCACGGGATGGCATTACGCAAGCAAAAGCCCTGCAAACCCTAAGCAGAGCCTTATATTTTGCACAGTATGCAAGAAAAGCTGTGATTTATCTGGCAGCCGGAGAGTATACGATTCCCGACAAAACATTAAATCTGCTTGGTCAGGATGTCCGAATCTACGGCGACACTGCCGCAACAACTATCATCAAAGGCAATATTGTTTGCGAGAACAGCTTTTTGCTGATGCGGCGTGTCACCATTGACAGTACCGACAGCACAACTGCAAACGCAACTGCAGACACCATCACGTTACAGTATCGGGCTGCGATTCGTATGGTGGATTGCAGTGTAAACGCAGCCGGCAAAAATGCGGTCAGTCTTACAGAAATGTCAAATGCAAACCTCGTCAATACGACCTTTCAGGGGGCAACGCAGTATGCAGTCTATGTGACAGGGCTGAGCGATGCAAAAATTTATACCTGCACCGATGGAACTGCAAAGGGCGTTCGCTCCGGCGGCGGCAGCGTTGTCTATATCAACAATGCAACGGGGGCAAATTTTTCTTACGCAAACGGCTCAAATGGGATGGTCTTTGTAGATGGGCAACAAGTATTACCACAGCAGGCAACTACTACTGCAATCTTATCTATGGGGAGTGATGTATAATGTTTAGTCTTAGAGAATTTGTTAAAAAAGGTTTTTTAGATGCCGTTGGTAAAATGGCAGATTATCAAATTATCCTGAACGCTGCCGGATGGCACGAAAAAGGAGTACTCACAGAGGATGATTTGTCAGAAATCAATCAGGCAATGGAAAATTATGTGCCGGAGGGAGTAACAGAAAATGAGTAAAAAACCGTTGACACGAGATGAACAATTTTTGGCAAAAGCAGCCGGTGATGATGTACCGATGCCAAAACCTCTCACAAGAGTGCAGGAATTTTTAGAAAGAATCGTTGATCGGCTAAGCGGAAGCGTGACGGATGAAACTCTTGACAACGCAATTGCACCACTGAATGCAAGTATTGCACAGCTAAGCCGAAAAGCCATCCAATTCCGACACGGGAAAGGAACATTTACTGCAACCGCAACTGGTACAAATGTTGTGTGGCAGTATGGCGGGCAGCAAGTGCAAGGGGGCAACTGCACGTTTGATGTAAAATCAGACAATGGGTTGATTGCCCTTGAATGTGATACCATCGAAAGTCTTACAATCCAAAACGATGCTAAAAACAAGATGGATTTATCCGATTTAGGCGGTAAAATTACAAATACGCTAAGCTTACACAACTGCCCAAACATCACAGGAGATTTATCCGATTTAGGCGGTAAAATTACAAGCTCGCTAAACTTAAACAACTGCAAAAATATCACAGGAGATTTATCCGATTTAGGCGGTAAGATTACAAGCTCGCTAAACTTATACAACTGCAAAAATATCACAGGAGATTTATCCGATTTAGGCGGTAAAATTACAAGCTTGCTAAGCTTATACAACTGCCCAAACATCACAGGCGATTTATCCGATTTAGGCGGTAAAATTACAAATACGCTAAGCTTATACAACTGCCCAAACATCACAGGCGATTTATCCGATTTAGGCGGTAAAATTACAAACATGCTAAACTTAAACAATTGTACCAACATCACAGGAGTCTATTCTGGCGCAAAATATCCTAAAGATGTTAACATATCCAAAACAGCTATCACGTCAGCCGATATGGACGCAAATTTGATAAATTTTGCAGCAAGCGGTGTCAAATCAGGTGCGTTTACAGCAACCGGAATGAAACGGACGGCTGCGTCCGATGATGCTGTTGCAACATTGGTTGCAAACGGTTGGACAGTATCGGGTCTTACAAAGGAGGGATAAATATGTACATAAAATATGCGGATTATCAGTCTGATATGCAACTTGGCGATGATGATAGCGTTTTGATGTCGTTGCAGGAGTTTTTAAGCGGCGGCAAAGACTTGGAGGACGTGCCGGTTACGATTACGCCGGACGGTAATCCTCCAACAGACATAGATGATGATGTCGAAGAAGAATTTGAAATTAATTAGGAGGAAACAGTGTGATTCAAGGAATTATCACCATTGCAGTTTCTGTGCTGTCTGCAACGGGCATTCTGGGCATCGGTACAAGGTCGATTTTAAACCGCATGCAAAAGCAGGATGCCCGACAAAAGGCACTGGAATATGGCGTGCAAGCCCTGCTTCGTGACCGAATGTTGCACTGCTATAATAAGTATATCGAAGCCGGATTTGCACCCATCTATGCGAAGGAAAACTATGAAAACATGTATCGGCAGTATCACGAACTAGGCGGCAATGGTGTAATGACACACTTGCACGAAGAATTTATGGCACTGCCAACCGAGAAAGGAGCATAACATGAGAAACTGGAAACTTTGGGCAAAGGCAGCGGCAGTCAGAGCCGTGAAAACCATGGCACAGACAGCAGTAGCAACGATTGGCGTAGCTGCCGTGATGCAAGATGTCAACTGGATCGCTGTGGGCAGTGCTGCTCTGCTGGCTGGCGTGTTGTCTGTTTTGACATCCGTGGCAGGGCTGCCAGAAGCAGAGTAACGAATAAAAAAAAGAACCCGGCAGCAAATCGCTACCGGGCAAGGTAAAAATATTAGAGTATAATAAGAATAATGATTTCAATCCATCTCCTAAAAAGAAGAACATAGCAAATTGTTTAAATTTCATTGCTGAATGATATTATACCGTGGCTAAAGACGCTTGTCAATTATTATAGATTTTTTTGTCAGATTGCATAAAATTGATCTGTTTGTATCAATGTGATATATGTCATCATAACCAACGTATATTCCGGAACATCTGTTATACCGGACTTCCAGCGTTGCAAAGTGCTGTAAGGTATACCGAATCTATCGGATACTTTCCGGAGCGTTTCATAATGGTTTAAAAGTTCCTGAAATCCATCCTTTGCAATGCTGTAGATGTATTTTAGAACCTCTGCAACAGTGCCAGATTCTAAATCATTCATCCATTCTTGCCAGCCTCGTTCCATAATATATAGATCAAAGTTGTCATATTCTTTCGCTTCTTTATAAAGCTTGACAAACGTATTAAATTCAATATTTTTCATTATCATTTCCTTTTTATAACAGACTATGCACGCTGAGATTTGAACAAATCCATACTCAGCGTGCAAGCTTCTTAAATCTTACTGGGCTTTATGCTTTGTTTATTCCCAATTTGAATGTTCTTCATAGCAGAATGTCCAGCACCCTTTTTCATCAATCTCAATTTCATTGATTTTTGCACCAGTTCCATTCTCACCATCCCAGTTTCCATAGCCATTGTCTTTGCACCAAGCAACGCATTCGTCATATGTTCCAACAAAGTTGTCCATTTCTCCCGGCTGTGCTGCCAATTCAACTGCAAATTTCTTCATAATAATTACCTCAAATCTTTCTGCCCTATGGGCGGTCTGTGTTGTTTGGACTTTATCATGTCCTTGACTGTAATTATAGTATACATCATTTTGGCGCATTTGTCAACGCTTTTTTATCATTTTGATGTTATTTCAATTGATTTTGTAGGGATGCACAAAAACAATATACGCAATTTGTGTATTTTGAACAATTACGAACAAAAAAAGGAGTGTGTCAACCATGTCAACGTATCAATTTAACGACAAAACCCAGCTGTCAGCACATTTTAACGTGCAGGAGTTTAAATGTCAGTGCGGTAAATCGCACGACATTTTGATAGACAGCAAGCTTATAGATAAGCTGGAGCAGCTTTACACTGCCCTGAATTGCAGCAAAATCATTGTGACAAGCGGTTATCGCTGCCCAGAGCATGATAAGGCTGTAGGCGGTACAAGCAGCGGTCAGCACACAAAGGGCACTGCTGCGGATGTTTGTTGCTACGGGCAGGATGGTCAGCCAATCAGCAGCAAGACAGTGTGCTGTAAGGCTCAAGACTTAGGTTTCGGCGGCATTGCTAACATTACAAGTAGTTATCAATACACACATCTGGATGTGCGGACAGGATACCGTTGGCTCGGTGACGAGGTCAAAGGGAATAGCACAGTTACAGAGGATTTTTACAAGTATTTTGGCATCAAAAAAACCACCGAAACAACGAGCATTTTAAAAGGGATTGATGTATCGTACTGTCAAAACGAGGTTGACTGGGACGCTGCAAAAGCATCCGGACTGGTTGACTTTGCGATTCTGCGAGCAGGCTACGGAAGGGAAACCACTCAGGTAGACACACAGTTTGAACGAAACTATGCCGCTTGTAAGCGTCTGGGTATCCCCTGCGGTGCGTATTGGTTTAGCTATGCGATGTCAGCAGACGAGGCAAGACGTGAGGCACAGGTGTTTTTGCAGACCATTAAAGGCAAATCGTTTGAGTATCCGGTTTATATGGATTTGGAGCTTGCAAAACAATTTGCATTAGGCAAGGCTGCTTGCTCTGCGATAGTAGACGCATTTTTAAGTGTGCTGGAGCAATCCGGATACTATGCCGGTCTATATTGCAGTACCTACTACTTAGACAATTACCTGTCAGATAGCATTAAAAGCCGTTATACGGTCTGGTGTGCCCAGTACGCAAGTAAATGCACGTATCAAAATCCATACGGCATCTGGCAGTACAATGTAGCTGGTAACGCAGAGTATGACATAATTGGGCAAAAAAGTATTCCCGGTATTGTTGGCGAGTGTGATATGGATTACTGTTACACCGATTACCCAGCAATTATTAAAGCTGCTGGACTAAATGGCTTCACGAAAGCAACGCAGCCGACCAAGCCAGAACCAGAGTCAACACCAAAACCAGATATTGAAGAATCCACGCTGCAACAGATTTTGAAGCACGTGGCTTCGCTAGACGAAAAGCTTTAAAAAATAAAAATAGCCGTCCATTGATTGCTGATGATCGGACGGCTATTTTGTGCATCATATTTTTCTTGATTTAGCAAAAAAACTATGATATAATAAAAATACCATCTGTTGTGCCGCAACAGATGGTATAAAAAAGGGAACAAAAAGTATAATTTAACAATATTATTATACCACATTTGTTTCCTCTTGTCAAGGAGGAATCTTTAGTGGCAACAGCGAAAAAGCTGCCGTCTGGTAACTGGCGTGTGCGGTTATACATTGGTGAGGACAGCAATGGGAAAAAGCTGTACAAATCTTTTACAGCCAGAACAAAAAAAGAAGCGGAATTTTTAGCCGCTGAATACAATCTGAAGCGAAAAGGGAAACCTAAGGACTTAACAATTGGAGATGCAATTGATGGCTATATCGCCAACAAAGACGGGGTATTATCTCCGTCAACAATTGCAGGATATCGAAATATCCGAAAAAATCAATTGCAAGAATTGATGAATGTACCATTATCGAAGATTACGAATCTGATGGTACAGGCATCTATCAATGAAGCAGCAAAGACATTATCTGCGAAATCAGTACGGAATGCACATGGTTTGTTGACGGCATCGGTAGCAATGTATATGCCTGATTTTGTGTTTCACACAACTTTGCCTGCAAAAGAGCATAAAGTAAAGGATCTGCCAACCCCACAGCAGATTGCAGATGCGATAAAAGGCACAGACATCGAATTGCCGGCGATGCTTGCCATGTGGCTTAGCCTGCGAATGTCAGAAGTACGTGGAATCCGTTACAAAGATATCAGCAATGGAATTTTGACTGTGCGGAACGTACGGATCGCAATGGCAGGGCAAATCGAAAAAGAGAAAACCAAAACATTTAATAGTACACGGCAACTTGCAGTACCGGAACGTCTATTGGATATGATAGGAACAGGTAATCCGGATGATTATGTAGTGACTTTATCAGCAAGTACGATTTACAAGCACTTTGTATCTATAATACTTGAAAAGACTGGAAAGCACATGACATTTCACGACCTACGTCATATAAATGCATCCATTATGTTGGCTCTTGGTGTGCCCGATAAGTATGCAATGGAGCGTGGCGGATGGTCAACACCATCAACGCTAAAAAATGTGTATCAGCATACATTTTCGGAAGAAAGAGTGGAAACGGATCAAAAAATTGACAATTACATGGATGGGCTTTTCTCAGACAAGTGAAATTTCGTGTCATATTTCGTGTCATATAGTAGTGCGAAACGCTGCAAATTGATGCTTTTTCACGCAAATGAAAGCGTATTTTTATTTTTACACGAAAAGCAAAAAGAAGCGTAAAATCGGAACATTTCCGAAATTACGCTTCTTTTTCCAAAATAAATTTGGCGCAGAAAGAGGGATTTGAACCCTCGCGCCGGTTTCCCGACCTACTCCCTTAGCAGGGGAGCCCCTTCACCACTTGGGTATTTCTGCAAGTTGTGAATGATAAAAATATTGGCGGAGAGGGTGGGATTCGAACCCACGGTTCCTTGCGGAATCACTGGTTTTCAAGACCAGCTCCTTAAACCACTCGGACACCTCTCCTGATGTCAGATGGCTTGCTCGTTCCTATCAGAATCAGCTTTATTATTATAGCATAGACACACCTATTTGTCAACTGTTTTTTCACTTTTTTAAGAAACGAAAGAAAAAACAGAAAAAAGTAAAAATAAAAAAGAATTTTGCAGAAATCATAAAACAACAAGCCGGAAACTGCTTGTTTTGCAATTTCCGGCTTGCCGTTTTAATAGGAGGTTGTTTATCAAATATTAGTCGTCGCCCTGTAAAGCATCGTAACCTGTTTCGCCCGTACGAACCTTTACAACTTCTTCGACGTCGTAAACGAAAATCTTACCATCACCAATCTGACCCGTGTACAGAACCTTCTTGCAGACATCTACAATCGTTTCTACCGGAATGCTGGTGACAACAATTTCAATCTTAACCTTCGGCAGGAGCTTCGGCCCATCGACCCGAACACCACGATAATACTGCGAGTTGCCCTTTTGTGTACCGTAGCCCTGTACCTGTGTAACAGTCATACCGTTGACACCAATCTTGTTCAAAGCGGATTGCAGAACTGCCAGCTTTTCCTGCTTGCAGATGACAACAATCTTGGACATCTTTGCAGTGCCCGTAGCTGGCTTTACAATCAGCTGCGGTTCTGGCAGGTCAACCCCTGCAACCGATGCATTTTCTGTATCCATGGAAACGGTTGCAGCAGACGGCATAAAGTCTGCATAAGCGGAAGGCAGGTTGTGTTCGGTTGCGTCCAAACCAATGACTTCTTCTTCTGCAGAAGCACGCAAGCCAATGGTGTGCTTGATAATCAGGAATGTAATGGTAATCAGAACAGCTGTCCATGCAGCGATGCAGAGCAGACCCAACAGCTGAGAGCCGAGCAGGCTGAAACCGCCGCCGTAGAACAAACCTGTGCAGCCGGAGAGCGGTGCATCCGGTGTTGCGAACAGACCAACTGCAATGATGCCCCACAGACCGTTGAAGAAGTGAACTGCAACAGCACCAACCGGGTCATCAACGTGCAATACATGGTCTAAGAGCCAAACACCGAAGCATACCAGCAGACCAGAAACAATGCCAACGATGATTGCACCAGTAGCATCCATGACATCACAGCCAGCGGTGATACCAACCAGACCAGCCAGAGAAGCGTTCAAGCACATGGAAACATCTGGCTTTCCATATTTCAGCCAAGTAAAGACCATGCAAACGAAAGTTGCAATTGCCGGAGCAATGGTTGTGGTTACGAAAATCGAACCCAGCTGTTCAACAGAGGTTGCAGCAGCACCGTTGAATCCATACCAGCCAAACCAAAGAATGAAGCAGCCCAAAGCACCGATCGTCAGGGAGTGACCCGGAATGGCATTGACTTTGATGTTGCCGTTTTCATCTTTGGTGAATTTACCAATACGAGGGCCGAGGATGGATGCACCAATCAGGGCACACAGACCGCCGACAAAGTGAATCACACCAGAACCAGCGAAATCATGGAACGGGGTATCCAGTGTGGACAGCCAGCCGCCGCCCCATACCCAGTGGGCTTCTACCGGATAAATCACTGCAGAAATGACTGCGGAATAAATACAATAGGAAATGAATTTGGTTCGTTCTGCCATCGCACCGGAAACAATCGTTGCTGCCGTTGCACAGAAAACCAAGTTAAATACAAAACCAGACCAATTGAAGTTTGCATAATCGGAGAAAATATCGAAGCCCGGCTTGCCAATCAGACCAAGCCAGTCTTCGCCCAGCAGCAAACTAAATCCGATTAAAATGAAAACAACTGTACCAATACAGAAGTCCATTAGGTTTTTCATGATAATGTTGCCGGCATTCTTTGCTCTGGTAAAACCGGTTTCTACCATTGCAAATCCGCACTGCATAAAGAATACCAGTGCTGCACCGACCAAGAACCATACGCCAAATACCTGACCGCCAACGAGGTCTAACAATTTTGTTTCGTCCATTCTGATACATCCTTCCGTGTTGTAAATTTGTTTCGGAGAAGCGAGCTCCTTCTTCCACCGGAACACAAGATGATGTGAGAAACAAAAAAGGTGCTGAATCGGCTCTTGTTCCGATTCAGCACCTTTGCTGTTTATGCTATTATGATAGCACAGAAATGGTCATTTGTCAACCGGAAATCTGATACAAATTTCCGGCCGCTTTTTCTTGAAATTTTGTCGATTTTATGCAAACCTCACGGGGCATTCACATTGCCAACACAAAATTTATTGCTTTTTGCCAAAGGTTTCCGTCAGCATCACTGCGGTTTTTGCCAAATAGTCAATTTCCGCCTGCTCCAGCTTTCCGGCATCGCAAGCAGCTGCTACGGTTGGGTCGAGCGGAATCCGTTCCAGAACCGGAACAGCGTGGCTATCTACATGGTCATCTGAGCCAAACAGCGGAATTTCTTTTCCGCAGTCTGGACATCGCAGAAACCGCATATTTTCCACCATACCCAGAACCGGAACTTGCATCATCTGTGCCATGTTCATTGCCTTGTCCACAATCATGGAAACCAAAGACTGCGGTGTGGATACGATTAGAATGCCGTTGATGGGCAGGGACTGAAAGACAGTCAGCGGAACGTCACCCGTCCCCGGAGGCATATCGACAAATAAAAAGTCCACATCGCCCCACTGCACATCTTCCCAGAACTGCTTGACAACGCCAGAAATGACTGGACCTCTCCAGAGTACTGGGTCAGTTGCGTTCGGCAGCAGCATATTCATAGACATAATCTTAACGCCACTTTCGGTGACGTGCGGCAGCAGAGAATTATCGACTGCTTCTGCCGGCTTGTTGATGCCGAAAATTTTCGGAATGGATGGGCCAGTGATATCCGCATCCAAAATAGCTGCGTGATAGCCCAGCCGTTGGGTCTGAATGGCGAGCAGGCTGGTAACCAGAGATTTTCCGACCCCGCCTTTTCCGCCAACAACCGCAATGACATTTTTGACACCGCTGGTGTGTTCTTTCACTCTCTTTTCGTGTTCCAGATCCTGTGTGCTGCAATTGCCATTGCTGCCGCAGGAATCGCACTGATGATTGCATGCTTCTCCCATGTTGCAATCCTCCTTTTTGTTTGTTGGGGCTGCTGTTGGAATCTCCAAACAGCGAGCCGATTATAGCAATGGAGCGAGTAGCCCCAATACATAACTATTGCATTTCTGATACCACTTTCGGTTTTTGCAGTCCTCTAATGTGATGGGCTGTGATTTCCGTTGTGTTTTCAGGAAATCTGCCAGCATGGTTTGAATCACATTGCAGTGGTAAATCAGCGTTGCACATTCAAAGTGCAGGTATAAGCTGCGGTAATCCAAGTTGATTGTGCCTAAAACTGCCAGTTCATCATCTACCACAAAACATTTTGCATGGATGAAACCGGGGGTATATTCAAAGATTTTGACACCGGATTCCAGCAACTCTTGATAAGCATTCCACGCCAGCTGGTAAACATACCATTTATCTGGAATATGGGGTGTGATAATTCGGACATCAACGCCTTTTTCTGCTGCCAGTTTCAAGGCAGTCAATAAGTCGTGGTCAGGAATCAGATACGGTGTTTCAATGTAGACATACCGTTTTGCGTTGGAGATCAAATCCAGATAGACCATAACGCCCTTTACATCGTCCTGCACGGGGCTGTCCCCGTAAGGCTGAATGAATCCGCCATTGGTCTGCTTTGGCAGGTAAGTTGGTCGGTATTGGTCATAGGCTTCTTTTTTGTTGGGGTTGTTCATGTTCCAGAGTTGCAGGAACATCATGGTATAGCTCCAGACGGCTGCCCCTTCCAGCATGATGGCGGTATCTTTCCAATGTCCAAACCGTACTTTTTCGTTGATGTATTCATCTGCCAGATTCGTACCGCCATTGAACGCAATGTTTCCATCAATGACCAGAATTTTGCGGTGGTCACGGTTGTTCTGGGCGGAAGAAAGCAGCGGACGAAACGGGTTGAAGCATCGGCATTGAATGTGGTGTTGCTTGGCAATTTTCAGGAAATCGCCTGTTGAAAAGAATTTTGTGCCGAATCCGTCATACATCAGGCGAACTTCTACGCCTGCTCGTGCCCGTTCAATGAGAATTTCCAGAAATTCATCCCACATTTTTCCCGGTGCAATGATGAAATATTCAATAAAGATAAAGCGTTTTGCTTCTCGCAGGCGGTTTTTCATCTCTGCAAATTGTTCTTCGCCCAGTGGGAAATAGGTGACATTGGTCTGTTCATAAACCGGAAAGCCCGTATGCTGCAAGTAGGTGGATAAGTTGTAAACCTGCTGACTGTCATTGAATAGGTGTCGGGCAGCATCCGGCTCTTGCACAAGCAGGGGCTTGGTCTGCTCCATCTGTTGTTCGTAGTTGTGGAAGAAAATACGGGTATCTCTTCGAGTTTTCAGAAACAGATAAGACAGTCCGCCGAAAATCGGCAAGACCGCAATGACCACCAGCCATGCATTTTTATAGGTTGGATTTTTTCGGGAATTGGTGATATAGATGATAAGCAGCCCGTTCAGCAGTAGCAATGCACCATAAACCCACGCATAATTCCGGTTCAGAAACAGAACAGAGAGCACCAGAAAGGCAATCTGCACCAGCATCAGCAAAATGTAGAGCATATTTTGATTAAACAGATGTTTCCATATTTTTTTCATAGAAAAGCCCTCCTTGCCTCTGGCAGTCTGTAAAAATTGAACACTTCTATTATAACACAATGCAGGCAGAAATGCAAGCCGGTCATTTTACGCATTTCGTAAATTTTTCCCAAAAGTGCTTGACTTTTTTTCTGGTATCCGGTATAATGAAGTTGTATGGACAAACATATTTTTTGTTCGTTTTGACGAAAAAGGGAGGAGCTTTTTATGAAAATGTGGAAACGCTGGAAAGCGGTTTTGCTAGCTGGCATGATGGCTTGCACTGCTGTTGCAGCTTCTGTTCCGGCAATCGGAACACTGAACGCACAGGCGGAAGAGGATACGAACAACGATGACTGGCTGCACGCAGTCGGCAGCCGGCTCTATGATAAGGACGGCAATGAAGTCTGGCTGACGGGTGCAAACTGGTTCGGTATGAACTGCACCGAAAACAGCCCGCACGGCTTATATGCAGCAGACATCAATGTCTTTGTAGAAAATATTGCAAACCACGGCATTAACATTGTAAGAATGCCGATTTCTACGGAACTGCTCTGTTCTTGGATGAATGGCGAACCGCTGGAAGTAAAGAGCATGAACTGCTACGCCAATCCGGAACTCTCCAAAAACGGAGATGGCAAAGACCCGGCAAAAAACAGTATGGAAATCTTCGACATTATTATGCAGAAGATGAAGAAATACGGCATTAAGGTCATGGTGGATGTACACAGTCCGGCAGCCCATAACTCTGGTCATAACTATAATCTGTGGTATTATGATGCTTCGGCGGCTGATGCAGATAACATGGCAGTAGGTGCATATTCCGGCGAACAGATTACATGGGATATGTGGAAAGATTCCATCACCTGGTTGGCAGATAAGTATAAGAATGATGATACCTTGATTGGCTATGACCTGAAGAACGAACCGCACGGAAAGCGTGGCTATAATGGTACAACTTGCCCGACAGACATTGCAAAGTGGGATGATTCCACCGATTTGAACAACTGGGCATACTCTGCAACGGAATGTGCAAATTCCATCTTGGATGTCAACCCAAATGCTCTGATTTTTGTAGAGGGCGTAGAACAGTATCCAAAGACGGAAAAGGGCTATACCTATGATACCGCTGACATCTGGCAAGCTCCGGCAGATGTTTCCCCGTGGTATGGTGCATGGTGGGGCGGCAATCTGCGTGGCGTTCGGGATTACCCGATTCAGCCGGATTCCGGAACGAGCCAGATTGTTTATTCTCCGCATGACTATGGTCCGTCTGTTTATAACCAGACTTGGTTTGATAAGGATTTCACCGAACAGACGCTGCTGGATGACTATTGGTATGATACTTGGGCATATATCAACGCTGAAAACATTGCACCGCTGCTGATTGGCGAATGGGGCGGTCATATGGATGGCGGAAAGAATGAAAAATGGATGACGCTGCTGCGGGATTACATGATCAACCACCACATCAACCATACATTCTGGGGCTTGAATCCGAACTCCGGCGATACAGGCGGATTGCTGAGCTATGACTTTATGACATGGGATGCAGAAAAGTATGATATGTTTAAAGAATCTCTGTGGCAGACACAGGAAACCGGAAAGTTTATCGGTTTAGACCATCAGAAAGCACTTGGCACGGATGGTTCTGGTATTTCCGTATCAGAATTCTACAAGTCCTATGCATCGACCGAGGGCAGCAACTTGGATGGCGGAACGATTGTAGACGGCAACACTACCAAACCGACTACCGAAACAACAAAGCCATCTACGACCACAACGACAACCACTACTACAACGGCTGCAACTACAACGGAAGCACCGATTACGGAAGTGATTGGCGACATTGATGGCGACAAGAAATTGATGGTTTCGGATGCCGTTTTGCTGAATCGGTATCTGCTCCGGAAAATAGACGGAAAAGATGCAGCGTATACCTTTGAACGGGGCGACCTGAACAAGGATGGCGTTTTGAACATTGTGGATGCGATTGCCTATAAACAATATTTATCGGGGAATATCGCTCCGCCGGAACTTTAACAAATAACAGTACGGATTCTTCCACCGCTACAGGTGGTGAGAGAAACTGCAAATCAGAACGGGAACGTCAATGGCGGGCGGAGAGAAATCGGTATCCCTCATTGATACGAGGCAAACCACAGTCAGTCCTCTGTTGACATGTCAGACTCTGTGAAATTACCGACTGCGGCTTGAAACAATGATGTTGGAAGGAAGTTTTTGTCATGAAATTAAAAAAACGATTACAAGCAATTTTGCTGGCAGGAATGATGGCATTGACCGCAACAGCTGCTGCAATCCCCAGCTTTACCACCATCTCTGCACAGGCAGAGGATACCACCAACAATGATGACTGGTTGCACGCAGTCGGCAGCCGGCTCTATGACAAGGATGGCAATGAAGTCTGGCTGACGGGTGCAAACTGGTTCGGCTTCAACTGCGGAGAAAACTGCTTGCACTATCTGTGGAGCGGTGACGTGGATGATATGCTTTCCGAAGTTGCCGACCGCGGCATCAATGTTATTCGGATGCCGATTTCTACAGAACTGCTGATTTCTTGGATGAATGACACACCAAACCCTGTTTCCAGTGTGTCTGCTGAAAACAATCCGCCGTATTATGTCATCAATCCGGATTTTTTGAATGCAGATAAAACCATGAAAAACAGCATGGAAATCTTCGACATTATCATGCAAAAGTGCAAGAAATACGGCTTGAAAGCATTTATCGACATTCACAGCCCGCATACGGACAACTCTGGTCATAACTATAATTTATGGTATGGCAAGGAAACCGCAGATGGGACAATGGTTACCACGGATTTGTGGATTGAAACGCTGACATGGCTGGCAGATAAGTATAAAAATGATGATACCTTGATTGGTTACGACCTGAAAAACGAACCGCACGGAAAAGGGCAAGAGGGTGCGACTGCTGCAAAGTGGGATGGCTCGACTGATGAAAATAACTGGGCATATGCAGCAACGAAATGTGCAAATTCGATTTTGGATGTCAACCCGAATGCTTTGATTTTCATCGAAGGTGTGGAACAGTCGGTGAAGAGCGATGCCTATACTTGGGGGCAGCCGGATTCTAAGACTGACCCACCGTATATTCCGGCATGGTGGGGCGGAAACCTGCGTGGTGTCCGGAAATATCCGATTCAGCCGGATTCCGGTACAAGCCAGATCGTGTATTCTCCGCACGATTATGGCCCGTCTGTTTATAACCAGACTTGGTTTGATAAGGATTTCACGGAACAGACTTTGCTGGATGATTACTGGTATGATACTTGGGCATATGTCAATGCCGAAGATATTGCACCGCTGCTGATTGGCGAATGGGGCGGTCATATGGACGGCGGCAAGAATCAACAGTGGATGGAACTGCTGCGGGATTACATGATTAACCATCATATCAACCATACCTTCTGGTGCTTGAATACCAACTCCGGCGATACGGGCGGACTTTGGGCAGGCATTGGATATGACCAGGCTGCCAGCAAGACCAATCTGACTTGGGATGCAGATAAGTACGCACTGTTTGAAAAATCCCTGTGGCAGACGCTGAAAACCGGAAAATATATCGGCTTAGACCATCAGAAAGCATTGGGTAACAATGGAACAGGTCTGTCCCTGTCAGAATTCTATGAATCCTATGCATCGACCGAGGGCAGCAACTTGGATGGCGGAACGATTGTAGACGGCAACACCACCAAGCCAACCACAGACACAACAAAGCCATCTATAACCACCACAGTTACTACCACAACTACAGTAGCTGCAACGACAACAGAAGCACCGAAGACAGACGTTCTCGGCGATATCAACAATGACCAGAAAGTTACGATTTCTGATTTGGTATTGCTGAATCGCTACTTGCTCCGAAAGATTGACGGAACAGATGCAGCATATGCATTTGACCGTGGCGATGTCAACGGGGATAAAATCTTAAATATTGTCGATGCAACGCTTTATCGGCAATGTTTGTTGGGAACACTGAAAAAATTCCCGGCAGAATAAACCCGAATGGGTAATAGAAAGGAATTTCCCTTTATGAAACGAACCGATTATCTCTCATGGGATGCATATTTTATGGGGGTTGCCTTGCTCTCCGCACAGCGGAGCAAGGACAATCATACACAAGTTGGTGCTTGTATCGTCAACGCAGAAAACAAAGTGGTTTCGGTTGGCTATAATGGCATGCCGACAGGCTGCAATGATGACGTGATGCCGTGGGAACGGGAAGGCGGATTTTTGGATACGAAGTATGCCTATGTCTGCCATGCGGAATTGAATGCGATTTTGAACCGCAACGCAGCCAGCCTGCAAGGCTGTCGGCTGTATGTGTCGCTGTTTCCGTGTAATGAATGTGCAAAGGCAATCATTCAGAGCGGCATTCGAGAAGTGATTTATATGGATAATAAGTATGCAGATACAGAGAGCACGAAAGCGTCTGTACAGATGTTCCGGTTGGCAGGGGTGACCTGTCGGGAATATCAGCCCATGCAAAAAGAGATTACGCTTTCTCTCTAAACGCCACAGGCAAATTGCGGTCGTAGGCAAAAAGCAAAGCGATTTTGCCGAATGTCACAGACTGGTTTTCCAAGAACTCAGAATTCAGAGTGCGTATAAAAATGATGAAACAACCTGCATTCCCTGCCGAACCGCAGCCGGATGCAGGTTGTTTTTTGCAAAATATGCTACAGACAGTTGGAAAAACTGCCGGATTTATGAAAAATATCCCTTATTTTTGATAAGAAAATCATTTTTCTTTGAATTATATCTGAAAATCTGCAATTTTCTCTGTTTTTTTCTCATAATTCCTTTGCTTTTTTTCAGGAAGTATGGTATAATAAAATGGAAAGAATCTGCTTGCATAGAAAGGATGGATCGCTTATATGCGTATTCGGCATAAACCGTGGGCAAAACCAGAATTAGAGGCTTGTCCATTTTAT
>OGOG01002356.1_pt1 | contig 16091 bp, 14 predicted proteins | sample 1552581 | NCBI WGS metagenome assembly OGOG01 (sample SAMEA2580152, study PRJEB22360) | human gut metagenome | biome: human gut; feature: human-associated habitat; material: faeces | place: Denmark | collected 2008/2010 | reverse complement strand
TTTGACGAGACGGCGGGGACGGTTGAAGAAGAAAAACTTATCCGCGTCTTCTATTATGGGAATAAAGCGGGTTTTGTCTACATAATAACAATCGTCGCGGCGAATTACGGCGAAGTTCATCATGCCGTAAGGGATGCGTTTCTTTTTGGGTGCTATATATTCTTTCATAACTGATGCCCTTTTTTAAAGTTTGCTTTGAATGCAAACAGAGGTACACCCTTTCCACTATTTCTCCAAGCAAAGATTCTTAAAAACACGGAACACTTTCTTTATTATCTTGTTTTCCCTGTGTAATCCACAATTTTATTTAATCAAAATAGCATAAGTCCATATTTCTTTTTTTTATTTTTGCAACAGCGGTTGAATCAACAGCTGTTGCAATATAAAAAGATAATGTATGAAGTTCTATAACAGAGAAAAAGAAATAGCGGAATTGACCCGTATACAGGAGCTTGCATTCGCTCAAAACTCCCGAATGGTAGTGCTGACAGGGCGTAGGCGTATTGGTAAGACAAGCCTTATTAAGCGTGCGTTGAAAGATACGCCGATGCTTTATTTTTTTATAGGGAGGAAAGCTGAAAGTGTTTTAGTGGCGGAGTTTGTGCGCCAGGTTCGTGAGACCTTTTCCGTATTCGTGCCCGAAGGGATGACTTCTTTCTCCAATCTGATGCAATACTTGTTTGAGATAGGTAAAGGACGTTCGTTTAGTATTGTTATTGATGAATTCCAGGAATTTTATAATATTAATCCCTCCATATTCAGCGATCTGCAAAACTTGTGGGATACTTATCGGCAGGATACGCACATCAATCTGGTTGTTAGTGGATCGGTTTACTCTATGATGCAGAAGATATTTACTGACCATAGTGAACCCTTGTTTGGAAGGGCTGATAATATTCTGCGTCTGCATCCTTTCAAACTGGAAGTGTTGAAACAGATTATGGAAGATTATGCTCCCGGATACAGCCGTGATGACTTGTTGGCTTTATATGCTATTACCGGTGGAATTCCTAAATATGTAGAGTTGCTTTGTGATAATGGGGTACTGACAGTAGAACGTATGTATCGCTTTATTTTTTCAGGGATGTCACCTTTTACGGATGAAGGGCGTAACTTGCTGATTACAGAGTTTGGAAAGAATTACGGAACTTATTTTTCTGTCTTGCTGGAGATAGCCAACGGACATCGCACTCAAGGGGAGATTGAAGCGAAATTGGGAGGGCTGGCTATCGGAGGGCATTTGAGTAAACTGGAAAATGTCTATAATCTGATTGTGCGGGAACGTCCTGTTTTTGCTAAGCCTGGCAGTAAGAAGAATGTAAGATACGTCATTCATGATAACTTTCTGAACTTTTGGTTTAAATATATTGAGCGGAATCGTTCCTATATTGAATTGCAGAATTATGATGACTTGTTTAGCTTGGCTATGGATGATTATCCTACCTATTCCGGTAAGATATTAGAGAAATACTTTCGTCAAAAGTTGGCGGAGGCTGGAGGTTTCAAAGAAATAGGCGGATGGTGGGAAGCCGGTAATAGTGTAAGGGGCAAAGTGGAAGCATTTGAAATAAATATAGTTGCACTCTGTTCTAAGGGTAGACAGGCGTTGATTGCAGAAGTGAAACGGAATCCGAGAAACTACAATCATAAGCTGTTCATGGAGAAGGTGGAGCATCTCCGGCAGAAAGAAATGACTAAATATAGACTGGAAACCAAACTGTTCAGTTTGGAAGATATGTAAGTGGCATTTTATCGTTATTTATACTTCTTCACATACAGGCATATCCATTCCTTTATACACCACTACAATCTTGTGTAGCTTTGTGTTGCCAATGGCATTTCTCACCGTTTCCGTATCAGCATAGCGGTTGGCTTGGGTGATTGCTTCCTGACGCAACTCTTCCACACGGCTTTCGGAATCCTTATATTTAGCATATTTCAGTTCTACAATGTAACTGTGTTTCATGTCGGAATAGATTTCCAGCAGTGGACAGAGGAATATATCAACATAGCCGGCTTGCGTATCTTGTTCAGAAATGGGGCGGTAAAAGCGGTTTTGGGCTGTCATGGCAAGGGTGAAACCATGGACAAAGAACTCCCCTTTCTGTTTGTCGCGTTGAGAAGCGTAACGTTTCAGGCAGTCGGCGATGTAGCCGAAGTAAGTTTGCCAGTCGCCACGATAGGCGAGTGAACTGGACAGCTCGTTCTTTTCGTAACTGCTGAAATTAAGGTCAGCTTCATCGTAGGTGCTCAGTAGATAGGCATAAAGCTGCTCACGAACCACCTGGTTGGGAATGGTGAGTTTGGTTTTACCTTCATATGTGCCGCTGATGGTAAGCATACCGAAATAATAGAGTAGACTCACGAAGTTGTCAGGAGTGGTGATATTGACGGCAGGGAAACTTTCTTTCAAATCTCCGGTAATATAGCCTTGACTCACCAAGGTCTGGATGATGGAAGCATCGTGGGCAAATTCTTTGTCCTTACGGATAAGCATGCGCAACTTCTCGTAGTCAACGCGGATGTTGCTTTCTATCATATTCTGCGGTGCTTTACCATCGTTGTCAAGGTAGTTTTTGATAAAATAGAGCACCATATTAGAATTGTACATGGTGGTTTCACCATAACGTCCTTGTGCAAAGCAATAGTTGTCGTACCACGGTTGCATTATGTCCAACAGCTCGTCCACAGTGTGGTTGAAGTGGCTGGTGGTGGAGTAATAGGTCAACATTTGCCGTACTTCCTCTTCCGTGAATCCTATCATTTCGTTGAATTTTGGGGAGAGCGAGTAATTGGTACCGATGTTGAAGCCGCTAGTGAGGTCGTCCATCGTAACAGGGCTGACACCGGTGATGAAACAGCGCTCGATACTGGAATAGGTTCCTGCTTTCACCTTGTTGAAGAAGGCGCGCAAATAGCCTTCACCATGTGTCTCGTTGGTGTAACGATGTAAACTCTCAGGATCGGCGAGGATGGCATTGGTAAAGTGGTCGTACTCGTCGATGAAAAGATAAATTCTTTGGCCGGTTTTGTTACATTCCGTAAACAGGTACTCAAATTGTTCTATGGCTCCTTCTTTTGCATCCAGTTTTTCCTTAATACCCTGAGGAAGATAGTCGGCATAGATATCGCAAAAGTAGTCGAACATGGTTTGGCAATGCGCATCCAGCCCTTTGCGGTAGTTGTGCAGTTCACCGACAATTCCGGAAAAATTGAGATAGAGCACCAGGTAGCTGTTGCGGTCACGTGTGGGATATTTCCCGATATAAAGATCACCGAACAAAGCATCAAACTTATCTTTGGCGGCTATGTCGTAATAATGTTGCAGCATACTTACCGTCAGACTTTTGCCGAAACGACGGGGACGGATGAAGAAGAAAAACTTATCCGCGTCTTCTATTATGGGAATAAAGCGGGTCTTGTCTACATAATAACAATCATCACGGCGAATCACGGCGAAGTTCATCATGCCGTAGGGGATGCGTTTTCTGTTCGGTGCTATATATTCTTCCATAACTGATGCCTTTTTAGAAGTTTGGTTTGAATGCAAACAAAGGTACGCCCTTTCTGCTGTTTCTCCAAACAAAGATTCTTAAAAACATGGAACGCTTTCTTTATTATCTTACTTTTTTCCAAAGTAATTAAACCGTATCATCTCATCCGAAATATCATATGCCTCCTTTGCAAAATCCTCATCTTCCGGACTATATCCTTCTCCTTCCACATTCATCTGTGAACCTACAGCAAATCTTTTCTTTTCAGGATTGAGGATACTTTCTCCGAGGCCGGTCCAATAATAGTCGTCAAGTTGAAGTAGGTTCAGTAGGGTGGGATACATATCTATTTGTCCCATCACTTCATCGTAACGCATACCTATGGGAGAGTTGACAACGATGAAAGGAGTAAACTGCTTGTCGGACACGATACCTTTGCCACCGGGACTTTCGCATAGTTCTGCACGATAAGACGCTAAACCTTCGTGATCTCCTGTTATTACAATCAGCGTTTCCTTATATTGAGGGAGTGTTTTCAGATACTCCACGAATTTACCGATAGCTTTATCTGTGTAGCGGGCAGTGATCATATAGTTACCCATCTTCTCCGGAATGTCAGAGGAGAATGAAATCTCTCTGAGATATTCCGGTAATATGAATGGAGCATGACCAGAATAGGTAATAAGCTGCATATATGCGTTTTCCCCTTCTTTCCATATCTCCCCTTTTTCTATCTTTTCCTGACATTGAGCAAAGAATGAGCCGTCTCCGGTACGTTTGTGGGTACCGAAAGCTTCCGTCAGTTCGAAATCATGATAGGCGATAATCGTATCCATGCCGAAGCTTTGGGCTATGGGGCCCTGGTTCCAGGTGGATATCTTATCTATGGTTAACAGATAGTTGCGCGAATGATTTTTTTCGTGCATGGCTTTCTGCAACGAAGGGTAAACATGGTTGGGATATTGGCTGCTGTACGTACCACTGTTGATAGGTAGTAGTCCGGTGCAGAGTATAAGTTGGGCATCTATGGAACGGCCGCCTTTTACCTGTGTCAGTACATGTGGGGCATAGATGGTGGTAGAATCCTTCAGTAATTTGTTCAAGTAGGGGGTGATCTCCTGTCCTTCCACTTCTTTCTCTAATACCCAGCTTTCCAATGATTCTGCCAGAATGATGATGCAATTGGTGCGGCGATTAGTACTATTGTCCGGCAGGGCAACTTCGTGTTTGGGCTTTTTACTTAACCATTCTTCTATCTTTGCTTCCAGTTCAGGAGTTAACTTTTGTTGCTGACCTGCCAAATCATAGCAAAGGCTACCGAAAACGGTATAGAGGGAGGGGCCGCTTGAACAGAAATATGCTTTGTCGCGATATTCCTTGTATGCATTTGAAAATCCGCCTTTAATCAGGGTCACTGTGCCAAAGATGCAGATGATGACTGCAAGTACCACAGAATAAGCAAGCACCGGTGCGGGACGCTTCTGATGTGCAGTTTTTGTACGCCGATGAACGACGGCTGCTGCAAGGGTGGATAATGGGAAAAGTATATCATACCAGCGAAGAGAGTCGAAAACGCTTCCGGTGAAATCGGCTAAGTTTCCTGATAATCCGTAGCTGTTCAGAGGAATGGCGGTATAATAGGTTCTGAAGTACATAAGATTGGCTATCAGCAGGAAATCCAGCAGGAACATGATGAGCGTCTCTGTTTTCCACATACGGAAGAAGGCGTAAGGGATAAGCAATATAAGTGTGGCTATCAGTTTTGTTGTATAACATTCAACTGTAGAAAGAGAAGCAAAAGTAGTCGGGATACACCATAGTATGTCGAATAACATGAATTTCAGGAAAATAGTGATTCCGAATGTCAGTACGGACTTATCGATCTTTGTCATAATAAAGCGTTTGTTTTATATCCGGATGCAAAGATACAATATATTTTTCCGATATCATTCTGTGATCTATATAAATGAGCTACAGGGCTTGTTTATTGAGGGTTGTATAGATAAATCTCGTTAATATTAAATTTATCTTCTTTATCTTAAAGATATTTCTTGTATCTTTGCGCCCCTAATTCATTAATACCAAGCAATGAAGGAATTCCTGCAATTGATGCGGCGTTTTGTGTCGCCATATAAGAAGTATATAGGGTGGGCGATTGTGCTCAATGTCTTATCGGCTGTTTTCAATGTATTCTCATTCACTCTGCTGATTCCAATTCTGAATATTCTGTTCAAGACGGGTAGCGGAGAGAAAGTATATCACTTCATGGAGTGGGGCAGCGATGACTTGAAAGATGTAGCAATAAATAATTTCTATTACTATGTTACTCAGTTGATAGAGGTTCATGGCCCGATAATGACACTTCTGTTTATGGGACTGTTCCTAGCCCTTATGACGATGCTGAAAACTTCCTGCTACTTTGGATCTTCTGCGGTAATGATTCCTTTGCGTACAGGAGTTGTTCGTGATATCCGTATCATGGTCTATTCGAAAGTGATGCACTTACCACTTGGTTTTTTCTCTCAGGAACGGAAAGGAGATATCATTGCCCGTATGAGTGGTGATGTGGGAGAAATAGAAAACTCCATTACCAGTTCGTTGGATATGTTGCTGAAAAATCCGATTTTGATCCTGTTTTATTTTACAACGCTGATTATAACAAGTTGGCAGTTGACCCTGTTTACCATCGTAGTACTTCCCGGAATGGGGTGGCTGATGGGAAAGGTCGGCAAGAAGCTGAAACGCCAATCTTTGGAAGCGCAGGGCAAATGGAGTGATACCATGTCACAATTGGAAGAAACTTTGGGGGGCTTGCGCATCATTAAAGCGTTTATTGCAGAAGATAAGATGGTGGATCGCTTTACCAGATGCAGTAATGAACTGCGTGATGCGACCAATAAAGTGGCCGTTCGTCAGGCGTTGGCTCATCCGATGAGTGAGTTCTTGGGAACGCTTTTGATTGTATTGGTGCTTTGGTTTGGCGGTATGCTGATTTTGGGCGATGAGCATTCTTCGCTGGAAGCTCCTACATTCATTTTCTATATGGTTATTCTGTATAGCATCATTAATCCGTTGAAGGATTTTGCAAAAGCAGGATATAACATTCCGAAAGGTTTGGCTTCCATGGAACGTGTGGATAAGATTCTGAAGGCTGAGAATCCTATTAAGGAACCCGTAAACCCGCTTCCTCTGCATGGCATGAATCGACAAATCGAGTTTAAGGATGTTTCTTTCAGTTATGATGGGAAGAGGGAAGTTTTGAAACATATCAATCTCGTTGTTCCGAAGGGGCAGACGATTGCATTGGTTGGGCAGTCCGGGTCGGGAAAATCTACGCTGGTAGATTTGCTTCCGCGTTACCATGACATACATTTCGGTGAAATCATGATTGATGGCGTTAGTACCAAGAATTTCCGTATTCATGATTTGCGTGGTCTGATAGGAAATGTAAATCAGGAAGCGATTCTGTTTAATGATACATTCTTTAATAACATAGCATTTGGTGTGGAAAACGCCACACTGGAGCAGGTGATGGAGGCGGCGAAGATTGCCAATGCGCACGATTTCATTATGGAGACAGAGCATGGATACAACACAAATATTGGTGACCGTGGTGGCAAGCTTTCCGGAGGACAACGCCAACGCATCAGTATTGCCCGTGCTATTTTGAAGAATCCGCCTATTCTTATTCTTGATGAGGCTACTTCTGCTCTTGATACGGAGTCCGAACGTCTGGTGCAGGAAGCTTTGGAGCGTTTGATGAAAACCCGTACCACAATTGCTATTGCCCACCGTCTTTCTACCATTAAAAATGCAGATGAAATCTGCGTACTCTATGAAGGAGAAATTGTGGAACGTGGCAGGCACGAAGCTTTGTTGGAGAAGAATGGATACTATAAGCGTTTGAATGATATGCAATCTCTGTCTTGATCAAAAAACGATTCTGAATAGAAAGATTTATTAATTCTGCCTACATCCTACACCCGGAGACTTAATCATCTCATTAATAGAACGGTGTGTGGTGTAGGCAAAATTATATGCGGGTGTAGGAAAGGTATTTGCCTACACCACCGGAATCTGTGCCTGTCTTCATGTTGCTTTGAATCAGTGCTTACCTCCTGTTTCCTAAAAGAATAATCTTCTTTTCCTTGGTTTTTAATGTACATTTCCTTTGGTCAAAACTCATGTTCTGAATATATTAGCTATATATCGGACGTGTCACATCTATATATCGGACGTGCAGTATCTATATATCCAATACCACCGATATATAGATGCTAGACGAGGCAAGATGAAAGAAAAGCGTTCAGCCTTTCTAATACAGATGATTGAACACATAGGCCATTCGTACTATCAACTACGCTGTGTAAGGAAACCGAAAAAAAAGCTATTTCTCCTTTTACAAGAAGTTAGGAGTTTGACGACAGGAAGTTAACTTCTTGCCAACAAACTCCCAACTTCTTGTCGACAAGAAATTGATCCTTTGCAACACCTTGATAATCAGCAGTAAATTCCCCTTGTGTAAAAGGAGTGTTTGTACGCATATATTACTCGCTTTTCACATGTCGCTTACAGATTTCGCTTAACGAAATCAGACTTGTCTGAAATTAGATTGCTTGTTGTGGATGAGAACAAGCAATCTAATCATCCGCAACATTGCTTATTCCGGACCATAACACTACTTGTTTTCAAGTGTTTATTCAATTTTCTCAAAAATAGCGGGTGTAGGATGATGCGTCATTTAATTCAAACCCTGTACAGGCTTATTTTCTTCCGAAGTCAGCAGGTATTTCTCCCCACTGCTTGGTTTCCCATTTCAGAATTTTGGTAGTATACGTATTTTCCCGTAGCCACTTTTCGGCACGCTCTATTAGTTTGAAAAGTTCTTCTGTTTTGGGTTCACGGGGTAGCTTTGTTTTGCATTTCTTCTGCTTGATCCAACTGATGGCATTCACGCTGTCACTATAGATGGGCATATCGAAGCCTTTCTGTTTCAGTAGGGCAAGTCCGTGGACGATAGCAAGGAACTCGCCGATATTATTCGTACCATATACCGGATGGAATATTTCTTGTCGGCTGGCTACGTGTACACCGCGATATTCCATAGCTCCGGGATTACCACTACAGGCAGCGTCTACGGCAAGGCTATTCTCTACGACAGATGAAGGAAGGGGAGCATTCACATCTTTCTTTTGGGCGGGAGCATCCGGAGAGGATCGTTTGATATATTCATACGGAGAAGATTCAAAGGCTTTTTCCGCTTCTTCGCGCGTCTCGAACGATTTATATTTCGCTCCTTCGTAACCTTTGGTTTGTAACTGACAGTCTGTCCAGGAAGTATAAATCCCCGGATTGACGCCTGACCATACAACGTAAAACTTCTCTTTACTCATAATTGGGTGCAAAGGTACAAATATATTCTACAACTTCGAACAACTTCACTCTTTCACTTGTTTCACTATATAAGACAAAAATGATAATTACGAAAAGAAAGGATTAAATATGGTCAGAGAACGGACATTTGCCGAAGCATTGGAGCATCGGCGTAGCTATTATTCTATCAGTAACGACTCTCCGGTTCAGGACGAGGAAATTGTACACATCATCCGTACAGCAGTAAAGCATGTGCCTTCGGCATTCAACTCGCAGACTACACGTATTGTGTTGTTACTGGGGGATGAACATCAGAAATTATGGAGAATAGTGAAGGACCAGTTGGAAGAACGCCTGTCCGAAGAACAATATCGCCAGTCGGAGAAGAAGATCGATACTTCGTTCTCTTGCGGATATGGCACGATACTCTTTTTTGAAGATCGTTCCATTGTGGAAGGACTGCAAAAACAATTCCCTACTTATCATGAGAATTTCCCGACGTGGTCGCAACATACTTCTGCCATGCATCAGCTGGCCATCTGGACCATGCTCGAAGATAAAGGTCTGGGCGCTTCGCTGCAACACTATAACCCGTTGATTGACGAAGATGTACGCAGCACGTGGCATCTTCCCGAAACCTGGCAGTTGATTGCACAGATGCCTTTCGGTACTCCTGTGGCCGAACCGGGCGGGAAGGAATTTGATGATTTGAGCGAACGCATTAAAATTTTTATCTGATAGTAAATCTCTCAGAATAGAATTGCTTACCTTTGTACGCAAAGGTAAGCGCTTATGATACGTATTTTCTTAACCGGCTACATGGGAGCCGGTAAAACAACTTTAGGAAAGGCTTTTGCCCGCGAACTGAATATACCGTTCATCGATCTGGACTGGTATATCGAAGAACGTCTTCACAAATCCATACGTGAATTGTTCATTGAGCGGGGAGAGGCCTCTTTTCGTGAACTGGAGCGAACCATGCTGCATGAAGTGGCTGAGTTTGAAAACGTCATTATCTCGACCGGAGGCGGTACTCCTTGCTTCTTCGATAACATGGAGTATATGAACGAGCATGGGCAGACCGTTTTTCTGGATGTTCATCCTGACGTTTTGTTCCGCCGCTTGCGAGTGGCTACGCAGCAACGTCCTATTCTGCAAGGAAAAACGGACGAAGAACTGCGGATTTTCATTATAGAAGCCTTGGAAAAACGTGCACCGCACTATGGTAAGGCAAGATACCGTTTCGATGCCGGGCAGTTGGAAAGCCGTCGGCAAATTGCGGATTCTGTGCAGCAGTTACGTAACTTGCTGAGCATTTAACCGCTTGTAAATGTGTAATTTTAGGTGGAAAACGCAATAAATATCGAGAATTATCGTATTTTTGTCGCCCTATTAAAATCAAACAACAAACATCTGAGTTACAAAAAATGAGAAAATGGCGTATTGAAGATTCAGAAGAGCTTTACAACATTACAGGTTGGGGCACTTCGTACTTTGGTATCAATGACAAAGGTCATGTAGTGGTAACACCTCGTAAAAACGGTGTCGGCGTCGATTTGAAAGAATTGGTGGATGAATTGCAATTGCGAGACGTGGCGGCTCCTATGCTGATACGTTTTCCCGATATTCTGGACAACCGGATTGAGAAGACTTCTTCATGTTTTAGGCAGGCCGCTGAGGAGTACGGCTATAAAGCGCAGAACTTTATCATCTATCCTATCAAGGTTAATCAGATGCGCCCTGTGGTAGAGGAGATTATCAGCCATGGAAAGAAATTCAATCTTGGGTTGGAAGCCGGGTCGAAGCCTGAACTTCATGCCGTGATTGCTATTAACTCAGATTCTGACTCGTTGATTATCTGCAACGGCTATAAGGATGAGAGCTATATAGAGTTGGCTTTGCTTGCCCAGAAGATGGGTAAACGCATTTTTCTTGTAGTAGAAAAAATGAACGAGCTAAAACTGATAGCCAAAATGGCGAAGCAGCTGAATGTTATGCCTAATATTGGTATTCGTATCAAGCTGGCTTCTTCAGGAAGTGGCAAATGGGAAGATTCAGGCGGCGATGCAAGCAAGTTTGGACTCAGTTCCAGTGAATTGCTCGAAGCACTCGACTTTTTAGACTCAAAAGGACTGAAAGATTGTCTGAAATTGATACATTTTCATATCGGAAGCCAGGTGACAAAGATCCGTCGTATTAAGACGGCATTGCGCGAAGCGTCTCAATTCTATGTGCAGCTTCATGCTATGGGATTCAAAGTAGAATTCGTGGATATCGGTGGTGGCTTGGGCGTAGATTACGATGGAACACGCTCGTCCAGTAGTGAAAGTAGCGTCAATTATTCCATTCAGGAATATGTGAATGACTCTATTTCCACTTTGGTAGATGCCAGTGATAAGAATGGTATTCCCCATCCCAATATTATTACGGAAAGCGGACGTGCACTGACTGCCCATCATTCCGTACTTATTTTTGAAGTCTTGGAAACCACCACTTTGCCCGAATGGGACGATGATGAAGAAGTAACCGAGGAAGACCATGAATTGGTGCAGGAACTTTATGGCATTTGGGATACGTTGAATCAAAATAAGATGCTGGAAGCCTGGCACGATGCACAGCAAATTCGTGAAGAAGCGCTCGACTTGTTCAGTCATGGAATTGTGGATTTGAAAACACGTGCACAGATTGAGCGTCTTTACTGGTCTGTTATGCGTGAGGTGAACCAGATTGCAGGCGGCTTGAAGCATGCTCCCGATGAACTTCGCGGATTGCCGAAACTGTTGGCGGATAAATATTTCTGTAACTTCTCGCTGTTCCAGTCCCTGCCGGATTCCTGGGCTATCGACCAGATATTCCCGATTATGCCCATTCAGCGCCTGGATGAACGTCCCGACCGTGCGGCAACCTTGCAGGACATCACTTGTGACTCGGATGGAAAGATAGCTAACTTTATCTCGACTAAGAATGTGGCACACTATCTGCCCACTCATTCTTTAAAGAGTAAGGAACCTTATTATATGGGTGTGTTCCTGGTAGGTGCTTATCAGGAGATTCTGGGTGATATGCATAATCTTTTCGGCGATACGAATGCTGTGCATGTATCTGTTAACGAGAAGGGATATACCATCGAACAGGTGATTGATGGTGAAACTGTAGCGGAAGTGCTTGACTATGTTCAATATAGCCCTAAGAAGCTGGTGCGTACACTGGAGACTTGGGTGACTCAATCAGTAAAAGAGGGACGTATTTCGTTGGAAGAAGGTAAAGAGTTCCTTTCCAATTATCGTTCCGGTCTGTACGGATATACCTATTTGGAATAAGAAAAGTTGACGAGTTGAGAAGGGAACAAGTTGACAAGGAGCTGCGCTTTATTGCTTTGTTCATTTTGTCTTCTCCCCTTGTCAACTTGTTAACTAAAAAACTTGTCAACTGAATTATGAGAGAAAAACTAACAGTAATAAAGGTGGGTGGCAAAATCGTGGAGGAAGAAGCTACCCTCCATAAGTTGTTGGATGACTTTGCAGCTATCGAGGGCTACAAAGTCTTGGTACACGGAGGTGGCCGTTCGGCCACAAAATTGGCTGGCCCAACTGGGCATTGAAAGCCAGATGGTAAACGGGCGTCGTATCACGGATGCCGAAACGCTGAAAGTAGTGACGATGGTGTACGGCGGGCTGGTAAACAAGAATATTGTAGCCGGACTTCAGGCGCGTGGTGTCAATGCACTGGGATTGACTGGTGCGGATATGGATGTAATCCGTTCCGTGAAACGCCCGGTAAAAGACGTCGATTATGGCTTTGTGGGTGATGTAAAGCAAGTGAATGCAGAGTTTTTGGGTGATTTGATCCATAAAGGAGTAGTTCCCGTAATGGCTCCGCTGACGCACGACGGTGCAGGCAATCTGCTGAATACAAATGCCGATACTATTGCAGGAGAGACTGCAAAAGCTCTTGCTGCTTTGTTCGATGTGACATTGGTATTCTGTTTTGAGAAGAAGGGTGTGCTTCGTGACGAGAACGATGACGATAGCGTGATACCTCAGATCACTCCTGTCGAATTCAAACAATATGTAGCGGACGGTGTTATTCAAGGAGGTATGATACCCAAGCTGGAGAATTCTTTTGAAGCTTTGAATGCGGGAGTAACTGAAGTGGTAATTACCTTAGCGTCAGCAATTAACGAGAATAGCGGAACCCGCATCAAAAAATAATTCAAAAAAAGTAGTGATCAACTGTAACTTTCCATATACTTAACCGTCATTATTAATAGAGATGCAAGAAATCAGTTTTCGGAATGACATTCTCCCTCTGAAAGACAAACTCTTTCGGTTGGCTCTCCGGATTACTTTCGACAGAGCAGAGGCAGAAGACGTTGTGCAGGAAACACTGATAAGAGTCTGGAACAAACGTGATGAGTGGACGAAATTCGGTTCTATCGAGGCTTATTGCCTGACAGTGGCAAAGAATCTGGCAATAGACCGTAGCGAAAGAAAAGACGCTCAGACCGTGGAACTGACACCTGAAATGGAACAGACTTCCGGAGCATCCAATCCTTACGATCACTTGGTGGATAAAGAGCAAATGACACTCATCCATCGTCTGGTCAATGAACTCCCCGATAAACAAAGGCTGATTATGCAGCTTCGGGATATAGAGGGTAAGAGTTATAAAGAAATTGCGGTCGTCCTGCATTTGACGGAGGAACAGGTAAAAGTGAACCTCTTCAGGGCGAGGCAAAAAGTAAAACAACGGTATTTAGATATAGATGGTTATGGACTGTAAATATATAGAACAACTTTTAGAACGCTACTGGCAGTGTGAGACTTCCCTTGAGGAAGAAGCGCAGTTGCGTGCTTTCTTTAACGGAAGCGACGTTCCGGAGCATTTGCTTCGCTACAAAGATTTGTTCGTATATCAGCAACTGCAACAAGAAGTGGGGTTGGGAGCAGATTTCGACGCCCGTGTGCTTGCAGAAGTGGAGACTCCGGTGGTGAAGGCAAAACGCTTGACGCTTACCGCACGTTTCATTCCGCTGTGGTACTTTCATTAGGGAATGTGATGCAACATTCATTCTATAGTGATATAAAAGAAGTAGCCGCAGCCGATACGATAGGCAAACAAATTACCACACCTTCGGTAGCTCTCTCGGGAGACGTGACGATTACCCATGAACAACAGATTCTGGATAGTCTGCAACGGATAGACAAGAAGGTGGAACTGAAGAAGTAACGTTTTCATTTGCTTTTAAGAATAACATTTTCATTTGCTTTAAACATAAATATAGTTAGTGTGCTTTATTAAAACAACAAATTGAGGCTGTGAAGTTTCAATTCTCTCAAATTCTTATAAAAACTAACTAAGATAGATGGGACGCCGCGAGATGCAGCGTCCCTTTTATGTATATATGCTCTTCAAAGCTGAGACGATTTATTAAAAACGAACTGGTAAGATGGTTATTATAGTAGGATTTTATATCTTTGTCCTGTTCGTAAACGTTTGTAAGCATGAAAGACCGGTACCTGCTTTTTGTAATCTCTTTGCTGTTCTGTTGCCTTCTGCAAGCGCAGGAGAAAATAGATTCTTTACTGGTGGTTCTGGACAGGACAATTGAAAACACCGCTCAATATGAGCAGGCCAGACTGAAACGCATTGATCAGATTAAAGAATATTTCCGGACTCGTAAAAGTACTTCTCCATCTGATGAGTACCATATCAATCAACAACTTTTTGATGAATATGAAGCGTATATTTGCGATTCAGCAAGACATTATATCAATCGCAATATCGAGATTGCCCTTCAGCACAACAATCAAGAGTGGCTGAATGAGGCCAAACTGAAGAAGGCAAGTATCTTGGGAAAGACAGGTCTGTATGCAGAAGGCGTGGCCTTGTTGAAGTCTATAGATAGCAAGCAACTTTCCAGAGACCAACTCATTGAATATTACATCACTTTTGAAGATATTTATCTCTATCATGCAGAGTATGCGATGGATGACGAATATCAGATTGAATATCTGAATAACCTGTATATCTACCGCGACTCTGTATTGCAGATGGTAGAAGAGGGGTCTTATCAGTATGTCATAGCTTATACTCCCGAACTTCTGCAACAAGGAAGAGGAGAGGAAGCCATTGAAATGTTGGAAGTTTATCATCAAAAACTTTCACCGGATACACGGGATTATGCAGTGGTGACCTCTATTCTTGCTTTTATCTATCAGAGTACGGGACAGCGGGAAAAGCAAAAAGAATATTTGATAAAGAGTGCAATTGCCGATATTCGTGGTGTGGTGAAAGAGAATAATTCCTTGCGTGCATTGGCGGAACTGTTATATGAAGAGGGGCAGTTACAACGGGCGGATGTTTATATGAAGCGCAGCATGGAAGATGCCAATTTCTACAATGCCCGTCTCCGGAATGTGCAGGCTTCAAGGATGCTCCCGGTCATAGACCATGCCTATCAGGTGGAGAAACAGAAGCATCAGCAGGTGTTACAGATTTTCCTGGTTGTTACCAGTTTGCTGACGCTGTTTCTGGCATGTGCGGTCTGGTATGTAATTCGTCAGGTGAAGAAGTTGGCCCGTGCGCGACAGGATTTGCTGGCAATGAATGAAGAGCTGAAACTTCTGAATGAAAGATTGATCGAAGTAAATCAGAGACAGCACGAAACGAATGACTCACTGACGGAGGCTAATCATATTAAGGAGGAGTATGTCGGCCGATTTATGGGATTGTGTTCCACATACATTGACAAGTTGGAGGGATACCGTCGGATGCTTAACAAACAGGCAGCTTCGGGGAAGGTGGAAGAACTCTATAAAACGTTGAAATCGTCCCGTTTCATCGATGAAGAACTGAAAGAATTCTATCAAAACTTCGATAATTCATTCCTTAGTATTTTCCCTGATTTTGTGAAACGCTTTAATGAGTTGTTGCCGGAAGAAGAAAGAATTATTCCTAAACAGGATGAACGGCTGACAACGGAACTTCGTATATTTGCCTTAATTCGTTTGGGAATTACGGACAGTGCCAAGATTGCAGGCTTCCTGCGTTATTCCATTACTACTATTTATACCTATCGTTCCAAATTGAAGAATCGTTCTCTTTGCCGTGATAATTTTGAGGAAGAGGTGATGAAGATTGGATCTTTTGCTGGTTAGTGAGCTATATGAAATAGAAAGGAAGGAAACGAGTTGACGAGTTGACAAGGGAACAAGGGGCTGC
>OGOG01002350.1_pt1 | contig 16121 bp, 9 predicted proteins | sample 1552581 | NCBI WGS metagenome assembly OGOG01 (sample SAMEA2580152, study PRJEB22360) | human gut metagenome | biome: human gut; feature: human-associated habitat; material: faeces | place: Denmark | collected 2008/2010 | reverse complement strand
GAAAACCGCAATTATCCGGAGCTGGACAAGTCCCTCTGGGAAACGCTGCTCACCCCCACGAAGATCTACGTCAAGCCCGTGCTGGCGCTGCTGAAGGAAATCCAGCCCAAGGCAATCAGCCACATCACCGGCGGCGGCTTCTATGAGAACATCCCGCGCTCCCTGCCCGAAGGCTGCTGCGCGAAAATCAAGAAGAGCGACGTGCGCGTGCTGCCGATTTTCGACCTCATTGCCCGCGAAGGCAGCGTCCCGGAGCGCGACATGTTCAACACCTTCAACATGGGCGTGGGCATGACGATTACCGTCGCCCGCGAAGATGCCGAAAAAGCGCTGGACATCCTGCACCAGAACGGCGAACCCGGCGCGTATGTGCTGGGCGAAATCGTGGCGGGGGAAAAGGGCGTGGAACTGTGGTAAGAGCAGCTGTCCTTGTCTCCGGCGGCGGCACGAACCTGCAAGCCATCATCGACGCGAAACGGGCGGGCAAAATCCCGTCCGCGGAACTGACACTCGTCGTGGCGTCAAACGCATCCGCCTATGCGCTGACTCGCGCGGAAAACGCTGGAATCGCCCATGCCGTCCTGCGCAAGGAGAAGGGCGAAGCACCTGCTGATTACGGCGAGCGTCTGCTGACCCTGCTGCGTGAAAACGCGATTGATGTCGTTGTGCTGGCGGGCTTCCTGACGATTCTGCCGGAGAACGTCATCCGCGCGTATGACCACCGGATTTTGAACATCCATCCGAGCCTGATTCCGTCCTTCTGCGGCGACGGCTTCTATGGACTCCATGTGCACGAAGCGGCACTTAAACGCGGCGTGAAGGTCACGGGCGCGACGGTGCATTTTGTCAACGAAATTACCGACGGCGGCGATATTATCGCGCAGAAAGCCGTTGAAGTGCTGCCGGGCGACACGCCGGAAATCTTGCAGCGGCGCGTGATGGAACAGGCGGAGTGGATTCTGCTGCCGCAGGCGCTGGAGCAGGTGGCAGGCGAAATCGCAAAAAGCGGGAGGAAAAGCAATGAAGAAGCAGGAATTGAACGACGTGCTGAGCAATAACACCTATCCGGGGCGCGGCATCTGTCTCGGCGTGGACGAAAGCGGCGAATATGCCGTGATTGTCTACTTTATCATGGGCCGCAGCGTCAACAGCCGCAACCGCATTTTTGAGGAGACGGACGACGGCATCATCACCAAGGCGCACGACGAAAGCCTGATGACCGACCCGCACCTGATTATCTACGCGCCTGTCCGTGCGCTGCCGGGCGGCGAATATACCATCGTCACCAACGGCGACCAGACCGACACGGTCTACGATTTCATGCAGAATGGGCAGACGTTCGAGGACGCGCTGCGTACCCGCACGTTCGAGGACGACCGCCCGAACTGGACGCCCCGCATCAGCGGCTTGGTGCGCGTCGCGGACGGCAAAGCATCCTACAAGCTGTCCATCATCAAGTCCGACGACGGCGACGAGAACAGCGTCCTGCGCTATTTCTATGAGTACGCGCAGCCCAAGGCGGGCGAGGGACATTTCATCCACACCTACCAGTGCGACGGCAATCCGATTCCGTCCTTCGCGGGCGAACCGGAGAAGGTGGCGCTGCACGGCGATATTGAGCAGCTGGCGCTGGATACATGGATGAATCTGAATGAGGACAACAAGGTGTCGCTGTACGTTTCCTATATCAGCTTGGCGGACGGCAGCAGCGATACCATCATCATCAACAAGCATGATCAGGAGGAAGAGGCATGAAAGAGCTGGAATTGAAGTACGGCTGCAACCCGAATCAGAAGCCGTCGCGGATTTATATGGAGCAGGGCGAACTGCCCCTGACCGTGCTGAACGGCAAACCCGGCTACATCAACTTTCTCGATGCGCTCAACGGCTGGCAGTTGGTCAGCGAACTCAAGCGCGCGACGGGTCTGCCCGCGGCGACGTCGTTCAAGCATGTCAGCCCGGCGGGTGCGGCGGTGGGTCTGCCACTGAATGATACCCTGCGCAAGATTTATTTCGTGGGTGAACAGGAACTGTCGCCCTTGGCGTGCGCCTATGCCCGTGCGCGCGGCGCAGACCGCATGTCCTCCTTCGGCGACTGGATTGCCCTGAGCGACGTGTGCGACGAAAGCACCGCGCGGCTGATTAAGCCCGAAGTGTCCGACGGCATCATCGCCCCCGGCTACACCGACGAGGCGCTGGCGCTGCTGAAAATGAAGAAGAAGGGCAATTACAATATTGTTACGATTGACCCGGCATATCGCCCCGCGCCCATTGAACACAAGCAGGTGTTCGGCATCACCTTCGAGCAGGGGCGCAATGAATTTGTGATTGATGAAAATCTGCTGAACGACATCGTAACCACGAATCACGACCTGCCGGCGGACGCCAAGCGCGACCTGATTGTGGCGCTGATTGTGCTCAAGTACACGCAATCGAATTCCGTCTGCTACGCCAAGGACGGTCAGGCGATTGGCATCGGCGGGGGTCAGCAGAGCCGCATCCACTGCACGCGTCTGGCAGGGCAGAAGGCGGATAACTGGCTGCTGCGGCAGCATCCGCGCGTGCTGGCATTGCCGTTCGTGGAGAAAATCGCCCGTGCCGACCGCGACAACACAATTGACGTGTTCATCTCCGATGAGCCGGACGAGGTGCTGGCGGACGGCCGCTGGCAGCGCTTCTTCACCGAGCGCCCTGAACCGCTGACGAAGGAAGAAAAGCGCGCGTGGCTGAATCAGCAGACCGGCGTTGCGCTGGGCAGCGACGCGTTCTTCCCGTTTGGCGACAACATCGAGCGTGCGCACCGCTCCGGCGTGACCTACGTCGCCCAGCCCGGCGGTTCGATTCGCGATGACAACGTGATTGACGCTTGCAACCTGTACAATATGGTCATGTGCTTCACGCATATGCGCCTGTTCCACCATTGATTGCATTCAGAAAGGTCAGGGAAGCAAGATGAAGGTACTCATCGTCGGCGGCGGCGGACGCGAACACGCCATCGCGCTGAAAATCAAGGAAAACCCGGAAGTGACGGCGCTGTACGCCGCGCCCGGCAACGGCGGCATTGCGCAGATTGCGACCTGCCTGCCCTTCAAGGCGACGGACGTGGACGGCATCGTCCGCTGGGCGGCGGAGAACAAGGTGGATTTCGTCATCGTCGCGCCGGACGACCCGCTGTGCCTCGGCATGGTAGATGCGCTGGCGGAGCAGGGGATTCCCGCGTTCGGCCCGCGCAAGAATGCCGCGATTATCGAGGGCAGCAAAGTGTTCTCGAAGAACCTGATGAAGAAGTACGGCATTCCGACGGCGGCGTATGAGACGTTTGACGATTATGACGCGGCGATCAAGTATTTGCAGACGGCGGATATGCCCATCGTCGTCAAGGCGGATGGTCTGGCGCTCGGCAAGGGCGTGCTCATCTGCCCTGCCCGCGACAGCGCCGTGGAAGCCGTTGCGTCCATGATGAAGGAAGCGAAGTTCGGCGCGTCCGGCGCGCGGGTCGTCATCGAGGAGTTCCTGACCGGCCCGGAAGTCAGCGTGCTGGCGTTCACGGACGGCAAGACGGTCAAGCCGATGGTGTCCAGCATGGATCACAAGCGCGCGCTTGACCACGACGAGGGCCTCAACACCGGCGGCATGGGCACCATTGCCCCCAACCCCTGCTACACGCCCGAATTGGCGCAGCGCTGCATGGACGAAATCTTCCTGCCGACGATTGCCGCCATGAACGCCGAGGGGCGCACTTTCACGGGCTGCCTGTATTTCGGTCTGATGATGACGCCCAAAGGCCCGAAGGTTATCGAATACAACTGCCGCTTCGGCGATCCGGAGACGCAGGTGGTGCTGCCGCTGCTGAAAAGCGACCTGCTGACCATCATGCGCGCGACGGTGGACGGCACGCTGGCGGATACACCCGTGGAATTTACGTCCGGCGCGGCGTGCTGTGTCGTGCTGGCATCCGGCGGCTACCCGGTCAGCTACAAGAGCGGCTACCCGATTTCCGGCTTGGATGAAGCGGGCAAAACCGCGACCGTCTTCCACGCGGGTACGAAGCTGGTCGATGGGCAGATTGTCACCGCGGGCGGGCGCGTTCTGGGCGTCACCGCGACGGCGGATACGCTCGAAGCTGCGATTGACAAAGCGTATCAGGCGGCGGACAAAATCACCTTCACCGACATGCACATGCGCCGCGACATTGGTCAGCGCGCCTTGGCATCACGAAAGGAGAGCCATTCATGAGCGTCAAACGCATTTATGTGGAAAAGAAAGCCCCCTACGCGGTGGAGGCGCAGCAGCTCCTGTGGGAAATTCGCCATATCCTGCAAATCAAGACGGTCACGGGTCTGCGTCTGCTGAACCGCTATGATGTCGAGGGTGTCGACGATGCGCTGTACCAGAAGTGCCTGCCGGTCGTTTTCTCCGAGCCGCAGGTGGATGTGACGTACACGGAACTTCCGCGTGGCGCGAAGGCGGTTTTTGCGGTGGAGTACCTGCCGGGTCAGTATGACCAGCGCGCGGCGTCCTGCGAGGAGTGCATCCAGCTGGTGGGGCAGTGCGCCCGCCCGACGGTTCGCAGTGCGCGCGTGTATCTGCTGGACGGCGATTTCACGGCGGATGAGCTGGCGCGCGTGAAGAAGCACGTCATCAACCCTGTGGAGGCGCGCGAAGCCGACTTGGGCGAAAAGACGACGCTCCAGCAGCAGTACGACACGCCCGACCATGTGGAGACGCTGACGGGCTTCACGGCGATGAATGCCGATGAGGTGGATGCGTTCGTCAAGAAGTACGGCTTGGCGATGGATGACGACGACCTTGCGTTCTGCCGGGATTATTTCGCGTCCGAGCACCGTGACCCGACGCTGACCGAAATCCGCATGATTGACACCTACTGGTCGGATCCCTGCCGTCACACGACGTTCCTGACGACCCTTGACGCGGTGGATGTGCGCAAAGCGGCGGTCGAGAAGGCGTTCCAGCGATATTTGGCGGCGCGCAAAACCGTCTACGGCGACCGCGCGCGCCCCATGAACCTGATGGACATCGCGACCATCGGCGGCAAGTACCTGAAGAAAATCGGGCAGACCCCCAACATTGACGTGAGCGAGGAAATCAATGCCTGCTCCATCAAGATTGATGTGGATGTGGACGGCGTGAAAGAGCCGTGGCTGCTCATGTTCAAGAATGAGACGCACAACCATCCCACGGAGATTGAGCCCTTCGGCGGCGCGGCAACCTGCATCGGCGGCGCGATTCGCGACCCGCTGTCCGGGCGCACCTATGTCTATCAGGCGATGCGCGTTACCGGCGCGGCGGATCCGCTCGTTCCGGTCAGCCAGACCATGCCGGGAAAATTGCCCCAGCGCAAGCTCGTCACCACGGCGGCGGCGGGCTATTCCTCCTATGGCAACCAGATTGGGCTGGCGACGGGGCTGGTGGATGAAATGTACCATCCGGGTTATGCCGCCAAGCGTCTGGAAATCGGCGCGGTGGTCGGCGCTGCGCCGGAGAAGAACGTCCGCCGCGAAGTGCCTGCCCCCGGCGACAAGATTGTCCTGCTCGGCGGGCGCACGGGGCGCGACGGCTGCGGCGGCGCAACGGGTTCGTCGAAATCCCATAAGCTGGAATCCATCGAAACGTGCGGCGCGGAGGTGCAGAAGGGCAATGCCCCGACCGAACGCAAGCTCCAGCGCCTCTTCCGTGACGGCGAAGTCACCCGGCTCATCAAGCGCTGCAACGACTTCGGCGCGGGCGGCGTGTCCGTGGCAATCGGCGAACTGGCGGACGGCCTGCTGATTGATTTGGACAAAGTGCCGAAGAAGTACGACGGTCTGGACGGCACGGAGCTGGCGATTTCCGAATCGCAGGAGCGGATGGCGGTTGTGCTTGCGCCGGAGGATGTGGATGCGTTCCTTGCGGCGGCAAACCGCGAGAACCTTGAAGCGAACGTCGTGGCGCAAGTGACCGCCGAACCCCGTCTGCGCATGACGTGGAAGGGCGTGACGATTGTCGATTTGTCCCGCGAGTTCCTCAATTCCAACGGCGCGGAGAAGCATACGACCGTGTCCGTCCCGGATGATGATGTCAAGCCCTACGAGTTTGCGGGCGATACGGTGACGGAGAAGCTGGCGGATATGCTCGGCAACCTCAATATCTGCTCCAAGCAGGGCTTGAGCGAGCGGTTCGATTCTACCATCGGCGCGGCGACGGTCTTGATGCCCTTCGGCGGCAAATATCAGCTGACCCCGAACCAGACGATGGTCGCAAAGCTGCCGGTGCTGCACGGCACGACGGACACCGTGTCCGGCATGGCGTACGGGATGCACCCGGAAATCCTGTCGCAGTCGCTGTATGAGGGCAGCTATCTGGCGGTCATCGAAAGCGTGACGAAGCTGGTCTGCGCGGGCTTTGACTACAAGCAGGCGTATTTGACCTTCCAGGAATATTTCGAGCGCATGGGCACGGATCCGACGCGCTGGGGCAAGCCGTTCGCGGCGCTGCTTGGCGCGCTGGATGCGCAGCTGGATTTGAACATCGCGGCGATTGGCGGCAAGGACTCCATGTCCGGCACGTTCGAGAAGATGGACGTTCCGCCGACGCTCTGCTCCTTCGCGATTGCCCCCGGCAAGGCGAGCGAGGTCATTTCGCCCGAATTCAAGGAAGCGGGGCACGCCATCCGCCTTGTCTCCTGCGACCCGCACGACACCGCCGCGCTGACCGCGAATTATGATGCCGTTCTGTCCGCCATTCGCGCGGGCAAGGTGGTTTCCGCGTGGGCGCTGGGTCTGGGCGGCGTGGCGGAAGGCCTGTTCAAGATGGGAATTGGCAATCAGATTGGCACGCGTATCGACGATGATTACGACGGCAATCTCTTCGCGCAGCAGATCGGCGCGATGCTGCTGGAATGCACCGAAGATATCGACCTCGGCGTGAAGGTGGGCGATACCGTGTCGGAGTGGGTGCTGGAGTACGAGGGCGAGCGCATTGATTTGACCGCCATGCAGGAAATCTACGAGGGCAAGCTGGACAAGGTGTTCTCCTACCGCGGTCACACCGGCGAAACGACGGAGAAGTTCTCCTATTCGGCGGAAACCTACCCCGTGCCCGCCGTCAAGACGGTCAAGCCGCTGGCGTTCATCCCGGTTTTCCCCGGCACGAACTGCGAGTACGACACCGCGCGGGCGGTCGAGCGCGCAGGCGGCGCGGCGGAAATCCTCGTCATCAACAACCTGACGCCTGAAGCCATTACGCAGTCGATTGCCGAGGCCAGCCGCATGATTGCACGCAGCCAGATGATCGTCCTGCCCGGCGGTTTCTCCGGCGGCGACGAACCCGACGGCTCGGCGAAATTCATCACGGCGTTCTTCCGCAATCCTGCCATGAAAGACGCGGTGCATGATCTGCTCCAGCGCCGCGACGGCCTGATGCTGGGCATTTGCAACGGCTTCCAGGCGCTGATTAAGCTGGGGCTTGTGCCGTATGGCGAAATCATCGACACGTCTGATCAGTGCCCGACGCTGACGTTCAACGAAATCGGCCGTCACCAGTCGATGCTCGTCCGCACGCGCATTGCGTCGAATAAATCCCCGTGGCTGTCCCGCTGCAAGGTGGATGACATTCACACGGTCGCCATCAGCCACGGCGAAGGCCGGTTTGTCGGCCCGGAAGCGCTGATTCGTCAGCTTGCGGCGAACGGGCAGATTGCCACGCAGTATGTGGATTTGTCCGGCGCGCCGTCGATGGATATGCGTTTCAACCCCAACGCCAGCTATTTCGCCATCGAGGGCATCACCAGCCCGGACGGCCGCGTACTGGGCAAGATGGGTCACACCGAGCGCAGCGGCGAAAATCTCTACAAGAACGTACCCGGCGACAAGTATCAGCCGCTGTTTGAGGGCGGTGTGGACTACTTCCGCCTGTGATACTATTTCCTGCATTCGCCTGCGTCGTCTGCTCGTGCCTTTTCCATTCTGTCGTCCGCTCGTTCCACTTAGCGTAGCGCTGCTACGCTGCGTTTCACTCCCGTTAGCCAGAATGAAAAATTCACTTCGCATTTCGGCGCATTCTCATTTGGAAATAGTATAAACTGCAGCCCTCCTGTTGCCTTTTGCCGCAAAATCTGCTATGATAGAGGGCAAACGGCGGCAGGAGGGAATCACCATGCTTTTGACGGATTTTGATGCGTCGCGCCAAGCAGTCATCAACCCCGATATGCTCTTTTCGCCTGTGCCGGATTTGCCAGAGACGGCCGTCAGCTGCTTTTCGCACGTCACGTTCGAGCGGATGCTGAACATGGCGGCGGATGTGCGCGTCCTTGCCGAACTCGGCGACGCAAACGCGAAATACCACATTTACCGCGGTTTGTGGCAGGGGACACCGCTGACGTTTGCGCTGGCGATGGTCGGCGCGCCGTCCTGCGTGGCGATGCTGGAAGAGCTGCACGCGCTGGGCGCAAAGCGGTTCGTCATATTCGGCAACTGCGGCGTGCTGAATCAGCAGATTCGCGACTGCGGCATCATCATCCCGACCGCCGCCGTGCGCGACGAAGGCACGAGCTTCCACTACGCGCCGCCGTCGGACGAGATTCCGGCGAATCCGAAATACCGCGGCGAGTTCGAGGCGATTCTGCGAGAAACGGGCGTGGACTTCACCGAAGGCAAAGTGTGGACAACGGACGCCTTCTACCGCGAAACCCGCGCGAAGGTGGCACTGCGCAAGGCACAGGGGTGCGTCTGCGTGGATATGGAGTGCTCGGCGCTGATGGCGCTGGCGCAGTTCCGTGGAATCGACGTGTTTGAGTTTTTCTACGCGGGCGATAACCTTGACCGCGAGCAGTGGGATCCACGCAGCCTGTCCACCCATGCCAAGCTGGATGAAAAAGACTGCGCGGCGTATCTGGCGCTGGAATTGGCGCGGAAAATCACCCTTTGAAATGAAATCGGAGGAAAGCATTATGCCTCATGACAGCTATATCAGCCCCTTTTCGACCCGCTATGCCAGCAAGGAGATGCAGTTCATCTTCTCCGAGGACAACAAGTTCCGCACTTGGCGGAAGCTGTGGATTGCGCTGGCGAAGGCGGAAAAGAAGCAGGGGCTGGACATTACCGACGAGCAGATTGCCGAGCTGGAAGCCCACGCGGACGACATCAACTACGACGATGCGCAGCGCCGCGAGAAGGAGTGCCGCCACGACGTGATGAGCCACGTCTACGCGTACGGTCTGCAGTGCCCGAAGGCGGCGGGCATCATCCATCTGGGCGCGACGTCCTGCTATGTGGGCGACAACACCGACGTGATTATCATGCGCGAGGGCCTGCAGGTCGTGCGCCGCAAGCTGCTCAACGTGATGAACCTGCTGGCGAATTTCGCGGATAAGTACAAGAACATGCCCGCGCTGGCGTATACGCATCTGCAGCCTGCCCAATTGACGACGGTCGGCAAGCGTGCGACGCTGTGGCTGAATGAATTGTACATGGACTATTGCGAGCTGGAGCACCGCCTGTCCTCCCTGGCGCTGCTGGGCAGCAAGGGCACGACGGGCACACAGGCGTCCTTCATGGAGCTGTTTGGCGGCGACAGCGCGAAAATCAAGGCGGTCGAGCAGGATATTGCCGCGGCGATGGGTTTTGACAAGGTGGTGCCGGTGTCCGGGCAGACGTACTCCCGCAAGATGGACTATCAGGTGGTTTCCGTGCTGAGCGGCATTGCGCAGTCTGCGAGCAAGTTCGCCTATGACCTGCGTCTGCTGGCAAATTTCAAGGAGATGGAGGAGCCGTTCGAGAAGAGCCAAATCGGCTCGTCTGCCATGCCCTACAAGCGCAACCCCATGCGCTGTGAGCGCATCAACGCCTTGGCGCGCTACGTCTGTGTCGATACGCTGAACACGGCAATGACGTCCTCCCTGCAATTCTTCGAGCGCACGCTGGATGACTCCGCAAACAAGCGCATTGCTGTCGCGGAGGCGTTCCTCGGTGTGGATGCTATCCTGAACATCATGATGAACGTCTGTGATGGGCTGGTGGTGTACGACAAGGTTGTGCGCGCGCGCGTGATGAACGAGCTGCCGTTCATGGCGACGGAAAACATCATGATGGACGCGGTGAAGAAGGGCGGCAATCGTCAGGAGCTGCATGAGAAGCTGCGCGTGCATTCGCAGGCGGCGGCGCGCGTGGTGAAGGAAGAGGGCGGCAAGAACGACCTCATCGATCGTATCTGCGCTGACCCGGCGTTCATGATTACCCGCGAGGAAGTGGAAGCGATTCTGCGGCCGGAGCAGTTCACGGGCCGAAGCTGCGAGCAGGTGGAAGAGTACCTGCACGACGTGATTCGTCCGCTGCTGGCGGAAAATGCAGATTTGCTGGGCGAAAAGCAGGAATTGAGCGTCTGAACATCGAATATTTCATCCGAAGCCCTGCTTGCGGGGCGGAAACGGCGATAATGCCGATATGAATGAAAGGAACTGTTATGCCTTACATAGAAACGACCTCCAACGTGTCCATTCCCGGACGAAAAGAGCAGGTCATCAAGGATCGCATGGGCGATGCCATTGAGAAAATCCCCGGCAAGACGGAAAGTTGGCTGATGCTGTCCTTCCGCGACAATGCCGCAATGTACTTCAAGGGCACGGACGCCCCCTGCGCCATCTGCCAAGTGAAGCTCTTCGGCGGATCTGCGACGGAGGAGGATTACGCCGCGCTGACCGAGGCGCTGACGGACATCCTGCGCGAAGAACTGGACATTGACAGCGACCGCATCTATGTGACGTATGAAGAAATCGGCTTCTGGGGCTGGAACGGCGGCAATCTGTAAGCATTTCTGCCCTGAAGAGGGCACGGTAATTTGGGGAAAGGGGAAAGTATGCCATCAAAACGGCTGCTTTTCCCTTTTTTCATGTTTTTTCCGCCCATTGGGAAGAAAGTGGCTGCTTCATTCGTTATCTGCACTGTGGGGTGTTCTGAATGTTCACGGATGCTTCACGGAAAATTTGTGAAAAGGCATTCATATTCGCGGCAATTTGTTGTATAATGGAGAAGCAGAACGCATGAAATCATTCAAGATGCTAAAGGAGGCGGAGCTGGCGTGACAACGTTCTTGCAGACGCTGGAGACCTTTTTCTGGAACGTGCTGAACCGCCCCGGTCTTTCCGATATTGCGGATATTCTCATCGTTGCCATTATTATCTATGAACTGCTGATGCTCACCCGCGACACGCGGGGCAGCGCTGTTTTGAAGGGGCTTGCCATGCTGCTGCTCATCGTCGGCATCAGCAACCTCTTCGGGCTGACGGCGCTGAACTGGCTGCTGATGAGCGTGGTGAACAACGGCGCGCTGGTGCTGGTCATCCTCTTTCAGCCGGAACTGCGCAAGGCATTGGAGCAGATTGGCCGCGGCGCGCGCATTGAAACGAAGCGGCGCGACACCGATAAAGATGAGGCGACGCGCATTATCGACGAAATCATCCGCTGCCTGCAGGATTTGAGCCGCCGCCATGTGGGGGCGCTGATTGTTTTTGAGCAGAAAACGGGCCTGCAGGACATCATCGAGAACGGCATCGGCATCGACGCGCGGATTACCTCCGGCCTGCTGGAAAACATCTTCGAGCCGAACACGCCCCTGCATGACGGCGCCGTCGTCATCCGCGGCGAGCGTGTGATGAGCGCGGCGAGCATCCTCACGCTGACGGAAGCCAGCGGCATCAGCCATGACCTCGGCACGCGCCACCGCGCCGCTATCGGCGTGTCCGAAACGACGGACGCGATTGTGCTGATTGTCTCCGAGGAAACAGGCATCATCTCGATGGCGAAGGGCGGCAAGCTCACCCGCCACCTTGACGCGAAGTCGCTGCGGACGATTCTGGAGGGCATCTATGTCCGCAAGCCGCATCAGCGTCTGCTGTCCATGCTCGTGCGCCGCAAGGGAAAGGAGGGTGCCAAATGACGCAGACCCCTTCCGCAAAGCCGCAGAAGAAGCGTGACCCGCGCCTGACGATGCTGCTGGACGGTCTCAAGCGGATTTTCATCCACAATTGGCCGACAAAGCTGCTTGCGCTCCTGTTGGCCATCATTCTCTGGGGCGGGCTGATTACCCAAGACCCGACGCTCACGCGCGAAAAGCACTTCTCCAGTGTCAGCGTGTCTGTTTCGGGCGAAGAATCCGTCAAGCGCAACGGCTTCATTGTCACCAGCGATTTGACCAGCCTCCTTGGTGACGTCTCCCTTACCGCCGACGTGCCGCAGATGCAGTACGCCAACGCCAAGGCGACGAACTACAACGTCCGCATTGACCTCTCCCGCATTTCGGCGGCAGGGAAGCAGGAAATCCGCATTCTGTCCACCAATTCCAGCACTTACGGCACGGTTTCTTCGATTCAGCCGTCTACCGTGACGATTGACGTGGAAGAGTACATCACCCGCTTCCGCATCCCCGTGTCCGTGCAGACGGTCGGGAGCGCGCCGGAGGGCTACTACGCGGGTGCGGCGACACTCGACCCGCCGACGGTGACGATCAGCGGCCCGAAGTCGATGGTGGACAAAATTGTCCGCGCCGAAGTCGTGCTGGAACTGAACAACCTGCCCCAGCGCGAGGGCACGATTCGCAAGGCACTGGCGTATACGCTGCTGGACGAGAACAACAACGCGATTGAAAGCGACTTGCTCGAAGTGACGAGCGAGTCGGTGCTGCTGGACAGCGTGATTGTGGAGCAGACCATGTACGCCATGAAAACGCTCGAACTCTCCCAGACCGGGCTGATTCAAGGCACACCGAAGGAAGGATACGAAATCAAGAAAATCAGCATGACGCCGGAGAACATCACGGTGGCGGGCTGGTCAAGCGAGATGGCGGAAATCGATGCGCTGTTTACGGATGCAACCATCGACGTGTCCGGCTTGTCCGATTCGGTCAAGCAGCGCGTCCGACTGAGCAGCGTGCCAGAACTGAAATACGTCAGCGCCACCTACGTCAACGTGACGATTGAAATCGGGCCGGTGCTGAAGTCGAAGAGTTTCACGAACCTGCCGATTCAGATTGAAGGCTTGGAAGCGGGCTACAACGCCTCCATGAGCCGCGTGAATGCCTCGGTGATGATTACCGCGCCGCAAAACTGGCTGAACGCGCTGCAAAGCCGCGATATTCGGCTGGTATGCGATGCGTCCGGGCTTGCGCCGGGGACGTACAGTCTGCCCGTGCTCTGCCGCATTGACGCGGACGAGGACGAGGAAATCTCGGTCGAGGTCGTGCCGGGAAATGTGAGCGTTACGATAACCGTAGAGTAACACTATTTCCAAATGAGAATGCGCTAAGATGCGCAGGCGAAGGCAGAAAATAGTGGAGGAGGATGACCATTGTGGGCAGTTTCATCAACGCGCTGTTCAATTTCCTGCTGGGGTGGATTCGCGGGACAGCGCAGTGGCTCTGGAACATGGTGACGAGCGACAGCCACGGCGGCCTGCTTGGCTGGGCGATGCGCAACTGGCTGCCGCTGGTCATCCTCCTGTGCATTTTCGGCGTCGTGATGGACTTTCTGGTCTACCTGATCCGCTGGCAGCCGTACCGTGTCTGGGGAAACTTCTGGACACGCTTTCTGCCTAAGCGCGCGCGCCGCACGCCGACGGGCCGCCACCTGATTTATGCTGACGGCACAATGATCGAAGAGGAGCAGGTGGTGCAGCACAAGCCGAAGCCCGCGCCCAAGCGGGAAGGCACCGCAGCGACGCGCCGCAAGCGGGTGATTCCTGCCCGGCGCGCACATTTCGGCACAACGCAGACGGAACTGACCCCGCCGCCGCTGACAATTGCGCAGGACAAAAATCAATATCATAACAATATACCGGGGGGACAGGCATGACCGAGCTTCCACAGGCGTTTTTATCCCAAATGGCGGCACAGCTGAAAGGCGAAATGGCCGCCTTTTTGCGTACATATGACGAGCCATATCAGCGCGGTCTGCGCGTGAATCCGTGGAAGCGCCCGACGCTGCTGCCGGAGGACTGCGGCGAAAGAGTCCCGTGGGAGGAAAACGGGCATTACCTCGCACTGACCTCGACCGCCGGCGCGGACGTGCTGCATGAAGCGGGCGCGTGGTACTTGCAGGAGCCGAGCGCGATGCTGCCCGCCGCCGTGCTGAACGCGCAGCCGGGGGAGCATGTACTGGACTTGTGCGCCGCGCCGGGTGGAAAATCAACGCAGAGCGGCTTGCGTATGGGCGGACAGGGCGTGCTGGTGTGCAATGAGCCCGTCTGGGAGCGCGCGAAAATCCTCTCTCAGAATATCGAGCGCATGGGCATCCCGAACGCCCTCGTCGTCAGCGCCTATCCCGACCAATTGGCGCAGCGCTGGCCGGAGGCATTCGACGCGATTCAGGTGGATGCCCCCTGTTCTGGCGAAGGCATGTTCCGCCGTCATCCGGAAACACGCGCGGAATGGTCGCCCGAAAGCCCCGCCGGATGCGCCAAGCGGCAGGCGGAAATCCTCGACCGCGCGGCGGAAATGCTTCGTCCCGGCGGACGCATAGTTTATTCCACCTGCACAATGAACCGCACGGAAAACGAGGATACGGTGGATGCATTCCTGTCGCGCCACGCGGATTTCTCGCTGGAAGCCTTCTCCTTGCCCGGAGCAGATGCGCCGGACGGGATGCTGACGTGCTATCCGCACCGCATGAAAGGCGAGGGGCACTTCGTCGCGCTCCTGCGCAAGCACGGCGACGCACCCTGTAATTGGCAGAAAGCGCCAGAGAAGGATGCGCCGAGCAAGGAAGCGTTGCAAGCCTTGCGCGCCTTCTGCCCGATGGCAAACGCGAATGTGATGCGCACCGGCAGCGGCAAGCCCGGACGCAGCCGCGACGAATCGGTGACGCTGAGCTGCCTGCCCGACCGTCCGGTCTGCGACGGCATTCAGGTCGTCCGCTGCGGCTTGCAATTGGGGACGGTGCAGAAGAAGCTGTTTGTGCCCGACCACGCGTGGGCGATGAGCATCTTTCCACCGGATGTGCCGCGTGTGGAACTCACGCGGGAGGATGCGCGCCGCTATCAGGCGGGTGAGACGCTCCCGGCGGATGGCAAGGGCTGGGCGCTTGCGTGCTGCGACGGCATTCCGCTCGGCTGGGGCAAAATCTCCGACGGGCAGATGAAGAACCACTATCCCAAGGGATTACGCCGCCCGCTTCGCTGATTGCAGCACGGCGGCGTTCCAAATCACGCGCACAAGGCTGCCTGCCAGCATCGCCAGCACCGCGCCGAAAATCCGCACGCTCGGCATCGGACAGAGGGCGCTCATGACCACCAGCGTCAGCGCGGAGGAAACAATGGTACCCGTCATCGCGCGCCGCTGAACGCCCAAGCCCGTCACCAGCCCGAACTGCACCTGCTGGATAGCAAACAGCATCGACAGCGGGGAGAGCGCCATCAGCACACCCGTCAGCGCCGGTTCGCCATAGAGCAGCATCGAAATCGGCTGCGCGAAGAGAAACAGCACGCACGAGGACAGGCAGCCAATCAGCCCCGCCAGCAGCAGCAACTGCCGCATGGTGCGTTTCAGGTGGACGCGGTTGCTTTCCTGCCGGGACACGGCGGGCGCGGCGACCATGCACATGGCGCTGGTGATGACGCCGGGCGCCATGATGAGCGGCATCGCCATCCCGTTCAGCAGCCCGAACTGCGCAGTCGCGGCGGACGCGGTCAGCCCGGATTGCCGCAGGCACAGCGGCAGCAGCACTGCCGTCAGCATCCGCAGGCACGTCTGGCAGAGGCGCGAAACGGCAGTTGGGGCGGATAACGCCAGCAGCTCACGGCGCAAATCGGCGGATGGCACACCCGGCGGCAGCGGCGCACGGCGGCGGAACATCATCCAAACGCAGATCCCCGCCAGAATTCCGGCAAAACCCGGCAGCGCGGCACGGACGGACAGCGGCGACCGCGTGAAAATCAGCAGCAGCACAAGGCTTCCGACGAATCGCACAATTTGCTCGCTGCATTCGCACTGCGCGGGCGTGAGCATGTCGCCGCGGCCATAGAACCACCCGCTGTACACGGCGCAGCAGCCCAGCAAAAACACGGCGGGAATGCTGATGAGAATCGCGGGCAGCGTCCGAAAGTCGCTGAGCAGCCACGCCATCACCGGCGCAAGCA
>OGOG01002346.1_pt1 | contig 16136 bp, 14 predicted proteins | sample 1552581 | NCBI WGS metagenome assembly OGOG01 (sample SAMEA2580152, study PRJEB22360) | human gut metagenome | biome: human gut; feature: human-associated habitat; material: faeces | place: Denmark | collected 2008/2010 | reverse complement strand
CCCGGAAGTATTGACTACCTTCACAATAATTTCCCGGGTATCGTTATCCCAAACCGCGCTGGCAAAGAGGCCGTACTGATCGTCATTGCCGGCAACAGGCTTTTGATTCATCGTTAGGGGGAGTACCTGACTACCTTTATTTCTCGAAAATAGTTGTTGTACATAATAACTACTAGTGCGTACGGCATGTAGATTGTCGAACCAAATCATATCCGGTCGCCATTGCCATCCCTCTGTACGGGCAAAGAGAGGTGGTGCATAAGTGGCCATGTGGATTACGTCGGCGTTCCGTTCCATTCCCGTCATAAAGGCTGTTTCCAAAAGTGCTGCATTGAAATGATTCCATTTTTTCCCCTGACCATGACAAGCATACTCTCCTGCGAAAACTTTAGGACCTTTACGGTCATATCGATCATACCGGTTACCTTGGGATAAAAACCAGCTTTCCGGTCTGTAAAAATATTCGTTGACCAGGTCTACTTGTAGGCGTTTTATTTCCGGCCATAGATAGTCGAATTGATCTCCTTCGGAATTCGGACCCGAACTGCCGATAATCTGAATTTCCGGATAGGTATTCCGGATGGTCCATTTCTGCCTGTATTTTGCCCCAGGTTGTACTCGGAGTATTGTTAGCGAACTCGATCAATTCCAAAGCATCCTGAATATAAGGAGCGAGATCGTCGGGAGCTATGTGAGTAGAAGCATCGTTATTCTGGAACTGGCAAGCCGGGCCACAGCTTAAAACCGGGAGTGGTGGCGTTCCGATTTTTTCGGCTAATTGGAAAAACTCAAAAAATCCCCAACCGTAACTTTGGTAATTTACAGCTTCTTTCCCGTCAGGTATACGTGTCCAGACGCTGAAGCGGTATTGTTCTCCTTTTTTTACACCGATACCGAAATAACCTTCATTTTCCAGGCTTGTCCATTTATGGGGATAACCGGAGGGAGAGAGGCGAACCTAATGAAGGTTGTATTCGAACGGACCGTCATTCTTTACTTCTAGCTTTCCGAATGTTTGCCAGCCCATCAAAGATTAAGGGAATTCGAAAGAGCGGTTTTTGATTAATTCTGCATACAATCCTCCGTCTGCACCATAATTGATGTCTTCAAAAAAGAGACCGTACATGGTAAGCTGAATGGGAGCTCCCGGTTTGTAGGTCGAAATGTTCATTTCGTGGATTTGACTTTGTACCAATAGGTGGGCGGACAAAAATAAGCCTGTAAATAATCTGTTGAGTTTTATCATTGTTTGGCAAATTTTGAATTTTATGTAATAATACATTCAAAAATTTATTTTTTAGGTAGAAAAATACTTGTAAAAGGTCAGTGTATAGCTAAACATTATAAAAACGTAATTTCAACACTTATGTTTGTTGTGCTGAGGGAGAAGGGATAATCAGCATAATTTTAAATCGATGAATTGGGGGAAATGTATAATTTTAGGTATATTGCAGACATAAATGTAAGGCAATAACCTTTGAAATTGACTTGAGCAAAAGCAAGTTGATAGGGGGTGGATAATTTTTTAGAAAGATGAGGAACGTTTGTATTTTTTTGCTTATGGTATGCAGTCTATACGCTTGCGAAGAGGGATGCGGAAATAAGGAAGTGAATGCAGATCTGACGATATCTTTTCCCCCTTCTGTTAACACACCTATCCTGGAATATATCGATACTGTAAAATACTTGAAATTGGAAGATAAAGACGAAGCTTTACTGGCTTATGTAAATAAAATGGTTTGCAGGGAAGATAAGATCTATCTGGGGGATTTTTCCAATCACAAAATAGTTGTCTACGATACAATAGGAAGGTTTCAGTATGTGATCGACCGGCAGGGGCGTGGCAGTGGAGAGTATCTTCAGATCAAAAGTTTTGCCGTCGACGACTCCTGTCTTTATGTGTTAGATACTTTTCTGCCCGGTCTTCATGTTTTTGACAACCGGACGGGGGCCTATGTTGCCAAGAAAAAAATGGCTTTTATTGCTTGGGATTTCGAGACTTTGAGTCGGGGACGGATGATTTTTACTTTTTGTTTTTTCAAAGATGGGCATTTACCCCCCTCTCAACCTTCTTATCGTCTTTTGATTACGGACAACGATCTGAATATTATTCAACGCCTGTTGCCTTTTGAGGAAGAAGGCGATCCTATAGGAAAAGAGGTCTATTTTACTTCAAACGACCGGGAAGTGGTTTTTAATTGGTGTATGAACGATTCGTTCGTTATACTGGATAAAGCAAATCCGGATAGTCTGAGAAGAATCCGGATCGATTTCGGTGTGAATCAGATTCCGGAATCTTACCGCGGGGACTATGACTTGATAATCGGAGGTTCTTGTAACTATATATACGAAACTCCGGTTGTTGACGGAGACTATATCGCAATGGAAATAAGGAAAAAAGATTTGGACGAATGTTATCTTTTTCATGTACCGTCCGGGCAGTTGCTTGCAAATCCTTCCGAAGTTTCCTCTCCTTATATGGCTTTCCCGGATTGTTGTGATACTCAGGGATATTTTATCGAAGCGATCGTCAATAAAGAGTTTTACGACGAGCACGTCGAATCCGGTTTTCCCCGGGCTGATGCAGAGTTCGAAAAACATTTGGAGGATGGGATGGCTTTGTTAATTTATAAAATGAAAAAGTAACTTGGGTACTGGAAATACTCCGCGGCTAAGCTTAAAAATATTAAGCTGTCATCGAGACTTTTGGGTAATCCTTTATAGCCATAGTGTCCATGCGTTTACAGAGTTTGCGGGTAGGTATACCGTTTGTTTGTCTCCGGTACGAGGATATATTTTCGACATCATTTTATTTGTTTTTTAATAGTGTTTCTTTTCAGATAGACGATGGATTGTAAGGCCAATAAAATTACAAAAAGATATTCAGCCGTTAAGTATAGCGTTAGTGTGGTATTTGTACTGTTATTTAATCCATACAGATAAATTAAGTATATGCCTGTTGCGATGGCCTGAAATATAAAAGTGATCTTTGTTTTTCCGGTACCACCGACTGCATTGAGGTAAACATAACCGGGTAAAGCAAATGAATAATTCAGCAATGTGACAACCAAAGGTGCAACAGCCGATTGTATCAATGATTCATCGGTTGTATAGATTCCTATAATCGATCGGTGGCAGATCAGGACAATGCCAATCAAGGGGATACCGATGGAATACCCCAATTTTAGAATTTTTCGGCAGATAGGGAAGAGATTTGCTTTTTCTCCTGCTCCTATGGAATTACTGATTAATGCTCCGGTGGTGACAGCGAAGGAATTAACGATGACAAAAAATAGAGCGGAGACACTTCTGGTGATATTGGAAACGGCTAATTCGGTTTTACCTAAATGTTCGATACCTACAAAAAACAGGAACCAGGGGGCTACACTGATAAAAGCATGAAACATGCTCCATACCGATAATTTGAGTACTGCGATGAGTAATTGTCCATCATAGACTGTCCGTAAACCATATTTTATTTTGTCTGTTTTTATCCACATATAGATGCATAAGGTAATGAAAGAACCTCCTTCTGCCAGTGAAGAGGCGATAGCCGCTCCGGATATGCCTAAATGCTGCATGAATATCAGGAAGTAGTTGAGAGGAATATTGATCCCTATTGCAACGATAGCTGCTCCTGATAGAGCCCGGGTATACGTTATGCCGACAAGGAAGGAACGTATAGCTAGAAAAGGAAATGAAAACAATAATCCCAGGCTACGCCAATCCAGATATCGGATAATTGCCTGGTAAATTTCGGGAGAATTGATCGATCTTTTGAAAATGACTGGCGAAACGATATGTACCGTTAGGTAAAGAAAGAGGGCTAGTCCCATTAGAAACAATAACCCTTGAAAAAATATTTTGCCTGTTTCTTGGTAATCTTGTTCTCCGTTTTTTCGGGCAATCATCACTTGCAATCCGATACTGAATCCGAACCCAAGCATATAAACGGCCAGATAATAAATTCCGGCAATGGCAGAAGCTCCTAATTCTATTTCTCCGACATGGCCTAAAAAGGTTGCATCTGTAATATTGATCAGTTGTTCCATTAAAATGCTCATCATCACCGGAAAGTTGATGAGCCAGATTTGTTTATAGGTATAATTCATCGCTCAACTGTAAATAGTGCGGTCTGACTTGCTGTACACAAGCAGTTGCCTCAGTTCGTAAATTCATAAATAAAAGGATATAAAACTCAGGACAAATTTTTGGAAATATTTGTCTGATAGCTGAATAGCTTTATCATGTGGAGCTATTCGTCGAGCGTAGCTATATACAGAGTTTCATTGGAAATGAATACTTTTTGTTAAGCGATTGCAGGACAAAAGTATAGAAAATAATTCTGTTTCGATGATCGTGTTTCCAACTTTTTTAGAATCGAGTTTATTTTATTAAAAACAAAAATAACTTTGCAAAAATGAGAAAAGAAGATACATACACACTTTTAGGGACACTATTTTCGGATACTTTAGCTTGGGTGAGTGGAAAAAGAAAAAGTCCCAAAGTATTAAACCTCAGGACTTTTCTTATTTTTTTCCGTCTTTATCAGGCGGTGCGGACGGGACTCGAACCCGCGACCCCAGGCGTGACAGGCCTGTATTCTAACCAGCTGAACTACCGCACCAAAATTATTTTCATCATTTCAAAAAAGCGGTGCGGACGGGACTCGAACCCGCGACCCCAGGCGTGACAGGCCTGTATTCTAACCAGCTGAACTACCGCACCTTTTTTATTTATGCATCAAACAACCGCTGTTGTTCTCAATTGCGAGTGCAAATGTAGGACGTTTTTTTGAATCTGCAAATATTTTATCAAAAAAAGAGAAGAAATTTTGTGGAAATTATTTTGTCGCTGTAATAAGAAATTCAGAATGAGAAGGTTGAATAGAACAATGAGAAATGGAAAATAAATCTTGGGAAAAAATGTGCTTTTTTGACTTTTTCATTAACTTTGGCCTTAGTTAAAACAAATAATAAACTGGATTTGTTTTCAGGTTAGTCCGGTGACAGACTAATGTGTAAATATTTAAAATTATTAAATCTAAATCATTAATAATGAACGTACCAGCAGAATTAAAGTACACCAAAGAACACGAATGGATTCGTGTAGAAGGTGAGGAAGCAGTTGTAGGAATCACAGACTATGCTCAAAGTCAATTGGGCGATATCGTTTTCGTTGAATGTGAAACAGTCGGAGATGCATTGGAAGCAGGTGAAACTTTCGGTACCGTTGAGGCTGTGAAAACTGTTTCTGATCTTTATTTACCGGTGGCAGGGGAAGTGCTCGAATTTAATGAAGAGCTCGAAGGTGAACCTGAATTAGTGAATAAGGATCCATATGGAAAAGGATGGATTGTAAAAATTAAAATCAGTGATGAGACTGAATTGGATGGACTGTTGAATGCTGATGCATACAAAGCGATAATTTAAGTCCTTGGAATGAGATAATTAAGGCTGTATTACGTGTAAGTAATACAGCTTTTTTTATGTATATTAGGCAGACTAACTGATTTTTTATAATTTTGAATTTCTATTGAAATGAAATCTAAAATTTAAAGATATGACTTTGATAAAATCAATTTCGGGTATCCGGGGAACTGTCGGCGGGTATCCCGGAGATAATCTTACCCCGCTGGATATCGTGAAGTTTGTTTCTGCCTATGCAACCTGGCTGAAGACAGGTGCCGGGAAAAAAAAGGCTAAAATAGTTCTGGGTAGGGATGCCCGGGTGTCGGGCGATATGTATGCCAAATTGGTGGCTGCAACATTGACGGGTTTGGGACACGATGTGGTCAATATCGGTTTAGCCACGACGCCGACAACAGAGATTGCTGTGACTGCTGAGAAAGCGGATGGAGGTATCATTCTGACAGCCAGTCATAATCCAAAGCAATGGAATGCGCTGAAATTATTGAATAGCCGGGGAGAATTTTTATCGGCAGCCGATGGGGAACAAGTCTTGAAATTGGCGGCAAAAGAAGAGTTCGAGTATGCTGAGGTGGATGAATTGGGTACTGTTGTAGAAAAGGATTATACCCCATATCATATCGATCAGGTGCTGGCGTTAAAATTAGTGAATCGGGATGCGATAGCTCAGGCTGATCTTAAAATTGTCGTGGATGCGGTAAATTCGGTAGGAGGTGTTGTCATTCCGGCTTTATTGCGGGCCTTGGGGGTAAAAGAGATCATTGAATTGAACTGTGAGCCTACCGGACATTTCGCTCATAATCCGGAACCGATTCCTGAAAACCTGACTCAGATTGCTGCTAAAATGAAAGAATCCCGTGCAGACCTGGGAATCGTGGTCGATCCGGATGTCGATCGGCTGGCTTTGATCTCCGAGAACGGTGAAATGTTCGGTGAAGAGTATACCTTAGTGGCAGTAGCTGATTACGTATTGAAACACACCCCAGGGAATACCGTGTCTAATTTATCTTCTTCCAGGGCTTTGAAAGATGTGACAGAAGCTTATGGACAACAATATCATGCTGCTGCAGTGGGAGAAGTGAATGTGGTTGCCGAGATGAAACGAACGCATTCGGTGATCGGTGGAGAAGGGAATGGTGGTGTGATCTACCCGGAAAGTCATTACGGGCGGGATGCTTTGGTCGGAGTTGGATTATTCTTGTCCCATTACGTTGCCCAGAGCAAGAAGATGACCGAATTGAAAAGTACCTATCCGCCATATTTTATCTCGAAGAATAAGATGACCCTTTCCCCCGATATGGATGTAGATAAAATTCTGGAAGGACTGAAAGAGAGATATGCCACAGAAAAAGTGACAGATATCGACGGGGTAAAAATCGATTTTGCACAAGGATGGGTGCATTTACGGAAATCGAATACTGAACCGATCATCCGTATTTACTCGGAAGCTAAAGACGAGGCTGCTGCCAATCAACTGGCTGAGGAAGTGATTGCTGCAGCTAAAAGTACGTTTTAGAGCGTGAGAAATTGAACTGTAAGCAGTGACCGTAAGGCTTATTTATCGTTTCCCGGTTTTATCCGGGAAACGATAGGCTGTATATTATTCGACATATAATACCAAGCCTTTCAGGTATTCGCCTTCCGGGTGGTATATGCTTACCGGATGATCTGCCGGTTGGGTTAACTGGTGGAGGATACGTACTTTCCTTCCTGTGTTGGCTGCTGCTGTGAATACGGTCTGACGGAACAGTTCCTTAGTCATGACTTGTGAGCAGGAGAAGGTGAAAATGATCCCACCGGGTTTGACGACTTCAATGCCTTTCCGGTTCAGTTTTTTATATCCCTGGATGGCATTGTTGAGTACATTCTGATGTTTCGCGAATGCCGGAGGGTCTAGAATGATCAAGTCGTATTTATTGTGAGATTGTTCCAGAAATCTGAAAGCTTCTTCTGCAAATGCTTCATGCCGCCTGTCTCCGGGAAAATTGAGTGCTACGTTTTGTTTGGCCAATTCGATCGCCCGGGTGGAGACATCTACGGAATGTACTGATCGGGCACCTCCCCGCATGGCATAAAAAGAGAAACCTCCGGTGTAACAAAACATGTTTAAGACCTGTTTATTACCGGCATATTTTTCGAGCAGATGTCGGTTTTCCCGTTGGTCGATAAAAAAACCGGTTTTCTGGCCTTCTAACCAGTCGACATTGAATTTTAACCCATTTTCCTGTGCTACAAAATGATCCGCTTTCCCATATAAATAACCGTTATGTGGATCGATCGCCGCTTTGTAGGGAAGGGTAGATTCCGATTTATCGTAAATGGCGGTTAATCTGTCTCCTAAAGTTTCGAGTAGGGCCCGGGTGATATTTTCCCGTTCCAGGTACATACCTACGGAGTGGAATTGAACGACAGCAACACCGGCATAATAATCGACGACTAATCCGGGAAGATTGTCGCCTTCTCCATGGATCAACCGGAAAGTATCGTTGTCTGCTCTGTCGGTCAAACCGATAGCTCGGCGCATGTGATAGGCTGCTGTAATTCGTTGTAGCCAAAAAGAATAACCGATTTCTTCATCTTCAAAAGTGAGAATTCGGACTGCGATAGAACCGATCTGGTAATGCCCTGTCGCCAGATATTGATTGTCCGAACTATAGACTCTGACCAGGTCTCCTTCCTGTAATTTCCCCGCTGTTTTGGCGATTGCCCCTGAGAATATCCAAGGATGATAACGAAATACCGAACGGTCTTTTCCTGGTTTTAGTATGATTTTATTCATAAGATGAAGCATAACTGATTACTGGACTGCAAAAATAGATAAAAAACTTTGATCTGTTTCTTTAAAAGTCGATATTATAACCCTAAACCGAACGATTGCGTAATACACAAAGAATATTTGAGAGATAGTTTCTTGTTTTTGTTGGAAAAGTTCTTAAAAATTCATAAATTGCGAATATTGTCGGGGTATGTAATTTTGAGCTGAAGTACCCCCTAAGAAGTTTAATACGATAAATATAAATAGATGAGACTTAAAGTATTGGGTTCTGCTGAAGATGCTTTGCGTGCAATGACAGAACAATTGATAGAAAAGATGAATATGCGGGGAATCTCTCCGTTCCATTTGGCATTGTCGGGTGCCGGTACGGCCCAACAAATGTTCGGGCTTTGGATTCGGGAATACCGGGAGAAAATAAAATGGGAGCAATTGAGGTTTTATTGGGTGGATGAGCGATGTGTTTCTCCTGATGATGAGGAGAGTAATTTCAAACATGCGGATGAATTGTTGTTCCGGCCTTTGGATATTCCACATGCCCATGTCCATCGTATTCATGGCGAACGGGAGCCTGAAGTAGAGGCCGAACATTATTCGGAATTGGTGAAATGGGAACTACCCGGATATGCCTCTTGTCCTCGTTTTGACGCAATCATTCTGGGAATTGGAGAGGATGGACATACTGCTTCTATTTTTCCTTCAACGCCGGAATTACTAACGGCAAAATGTTGCTATAAAGTATCCCAACATCCGGAAAGTGGACAGAAAAGAATTACAATGACAGGTAGTTTGATATTGAATGCGAAACTACTTCTTATCCCTGTATTGGGAAATGCAAAGACAAGCATTTTACAAAGAGTGATCAATGCAGAAGAAAATTCGGTCCTCCCTGCGGCTTATATTATCAATCATGCGCCGGAAGCGATGATCTTTACAGATTTGCAAGTAAGTCTGGAGTAAAAAAAGCATTTTGTATTCTGAAAGTCATATACCTCGGGTCAGGATACCGATGGGGTGGAGATATTGATATCTTCAAAACGATAGACTATCGTATGTATTTATCTGCCGGAGGTATATGTGCTGACTTTTAAAAGAATACAAAATGCTTTTTTATTTAACATTCAAGCATTTCTTTGGCTTTTTCCAGGATCGTAGTATCGTCTAATTTTACTATGCCCCCATTCGGACCTTGCTCGATATGTAAACCGACAGCCTTGCCCTCATCATAATGGTCTCCACCGAAATAATTACGTACTGTTTCTACGTCGAGTCCCAGTTCGTCCGCAATTTTTTGCATACTCCCTGAGGGCAACATGTCTTTGATTTGTCTCAACTCATTGAAGGTAATCATTGTAGTCATATCTCAAAAGTTTTATGGTTTATCAGTGGAATAAATATAGGACTAAATCTCTGAATAAACAAGTAAAACGTTTGCGAATTTCACATAAAAAAATTAATAAAATCAATTATTTGTGTAATCTATTGATATTAAGTGTATTTCTGTAATACTCAGAATGTCTGTGAAAATTGTTTCCTTACCGGATAACTTTTTGTACTTTTGTAGAGAAAAAACAGGATCGGTCGGATCTTATCCGACCGATGAATTGAATTTCTAATGCATTGTATACATGACTTTTAATGAATTGAATATTAGCAAACAGATCTTGATGGCTTTGGAAGATGCCGGATTTGAACAACCGACACCGATTCAGGAACGGGCTTTCCCTGTCATTCGTTCCGGAAAGGATGTGATTGGAATAGCCCAGACGGGGACCGGTAAAACTTTGGCTTATCTGATTCCTTTGCTGATGAAACTTCATTATGCGCAGGGAAATTACCCACGTGCATTAGTGATTGTACCTACCCGTGAGTTAGTGGTGCAGGTATGTGAGAGTGTAGAGTTGCTGACGGAGTATATGGATATCCGTTGTGTCGGCATTTACGGAGGAACGAATATCCGGACACAGCAAGCTGCGGTATACGAGGGAGTCGATTTGTTGGTAACGACTCCGGGACGTTTTATGGATATTTATATGAATGGCATTATCCGTACCCCTCAGATTAAGACTGTGGTTGTCGATGAGGCTGACCGATTGATGGATATGGGGTTTATGCCTCAGCTCAGAAGTATTCTTGAGGTAGTACCCGAGAAGCATCAGACTTTACTGTTTTCCGCGACCTTTTCAACTACAATTGCTGAATTGGCAGCAGAATTTTTGGCTCCGGAACCGGTCCGGATAGAGACAGGTAACCCGACGACTCCGGTAGAATTGGTTACCCAGCTGCGCTATGATCTTCCTAATATTCAGACTAAAATCAACTTATTGAAGTTACTTCTCACGGATAAAGAAGAATTTCGCAGGGTCATGATATTTACCGAAACAAAGAAAAATGCCGATCGGATTGTGGAGAGACTGGGCGACCACTGGAAGGGGGAACTGAGTGTACTGCATTCGAATAAGGCCCAGAATTCCCGATTAAATGCTTTGAAAGCATTTAAAGAAGGAAAGACTCGGATCATGGTTTCTTCAGATGTTGCGGCACGTGGAATCGATGTGCAGGATGTCAGCCATGTCATCAATTTCGATATACCTTCTATTCCTGAGGAGTATATCCACCGCATCGGACGTACTGCCCGTGCCGGAAAGGAAGGAACGGCTATCAGCTTCGTGACGGAAAAAGAAGAGCCGAAATTCGAAGAAATCGAAAAGCTGATCGGGCAGCAGGTCGAATGGGCTGCCTTACCGGAAAATCTGGTGATCTCAGATGTCTTACTTGACGACGAAAAAGTACAGACTTCGAATATTGTCTATCAAAAAGGTAAACCGAAAGGTGGTGGAGCTTTCCATGCCAAATCAGCCAAAAATAGTAAAACGCCCCAAAAAGTACGTAAAGACCGAACCAAAGAGGGAAGACGGAAAAAGTAGGAAAGGCTGAAAGCAATAAAGCTAAATGCTAAATGCTATAGGCTAAAAGCTGAAAAAATAATTTTAACTTTGCGTCATAGCCTCTAGTCTTTAGCTTCTAGCCTCTAGCCTTTAGCCTCTAGTTTTATCACTTTTATTGTATTTCTGCCTTGACGATTTTTAAAATCTGATCTCCTTTCAGGTCCGACGAAATATAATGCTCTAAAATTTTTCGGGCCAGATCGCTGGCTGTTGCTTGGGGAGGACAGGAGGTGGCTGCACTATTGATCAGCGTAATGATATTATCCTTGAAATTGACCGTGACCTCCCAGGCATTTTCGCTTAAATAAAGCTGCTGGGAAAGATTATATTCAAATTCTTTCCGAATTTCGTTGATCAGTAATAATTGATATTCCTGATAAGGAAGAGAGGGAGAAAGGGTACGGGGGATAAACGAATCCGGCTTTATTCTTTCAATAAATAGAATAATCCTTTCATAAGCTAATAATTTCAGATTAAATAGCGTTTGTGAAGTAGACGACGTATTCGCTTGCTTTTCCTGAGTAGTTTGCTGTACCTGTTTATTTACCAGAATTTCTAGTAAAGCAACAGCCTTCCTGACCAAGGGATACAGTAAAATAACAAATAAGACAAGGGGAATCAAAAAGTAAGTGGTGATGTTCATCGTCTTTATTTTTTGCAAATATAAAAGATATAGCTTGTTTTTAAAAATTTCTTATCGGCTGTTTTGAAAATAACTATTGAAGTAGTTGTATAATTATTTTTATAGTTGTGCGTTTGTGTAACGATACTTGGATGGGATAACTAAAAATGAGTGAATAATGAATAAAATGGAGGAATTAACGAAGGCAGAATTGCAAATCATACAAATCCTTTGGAATATCGGTAAGACTTATTAATATTATCCTTTGGTCAATCGGGAGGATTATATGGAACGGTATATGAATAGTGTGGTCAATAATTTTTTTAGTGGTTCGGTGAAAGTTGTAGTATCTTTTTTGTTCAAAACTTGTCATTTCTAAATTATTTTATATTTTTGCAATCGTATGCAACGCAGTGGAAACATATTGCCTTTAAACCGGCTTTTTCTGAATATCAAAAAGCGCGATGAGTTTAATTTCTGAAACTCATTTATTCTTGTTGTTCTATATTTTCTGTTTAAAAGGTCCTGAGGTGAGGATGTCTGTAAAGAGTTATAGATAACTTTCCGGTTTTGTTTTGTTATTTTTTGTTTAAAACTTAATTTATATTGTTATGGAATTACCATTTTCAGAATCATTTCGGATTAAGATGGTGGAAACCATCCGTAAAAGTACACGTGAAGAACGTGAACAATGGATTAAAGAGGCTAAATACAATCTTTTTAACCTGAAAAGCGACCAGGTATTCATCGATCTGCTGACCGATTCGGGTACCGGGGCTATGAGCGATAAACAATGGGCTGAGCTGATGTTGGGAGATGAAAGCTATGCCGGAGCCCGTTCTTATTATAAGATGAAGAATGCTATCAAGGAAATTCTGGGATTCGATTATTTCTTACCGACTCACCAGGGACGTGCTGCGGAGAATGTTTTATATTCTACCATTATCAAAGAAGGAGATGTGTTGCCGGGCAATTCCCATTTCGATACTACGAAAGGACATATTGAATTCCGGAAAGCTTTGGCTATCGATTGTACTATCGACGAAGCAGCTGATACGCAGTTGGAAATTCCGTTTAAAGGCAACATGGATCCTACCAAGCTGGAGGAAGTATTGAAAAAATATCCCAAAGAAAAGATCCCTGCAGTCGTATTGACCGTTACGAATAATACCGCCGGAGGTCAGCCCGTATCTATGCAGAATATTCGGGAAGTATCTGCCCTTTGTAAAAAGTACGGAGTGAACCTGCAGATCGATTCTGCCCGTTTTGCAGAGAATGCTTATTTCATTAAAACAAGGGAAAAAGGGTATGAAAACAAATCCATCAAAGAGATTGTAAAAGAAATGTTCTCTTATGCCGATATCATGACCATGTCTTCGAAAAAAGATGCGATTGTGAATATGGGTGGATTTGTAGCATTCAAAAGCGAAGAGTTGTGGAAAAAATGCCAGATGTTCTGTATCATGAACGAGGGGTTTATTACCTATGGCGGAATGTCGGGCCGGGATATGAATGCTTTGGCACAGGGATTGGATGAAGGTACTGAATTCGAATACCTCGAAACCCGGATTAAACAGGTGGAATATTTGGGGGCGAAATTGGATGAATACGGAATACCTTATCAGCGTCCTGCCGGTGGACATGCGATTTTTGTGGATGCCAAGAAAGTACTTACTCATGTACCTAAAGAAGAATTTATCGCTCAGACGTTGGGAGTAGAGTTGTATCTTGAAGCCGGAATCCGTGGTGTGGAGATCGGTTCGATATTGGCCGACCGGGATCCGGTAACCCGCGAAAACCGTTATCCCCGCCTGGAATTATTAAGGCTGGCTATTCCGCGCCGTACTTATACCAATAATCATATGGATGTAATAGCTGCTGCACTGAAAAATGTATATGATCGCCGCGAATCCATTACCCGTGGTTATGTAATTACGAAAGAATTTCCGATCATGCGCCACTTTACTGTCGAATTGGAAAAGGCAAAATAATTAGATTAACAACGATCGTAAAAAGGCGCCCCGCAAGGCGCCTTTTATTTTACCGGCTTTAAGTATAAAGCCGTAATTTATAAACTTCCGGTCAATAACTGATGAATCCACTTCTGAAGATTCCGGATTGTGAGGTGGGAACAAGAGTTCCGGAGAAAGTCAGGTTATTACCGTTCATCATCGGGTAAACCGTTGCATTGGCATAGTTACTGCCTGCACTCAGATTGACCACAACCTGGGCGGTTAAAGCGATTCCGTTCACATAGAAGGAATAAGTGATATTTCCATGTTTATCCGTATTGGTGGTGATTTGTGAAGGAGTACCCTGTACGGTGATTCCACCAAGACCGTTCGGACCGGCAATGCCGTTGAAAGCTAACTGTACATACACGGTATTGCCTTTAAATTGGATGAAGTTGGTATTGTCGGATACAGGTATAGCTGAACCTCTGGGGCCATAAAGTGTACTGGCCATCAATACCCAATTCCGGTCTTTCAAAGCATCTACAGCAGCGTTGAAAGCTTGTTGGTTAGCAACCTCACGGGCTTTCTTGCGAAGATCCCGCTTCACTTGTCGTTGTTGTTGTTTGGTTAGCTCCTGATAATGAGTCAGAGTTTGTGTTCCTTGTACCTGTGCTTCGCTATGGAAAGCGGGCAGCATAAATACAGATACCAGCAATAAAAATAATACTCGTTTCATAATAGGTCGTTTTTATTTAGTTGTTTTATATTATATCCGGTTATTCAGATTGTTATCATATATCACCGTTTATTAATTTCCCTCATATACGTGTTAATTTCTCCAATAGTTTTCAACCTGTATTTAAAAAAGTATAAAACTTCGTTTCTGTCATGTCAGTAAAAAAGAGTACTTTTGTCAGAAATAGCTGTTAGGAAAGGTTTTGCATATTTTATGCCATATTGGGAATGACGCTTCTAAAAAAATGATAAAATTGATTTTATAAAACGATAAATTCTGGCTATCATGGAAACTTCTGAGGTAATTTGCGCTGTATCGACGGCTCCCGGAATCGGAGCTATCGCAGTTTTGAGAATGTCCGGGACGGGTTGTATCGCTCTTACCGACCGGATTTTCGAGTCTCCATCCGGGAAAAAACTGACCGGCGCGAAAGCGAATACAGTGCATTTCGGCAGGATCCTTGAAGAAGGTTGTTTGTTGGATGAAGTCCTGGTGACTATTTTTCATGCACCTCATTCATTCACAGGGGAGGAGTCTGTAGAAATCGCTTGTCATGGCTCCTTGTATATCCAACAGCGTTTATTGCAGCTGTTGGTGAATCAGGGGGCCCGGCTGGCTACTCCCGGCGAATTTACGCAACGGGCTTTCCTGAACGGAAAAATGGATTTGTCGCAGGCAGAAGCGGTTGCAGACTTGATCGCCTCTTCTTCGGCTGCATCGCATCGGATGGCTCTGAAGCAAATGAAAGGTGGCTTTTCAGCTGAATTGATGAAATTGCGGGCCGAATTGTTACATATTACTTCCTTGCTTGAGTTGGAGCTGGATTTTTCAGAGGAAGATGTTGAATTTGCCGATCGTTCGGAATTGAGACGTATTGCCGGAAATATCGATGAATTACTGACCCGCTTGTGTAGATCTTTTTCTTTGGGAAATGTGATTAAAAATGGGGTACCTGTAGCTATTGTCGGCAATACGAATGTAGGAAAGAGTACCTTGTTGAATGCTTTGTTGCGTGAGGACCGGGCTATTGTGTCGGATATTGCCGGTACAACCCGGGATGTGATCGAAGATACGATCAATTTGAATGGAATCACTTTCCGTTTTATCGATACGGCCGGTATACGGGCCACCTCGGATGAGGTCGAAAATATCGGGATCGAAAGGACTTTTGCTAAAATCGGTCAGGCTAGTGTCGTCCTGTTATTGACCGATCTGAATCGGGGAGTAGAGTCTTTCGAAGAATATTATCATCAGGTGAAATCCCGCCTCACTTCGGATGCAAAGTTAATCATCGTCCTTAATAAAACCGATCAGGTGGAAGATTTATTGACGCCTCAGGAAACCATCCGGCTTTTTACCTCCGGTGAAGAGATTATTCCGATTTCAGCCCGTACCGGAGCAAATCTGGATCGCTTGATTCAGGAATTGACCCGGACTGTAAATCTAAATACCCTCAATACTTCCGATGTCATTGTCAGTAACGTCCGTCACTACGAAGCCCTTCGTAATGCCCGCACAGCCATCGAGCGTGTGAACGAAGGTCTTGAATCCGGACTCAGTGGCGAATTCATCTCTCAGGATATCCGTGAGTGTCTTCATTATCTTGGTGAAATTACCGGCGAGATTACTACGGATGAGGTTCTGGGTAATATTTTTAAGAATTTTTGCATCGG
>OGOG01002337.1_pt1 | contig 16187 bp, 10 predicted proteins | sample 1552581 | NCBI WGS metagenome assembly OGOG01 (sample SAMEA2580152, study PRJEB22360) | human gut metagenome | biome: human gut; feature: human-associated habitat; material: faeces | place: Denmark | collected 2008/2010 | reverse complement strand
GACGAAATACGCCACCGCGACAACTACGTCTACCGTTCGCTCTTCTCGACCGACACGATGTCGATCGAAGGCGTCTGGCAGCCCTACCCCGACACCAAATACGCCGCGCTGCTCGACGACGACTACGCCCCGCTGATGGTCGGCACGTGGCGGCAGCTCGACGCGCTGGCCCGCACGCTCTACCTCGAATCGGTGTCGTTCGACGAACTGCAGGCCTTCTCGCAGGACAAGGAGAAGATGTCGGCGGCGGTTCCGGCCATCTGGCCCATCGACCGTTCGGCGCTGCACAACAACCACATCGGCGCATTCTCGCCGCGCCGCTACCACCCCGTACTCCACCGCGTGCAGGCCCACACGGGCGTCGATTTCGGCTGCGACCGGGGTACGCCGGTATACGCCACCGGCGACGGCGAGGTGGAACTGGCCGTCGGCAGCGGCTACAACGGCGGCTACGGCTATCAGGTGCTCGTAAACCACGGTTTCGGCTACAAGACCCGCTACGCCCACCTGAGCAAGGTGCTGGTCAAACCGGGCGAACGCGTGACCCGCGGTCAGGTGATCGCCGAAACGGGCAACACGGGCCGCTCGACAGGCCCCCATCTCCACTACGAAGTGATTCACAAGGGTACGCCCGTGAATCCGGTCAACTATTTCAACCGCGACATGACCGCCGCCGAATACGACGACCTGATGGCGCGGATGCGTGAAACCAATTTCGAAATGTAACGTATGGCCGGAAAAAAGGACCTGATACGGCTTCGCAAGCGTAAGCGCCGCAAACAGAACATCATACGCGCCACGATCCATTTCTTCGTATGGGCGGGCGTCGCCGTGCTCTACTACATCGGTTTCTCGGTGTTCTTCGACACGCCCGTCGAGTACGAGCTCAAGCACTCGACCGACCGCCTGCGCCGCGAATACACGGCCCTCGTCCAGCGATACGACACGCTGACGACGGTGATGCGCAACCTCTCGGAACGCGACCGCAACGTCTTCCGCATCCTCTTCGAGTCGGACCCCTACGACTTCGACTCGGAGTACGAGCGCAAGCAGGCCGCCACCTACGAAAACATCTTCAACCGTTCGTCGCGCCGTCTCAAACGCGAGCTGCGCGAACGCGTGGCCGAAATGGAGACGCGGCTCGACGAGCTGAACGACACCTACCTCGACCTGCAGGCGCGCATCGACTCGGCCGGCAGCCGGTGCGACAACATCCCGTCGATCCAGCCCGTGATCAACAAGCAGCTGACGCTGCTCACGGCTTCGTACGGCATGCGCATCCACCCCTTCTACAAGACGCTGCAATCGCATCAGGGCGTGGACTACACCATTCCCGAAGGGTCGCGCGTCTTCGCCACGGCCGACGGAACGGTGCGCGAGGTGGCCCAGCGCAACTCGACGTCGGGACAGACCGTCGTCATCGACCACGGCAACGGCTACGAGACTTCGTACAACCACCTCTCGAAGATCAACGTCCGCAAGGGCCAGCAGGTGCGCCGCGGCGACATCATCGCCCTTTCGGGCGACACGGGCCTTTCGCTGGCGCCCCACCTCCATTACGAAGTCCGCTACAACGGCATGCGCGTGGACCCGATCCACTACTTCTTCATGGAGCTTTCGCCCACCGAATACCAGCGTCTGATGCGCATCGCCCAGTCGGGCATGCAGTCGTTCGATTGACAGCCTGCACCGAAACTCAAAAAACCGCGCCTTCTGCGGCGTTCCCTATTTTCCGCCACGACATGACACACCCCGGCTCCGAAATAAAACTGATCCTTCTGGATTTCGACGGCACGCTGGCCGACACCCGGCGTGCCAACACGCTCGCCTATGTCGCCACGCTGCGCGAAGCGGGTTATACGCTCACCGAAGAGGAGTATGCGGCCCGCTATTTCGGCATGCGGTGCGACGATTTCCTGACCCGGATCGGCATCGCCGACCCGGCCGAACGCGAACGGCTGCGGCTGCGCAAGATCGCGCTCTACCCCACGTTTTTCGACACCGTGCGGCTCAATAGGCCGTTATGGGATTTCTGCCGGCAGTTCCGTGCGCAGGGCGGCCGCGTGTGGATCGTCTCGACGGGCAGCCGCGCCAATATCGACAACGCCATGCGGCATCTGGGAATCGCCGGACCGCAAGCCGTCCGGCGTCTCGAAACGCCGGACGAAGACACGTCACGCAAAGGAGAGAGACTGCCGGAGGAAAACGCGGTGGACGGGATTCTTTCGGGCGCCGACGTCGCGCGCAGCAAACCCGCCCCGGACTGTTTTCTGGAAGCCATGCGCCGCGAGGGCTGCACGCCGCGCGAAACCCTGATTTTCGAGGATTCCGAGATCGGTCTCGAAGCGGCCCGCCGCAGCGGAGCGTCGTATTTCAGGGTGAAACTCTGAACCGTCTCAGCCCCGTTTGCAGATTATCCGGAAATCGCAGAACTTGCACGTATCGGCGTCCTCGCACTGGCGGAACGGCACCGCAGGGTCGTACATTTCGGCCAGCTGCGCGCGCAGCAGCTCCTCGAAACGTTCGCGGTAAAGCGTATAGCGCGCCCCCCTGACGCCCAGCTGCTTGTCGTCCAGCTGCGGCGAATAGTCGGGGCGGTTCATGCTGCGGACGTAGTAGAGCGCGGGTTCGGCGTCGCAGCCCCGCGTATGGTGCAGGATCATCGAATAGAGCAGCGTCTGCAGGATATTGGACAGCCGCTGTTTGCCGGTTCCGGTGAAAAGGCTCTCCACGCCGTCGAACTCCAGATGCGGCGCCCCGGTCTTGTAGTCCACGACCCGCAGCGCGCCGTCGCCGAGCATGTCGATACGGTCGGCGATGCCCCCGAACTTCATCTCCAGCTCGCGCTCCCCGGCGCGGAACGGGAAGGAATAAGCCACCCGCTCCTCCAGTCCCGACACGGCGAACGCATCGTGCGCCGCATCGTAAGGCATCACCCCGCCACGCAGGTAGCGCGTGACGATATCCTTCACCAGCAGCAGGTTGCCCGTATAATCTTCGGCCGAAGCGCGTTCGTCCTGCAAATAATTTTCGTTGATCGCCCGCTCGACCGCCGCGGCGACCTCGCCCGAACGGATCATCGCCCGCAGGGTCTGGCCGGGATGCTCCTCGCCCACGATCCGGGCGTAGAGCGTCTGCACGGCGGCGTGAAGGATCGTGCCGAACATCGGCGCATCGACCTCCTCCGAAATCTCGTCGTCGGCTTCGAGCCGGGCCACGGAGTGGAAATAGAAGCGCAGCGGGCAGGCCACGTAGCGGAAAAACGCCGTCGGCGAAAGCGCGGCGGGACTTTCGGCATCGACGAAGCGTTCCAGCCGCCGCATCACCTCCCCGTCCTTCGCCACCTCGATCGGAGCCGTCTCGGCGAGGTTCACGTCCACCCCCACCTCGATCTTGCGCACGTCGAAGCCGCTCTCGTAATCCAGCTGGTAGATATAGCGGCTCGGCTCGCCCGTCGATTTGTCGTCGGCATGCGAACAGTAGAGCATATGCACGCTCTTCGCGCGCTGGATCAGGCGGTAGAAATAGTAGGCATAGACCCCTTCGTGGTGTTCCGGCGTGGGCAGTTCGTAGGCCGCACGCAGGTTGTAGGGAATGAACGACGACTGCGCGACGTGGTTGCCCGGAAAATTGTCGTCGTTCATCGAGAGAAGGATGACGTTCTCGAAATCGACATTGCGGGTCTCCAGAATACCCATGATCTGAATCCCCTCCAGCGGTTCGCCCTCGAAGGGGATGCGCAGCGTCTGCAAATGGCGGCGCAGCAGCGAGGTATACACCTCGGTCGCAAGCTCGATGTCGCATTCGTCGAGCGAGTTGCGCAGTTTGGTCACCTGCTCGGCGATGACGGCCAGAAATTCGACCCGCTGTCTGGCGTCGTCGCCCTCGTAGGGCTGGCGCGCCACGGCGGCGATCACGCCCAGCAGGTAATCGGACAGCTCGCGCCACTCCGCCGCGGGCGAAAAGATCCGTTTCAGCAGTTCGTTGCGGCCCAGCCATGCGGCATCGACCGAAATCCGCCGGTCGCGGACGATCTCCTCGTGCATCGTGCGGGTCAGCGCGGCGTCGCACTCGGCGACATAGGGATGCGCCAGAATACCCGCCACGTCGGCATGGTAGAAGGTCCAGCCGCCGCCCTTTTTGCGGCGGTGGTTCTGCAGCTCCACAAGGCGTTCGACGAAGGTGTAGGCAAGGCTCTGCCGCAGGGGAAAACCCATCGTGACGTTCACACGGCCTATATCGGCGGGCAGGGCGTACAGCAGCGGCAGCAGCAGGTTTTCGTCGGTCAGCACCACGGCGGTCTCCTTGCCCAAGGCGGGCTTCAGCCCGGCGGCGACTTCGGGGTCCTCCTGCGCGCGGCGGCGTGCGAGGTCCGCGAGAATCGCCGCGGCGTATTTGCACTGCACGGCGTTCGACACGGCGGCCACGGAGACGACCTCCTTTTCGCCCCGCATGTTGTCGTGCGCGAATTCGGTCCGGGGCGGAAACAGCGCGACGTTCGAGCGCACGAACATCCCGGCCTCCTGTTCGGGGTTGTCCTTATAATAAGCGTCGTAATCCCAGTAGAAATCGGTTTCGGCGGCAACAGCAAGGAATTTGAAGAGCTGCTTTTCGCACTCCGACAGGGCGTTGAATCCCGCCACTACATACCTCCGCGGTTCGGGAAAGGCGAACGCGCCTTCGGCGATGCGGTCGGCGGCGGCCCGCTGGACCATGCCGTTGTAGGCGATGCCGAGCGACACGAGCCGCCGGCGGAATTTGCGGTAAACGGGGCCGAGCGTCTTCCAGATCGCCAGAAAGCGGCGTTTCTCCTCCGAAAGATCGGCCTCCTCGCCCAGCGAAGACCAGAACGACAGAATCTGCAGCTGGGCGGGCGTCAGGTAGGAGATGTCGGCTTCGATCTCCTTGATTTCGGAGATGTTGCGGAAGAGCATCTGCGCGTCGATCCGGTACTTGTCGATCGTGTCGAAGTCCGTGAGGAGCATGTCGCCCCAGAAATAGAACTTGTCGAACGGCTCGGTGTGGAATTCCGAATAGACCTTATAGAGTTCGGTGATGAGCCGCACGCGGTCGCCCGCATGCAGGCCCGATATTTCGCTCATCAGGTCGTCGACGGTCACCCATTCGGGCTGCCACATGGGCCGCCCGGCGATGCGCGTCAGGGCATCGACGAAAAACAGCCGCGCACGCCGCGACGGAAAGAGCACGGCCCTCTCGGACAGTCCCTCGCCGTATCGGGCATACAGGTCCCCGGCGACCTCTTCCAGAAATCCTTTCATAGCCGCCCTACAGTGTTTTCAGTCCCGTAAAACAATGGCATCCCCACCGGCCCCCGCCGAATCGTCTCCGTATCCCGGCAGGTGCGCCGGTTACACCGGCAAAGCCAGACAGCTCCGCCGTCCGCCGCAGGAATACCCGTTCCACCCCGCCCGGAGAAGCCGGCAGGCCCCGCCGCAGGAGCGCTCCGGCGGGCCGATATGCGAAAACCCTTCATCCGCTACTCCACGCGGTTGATTTCGCCGCCCATGAACTTCGCGCCGCCGCGTACGATCTTAGGATCGCCCTTGTAGCTGATCCGCGCATTGGTCGTCGTCTTGCCCACGAAACGGTCGGTGATCCACAACGACACCTCGGCCTTGCTCTGGGCATTGACCTCGGCCGACATCACCTCCAGATCGGATGCGGCCACCTTGCCCGTCGATACATACAACGTCAGGTAACGCACCGAACCCGAAAGGTTCGCCGTGCTGTATCCCGTCTGCTCCATCTTGAGGTCCTTGACGTCCAGCTTCGCCGTCAGCGAAGCCTTGCGGTTGACCGTCACGTCGAGCACCGCGGCGTCGAGCGTCCCCACGAACGTCGCGGCCGCGCCCGACAGCGAAACGGCCCGCAGCGCGTTGTAATAGACCGTCACCTCGGTGCGTTCGGGACGGCGCGAATCGGGCTTCTCGCTGATGCGCAGGGTCTTGTCCTTGACCTCGGCGCGGAACTTGGTGGTGTAAGAGCCTTTGGTGTCGTATACGATTTTCGGGGCCTCGGTGTCGGGAACCCGGACGAATTTGACGTCCAGATCGGCATCGACCGCAACCGCCTCGAAGGTGGGCAGCCACTCGTTGCGCTCTCCGGCGCCCGCAGCGCCCGTTTCCTGCGCATAACCCGATGCGGCAAAAACCAGCATCACCGCGCTCAGAATCATCTTCTTCATACTTTTCGGTTTTAATACGTCGCTAATTTACGAAATTATTGCAAACCTCGGTTTGCCGTTCGGGATTTGTTTTGTACTTTTACTACCTAAAACGACATTTCGGACAGTGAGAGCGAAAATTCTGAACGCGAGCGCCGGATCGGGCAAGACCTACCAGTTGGCATACAAATACGTGCGCGACGTGGTCGAACAGCCCTCCATCTACCGCCACATCCTCGCCGTGACCTTCACCAACAAGGCCACCGAGGAGATGAAGTCTCGCATCCTCAAGGAGATACACCTGCTGGCTTCGGGCGGCGAAAGCTCCTACCTCGAAAACCTCTGCCGCGAACTGGACATGGACGCCGCCACGGTGCGCAGGCGGGCCGCGGAGGTGCGTTCGAAAATCCTGCACGACTACTCGCGCTTCACGGTGCTGACCATCGACACCTTTTTCCAGCGCATCCTGCGCGCCTTCATCAAGGAGCTGGGCATCGACCTCAATTACAATGTCGAGATCGAGACCGCCTCGGTGCTGACCAAGAGCGCCGACACGCTCATCGAGCAGATAACCACCGACCGCGACCTGCAGCGCTGGCTCACGGACTTCGTGCAGGAGCGCATCGACGAGGGCAAGAAGTGGGACGTCCGCGACGGCATCCTGACGCTCGGCGGCGAACTGTTCAAGGAGAAGAACAAGGAGGCTCTATCCCTCGCCCGCTCGCGCGAGGAGCTGGGCCGCATCGTCGGCGAAGCGACGGCGCGCGCCGCGGCGACCAAGCAGCAGATGCGGGAGCGTGCGGCCGAGGCCGTACGGATCATGGCCGATGCGGGCGTCGGGCCGACGGACTTCACGGGCAAGAGCCGCAGTTTCGCCCACTATTTCCTCACGGTCGCGGCCGGAGAGCTGAAACCCTACACCGCCACGGTCGGCAAAATGAGCCTGACGACCGAAGGCTGGGCGCCCAAGGGATCGCCCGCCGCGCCGCTCGCCGCCCGGCTGCAACCCCTGCTGCGCGAAATGTGCGATCTGTACGACGCCAACGTCCGCTCGTGGAACACCTGCGACCTGCTGCGCGAGAACTACCGCAGCTTCGCGCTGCTGTCGGACCTCTACGCCAAGGTGCAGCAGTTGTGCGACGAGCAGAACATGATGCTCCTCTCGGAGACCAAATACATCCTCTCGGAATTCATCGGCCACAACGACGCGCCGTTCATCTACGAGAAGGTCGGCAACCGCTTCGAACACTTCATGATCGACGAATTTCAGGACACCTCCGTCAAGGAGTGGGAGAACTTCCTGCCCCTGCTGCAAAACGCCATGTCGCAGAGCGAGGCGACGTCGGTGCTGATCGTGGGCGACATCAAGCAGTCGATCTACCGCTGGCGGGGCGGCGACTGGAAAATCCTCCACTCGCAGGCGCAGGCGCAGCTCGACCCGGCCAGCACCGAGGTGGAGATACTCAGGGAGAATTACCGCAGCCTGCCCGCCGTGGTGGAATTCAACAACGAGATCATCGGCCGCGTGGTCGAGACCGACAACCGGGCGCTGAACGAGACGCTCGACGAAGCGGCCGCAAAGGGCGGCATCGCCCCCGCGGCGGCGGCCGCACTGCACGACACCCTGCGCGACGCCTACCGCGGACACGCGCAGACACCCCGCCGCCGGAGCGACCGGCCGGGCTACGTCTCGGTCTCGACCTTCGCCGAGCAGCCGCCCGTCGTGGAGCGCATCTGCGAGGTGCTGGACAAGGGATTCCGGCCGCGCGACATCATGATACTGGTGCGCGGGGCCACCGACGGCGCCAAGGTCGCCGCCGAGCTGCTCGACTTCAAACGCCGCAACACCGATCCCCGCTACCGTTTCGACGTGATGACGCAAGAGGCGCTGATCGTGGGCAACGCCCCCGTCAGTTCGTTCATCGCCGCGTCCCTGCGGCTGTCGCTCAACCCCGACGACTCGCTGAGCCGCGCCGTCTACAACCACTACCTCGGCCGCGGCTTCGCCCGCCCGCTGTCCGACGACGAACGGACGTTCTTCCGCTCGATCCGCCTGCTGTCGCCCGAAGAGGCGTTCGAACGCATCGTCATGCGGCACGGTCTGCAGGACGACAAACAGCAGACGGCCTACCTGCAGGCGATCCACGAACAGATCATCGGCTTCTGTTCCAGCAAGATCGCCGACATCGCGCTGTTCCTCGACTGGTGGGAGCAGCAGGGACAGAACCGTTCGCTGAGCGTCGAGGAGAGCGAAACGACCGTCGAGATCACCACGATACACAAGGCCAAGGGACTAGAAAAGCGCGTGGTACTGATCCCCTACTGCTCGTGGCAGCTGGACCCCAAGTCGGGCGGCAACGTGACCAACATCGTCTGGGCCGAGGCGCACGGCGACGCCGAAGCCGTGGGACGCTTTCCGGTGAAATACAAGAAGTCGATGGCCGAATCGGGATTCTCGGCGGAGTACTACCGGGAACTGGTCTACTCGCACGTCGACAACGTCAATCTGCTGTACGTGGCGCTGACGCGCGCCGCCGAATCGCTGCATGTCTTCATCCCGCAGAAAGGCGGCAAAACCGTCGGCGGACTGCTCCTCCAAAGCATCCTCACCGACGGCGACAAAGCCCTCGCGGGCAGCGCCGAAGGGCGTTACACCGTCACCGAAACGGGCGAGCGGTTCGAATTCGGCCAGTTCCGCGGCCCGGTCGCCGACGGCGGCAAAACGTCCGGCGCCGAACACGTCGTGCTGGAAAACTACCCCACGGCACGCGCCGACCTGCGCCTGCGGCTCCCCTCGCAGCGTTATTTCGAGCAGGAGGAAGAGGTGGAACTCTCGCCCCGCAATTTCGGCATCCTGATGCACAAGGCCTTCGAAAACGCCGACGACGAGGAGCAGATACGCCTCGCCGTGGAGCGGATGCAGGCCGACGGCACGCTTTCCGCCGCCGAAGCCGCCGCCCTGCGGCGGATGATCGCCCGCGCGCTGGCACACCCCGCGGCCCGCGAATGGTTCGCCGGGGGCTGGGAGCGCGTGCGCAACGAAAACGAAATCATCATTCCCGGCGGCTCCTCCGCGCGGCGTCCCGACCGCGTAATGATCCGCGGCACGCGGGCCGTGGTCGTGGACTACAAGTTCGGCGGCCGCGAACCCGAACGCTACCGCCGTCAGGTGCTCGAATACCTCGCCCTGCTGCGGCAGATGGGCTACACCGAAACCGAGGGGTATTTGTGGTACGTGAAACTGGGAAGAATCGAAAAGGTGGAGGAATGACATGAACGAAATCATCGGCATCATACCGCACAAATTCCGCCGCAGGGGCTTCGGCGTGGCCTGCACGCTGCTGCTGCGCGCAGGGCTGAACTTCCTTGGACTGGCCGTGCTGCTGCCCGTGCTGGCGCTGGCGCTCGACGCCCGGAGTCTCGACGGCGGCGGGCAGCTGGCCCGCATCTACACGGCGCTGGGCTTCACGTCGCCGCGCAGTTTCGCGCTGACGGTCTGCGCCGCCGTGGTGGCCGTTATCGTCCTCAAATGCCTGACAAATCTCTGGCTGGCGCGCATCGAGCGCAACTACATCTACGACCTCTACCGCACCCTTTCGCGGCGGCTCTACGTCACCTACCACGACCGGGGACTGCCGTTCGTCAAGTCGTCGAACTCGGCCGTGCTGGCCCGCAACGTCAATGTCGTCTGTCTGGCCTTCACGGCCGGCGTGCTGAAACCCGCCGCCGCCATCGCCGCCGAAGCGCTGCTGCTGGCGCTGCTTTTCGGGGCGCTGCTCTGGTACGCGCCCGTTGCGGCGGCACTGGCCGTCGCTGTCTTCCTGCCCTCGGTCTGGATCTATTACGGCTTGGTGCGCAACCGCATCAACCGCTACGGCGAGCTGGAAAACAAGGCCCAGCGCGAAAAGGCGCGGCTCGTGGCCGAAACCTTCCGCGGCTATGCCGACATCGAGATCAACAACGCCTTCCCGATGATGCTCCGTTCGTTCGACCGGGCGATGGATCAGGTGATTCGCACGCGCCTGCGCGAAACGGCGATCGGCATGCTTCCGCAGGCCTTTACCGAAATCGGGCTGGCGCTGGGCATGGCCCTGCTGGTCGCGCTGAGTCTGGGCGCGGAAGAAGGACGCACACAGCTGCTTTTCGGCGTCTTCGCCGTAGCCGCGCTGCGCCTGATGCCTTCGGTGCGCAGCATCATGGCGGGCTGGACCTCGATCAAGTACAACCGCTACACGATCGCCGTCCTGCGCGACGCAACGGCCGGGGACGAACCTTCCTCCGCATCGCCGGACACGCTCTCCGGAGCCGCCGAGAGAGCCGGGAAAGGCCCCCATACTGATGCCGCCGCTATCCCGCCGTCGGAATACTCCGCAGCGGAGAGCGACAAGACCGCCCGCGGCAGGCGAACGGCTCCGGACAAACGAACCGCATCCGGCAGACAAACGGCTCCTTACGGCCAAACAGCCCCGGCCAAACAGCCCTGCACCGCAAAATCAACGAAATCCGTTTCGGCCGGCGGCACATCCGGAGCATGCGCGTCCGAAATACTGTCTTTCGAACATGAAATCGCCGTCCGCAACCTCGGCTTCCGCTTCGCGGACGACGGGCACGAGCTTTTCCGCGGCCTTACGCTCTCGATCCGCAAGGGCGAACGCATCGGCATCCGCGGCGCATCGGGCGCAGGGAAAACGACGCTTTTCAACCTGCTGCTGGGACTTTACGAACCGACCGGGGGCGAAATAACGATCGACGGCACGCCCCTCACCGCCGCCAACCGCCGCGCATGGCAAAACCGCATCGGCTACGTCTCGCAAAACCTTTTCATCGCCGACGGAAGCTTCGCGGCCAACGTCGCGCTGGGCGTTCCCGACGACGAAATCGACCGCGGCCGCGTAGCCGAAGCGCTGGAAGCCGCCCGGCTCGGAGAGTTCGTCGCGGGACTTTCCAAAGGCATGGACACCCATGTCGGCGAATGCGGCTGCCGCCTTTCGGGCGGACAGCGCCAGCGCATCGGCATCGCCCGCGCGCTCTACCGTCGGGCCGACGTGCTCTTCTTCGACGAGGCGACCTCGGCGCTCGACAGCCGCACCGAGGAGGAGATCAACCGTTCGGTCGCCGAGCTGGCGGCGCGCGACAAGGGGCTGACGCTGGTGGTTATCGCCCACCGCGAAAGCTCGCTCGAATACTGCACCCGAATCATCACAATAGGAGAATAATTATGGAATACATCATAGCAGGCATACGCATCGCCGTCCCGCAGGAATTCACCGCAGGGTCTTTCGGCACGGCGCTGGCGCCCTTCGCCGCCGCAGACGAAGGCCCGGCCGACCTGAGCGTCGAAACCCGCGGCGAAATCCGCCAAGCGGACGGCTACCGCGAACTCGACGAATTCGACTTCGCCGATGCCGACGCCGACTGCCGTTTCGGCCGCGACTCGGAAGGTTACCTGCTCACCATGACGCCGCGCGACGGCTGCGCCGCCGCCCGTTTCCGCAAGGCGTTCGGCGCACCGCTCGTCACGACCGACGTCACACTGCGGCACAACCCGGCGCTGTTCCGCTTCGGATTATGGTCGATGTTCAACATCGCCGCCGTGGCGCGGCAGGCCGTAGCCATCCATTCGTCGGTCATCAGCCTGAACGGCGGGGCCGTGCTGTTCCTCGGCGAATCGGGCACCGGCAAAAGCACCCACACCCGTCTGTGGCGTGAACATATCCCCGGCGCGGAGCTGCTCAACGACGACAGTCCGATCGTCCGCATCGTGCAGACCGCAGATGCAGACCCGATTTGCGGAGCCGTCCAAAATCCGGCGAACGCCCCCGCAGCTGCGGCTGAAACTCCGGACGCAAGCGCAGCGACAACCGGCGCCCCAAAACCGCAGGCCATGGTCTTCGGTGCGCCGTGGAGCGGGAAAACGCCCTGCTACCGCAACGTATGCCAGCCGATCCGGGCCATCGTACGGCTGTCACAGGCTCCGCACAACCGGATTCGCCGCCTGCGGGCGATCGAGGCCATCGGCGCGCTGCTGCCCTCGTGCCCGCCGTCGTTCGCCCACGACGAAACGCTGGAAGACGCCGTATGCGCAACCGTCTCGGCCGTGGTGGCGCAGGTCCCGGTCTATCACCTCGAATGCCTGCCCGACGCCGCGGCCGCCGAACTGGCCTGCCGCACGATTTTCGGCGGCGAATCCGCAAATCCCCGCCCGTGATGCAGCTTTCGAACCGTCTGTTTTTCGAGCAGGTCGAAGCGATGCTCGCCGAAGGACACGAAGTCCAGATCCGCATGAAGGGCCACAGCATGCGGCCCCTGCTGCGCAGCGAACGCGACATCGCAGTACTGACTCCGATCGCCCGATACACCGGAAATTCCGAAACGGCGGCAGCCGCCCGAAAGCAAAACAGGCTCGCGCGAAACGAAACCGCCCCCGACACCGCCGCAAATTCCCACCCCGACCGTCTTCCCTCCGGAAGTCAGGCCCTGCAACCGGGCGACGTGGTGCTGTTCCGCTGCGAAGGACGCCATATCCTCCACCGCATTCTCCGCATCGAACCGGAGAGCGGGGAGATGCCCCCGCAATCGGCAAACACGACGGTAGAGACAATAACAAAGACACCGGAAGCGTCGGCAATACCAACGGCCGCAACAACGGAAGCGGCGACAACAGCTGCGTCGGCAACGGCCTCCAACGCCGGAGATACTCCCGCTCCGCTCCCCGCGCTCCGGGAAACCGGCAAGGCGACCCCTCCGCTTCCGGCACGCCCCGAAAATTCCGAAAATCCCCAAGCGACCAGCAATCCCGGCCAAACACCCGCAGAAACGGCACCTGCCCCGCCCCGGCTTCGTTTCACCCTCGCAGGCGACGGCAACCACCGGATGACCGAACATTGCGCAGCGACAGACATAGCGGCCGTTATGACGGGTGGCATACGCCCCCCCCGGCTGTTTTTGCGTTATGACGGCTGTCATCCGCCCTTCCGGCCGCATCGTCTCCACCGCTTCCCGCCGGTGGCGACGACAGTCCCGCTGTTGGCTGACGCTGCCCGCCGCCGTCAGACGCTTCATCCTGCGGGCGCTCTGGCGGCTGGGGATCAGATAGAACCGGGATTTGCGGCATCCGAAAAAGTCTTGAAAACAGAGCGTGAATAACCGGGAAAGCGCCTTTCGGTCGTTTCCGACCGATTGGCCGAAAAGATCGGGCGCAACCGGAGACGACGCAAAAACAGCCGACGACATAATACAGCCGGGCAAAACAGACAATCGAGAACAACCGGAAAACGCTCCGGGAAAATCCGGACAGCGTTATTTCCGGCAAGCGCAAAGCGCCGTACGTTCGTTCGGCATAAGGACACAAGAAACCGCCAAGCCGACACCCTTCGGCAATCGCCATTCGGCTTCTTTCCGGCCGCTGCCGACTATACGTCAGGCATACTCCGCACAGAAGCCGGCCTCCTATGAAACATCCTATGAAACATCCTATAAAAGGCTCCCACAAGACCATACACACGAAAAGACCGGAACTCATCGGAGAGTTCCGGTCTTTCACAATATACGAACGGTCTTCTTGCCGTCCTTCGGTCGGATTATTCGCCCAGTGCGAAACGCTTGTAAGCGATAACCGTCGCCTCTTTGTCTGCCTTGTGGATGAAGTCGGCGATCGACTCTTTCTCGCCCACTACGGCCTGAGCCAGCAGCGTGTTCTCCTCGAAGAACTTGCGCATCTTGCCTTCGGCGATCTTCTCAAGGATGGCTTCGGGCTTGTTGGCGTTCTTGGGGTCCTGCTTCATCGCCTCGACGGCGATCTTGCGCTCATGCTCCACAACCTCTGCGGGGCAGTCGGCCTCCGAGATCGACACGGGAGCCATAGCCGTGGCCTGCATGGCGACGGTGTGGGCAACCTCTGCCGGAACCTCCTTGTTGAAGCCGAGGATCGTACCGAGCTTCTTGTTGAAGTGTACGTAAGCAGCGCAGTAGGGAGCCTCGATGCGGGCATAGTATGCCAACTCGATCTTCTCACCCGTCTGACCCGATTTCTCGGTCACCATCTCCTCGACGGTGTGGCCTTCGGCGTTCTTGGCAGCCATCAGGGCGTCGCGGTCTGCGGCGTCGCTGTTTACGGCAACCTCCAGCATCGCCTCGGCCGAAGCGGTATATTCTGCATTCTGAGCCACGAAGTCGGTCTCGCACGCCAAGCAGAGGATATAGGCCTTCTGACCTACGATCTTCGTAACGACGACACCCTCGGTAGCGGTGCGGTCGGCACGCTTGGCAACGACGAGCTTACCTTTCTCGCGGATAATGTCCTGAGCGCGTGCAAAGTCACCTTCGGCTTCGATCAGGGCTTTCTTGCAGTCCATCATACCGGCACCGGTCATCTTGCGGAGCTTCATTACATCAGCAGCTTTGATTTCCATAATACTTTTCCTTTCTTTTAGGTGATTAATTTCTTTTCCCAAAGGCCCGAATTACTCGGCCTTGGCCTCGGCAACCTCCTCGGCTGCAACCGCAGCGGCCTCCTCGGCAACAACGGCAGCTTCTTCGGCCGCAACCTCAGCAGGCTCCTCGAACGGAGTCTCGACAGCGGCTACGACGTCGGCTACGGCGGCCTCCTCGGCATCGATAGCGGCCTTCACGGCTTTCTTGATGCGGGGTTTGCCCTCCTTCTTCACGGGAGCGTCGGCACCGGCCTCAGCCTCCTGCGCCTCCTTCTCCTTTTCGAGCTTGCGCTCTTCGGTACCTTCGGCGATAGCGCTGCACATGGCATCGAGCACTACGGCAATCGATTTGGTGGCATCGTCATTTGCAGGGATAACGTAATCAATGTCGGTCGGATCACAACAAGTGTCTACCATTGCAAATACGGGGATGCTCAGGCGCTTGGCCTCTTTTACCGCATTCGACTCCTTCTGTACGTCAACGACGAACAGGGCGGCCGGAAGGCGCGTCAGGTCGGCGATGGAACCGAGGTTCTTCTCAAGTTTCGCGCGCTGGCGTGCGATCTGAAGTTTCTCGCGCTTGGAAAAATTATCGAACGTGCCGTCACTGTTCATCTTGTCGATGGTCGACATTTTCTTGACGGCTTTACGTATGGTGGGGAAGTTTGTCAGCATACCGCCGGCCCAACGTTCCGTAACGTAAGGCATACCGACGGCTGCCACCTTTTCGGCAACGATCTCCTTAGCTTGTTTCTTGGTGGCTACGAACAGCACGCGGCGACCGCTCTTGGCGATCTGCTTGATAGCTGCAGCGGCCTCATCGATCTTCAGCACGGTCTTGTGCAGGTCGATGATGTGGATGCCGTTCTTCTCCATGAAGATGTAAGGAGCCATTTTAGGGTTCCATTTGCGCTTCAGGTGACCGAAGTGCGCACCGGCTTCCAGTAATGTATTAAAATCTGTACGTGACATTTTAATTCAATGTGTTTAATAATTTTAATTCTCTTTTCTTCAATCCGGCGGGTAGCGGCCTTGCCGGTCCCGCGGATTTTCCGCGGCGGGGCAACCTGAAGGTAATACGCGATATATATAATATATAGGTAGTCGTTCCGGTTTGTAACCCTCGCCGTGCCTGCCGAAAATAGGTCGTTCGGATTAACGCTTGCTGAACTGGAACTTGCGGCGTGCTCCGGGCTGACCGGGCTTCTTACGCTCAACCTCGCGGGGATCGCGCGTGAGGAATCCGGCCTTCTTCAGTACCGGACGCATCTCGGCGTCGATTTCGCACAATGCGCGTGCGATGCCCAAGCGAGCGGCCGAAGCCTGTCCCGTGATACCTCCGCCATCGAGGTTGATGGCGATGTCGTAATTCTCCACGGTGTTGGTAGCCAGCAGCGGCTGCTTCACCTGATACTGGAGAATTTCGAGCGGGAAATAAACTTCAAGCGCTTTGCGGTTGATTGTAATCTGACCCTTACCCGGCTTCACGTATACGCGAGCCACAGCGGCCTTACGACGACCTACGGTGTTTACAACTTCCATAACTCTTACTTAATCTCGTTTAATTTAAT
>OGOG01002333.1_pt1 | contig 16209 bp, 7 predicted proteins | sample 1552581 | NCBI WGS metagenome assembly OGOG01 (sample SAMEA2580152, study PRJEB22360) | human gut metagenome | biome: human gut; feature: human-associated habitat; material: faeces | place: Denmark | collected 2008/2010 | reverse complement strand
CGTCCATCGTCAGGAACTCAGGATCGGTTTCTTCCAGTTTGAAGCGATAGTAAGCGAATGGATCTTTTTTAATCCAATCGTTTTCTAAAGCAATGCGGATAATTTTTTTCAAGTTCTTCAATCGGGTGATAGCGGAGTTTTGCGCACAGCCTTTTTCAATCTTCAAGAAAGCATCAAATTTAGAAATGAAATTCGCTTCTAAGTTATTCAAGGCAATATCCGATAGCTGATATTCTTTCTTAATGAATTCCTCTAAATATCGGGTAGTGGTTTCATACCGTTGTACCGTCTTACTAACAAAGTCTTTGCCGATCAGCTTACGGATTTGTTCGTTATGCTCCCTGAATACCTGCAATAGCGTTTTGTTATCTTCGTCCACACCATAATATAACTTTCTCACAAGATCAACGGTGATAACCTTGTCGGAAGTTTCCAGTTCCCTATAAATTTGGTGTATGCGTGAGCGTGTGATTTCTATGTAATGGTTCAGTTCCACCGACATACGGTCTTTTCCTTTTGAATTCTCTTTTGCTTGATTCCATAGGTTTGCGGGACAACTTCTTTTGATAGAAATATCTACCATACAGCCGTTTACAGTAATTCTCATGCACACAGGTGCTTCTCCGTTCTTTAATAACTTGGCTTTTTTGATAAAGAACAAAACAGAAAATGATTTTCTAGCCATTTTTACATTGTTTTTAGAGTTACAAAACTATGTATTCTCTTCCAAAGTACGACCATGCAAAATGCTATGAATCAGTGAGAAATATGCAAATTCGTGGGACTTTTTCGAACTAAATTTTAGTCCCACGATTTATCCACCGATAATATGCTTGAAATGGATATTTTCTGCTACCTGCCAGAAAAAAGAAATCCCTGATAATGTCTGATTATCAGGGATTTGCTTGGTTTTTCTTTTGTTTTCAGTGATCCGCCTGGGGCTCGAACCCAGGACCCCAACATTAAAAGTGTTGTGCTCTACCTGCTGAGCTAGCGAATCGATCCTTGTTTGCTGTTAAGCGGGTGCAAAGATAGGAAGTTTTCTTTAAAAAACAAAAGAATAAGTCTTTTTTTGGAATAGGTTGTTTATAGCATTTATAGTTGCGTAAATATCTTTTTGAGAACCATCCGTTTACTTGGGCGGTTCGTTTTTCCTTGGGCTGATATATATTTCGAATAATTTACGTACATTTGCCCTCAAATAACAAATTATACATTATTATATAATAGGTATGGCAACAGTAGATGATAAGAAGATTATTTTCTCGATGGTAGGAGTGAGTAAAACATTCCAAAACAATAAGCAAGTATTAAAGAACATTTATCTTTCCTTTTTTTATGGGGCAAAGATCGGGATTATCGGTCTCAATGGTTCGGGTAAATCTACTTTATTGAAGATAATAGCCGGACTGGAAAAGTCTTATCAGGGAGAAGTGGTCTTTTCACCGGGTTACTCAGTTGGATATTTAGCTCAGGAACCGTATTTAGATAATACAAAGACGGTTAAAGAGATTGTGATGGAGGGTGTTCAGCCGATTGTTGATGCGCTGAATGAGTATGAAGAGATTAATCAGAAATTTGGACTACCTGAGTATTATGAAGATCAAGATAAGATGGATCAGCTATTTAGTCGCCAGGGAGAATTGCAAGATATTATCGATGCGACAGATGCATGGAATTTGGATAGCAAATTAGAACGTGCTATGGATGCACTTCGTTGTCCACCCGAAGATCAGTTGGTAGAGAATCTTTCCGGTGGTGAGCGCCGTCGAGTGGCTCTTTGCCGTCTTCTATTACAAAAACCAGATATTCTTTTACTAGATGAGCCTACCAATCATCTTGATGCTGAATCTATTGATTGGTTGGAACAGCATCTTCAGCAATATGAAGGAACGGTTATCGCAGTTACTCACGACCGTTATTTCCTTGATCATGTGGCAGGATGGATTCTGGAATTGGATCGTGGTGAAGGTATTCCGTGGAAAGGCAATTACTCCAGCTGGCTTGAACAGAAAACAAAACGGATGGAAATGGAGGAGAAAACTGCTAGCAAACGCCGAAAGACACTGGAACGTGAACTTGAATGGGTGCGTTTGGCTCCGAAGGCTCGGCAGGCAAAAGGTAAAGCTCGATTGAACTCATATGATAAACTAATCAATGAAGATGTAAAAGAGAAAGAAGAAAAGCTTGAGATATTTATTCCAAATGGTCCTCGCTTGGGTAATAAAGTTATAGAAGCCAAACAAGTAGCTAAGGCTTATGGTGATAAATTACTTTTTGATGATCTGAATTTTGTACTTCCGCCAAATGGAATTGTTGGTATTATTGGCCCTAACGGTGCAGGTAAGACTACACTTTTCCGGTTGATTATGGGATTGGAAACCGTGGATGGGGGAGAGTTTGAAGTAGGCGAAACCGTGAAAGTAGCTTATGTGGATCAACAGCATAAAGATATTGATCCCAATAAGACGGTTTATCAGGTGATTTCTGGAGGTACGGAGTTAATCCGTATGGGTGGTCGTGATATCAATGCCCGTGCTTATCTTTCCCGTTTTAATTTTTCCGGTGCTGATCAGGAGAAACTTTGTGGAGTGCTTTCCGGAGGTGAACGTAACCGTTTGCATCTTGCTATGGCTTTGAAAGAAGAGGGCAACGTTTTATTGCTTGATGAGCCGACTAATGATATTGATGTGAATACGCTTCGTGCCCTTGAGGAGGGTCTTGAAGATTTTGCCGGATGTGCTGTTGTGATTTCGCATGACCGTTGGTTTCTTGACCGTATCTGTACGCATATCTTGGCTTTTGAGGGAGATTCCAATGTGTTCTATTTTGAAGGCTCATATTCAGAATATGAGGAAAACAAGCTAAAACGACTCGGAAATGAAGAACCAAAACGTGTCCGTTACAGAAAGCTTATGAATGATTGATATCAGTGATAGTCTGATAGTAAATTTAAATATATGATAATAAATGGAAAGCTTTGCAGCACAACTGCAAGGCTTTCACTGTTTTATTTTGCAATAAAATGTTGACTCTCCTTAAAAAATGAAATACGAACGTAACGTAATTCTAAATCTTATTAATTATCTTTGTGTCTCAAAACAATTATTAATTAACAATTCTATTAACTAACAAACAGAATTATGAGAAGACATCTAATTCATTTCCTGCTGGTTGCAATACTGACAGTATGCTCTACTGTTACAGCTTTTGCTCAGACTACAGTGAAAGGTCAAGTTGTGGATGCAGAAAACGGTGAACCATTGATTGGAGCAGCCGTAACCGTTGCCGGTACATCACAAGGTAGTGTTACCGATTTGGATGGAAAATTCAGCCAAAAGATTGGTCGCAATGAAACCTTGAATATTAAGTATCTTGGATATAAAGAATTTAAGAAGAAAATCAATGTGGCAGGAACGGTTGATTTAGGAGTAATAAGATTAGAACCGGATGCAGTTGCATTAGGGGACGTTACCATTACTTCATCAGTAGCAGTGGCTCGTAAGACTCCGGTAGCAGTTTCAACCATTAGTCCTACGTTTATCGAGGAAAAATTAGGAACACAGGAATTTCCGGAAATATTGAAATCTACTCCGGGTATTTATGCTACAAAGCAGGGAGGTGGTTATGGTGATTCTAAAGTAATCGTACGTGGTTTTAAGACAGAAAATGTTGCAATGATGATAAATGGTGTTCCTATGAATGATATGGAATGGGGAGGCGTTTATTGGAGTAACTGGGCAGGTCTTTCTGATGTGACTCGTTCTATGCAGGTACAGCGTGGATTGGGAGCTTCAAAAGTAGCCGCTCCTTCTGTTGGTGGTTCTATCAACGTTATAACTAAGACTGTTGATGTTAATAAAGGAGGATCAGTTTCATATGCATTGGGAAATGATGGCATGAATAAAATTCTGGTAAATGTTTCAACCGGATTAAGCAAATCAGGATGGGCTTTGACATTGATGGGAGGAAAAACTTGGGGTAACGGTTATGTTCAAGGAACTGAATATGAAGGTTACAACTGGTTTATTAATGTTACGAAACGATTTAATGAAAACCATCAGTTATCCTTTACCGGCTTTGGCGCGCCACAGTGGCACAATCAGCGCAACAGCAAAGATGGGCTTTCTATTGAAGGCTGGCAGAAAATTGCTAAAAATTATATGAATGGTAAAAGTCCTTATAAATATAATCCTTCCTATGGTTTTGGTATAGACGGGCAACGTAAGGTTTCTGCATATAATGTTTATAATAAGCCTCAATTGTCATTGAATCACTTGTGGCAGATAAACCAAAAATCCAGCTTGAGTACAGCGTTGTATGCTTCTATTGGTCGTGGCTATGGATACGCAGGACAAGGATCGACCACAGCCGATCGTAACAATTGGTACGGAAGTAACCGTGGTGTCCTTAATATGACTTTCCGCAATGTAGACGGAACATATGCCTATGATCAGATTTATGATTTGAATGCTAATAGCGAAATTGGTTCTGTTATGGCCATGTCTCAGTCTAAGAATTATCATAATTGGTACGGTTTGCTTTCTACTTATACTACTAAGTTTGGTGAGAATTTTGATTTTTATGGTGGTATTGATTTCAGATATTATAAAGGTACACATACGAATGAGTTAGTGGATTTATATGGCGGTAAGTATTATGTTGATTCAAGTTCACGTAAAAATGTTTCTGTAGAAAATAATTCCGCTGCAGCTGCCGGAAGTGCTTATGTTAATCAGAAATTAGGAGTGGGTGATGTAGTATATCGTGACTATGACGGTTATGTCGTATCGGAAGGCATCTTTGCACAGGGAGAATATAATTTAGATAAACTGAGCGCATTTGTTGCCGGTTCTATTTCTAATAATGGATATTGGCGGTATGACCGTTTCTATTATGATGCTGCCCATGCAAAATCAGATGTTGTCAATTTTATGGGCTGGACTGCTAAGGGCGGTTTAAACTATAATTTAACTGAACAACATAATGTATATGGTAACATTGGTTTTATAAGCCGTGCCCCCTTCTTCTCAAGCGGCGTGTTTTTGAATAAAGAAACCAGTAATGCCTTGAATCCGGATGCTGTAAATGAGAAGATATTCTCAGCAGAATTAGGTTATGGCTTCCGTTCGAAGTATTTTAGTGCAAATTTGAATATCTATCATACTAAATGGATGGATAAGACTATGGCAAAATCTACCGATATTTCTTTTTATGACGGTAATATAAATGAAGAATACGATCCTTCAAAGAATGTATCCAATGCCCGGGCAGTCATTAATATGCAAGGTGTTAACTCTATCCACCAAGGTATAGAATTGGATTTTACGGCACAACCTCTTCGTTGGCTTAGCATAAATGGTATGTTCTCATATGGTAACTGGTATTGGGCTAATGATGCGGAAGGCCAGTTTACTGTAGATGGACAATTTATAGCCAGTACAACAATAAAAGATGCTGACGGTAAAGATCAGCCTGTAACGGTTGATGCTTATAAAAATGGTTTGAATCCTTCTACAATGAAATTGAAGTTGAAAGATGTAAAAGAAGGCGGATCGGCTCAATTAACAGCTTATTTAGGGGCTAATGTAGAAATAACCAAAGGATTGCGTATGGGGCTTGATTGGACACTTGCTGCACGTAATTATGCAGATTGGTCTTTAAGCTCAAGTGATATTGCACTTGATGGTACGAAGGTTTTTGAGACGCCATGGCGTATACCGACTTATAGCTATTTTGATTTGAATGCAAGTTATAGCTTCAAAGTGGGAGGAGTAGGTGCCGTACTCTATGGAAATATCAATAATATTTTCAATCAGGAATACATTGCTGAAGCAACGGACGGAGATAAACACGACTGGCAGACTGCTTATGGTGTGTTTTATGGATTTGGACGTACCTTTAGTGTCAGATTAAAAATTAATTTCTAACTTAACTTAGTAAATAGAGATTATGAAAAAGAAATTTTTATTTGTAGCCTTAACAACATCCTTATTGTTTGTGGCTTGTGACTATAACAAGGATAATTTTGAAGGGTTGGATGATGCAAGTCAGATAACAGATGTAAAGAAGGTTGAATATACTCTGACAAAAGCGGATTATACAGCCATTGCAGACAATAAAGCAAATAAATCATTAGCTAAAACGTTGGAGACAGAATTTCCTGGTATAACTACTGCATTAGCCAATGTAAAAACTAAGAATTATATGACTGAACTAGCCAGTTCAGAAAAGTTCTTTCCAAACTTCATTGCAGAAAAATGGTATACAGGTGATAAAGGTTCGGCAGTCAAGTTGACTTATGACAAGTTAATAGATGCTCCGGCATATCTTGCCCAAGTGGAAGGTGCAGAAGCTTATAAATTAAAGGATGCCGATTATAGTATGGCATGGGATGATAAGTCATATTCTTATTTCACACCGGCTAAGCCAGCCTCTACTTTTGTTCCGCGTATTTTGAAGAATACTCAGCCTGACGCTCAGGCAGGAGATTACGTCAGAGTAGAGTACAACTTCTCTTCCAATGAACCTTCCGGTGATGGTGGTGAAGTGGATCCCTATACTAAAATAGTTGATATAATTAGTGGGGCTGACGGAGAATATACAGCTAAAGGAAGTGTACTTGCTACTTATTCAAGAGGCTTTTTACTTGGTGACGGTACCGGTTCAATATTAGTGTATCAGTATGATATGCCCAATGTCTCTCTAGGTGATGTTGTAGAAGTAAAAGGTACGACTAGCAAGTATTCTGGATTAAAACAATTCTCAAATACTCCGGCTCCTGAGGTTACAAAACTGGAAGTTGCTGAAAGTTTTGAATATCCTGCTTTTGAATCAATGGATGGTGCTGCTTTGGATACATATCTTAATACACCGACTTTAAAGGCTGCCAGCTATACAGGTAAATTAATCCTTGACGGTAATTATTATAACATTACAGAAATCGAAGGCGCGGCTAGTGCAATCGGTACATTCTCATATCCGGTTGCAGGTATTGTAGATCCTGAATTGGTAGGACAGAAAGTAACGGTTAATGGTTATCTGATCGGAAGTAATGTCAGCAGAAATTTAGTGAACACGATGGTTGTTAACATAGCTGCTGCCGGAACCACTCCAACAACAAAATCTATCGGTGAAGTTGCTTTGGCACCTGTTGGAAAATATAATGTTCGTGGTCAGGTTGTGGCTACTTATGGACAAGGTTTCCTTATGAATGATGGTACTGGTTCCATTCTCGTATTCCAGAAAGCCGCACCTTCGAATAAAATCGGAGATATCGTGTCCGTATCGGGTGATATTTCAGTATATAATGGTTTGAATCAGTTTAAAGAAACTGCTACTGTCACTAAAATAAATAAAGAAGATGTATCTGTCACTTATCCAAAACCTTTTGAAATGTTAGGTGAAGATGTGACAGCTTATGCTTCTGCACTGTGTGTACGGTATGTTACTTATAAAGGAGAATTGATTATAGGTACATCTGGTTCTGGCAATAAGATCTATAATATTAAAATTGATGGTACTGATTTGCAAGGAGCTATTTCTTATCCTCAGACAGGACTTATTGATGAAAGTCTCGAAGGGCAAGAGGTAATTGTAACGGGCTATACTATTGGTGCTTTTAATAAGAATTTTTACACAATTGCAACTTCAGTTGTGGCTTCAACTCCTGCTAATCGTGCTAAATATGCCACTCGTGCTTCTCTTACTGAGAAGATGTATGCGATCTATCAATTTGATGGAAGTGATTGGAACATTGCTGACGATATTGCAGTAGTTAATCCTTCCGATTATGAGCAAATGGGTATTTCTACCAACAGCTTCTCTTCTTCTTATAATCCTGATAATTATTTGCCGCAATTTATGGGACTAAAATTCCCATATGCGCATGAAGGGGATGCCAAAGCAGCTGTTTATTTCTATAATACAAGTACAGGTACGACCACATCCGCTGTAGAATATGTATTGACTAATGGAGTGTGGACGAAGAATACAAATATTGTTACTGTAACAGACCAATTTGTGTTTGATGGTGAAAAGTGGAAATTTGATCCGAGTGTCACGATTCGTCTTACCAAAGGCGATGCTGATTCTAAAGCTTTCTTGAAACATGTTGTTGAATGGGTAAAAGAAAATAAGACAGATAGAGTTTGGGTTGATAGTTATGGTACTGCTGAATTCTATTTTGGATGTTCTTCTTATTATGGTAATGTAGAAATGTCTCCTAATTACCTGAAGCCTTATTATCCCGATATGTCAGATGAAGAAATGGTTGCCGAGGTTAAGAAACATATTGCTGAAGGAGCCTTTACGAGTGCCCTTGAAGCGACTTATCCTGATGCCGACCTTGTTGCTGATGTAGATGTCTATTATACAGTGACATTTGATGTACACAAAGCTGAAGGTGCCGGTGTATATACTATGAAATATATAGTTACCGGAAAAGGTCAATTTGAGGCAGTGCCAAATTCCCTTGAAGAAGTAGAGTAGCTAACTCTTTATGGATAAATATAAAAACCGTCCCAGCTGTTGGGGCGGTTTTTATTTTGTGGAGTTTCTGTAAGTAACGATATCATCTAATATCGATTTATTGGAATTAAGTTTATAGATGGATTAATGAATGTCAGCAGTCAGTTCTACCTTCATCATTACCGGTTTATGATCACTGTAGTCCAAATACGGAGAGACGTAATCTTCTACCTTGAACTCTTTCGAGTGAAAGATATAATCAATCCTCAATAATTTTTTGAAATAACGAAAAGTATACATATACCCATGACCAGCGGATAGGAAGCCATCCGAAAGTTTAGTGCCTTTCATGATGTGGTATGTATATGAAGAGGGTAAAGAGTTGAAGTCACCACATACCAGTGTGGGGTAGGGGGATGCTGCTATAAGTTTTTGCATATGCTCGGCTTGCGTGGCACGTTTTATGAAATTCTCTTTTAACCCTTTTGCTAGTTGTAACGTTGCATATTCGGTACCAGTGATATTTTCTGTATGGAGTTCCTTTTCCAAACGAACTTTATTGCTGCTCACTTCAGTCGTTTGTAAGTGGTTATTAAAGATACGTATATTTTGCCCATTGATGTCAAGATCGCACCACATGCTACAATTCTTGCTATCCGGATAAGTTACCAAATGAGTGTGTAAAATAGGATACTTGCTGAATACGGCAACTTGGAGAATAGCCTTTCCATCGGTCGGTTGGGGGATGGCAACATAATGCCATGCGGAAAAAGCAGCTTTTATACTATCAATGCTAAACTCTTTGACCGCAGCAAATTCTTGTATGCATAGGATGTCCACCTGCTCATTCTTCATGTACCGGGCTATTTCTTTGCAAGTATATCCGGTCAGGTCTCTGTTGAAGCCATCTACATTATAAGTGCTTACTATGAGTGTGCTTTTTGATACATTGGGATTAGAAAATCGGAGGACTCGGCTCATATATCCCCAATTGCCAAGGATTGCAATAAACGGAAGAAGTAGCCAAATACGACAGCGCATACACCAATAGATTATCAACCCTGCGTTCAGCAGTAGCAATACCGGCATTGCCAATCCGATAAAGGCCAGTATGATACATTGTGTTGGAGATACAAACGAGGATAAGGCTCCTGCCAATGTGATGATTGACAAAAGCCCTGTTAACAAGATTGATAAGTAATAAAAAAGTTTTGATACGGCTTTTCTTCCCATAATTGTTCTAATGTGTTATCTTTTCAGTTCAACAGTAAATGCAATAAGTTATTTATAAACTAATGTCTGTTTCGAATATGTGAATAGAGAATTACGATTTAGATTCCTAAATGCTTTTTTATTATTACTTTTAGTTTATCTTGTGCAATCGGTTTCGGAATGAAATCCGTGCAACCTGCATTTACTGCGGCATTCCTGTCATATTCATATGCATACGCACTTTGCGCTATAATCGGTACGTCTGTAGAAAGTTCACGAATAATTTTCGTGGCTTCCAATCCGTCAAGATTAGGCATCTTGATATCCATCAATATAAGATCCGGTTTTACTTCGTTAAAAAGGGTTACTGCTTCTATACCATCACGCGCACGTACCAGATCGTATGTTTTTCCAAGTATGGCATTCAGTAAATCATAATTGCTATCTGTATCTTCTGCAATAAGAATGGTTGATTTTTGTTTCTTTTTGTTAGCTGAAGCTGGCTGGGGAATGACATCGGATGGATTTATATTCTCCTTTTTAGACTCTATGTTTGACTGATAAGAAGTATCGTTTGTGACCTTCTGAATGAGAGTCTCAGGATGAGAAGATGTATCCGGTAACCAAAAAGAAAAGGTTGTCCCTTTACCCAAAATAGATGAAACGGTAATGTCTCCCCCCAATCGCTCTAAAATAGTTTTGCAGATAGATAATCCCAGGCCGGTACCTTGTGCCGTATTATTCAATTTCATGAAACGTTCGAAGACCTTTCCGACTTTATCCGGAGCAATGCCTGTTCCGGTGTCAGTGACATGGAAAAGGATTCGGTTGCCGTTTTTGTGGTATCCATAACTGACACTTCCCTTTTCTGTAAATTTGAAAGCATTCCCTATCAGATTGGAAAATACCTGGAATATACGGTTCTTATCTGATTCAATAATGATTGATCCGTCGGAAGGTTCAAAAATAAGATCGACACCTGGAGGAGTGCGGAAAGTATGTGCTTCGTAAATCTCTTTACACAGTCCTTCTAACCGTACAGGGGTGTAAGTAAACTCGACTATGCCTGACTCAATTTTTGACAGATCGAGTATCTCGTTGATTAGTGTCAATAAGCGTTCATTATTGGCATCTACTATTTCGTAATATGCTTTTCTCTCCTCGGCATCCTCGCTTTCGGCAATGATGCGTGAGAAACCGACAATGGCATTGAGCGGAGTACGTATCTCATGACTCATGTTTGCGAGGAAAGCAGACTTGAGGTTGTCCGAGGTCTCCGCTTTTTCCTTAGAGGCCAACAGTTCCCGTTTCATTAGTTCTAATTGGGTTATATCCCATTCGATACTGATGATGATAGGCGAAAAGTCCTCACTTTCCACCATGATCTTTTGCTTGTCGAGAATCAGCTGCTTGCTGTTTTTATCTCTCACTTCCAAAATAAAGTGTTTCCCCTTTTTAGTGTTGACAATTTCTTTGTCCTCCATGCGTTTTTCTTCTGCTATTTCTCGAGGATAGAAGTCGAAATCATTCATTCCGATGGCATTTTCCACTTGTATTTCACGGTTGTAAGATTCCCGGTTCCGGTAGATATACCGAAAATCATTATTGATATCTTTCACAACGATGCCTGCAGGAAGATGCTCTATGATTGTATCCATGATACGATTCATCCTTTTGATTTGCGATTCATACCGCAAGCGTTCTGTGATGTCATGGGTGAACGACCAGTAACTACTTTCTCCTTCATCGCTTGTCACATGGTAGAGCGTACCTTGCGATGCCAATACTTCTTTGTTATTTTTCTGAGGATGATAAGCAATAAAGTCTGCACTTTCACCTGGCTTGACCTGTTTGTATCTCCTTTGCCAGGCTTCCAGTGAATGCAAGTCGCCTACTAGATCGTATACTTTTAACTTACCAAGATCCTGATTTTCCGGAACTTGATGATTCTGCTTAAATTGCCTGTTCGCAAAGATGATGCTTCCGTCTTCCCGAGCGGCAAATATACACTCTTTGGCGTTGTTGATGGCATGAGTCAGTATATTTATATCATTCCGATGACGTTGTATATCTGTCACATTTTGTATATACCCTTCCAGATAGACACTTCCGTTAGGACGCAATTCTCTAAGGCAAGTTTGAATGCGAAGATAGAAGATTGTATTTTCGTAATAGATTCTATATCCAATACTATCTTCATTGAACTCCTCTTCGTTTTTATACAGCCATTGGCAGAAAACTTCTTTATCTTCTTCCACAATATAGTCCATGTATTTATCTATTGGGATTGATTGTGGTTTGTCGGTACAAAAGATCTTTGTAAATCCATTATAGTAGAAGATACCCTCCTCGCTATTGTATTTCCATTGTCCGATGAGTGCTGCTTTTTGTATCTCCTTCAATTCATGGTTGGTTCGTTCCAATTGCAGCTTTACGTTGCTTCGGGCAGTTATGTCCCGGTATTGGCACAAAACCATATCGTCATAGGGATACATTATGCATTTGAAATAGTATACTTCCCCCTTTAGCTCTAATTTATAGTTCTTACTGATACTTTTTTGCTCTTTCAATACATGCATAAAGTTTGGAGTAATTTTCCTGCGTGTATGGAGTGGTAGTAAACTGAATATGTCTTTTCCCAGTAAATAGTCTTCCTGCAGAAACCAGAGGTCGCTTTTCGTCTTAACATCTACACAAAGTCCCTCTTTGGACACGAGGATCATTGTGTCTGCTGTTAGTTTTAAAATTCTCTCTGCATTGTCCGCGTCATGCAATATTCGTTTCATGACTTTATTAGATTTAAAATTGTTATTATACTTTTTATCTTCCTCTTTTCGCTTTTTCCCATGCTCCTATTCCATGCCTTTTTCTCAAATAACCGATTCCTTTCAGCACGTTAATGTTCATAAAAAGGAAATAGTAGGGAACGAAAAGTATTTTGTTTTTGATTCGTTTGGTTGAAAGGTAGTATCCTCCAAGTGCTAGGATGTAGAATAACATTTGTAACACAAGGATTGTTCCGTATAAGACGGGAGTGGCTCCCATGACAACTAACAGTATATTTACCGGTAGTAACAGAAACAGCAATGCCGGAGCAACTGACCATCGGAGTACCCGGTGGGATATATATTGGAAACTCAATACTCCGTATCGGAAAGGGTTTAATAATGAACGTAACCTCCAGATAGATTGCAAGCCGCCCGCAGCGATTCGTACTTTACGTTTCTCTTCCTCATGCATATCCGCTGAGCCACTTTCAATAGCATAAGCTCCGGTGCAATATGCGATACTATGTCCTTTCATTGCTATGCGTAGTGAAAGAATGAAGTCGTCCAATAATGTATCCCTCTCCATCTCACAGAATAGTTCACAGCGAACGGCAAATAATTCTCCCGCTGCACCTACTGTAGAGTAAAGTCGTGCGTCCAGTGCTTTCAAAGCCGATTCGTATTTCCAATAGATGCCTTCCCCTCCGGCAGCAGCTCCGTCTTTCGTTTGCACAGCGATTCGCTTTTCTCCTGCTACGCAACCTACGTGCGGGTCTTGGAAAGCTTTCACGATTTCGCGGATAGCTTCCCGGTTTATCATCGTATTAGCATCTGTAAATACGATGATAGGTGTGTCCACCATCTTCATTCCCCGGTTCATGGCTGCCGTTTTTCCTTGGCGTTCGGGTTGAAAAAGCAGGGTTGCTTTGCCATTCCAATGAGTAAGAAGTCGTTCATTGGTGCCGTCATTGCTTCCGTCTGTCACCCATACAATATGCAATCTATCTGTAGGATAGTCTAATGCCAGTGAGTTTTCCATTTTCTCATCTACGACTTCTTCTTCATTGAAAGCAGTGATGAATAGAGTTACTTCGGGTAATTCATTCTCCGGTGGCAGGCTACGGACTGGTGACTTAACAAAAAGCTCTTTAACCTTTACAAGCAGATAAAGTAGAATGCCATAGCCCAAATAAGTGTAAAACACAATGAAAAGGGCTATCCAGAAAAGTATTTCAATCCACAGAGTATTCATAGTATTGATTATTTGTTAGTTCTTATAATTGATCAGATGGTCTGAAGTTGCTGTTTGTATCACTTTTTGCATTTGATTTGTCCATGATAAATCGAGGATTGATCCTCTTATCTGTTTAGGAGATACCGACAATGATCTATAAAACTTGACTATCTGTTTGATATCTATGGGGCTTTCATCTGCCGGAACTTTCAATACATAGGGTTGTCGATCGAAATCTTCATCCGTCTCCGAGTAAGTAAAAGCCAAGCCACGAGCAGCATACTCTCTGTTTTTTAATGTTTTTATTTTATCTATTCCGCTTCGGTGGCGGGCAAGGCTTCCGATACCGAAATCTGACAACTCGAATAGTTCTTCCAATTCTTTACCGTGACGCGCTCCATGCATGATGACGTAATTTTCCAGTTTGTTTTCTCGGATGGCAGGCAAGATGTCTTGCCGTTCGCGCTCACCTGTCAGATCTCCCACTAAATGGAAATAAACTTTAAAATCAGGATTGGTGCGGTAATATTCAGCCAAACCGTGAATCAGTCGGTCGTATCCGTGCCAGTAATGTACCTCCGCCACACCGATCAGATGGAGTTCGCTAGGATTATTGTTGGACTGTTTTTTAAGCGGTATGGCATCAAAGTCTACTCCGTTTGAAATACGTATTGTGTCGGCACCGAATATATTACAGGCATCAGAAAATGTAACGATTGCATCCAGATGACGTGCAAGTCTATTGCGAAAACATTTATCCACCATCAACTCCAATTTCATACGAAAGGTGATATATTCTTGATCATAAGGGTAAGTAGGTATCTCCATTATAACTTTAGTTCCTTGGCGTTTCAATTGTTTCACCATCTTGATGGTGAATGGATTTGCATTATGATACGAACGAATGTAAACGATGTCGATACCTTCTCTGCGTGCATACTCACATATAGGATGAAATGAGATACGTTTTTTTATTTTTGCCATTTTACCTGTGCCTAGATCGGCTATTACCTGTTCTTCCGCTTTCCAAAGGCGATGTCCATCGGGAGCGATGTCATAATAACACAAACGTGTATCTGTTCCGCAAGCGCGCAAAGCTTTGACTTGGTAACGTATTTTTTTGCTGATACCGTTTGCCTCATTGAATCCATGGAAAATGAGGAATAGTATCTTTATGTTTGTTTTGTCCATTGTATGTATATGCAAAGTTATCTCTTTTTCACCTTTCCCGCCAGCTTACGTAATCTCTCCAGTAGATTGTACTCGTGGGTAACTTGGATGTAGACACCAAAGATAATGAAACTTGTCATACATTTCAATATTAATGTCAAAAAAATGTTTTCGTTGTCAATATAATAATGTAATGGCAAAAGTGCTGCTGCTATAAGCATGCTTACTATAATGGGAGAAGTAAACTGTTGTAACAAAGGCCACATGCTGCGGTTGAGCGTTACGCGGTACATTTGCCAGTAGCACTGAACGAAGTTCACACAGAAAGTGATGACTATGCACCATGCCACTGCTTCCAATGTTCTCCAGTAGAAGATGCCAAGTAACATGCCGCTGACATTAAGAATGCTTGAGAATATTCCACAAATGAATAAACTGCGTGTGTCTCCTGCTGCTTGGAAGATGCTCCCAGAAGAGGAGAGAATCACTTGTACACCTACCGAAAGTGTCAGAATGCGAAAAACCGGTATGGATGGTATCCATTGACTGCCAAAGACGATCAACGTCGTTTCTTCGGCAGTAAAGAATAGGAGTACGCTCAAGGGTAAGCCGATAAAGGATAGCAGGCGCACGATACGTTCATAAGCGGAAGCGAGTCGTCCCAAATCGTGCTGGTAATCGCTGAAAATGGGATGCATCACCGGAGTGATTACTTGCGTGATGTTTTGTAATGGAAGCATCATAAGACGATATGATTTCTCATAATATCCCAGTTGAGCCGTACCCATATATTTTCCTATCAATAATTTATCAAGGTTCCGGCTGAAATAGTTGATGACATTGAACATGAATTGATAGGCTGAATAAGAGAATATCTTACGAAGAGCCTTCAGGCCGAGAGTCATGGACGGGTGTTGCGGATAACGCCTGACAGAGATGACGAATAGCAGCAGACTCGAGATGACGGGGGCGATGATCAGTGCATATAGTCCTGCTCCTCCCAATGCAGCGATTACAGCTGCGGCACCGCTTGCGATTTGTACCGCGAAACTACGGATGGCAATGAATTTGAATTCTTTGTTTTTATAAAACAGTGCGTTAGGCACGATGTTGACCGAAGCAAAGAACAGATTGACACATAACAATTGACACAACGTGCGCAAAATGGGACTGTTGTAATACGCTGCTATGGGCCATGATGCAAAGAAAAAAAGTGTTGAAAGTGAAATTCCCATCCAAAGCGTGAATGAGAAAATCTCAGAGAGATCGTGCTTTGTCAGCGTTTTATTTTGTATAATGGCAGGGGAGATGCCTACATCGGTGAAAAGGTTGAAGAAGGCAATGATTACCGTAGCG
>OGOG01002310.1_pt1 | contig 16348 bp, 7 predicted proteins | sample 1552581 | NCBI WGS metagenome assembly OGOG01 (sample SAMEA2580152, study PRJEB22360) | human gut metagenome | biome: human gut; feature: human-associated habitat; material: faeces | place: Denmark | collected 2008/2010 | reverse complement strand
TATCCGGTGCAAATGCAAATGAGGCTTCCCGTGCAATGTATAACTTTGCGCAGGCCTTGTCCGCAGGATATGTCAAGCTGATTGACTGGAAATCCATTGAAAATGCGAACATGGCAACGGTGGAATTCAAGACGCAGCTTTTGGAGTCGGCTGTTGCGTGCGGAACTTTGACAAAAACCGCAGACGGAATGTATAAGACCGTCAAGGGAAATGTCATCGACGCCACACATAATTTTAACGATTCTTTGCAGGACCAGTGGATGACGACGGAAGCTCTTGTCGGCACACTTCGTAATTATGCGGATGAAACGACCGACATCGGCAAGAAGGCATTCGCGGCTGCACAGGATGTTAAGACATTCTCACAGTTGATGGACACCTTAAAGGAAGCTGCGGGCTCTGGTTGGGCCAACACCTGGGAGATCCTCTTTGGTGACTTTGAAGAAGCCAAGGAATTGTGGACGGGTCTTAGTCAGGCGATCGGCGGATTTATTGATACGCAGTCTGATGCTCGTAATTCGGTACTTCAGGGATGGAAAGACCTTGGCGGCAGAACCGAGCTGATCGAGTCTCTCAAGAATACGCTCAAGGGAATCGGAATGGTTATCAAGCCAATTACGGAGGCTTTTCGTGATATTTTTCCGCCAACTACTGCGGAACAGCTTCATAATCTGACGGAAGGACTGCTGAAGTTCACAGAAAAACTGACGCTTAGTGACACTGTTTCTGAAAACCTGAAGAACACCTTCAAGGGTCTGTTCGCCACTCTTGATATTTGCAAGCAGGCGATCGGCGCAATTCTGGGACCGGTCGGTTCGCTTCTTGGGAAAGTGACCGGCTTAGGCGGTGGCGTTCTCGGCGTGACAGGTTCCATCGGAGAATGGCTCGTCAAGCTTGACGAAGCAATCAAGAAGAATGACATTTTCGGAAAAGGCATTGAGAAAATATCCGACTTTGTGAGCGGTGCTGTTACGGCCATCAAGAATTTTGCCGAGTCTGTTCGTGAATACCTTGGTCTGCCGACGCTGGACGAAGCGAAGGAGTCTCTGAAAGAACTTTTTGGTACTGCCAAAGAGAAGATTCAGGTTCCCGGACTGGAACTCTTGCATACAATCCTGGAGAAGCTGAAAGAACGTGCCAATCAGGTCAAAGACGCTATTGTCGGTCTGAAAGATGGCATCTCCGATGCGTTTTCTAAGATTGGCGGAAATACAGATGTGTCGAAATTTGCCGCATTGATCCAAGCACTATCCGTTGCCGCTAAGAAAATTGGCGGGGGTATTTTCGATGTGGTCGGAAACGGCATCAATAAGATCGTAACTGCGGTGAGTAACGCTGATTTTAGTGGAATCATCGACCTGCTGAACGGAATTTCTATCGGCGGTATTGCGATTGCCATAACCAAATTCACCAATAGTTTGACGAAGCCATTTGATGAAGTCGGAGGCCTTCTTGACAATGTGAAGGGGATTCTGGATGGGGTTCGTGGATGCTTTGAGGCGTATCAGACGCAGTTAAAAGCCGGAACTTTGCTGAAAATAGCAAGCGCTATTGCGATTCTGGCAGCATCTATCGTCGCGATTTCTCTTATTGATAGTGAGAAGTTATCTGCGTCACTGGGAGCTATTACGGTTCTCTTTGCTGAACTGATGGCATCCATGTCGGTCTTTACCAAAATCAGCGGAGATGTTAAAGGTGCGGTGAAGAGTTCGACAGTGATGCTCGCCATGTCCACATCCATCCTGATCCTTGCATCAGCGCTGAAAAAGATCGGTGACTTGGATGGCGGACAGCTTGCAAAAGGTGTTGCCGGTGTGACGGCCTTGATGGCTGCGATGGTCGGTGCGGTGAAGTTGCTTAACATGAGCGGCGGTTCTTCGATGAAGGGCGCGACACAGATGGTTCTCTTTGCGGCTTCCATCAAGATCCTTGCATCGGTCTGCACAGACCTTGCAACGCTTGAATGGGATGGGCTTGCAAAAGGGCTGACCGGTGTCGGCGTGCTGCTGGCGGAAGTCTCGCTGTTTATGAACACCGCAAAGTTCAGTGGAAAGTCTTTGACAACAGCGGCGGGCATCGTCATTCTTGCCTCGGCAATCAAAATCCTGGCGTCCGCCTGTAAGGATCTCGGTAGTCTCGATTTCGGACAGCTTGTGAAGGGGCTTGGCTCCATCGGTATTCTTCTGGCGGAGATCACGGTCTTTACCAAGTTGACCGGCGATGCAAAGGGTCTGGTGTCCACCGGGATCGCAATGATCGGGATTGGCGCTGCTATGAAAATCTTTGCTTCCGCGATGGGCGACTTCGGAAACCTTGACTGGAATCAGATCGCCAAGGGACTTGTCGCTATGGGCGGCGCATTGGCCGAAGTGGCTATCGCTATGAAGGTGATGCCTAAGAACACGATAAGTGTTGGCATTGGTCTGATCGCTGTCGGTGCAGCACTTGAGATCGTGGCAAATGCCCTTGGAAAGATGGGCGGTATGACCTGGGAAGAGATCGCAAAGGGGCTCGTCACAATGGGCGGCGCTCTTGCAGAGCTTGCCATCGGTCTGAATGTGATGAACGGTACTTTGCCTGGCTCTGCTGCCATGCTGGTAGCGGCTGGCGCATTGGCTATTCTGACTCCGGTGCTGCTGGCTCTTGGTTCAATGAGTTGGGAGAGCATCGCCAAGGGGCTTGTGACGATTGCCGGTGCATTCACCGTGATCGGTGTGGCCGGTCTTGTGCTGACTCCTCTTGTTCCGACGATCCTGGCGCTTGCCGGAGCATTTGCGCTGATCGGTGTCGGTACCGCAGCTATCGGAGCAGGTCTTCTCGCTGCCGGTGCCGGACTGTCGGCTATTGCAGTCGGCATTACCGCCTTGGCTACTTCTCTCGGCGCAGGTGTGACCGTTATTGTGGCAGGACTCAGCACGATCATCACAGGGATTGCCGCGTTGATCCCTGCCATTGCCGAAAAGCTCGGTGAGGCTATTATAGCGTTCTGCGGCGTGATCGCTCAGGGGGCTCCCGCTATTGGAGAAGCCGTTAAGGCCGTCGTTCTTACGCTGGTGGATGTATTTGTTGAGTGCGTCCCTGCCATTGCTGACGGTGCATTAGCACTGCTGTCTGGAGTGCTCGCTTCTCTTGCAAACTATACTCCGGAAATCGTTGACTCTATTATGCTGTTCCTGATCAACCTGCTGAACGGCATTGCAGAGCGGCTGCCCGAACTCATTCAGGCGGCAGTCAATGTGATCGCGGCATTCTTCTCCGGCATCATTGATGCTCTGGCAGGACTTGATACAAGTGTATTGGTGAAAACCATCGCCGGCATCGGTCTGCTGTCCGGCATTATGGTCGCATTGGGTGCGGTAGCCGCATTGATCCCAAGCGCTATGATAGGTGTGCTCGGCATGGGTGCTCTTATCGCTGAGCTGGCGATCGTTCTTGCTGCTGTTGGTGCCCTTGCACAGATCCCCGGCCTTTCCTGGCTGATCGGTGAGGGCGGTAAGCTGCTGGAGCAGATCGGTACGGCGATCGGTGGGTTTGTCGGCGGCATTGTCGGCGGATTCATGAGTGGTATTTCCAGTCAGTTCCCGCAGATCGGCAGTGATCTTGCAGCGTTTATGACAAATGTTCAGCCGTTTATCGACGGCGCAAGCAGCATCTCTCCGGCGATGTTCAGCGGTGTGCAGGCATTGACAGACGCGATATTGCTGCTGACGAAGGCCGAGCTTGTGCAGGGTATTGCATCCTGGTTCACGGGTGGTTCTTCTCTTTCGGATTTTGCTGATGAGCTTGTTCCGTTCGGAGAAAGCATGACGGAGTTCAGCAACGCCATCAGCGGGATGGACGCCGACCTTGTTTCCAAAGCGGCGACTGCCGGTAAGGCACTTGCAGAGATGGCCACAACGCTGCCGAACAGCGGCGGTGTAGTCGGCTTCTTTGCCGGTGAGAATGACATGGACAAGTTTGGAGAGCAGTTGGTTCCGTTCGGAAAGGCCATGAAGGACTACTCTCTCGCTGTCAAAGGAATGGATGTCGGTGCTGTCAGCAATTCCGCTTCTGCCGGTAAGGCGCTCGTGGAACTATCAAATACCATTCCGAACTGCGGCGGGCTTGTGAGTTTCTTCACCGGAGACAACAGCATTGCCGACTTCGGCGACCAGCTCGTTCTTTTCGGCAATGGTCTTGCGGCTTACTCCGCCTCTATCGAGGGTATCAACATGAGCAAGCTCTCCGGCGCGATCACACAGGTCGAGAAGCTGGTGGCGCTTGCCGATACGGTGAAGAATATGGATCAGTATGCATTTGTGAACTTTACGAATGCACTGGTTCTGCTGGCAAACACAAGTATCCAAAACTTTACCGACGCTTTCTACAACAGTGGAGCTACCGTGAGCACGGCAATCATCTATATGCTCAATTCCGCAGGCACGACCATCCGGCAGAACCAGACGATCGTTAATGTGGCGATGGCTGAGCTGATGCTTGCGATGGCCGCGACTGTGAAAGCACATACCACGAGCATGAATACTGCGGTTGTGCAGATGATGGTCGGCTTCAGCACTACGATCCGCAGCAACGGTGCTTCCGTGCGGACGGCGATGCAGTCTGTCATGCTGGTCGTTGTGGCAGAAGTGAACAACTACAAGGACCAGTTCAATGAAGCCGGCAGGAATGTTTCGCAGGGCTTTATCAACGGCATCCGCTCGAAGCTGAGCGGCGCCTCTCAGGCGGGCCGTGATCTGGGTCTTGCGGCACTGAATGCGGCAAAGAAGGCGCTGGACAGTCATTCTCCCTCCCGCGAGTTTATCGAGCTTGGTAAAAACATTGGCGAGGGTATGACCATCGGTATCAACAATGCTATCGTTCCGGTTTCTTCGGCTGCGGCAAAGATGAGCGATGAAGCCATCAAGGTCGCGCAGAAGGGACTCGACTCCTTTAAGGATTGGGCGGAAGAGCGGAAATATTACAGCGAGCTCAGCTTGAAAGAGGAGCTTGCCGGATGGGAAACGCTCCAGAAGAAATACCGCGAGGGCAGTGAGGAACGAAAGCAGATCGACCGCGAGGTCTATCGTGTTCAAAATGAGTTGGTTACGGCCACTTATCAGTATTCGATGAACTGGATCGAAGAGCAGAAATCGTATAACAAGCTGACCCTTGCGGAGGAACTGGCTGCCTATAAGCGTGTTCAGAGCCGATATGCCAAGGGGACAGAGCTGCGGAAGAAGCTCGACCTGCAAGTTTACCAGTTGGAGAAAGAGATCAGCGACGCGCAGAAACAGTATATCTCTGATGTGCAGTCTGTGCAGAGCGAGGCGAACCAGAAGCGGCTCGACCTGGAGGAAGAGTACGCCGATAAGGTAAAGTCGATCAATGCGCAACTGGCGAGCGATATTCAGGCTGAGAACGACAAGTACGAGAATGCTCTGAAATCCCGCGAGGATTCTCTCTATAAGTCCTATGGCCTCTTTGACGCTGTGAAGGAGCGTGATGAGGTCAGCGGCGACACCCTGATGAAGAATCTTGAGGGTCAGGTCAAGGAATTTGGCGAATGGCAGGATATTTTAGAGTCTCTTGCCGGCAGAGGACTTGACAGTGACCTCCTTGAAGAACTTCAGGATATGGGTCCTGACGCGATCGCCCAGATCAAGGCGCTGAACAACATGAGCGACTCCGAGCTTGAGAAGTATGCTGACCTCTGGAAGGTCAAGCACGCAATGGCTCGCGAGCAGGCGGTCGGCGAATTAGAGGGGCTGCGCGAAGAGACCCAGCAGAATATTGCAAAACTCCGCGAGGAGGCCGATCAGGAGCTTACCGAGTATCGTGCTCTCTGGCAGGAGAAGATGAATCAGGTCACGGAAGATGCCAACGCTCAGTTGGAACAGCTCCGCAGAAGCTTTGAGGAAAAGGTTGGTCTTATCAAGAACAATACTGAGGATGAGCTTCAGGAGATGGCCGACACGGCGCAGAAGGTTCTGACGGAAGCTGGTTGGGATGAGACCGGCAAGCAGATCGTCAAGGGGCTTACTGAAGGCGTTCAGTCTGAGAAGTCCAGCTTTGTTGATGAGATCACGCAGATGGCTCTTGCAGGCGTACAGGCGGCGAAATCGACACTGGACATCCACTCTCCATCGAGGGTGTTCCGTGAGATCGGTAACTACACTGGTCTTGGTTTCGTGAAAGGTCTTCAGGACTATGTTGACCGCTCTTATGCGGCCGGTTCTGAGATGGCAGAGTCGGCCGAGGGCGGTCTTTCCGGTGTGCTCCAGACCATTGCCGACATTGTGAGCGGCGGGTTCGACATGGAGCCGGTGATCCGTCCTGTTCTGGATCTCTCCGCCGTATCGGCCGGAGCAGATGCCTTGAACAACCTATTCTATTCGCAGCGAGCGGTCGGCCTTGTCGGGCAGGCTGCCGTTGCATTTGAGGCACAGCGCGGCGGAAGCAGCCAGACAACCATTTCCGTCGACAATGATGATGTTGTGGCAGAACTCCGCACGCTTCGAGGTGAGATGGCTTCGATGCTGGAACGCATGGAGAAGCTGCGTGTTGTGCTGAACACCGGTGCGCTCGTCGGCGAACTTGCTGAACCGATGGATGTGGCGCTCGGACAGCGGTCTACACAAAGAGGAAGGGGGATTTAAGTTGTACCATTCGATCACATTTGGTGATAAGAACACATGGGACGATTGGCGGCTTGTCCCCGCTTCCCGTCCGCTATTCAATCCGCCTGCACAAAAGGTGAAGACTCTGGATATTCCCGGTGGGGACGGCGTCATTGATCTGTCGCAAGCCCTCACCGGGTATCCGGTGTATCAGAACCGGACAGGGTCTATCGAGTTTATTGTCATGAACAACTTTAAGCCGTGGCACATGGCTTACTCGGACATTATGGACTATCTGCACGGACAGACCATGCGGGCGATCCTTGAGGACGATCCTGAATATTTCTACGAAGGGCGCTTCACAGTGAACGCCTGGAAGTCGGAAAAGGACTGGTCGCGGCTCGTCATCGACTACGATGTCGGCCCGTACAAGTGGAAAAACCTTTCCTCCATCGACAACTGGCTATGGGACCCGTTCAACTTTCAAAATGGAGTCATTCAGGCAGCTTTGTTCCGCAACATTGCGGTGACGACAGAGATGAAAGAGATCGAGCTGGACGCGGTGATGTACGGACGGGCTCCGGTCTGCCCCAGATTCATTGTGCAAAGCAGTGAGGGGCGCGGCGTTCATGTCCGATTTGTCAACCGTCAGCTCAGCATCGACCTGACAAAGCTTTTGCCGGAGGGAACCATTCAGATCCCTGAGTTTATTCTGTTTGGTGACTACGGCGGAACGATCTATCTTTGGGTCGACGAGGGAACGGGGACCGTGTCCGTTGATTTCAGACAAGGGAGGTTGTAAGCGATGTATTCTGTTTATGCCGATGGCGTCTGCATCTACAATGATGCCTTCGCGTTGGACAACATGAAGCTTGCAAGCCCCAAGCTGACGCTGGAAGACAATGCGGCCGGTTCCTTCGTGATGACGGTTCCGCCCTCCAATCTCGGATACAGCACCATCATCCGTATGGTGACCGACATCGCCATCCACAAGGACGGAAAAGAGATCTGGGCGGGGCGCGTCCTCTCTGAAAACGAGGACTTTTACCTAAACCGGGTGCTTACTTGTGAGGGCGAGCTTGCATTCTTCAACGACAGCACGCAGCCGCCTGCGGAGTACGCCGGAGGGACAATCCGTGAGTACCTTGAGGCGATGATCGCCATTCACAATGCAAAGGTCGGAGACAACCGGAAGTTCACCATCGGCATTGTTACTGTGGTGGATGAAGATTTTCCGACTTATTACACCAACTATGAAAAGACCATCACGATCTTGAATGCGTTGGTGGCGCAGTACGGCGGTCATCTGCGGGTTCGTAAGGAAGACGGCATCCGCTATCTCGACTATTTGGCGGATTACCCCGACACTTGCAGCCAGACGATCCAGTTCGGCTCCAACCTCATCGAACACACCAAGGGATGGGATATGACGGAGTTCGCAACGGTCATCGTTCCGCTTGGCAACAGGCTTGACAAGAGCGAGATCGAGGCGCTGGACGCCTATCTGACCGTTGAGAGCGTGAATGAGGGCAGCCTTTATGTCCAGTCCTCCGAGGCTGTGAAAACCTATGGCTGGATCGAGAAAACAGTGACATGGGACAGCGTTTCTGATCCTGAAGCACTGCTGGAAAAGGCGAAGGCATATCTTGCCGACTTGCAGTTCGACAACATGGAACTGGAAGTGAGTGCTCTTGATCTCCACTATCTAAACGCGAATGTGGAAGCCGTTAAGCTTTTGGACGAGATCCGCGTGATCTCGCGGCCGCATGGGCTTGACCGTGTATTTCCTGTCACGAAGCTGGAGATCCCTCTGGACAGCCCGGAGAATACCAAGTTTACGCTTGGCGACACGGTGCAGACCAGTCTTACCAGTGTGAACAACCAGATCAGCGCCGCTATCCTTGAGAAAATCGAGGGTCTCCCAAAGGCGCACAACATCCTGAAAGAGGCAAAAGAAAACGCCACACAGATCATGACAGCAGCCACGACCGGCTACATCACGATCACACGGGACGAATACGGTTCTGACACGCTTTATATTTCCAATATCCGCGACTATACCAAAGCCGACAAGCTCTGGAAATGGAACATGAACGGCCTTGGCTACTCAAAGGATTACGGAAAGACCTTTGGGCTTGCCATTACAATGGATGGTTCTATTGTGGCAGACTATATCACGACCGGTGTTCTCAATGCCGATGTGATCCGTGCCGGTACGCTGAAAGATTATGGCGGAAACTTCTCGCTTGACTTCGAGAGCGGCAAGCTGATGATGAAGAAAGGGTCCATCGACATTGGAGACGGAAACTTCTCTGTTGACGAGGAAGGCAACCTTACCGCACGCCGAGGCACCTTTGCGGGTACTCTGGCTGCGGCGAAAGGCACCTTCAGCGGTACGCTGGTCGGTGTGGACGGAAACTTTAAGGGCGTGGTTCAGGCCTCTGACTTCCTTGACCGATCGGGCAACAGCATGATGGACGATGAGCGATTCAAGTCCAAATATCTGAGCGTCTACGGACTTACCGTTACCAACGGTGTCCGCACGACCTTTGCTGTTGATTCCAGCGGTTCCGTTACCATAGACGGTAAGGTGACGCTGTCCGCCGGAAGCACGATCAACTGGGCTTCCGTTACGAACCAGAACCTCACCTCCAACCCCGCCTACTCGCTGGCAAGCACGGCGAATGCAAACGCGGCCACTGCAAAGAGCGCAGCAGACGACGCTTACGATGAGGCTTCTGCTGCATGGTCGAGAGCAAACAAGGCCTATCAGGATCGGTGCACTGACCAGAATGTATTTGATGTACTCACATCCGGTGGTACGAAGTTCGGTATTTTCAGCGACTCGTACAGCGGACGGCTTTACATCAATGCCGATTATATTCGTTCTGGCACCATCAATGCCGATTATATCGACCTATCATGCGATTATGGTGGATTCTGCAAAGGGCATGGCTCCGACGGTCAGCATACGACCTACGGTGCGATGATGTATGGTTCTAACGGTCCTGGTTGGGAGCCTTATATTATCGTTACCAATGCCGGCGCCCGTATCTCCGGTTCCGGAGCAGACCTTGTTGTTTCCAGCGGCATCACCATGAGTGAAGAGCCAAGTTACGGTTCCGACTTAAGGATCAAGAACAGCATAGACTATGATCTTGCCTCTTATGAGGCGTTCTTCCTTGCGCTGAAGCCGTCCACCTTCAAGTACAACAAAGGTACTTCCGGGCGGAAACATTTCGGCTTTATCGCCCAGGATGTAGAACAGGCAATGCTTGACACCGGACTGACATCAGATCAACTTGCGGCACTTGTCAAAGATCCTGTCAAAGAGATCCTTTCGGATGGCATCACGGACTACCGTTACAGCATCCGATACGGCGAACTTATTGCGCTCAATACGCACATGATCCAGAAACTCTATCAAATGGTCGAAGAACTGCTTCAGCAAAAGGAGGGATAATGTTGAAGAAACAGCTTAAAAATTCAGAAATGGTCGTGATGGTCCAGAACCTGCGGCCGCTTCTTCAGCTCCGCAACAAGATCGGCTATATCGCCGCGAGGAACTTCCGGATGCTTTCTACTGCTTTGACCGAGTATGAAGCATTCAAACACGACCTCATCAACAAATACGGAGAGCCCGACAAGGATGAAAGTGGCAACGAGACCGGAACCATTTCCATCAAGGTTGGCTCTCCTAATTTTAAGGCCTTCTGCGACGAGCTTGCTCCGTTCAACGAGATGGAGCATGAGGTCGAGCTGATGACCGCCAAGTATGAAGATACGATCGGCTGTCTGAGCGGCGAGGAGATCCTGCTGCTCGACTGGATGCTGGAGGACTAAGGAAGGAGTGATTTAGATGGCTGATATCAGCAGCTTTCTGAAAAAAATCCTCAGCGCCATTTATGGTGAAGAGGTTCGCGGCTCCATCCATGATGCTCTGGCGGCGATGAACACGGAGTCCAGCAGCGCGATGGAGTTTGCCTCCACCGCCAAGGATTCCGCACAGGCAAATGCCGCGGCTGCCAAGAAGTCCGCCGAAGATGCCGAGAAAAAGGCGACAAGCGCCTCCGAATCCGCTGCGGCGGCTGCACTCTCCGAGGGAAGCATCAAGACCTCTGAGGAAAATGTCAACAAGCAGGCCGCAGACGCAAAAGAAGCTGCCGCCGGTGCTAAGGCGTCTGAGACAGAGGCAAAGAACTCGGAAGAGATCGCCAAGCAGAAGGCACAGGAGGCCACAGACGCCAAGACAGCGGCGACGCTTGCCGAGGGAGATGTCAAGGCCGCCGAGGAGCGCGTGAGAACCATCCGCTCGGAGGCTGAGACGCTGGGTGCACAGGCTACTGCTGACCGTAACGCAGCGGAAAAGGCCCGTGCTGCTGCGGAAGCTGCAAGAGATGCGGCGTCGAACAGTCAAAATGGAGCAAAAGCATCTGAAGATGCCGCTGCTGCATCGAAGACGGACGCCGAAGCCGCTAAAACGGCTGCTGTGGATGCCCGTGACAAGGCGCAAACCGCTAAAACGGCCGCCGAGAACGCGCGGGAGTCCGCCGAGAACTCTGAAGCAAACGCCAAGACTTACAAGGAGTCTGCCGCAGAGAGCGCCGCGACCGCACAGCAGTACAGCGGCAAGCCGCCTAAGCCGGAGAACGGTACCTGGTGGATCTGGGACGCTGAGAAGGGCGCCTATGTGAACACCAACATCAGTTGCGAGCTGACCGGCCCGACCGGCAACGGTATCCAGAGCATTCAGTTAACGCAGGGCAATCATACGCCCGGCTCGACTGATATTTACACCGTTACGATGACAGACGGAAGCAAGTACAACATCGCCGTCTACAACGGTCTGAATGGAACGGGTACGGGCGATGTGCTCGGCATCCATTTCGATCTGGTGCTGCCGGCCTCCGGATGGTCAAACGGTTCCATCACTGTGGCGGAGAGCCGCCTTGTGGCCGCTGCCAAGTACAAATACCTCATTGATGCATATGAAGCCAGCCGTGAAGAATACCTCGAATGCAACGTGCGTCCGAAAGACATCTCCACGACCGGCTTCATCACATTTGTGAACGATACCGACCCGATCAAAGACATCACGGTGAACATCGTGCGTCTTGAACTGTCGGTCAATGCCGAAGAAGGAGGCGAATGATTTGAAAATCGCAATCAAAAGCTGCTTCACCACGCTGGTGGAGGACACTACACTGATCCAGAACGCAGCGACGCCTTATCCGGTCGAATTCGTCTTCAGCAAGGATTGGGACGGGTTCGCAAAGACTGCGCTCTTTGAGGCAGGCGGTGTCAGCATGGCTGTGGTGCTGAGCGAGGACAAGTGCGACATTCCGGGCGAATGCCTGAAGAAAGGCGGTATCCCGCTGAAGATCGCCGTTTATGGCGTCAAGAGCGAGGAACGGAAGTCGACGGGCTGGCATGTGACCAGCAAGATCCTCTTCCCGGCCAATATCAGCGTTGGCACAGGCGGCTCCGGAGACCCGATGGGCGATGAAGCCTACAAGCAGATCATGGGAATCATCGGTGACCCATCGACGGCGGGTTTTGGCAACAAGACGCTGACCGAGGTGATCGTTGAGATTCAGAGGAGCATTTCCGGAACGGCCTCGGATAAAGAGGTGGACGATATGCTGAACGACGCCTTTGCTTCGAGCGACCCGGGCGGAAGCACACCCGATAACACCGCTTCTGACAAAGAAGTGGATGACCTACTCAATGATGTTTTCGGCGAACAGCCGTGAACAAATATATTTAAGGGGGACATGCAATATGTCTACTACCAAGCACACTACTATTGATCAGCTCAAGAAACTGGCGCTGCGCACCAAGAGTGAGATCGGCCTTGTTGACGCTAAGGTTACCGGCCTGACCAATAAGGTCAATGACCTGGTGACTGCCGGCGGCGAGCCTAACAAGCTGGAAGGCATCAAGGTCAACGGCACTCTGCTGGCCCTGACCGATAAGATCGCCGACATCCTCATCGCTGAGGGCAAGACCAACGGCACCATCTCCGCCAACGGCGTTGATATTCCCGTTCACGGTCTGGCGGCTCTGGCCTACAAGTCCGAGGTTGCTGAGAGCGATCTGGCTGCCGCTCTGAAGGCCATCATCGACGCCAAGGCGAAGCAGGCTGACCTGGATACCCTGACCGGCGACGGCGAAGGCTCCATCAGCAAGATGATCGACGCTGCTATCAACAAGTTCGCCACCGATGTGACCGATGACAATGTGGTCAACAGCTACAAGGAGCTGATCGACTGGGTTGCCAAGCACGGCCCTGAGGCGACCAAGATGGCCGGCGGCATCAGCGAGAACAAGACCGCTATCGCCGACCTGAAGACTCTTGTCGGCACGCTGCCCGAGGGTGCGACCTCTACCACCGTTGTCGCCTACATTACCGAGGCGATCAATGCTCTGAGCATCGGCGATTACGCCAAGACGACCGAGGTGACTGCCGCGATCAGCACCGCCCTGGAGTCTTACTACACCAAGACCCAGGTCGACGAAACCTTTGTCAAGAAGACCGACATCGTGATGGCTACTGACGCGGAAGTCGACGCCATGCTGACCGAAGTCTTCGGCGCTCAGGCTACCGTCTGATCCAGCATATGCGAGCGGGGGATGGGGCTTCCTGTCCCCCGTTCCACCTTTTGAAAGGAAGGTAACAACACATGGCAGAGCATAAGTTTTCCACATTTGACCAGCTCAAAAAGCTGGCACTTGCGGGGAAGAAGGATTCCGCCAAGCAGGTAGCTGAATTGGCGGAGCTTGTTGCCGCCGGACTGGAGGATCTCCAGCATATCGGCATCTCTGTTACTCTGCCGGCCGCGAATTGGAGCGGCGGAGCGCAGACTGTTGCACATGCTTCCCTCTTAGCTGACAGCAACTATATTTATCTTGTAGGCGCAGACGCCGGTACCCGTAATGTGTACGACAGTTATGGCGTGAGCGCAGGCAATGTAACTACGAGCGGGCAGATGACTTTCCGGTGCGATACGACGCCGACCGTTGACTTGTCCGTCTTTATCATTCGACTGGAGGTCGGAACAGATGAGTAATGTTGGCAAGGTATTCAACCTTTCCGGCGGCGGTGGCAGCGGCTCTCCGAAGATGGAAAGTCTGACTATCGCCACCACGCCCAACAAGACGGTCTATAAGTCCGGTGAAACTTTCGACCCCACCGGCATGGTCGTTGTGGCAAACTACGGCGAAGGTCTGATGGCAAATGTGACGGGTTACACCGTCTCCCCCTCCGTTCTTACGGACGGGGTGATCGAAGTTGTCATCACCTACACCGAGGGTCGCATCACGAAGACCGCGACGGTTGCCGTGACGGTGAAAAAGGTGCTTGTCAGCATCGCCATCACCACGCAGCCAGCCAAGACGGTCTACCAGTATCAGGAGAGCCTTGATCCGACGGGCATGGTCGTTACTGCGACTTTCTCGGACGGGAGCACGGCGGCGGTACTGGATTACACCTATCCGACGACGAACTTCTCTACGCTTGGACGCCAGGTCATGAAGCTTGAATACACCTACGAGGGTGTGACGAAGAGCACAGACCTTGTCGTTACGGTGCAGGGCAAGACCATTGCCGTTCCGACGCAGACGAACATCCCGACCTACAACGGTTCGGATAAGACGCCGAGCTGGAACGGCTACGATCCACTCAAAATGGAGATCTCCGGCGTGACGAGCGCTTCTGACGCAGGCAGTTACACGGCGATCTTCAAGCTGTCCTACGGCTATCTGTTCCCAGACGGCACGGATGAAGCCCGCGTAAAGTGGACGATCGACCGCGCTGTCATCTCGGCTCTGCCGACGCAGACGGGAACGCTTGTTGCCGACGGCACGAACAAGACGCCGAGCTGGAACGGCTATGACACCAACAAGATGACCATTGGCGGCGATACCTCCGGTACGGCTGCCGGTGAGTACACGGCGACCTTTACGCCGACTTCCAACTACAAGTGGTCCGACGGCAGCACAGGCGCCAAGGAAGTGAAGTGGACGATCATCTCGGTTCTCGTTTCCATTCCTTCGCAGAGCGGTACGCTGACCTACAACGGCAGCGCCCAGACGCCGAAGTGGCAGAATTTCGACAATGAGAACTCCTCTGTGAGCGTATCTGCCAAGACGAACGCCGGCGATTACACGGCGACCTTTACCTTGAAGAAGGGTATGTGGACGGACGGTACGACCGCGGCAAAGACCATCAAGTGGACCATCGGCAGAGCTACCATCGCGGCGGTCCCCGCCCAGAACGGCACGCTTGTCTATGACGGCAACCCGAAGACTCCTTCGTGGAACACCGCCTATGACTCGGCAAAGATGACCGTTTCCGTGACGGCCGCTACCAACGCAGGAACTTACAGCGCTACCTTTACGCCGACTTCCAACTACAAGTGGTCCGATGGCAGCACCGGAGGCAAAACGGCATCGTGGACAATCGGCAAGGCCGCGAACAGCGTGACCAATTCGCCGAGCTCCATCGTGCTGAAGAGCAGTGCCAAGACCGCCACCTTTACGGTGAACCGCAAGGGCAACGGTACGATCACAGCCACCTCGAACAACACGAGCGTCGCGAAGATCAAATCCATCAATCAAAACACCGGCGTTGTGACCGTTGAGAGCGTGAACGACACGACCGGCACGGCCAAGATCACCGTCAAGGTCGCCGAGGGCACGAACTACAAGGCGGCTTCTGATACGACGGTCAATGTGACGGCCACTTTCGTCACGATCTACGGCGTTGAGTGGGATTGGACAAGCGGCGGCTCCACCAGAGGCAAGCGCACGGACGCGGCGGCCGGCTTTGCTGAACCGAACCCCGCAGTAAACAACGGCAGTGGCTCTTCTCCCTTTGACAACCTGATGCCGTGGTCCGGTATGGTGAAGGAGACCCGCAGCGGCGGCGTTGAGGTCAAGGAGCCGAAGTATTGGTTCAAATGGACGAAGACCGGCAAGAAGCTGAAGCTCCAGATCGCGGACGGTTATGTCGAGGGATTCTCCGTTGACCCTGTAAACAGGGACCGCGGGGACGGCCTTGGCGAGCTGGACTACTCCTACATCGGCCGTTATCACTGCGCCAGCGGTTATAAGTCCACCACGGGCGCCGCACAGCAGGTAAACATCACGAGAAGTAAGGCGAGAACCGGCATCCATAACCTCGGTGCTAACTTCTGGCAGATGGATTTCGCTCAGTTCTGGTATGTGAACATGCTGTTCCTCGTGGAGTTTGCCGACTGGAACGGTGAGCGCATCGGCAGAGGCTGCTCTACGAGCAATTCCAAGATGAACAACGGTCAGACCGACGCGATGGGTTATCACACCGGTACGACCGCGGCAAGCCGCGACAGCTACGGCTTCACGCAGTATCGCAACATCGAAGGCTGGTGGGACAATGTTTATGACTGGATGGACGGCTGCTATTACAACAGCAACGGCCTGAATGTCATCAGCAATCCCAACAACTTCAGCGACAGCGCGAATGGCACGCTGGTCGGCACGCCCTCTTCTGGCTATCCGTCCGACTTCACCATTCCGACAGCAAGCGGTCTTGAATGGGCACTGTTCCCGAGCGCGGCAAACGGCAGTCAAACGACCTATGTCCCGGATTACTGGAGCTTCAGCGGTAGTAGCCCGTGCCTGTGCCATGGCGGTTTCTATAGCCAGGGCCAGAATCACGGTCCGTTCTACGTCAGCTACTACAGTACGTCGGGCTCGCGCGACAGCATCGG
>OGOG01002302.1_pt1 | contig 16372 bp, 18 predicted proteins | sample 1552581 | NCBI WGS metagenome assembly OGOG01 (sample SAMEA2580152, study PRJEB22360) | human gut metagenome | biome: human gut; feature: human-associated habitat; material: faeces | place: Denmark | collected 2008/2010 | reverse complement strand
CATATTTATTTTAAAGAAACCAAAATAAATAGCCGTAAAAACTGTAATCCTATATTGTATTAACATTGTTTATGACAATGCCTTGAAATAGCAACTTAAATTTTTTCAATATTGATACTAGCTCTTCTATGAGCTGTTTCTATTTGCCCAAATAAGTAGAAGGAAGTTGTTTATAAAATATTGGTATTTAAGTGGGCCGATATTTTATTCGCGGATTTACATAAGATATTTGTCTTTTATTATTGAATGTAAATATCATTTATCGATTGTTCCTGCTCATAAGTGCATGATGCAAATAACCTATCGTTGAAAAGATGATAATTTAAATGGTTGATTATCAGGTGAAATAAAAGCCTGTTTTACCTCGGTGATGAAGGAGGTGTTCCTCGGTGATGAGGAGGGTGTTCATCGGTGAGGAAGAGGGCGTTCATCGGTGGCCTTCAATGTGTTCCTCGGAGCCGGGAAAATGGCGGCATTTAAAGGTGTGAGCCGTGTAATGTATTTTCTCTTAATCAAGGGGATTTATAAAATTATTCTTTTTATGATCTATTGCTTTGTCATGTACTTCTTCATTCCTTCGGTGAAGAACATCTTGAAATCCCCATTTTCATCACTGTAAATGAAGCAAGCATCGATGGACGGGTGAGCATTGGCATAGGCTTCGGCATCTTCCAGTCCCATAACCATGAAAGCGGTAGCCAGTGCATCGGCAGTCATGCAGTCCTCTGCAATGACGGTGGATGAAAGAATGTTATGTTGAACTGGGTATCCTGTTCTTGGGTCGATGGTGTGAGCGTACTTTTTCCCATCCTTGTAATAATAATTGCGATAGTTGCCCGAGGTAGCCAATCCTACATCGGTTAGTTCTAGGATTGTTTGTATCTCTTGATTGACAGATAATGAATCGTCTATCGGCTTATTGATGCCAATCCGCCACAAACCTCCCCGTAAGTTCTTACCGCGAGCCACTATTTCTCCTCCGATGTCTATCATGTAATTCTTGATGCCTTTGCTATCGAGTAACCGAGCTACGACGTCGACCGAATATCCTTTTGCGACCGCACTGCAGCTAAGCATGATGCGGGGATCGGTTTTCACCACTTTTCCATCAATAAGTTTCACTTTGTCGTATCCTGTGATCTGCAGCAGGCTATCTATCATCAGTGAATTGGGAAATGCGCCTTGTTTGAATCCGAATCCCCAGGCGTTAGCTAGTGGAGCCACAGTGATGTCGAATGCACCTTTCGTTTCTTTTGAGATTTCTATCGATCGGTTGAAGCAAGTTTGGAAGAAACTGTCGGTAACGATCTCTTCATTTCTGTTGACTTGTGAAATGACGGAAGAATCATTGAAAGGTGAGAGTGAATTATCGAAACGTTTTAGTTCGGCCTCAATTTCGTTTTTTAGATCACCGTCATATTGGTAAGTGATGTTGTAAACAGTACCGAATACTAATCCATTGATGCTTTGGTACGGAGCGTTGTTATTGCGGATCAGTATCCAAACAGTGGCAAGTAGGAGTATGGCGAGCCAGATAAGACTTTTTTTTGACTTCATAATAAATTCCGGTTTAGTTAGTTGAAAAACAGATGTTCAATTAATATTTTGACCCCAATAAGTATCAGTATAATGCCTCCCCAGAGTTCGGCCCGTAGTTTGCGGGCAATTCCGCAACGACATTTGATACCGAAAAAAAGTCCGATGAGTGACATCACGAAAGAGACTAATCCGATAATGCCGATAGGATAGAGGATGGCTGAGTAATCTCGTATTCCCAGAAATGCGAATGATACACCTACTGCCAGTGCATCTATGCTGGTTGCTACGGCCATTGTGAACACCACTTTCAAGCTTGCCGGGTTGATGTCTTGACGGCAATCTTCGTCCTTGAAAGATTCAATAATCATTCGTCCACCCAGAAAAGCGAGGATGCCAAAGGCGATCCAGTGGTCGACACTTTCGATGAGATGGCTGAACGTGCTGGCACCTATCCACCCCAATAGAGGCATAAGAGCTTGGAAAAAGCCAAAAGCGAGTGCCATCGTCAGCATCGGTTTCCATTGGATACGTTTTAAAATAATACCGCTTGCAATAGAGACAGCGAAACAGTCCATCGCCAAACCAATTGCAAGCAGCCAAATCTCTAATCCTGTCATTGTAATTAATAAGGTAGTTTATACGTAAGAGTGTAAGTGATTCCCATATTTTTGGAACTGTATTTCCCAAATCCCGGTACCATCCAGGGATTGCCATGTTCACTGACGGAAGCAGATAGTCTGTATTTCATGCGTAATGCCCATCCCATATAGAAGTTTTTGTAAATCTTTACTCTTACTCCCGCCACTATTTCGAACCATTGCATGGTAGCTTTGAGTCCGGCATAGTCGTAAGGTACACTTCCTCCCCAGATAGGGTCCATGAGGCTTGGGTTTTCCATTGAGCCACCGAATTCTGTATCAGGTATAGGTAAACTGCTAATGTCGTATTTCATCGGGCAGAAAGCATAACGGAGACCCACGTACAAATAACTGTTCTTCTCTTTCTTTTTGGACATGGTGTTGTAATCCATTCCGATGCGGAAAAAGGGAGAACTACCTTTATAGTGAATACCCGTATCGTTCCAAGTATCGGTGGTGCCAAAACCTACTTCAGCTGTAGGTAGGAACTTGTTTTTCAGGTTCACCGTAACATTTACTTCCGAACTCAGGAAATCTCCACCGAAAAGTTTACTTCCGATGCCAAAAATATCTACGCCAACGTATGTGCCGTTGTAGAGGGGAACTATTTCTTTAGGTTCCTCTTTCACGTTCTTTTTCTGATCTCTTTTAGGGGTAGGATTGACATACGGCCGTTGCTGGGCACATACCGAAGTTCCTACTACTAACAGGATCAGAATAAAGCTAATCGCTGAAGCGGTAGAGTAATTTAAGATTTTCCGTACCATCCGTATTGGCTTGTTTGTTGACTATTAAGATTGTATCTAATTCTTGCCTGCTCGAACGAACGTCGAGGATGCTTTGCTTCATGCTGTAACCACAATCCATTGATTCAAAGTAAGGGGTGTTACTTTGTTTGATATATACCGTATCGCACAAAGTACGGTCGGCTCCATAGGCATAATAAAGAATGAAGACCGTTGAATCGGATGTAAAACGTAGTGGAAGCATCAGGGTGTGAACATCTTTTTGATTGTTGATGATGATAGAATCCGTTCCAAGCGCTGTTACCGTTAGCGAATCAAGCGTATCTTTCAATTGTTCTTTAGTGTCTGGATTTGTAGTAAAGAGCGTACAATTTATCATGGGCCGGCCGGTTATCGAACAGTCGCTATCATCGGAACACGATGAATAAGTACCGATGGTAGTACCGGCAATGAGGAAAATCAGGAATAGTCGAATTAAATTCTTCATAATGGGTTGTTTTTTTTATGTGGTTTAGATTATTTTCTCTATCTGGTAATTGTTACGCTCCGGAGAATTACGCGAAATCAGTTCACCAATAAATCCCGCCAAGAACAACTGCGTGCCGATGATCATAGCCGTAAGTGATAAATAGAAATAGGGGGAATCTGTCACCAAACGGTAGGGCAAACCATTGTACATGCTATATAATTTGGTAACACCCACAATGATGACCGAAATAAATCCTAGAATAAACATCAGTGAACCTAGAAGCCCGAAGAAGTGCATGGGCTTTATTCCGAAGGTAGAGAGGAACCAAAGTGTGATCAAATCCAGATAACCATTGAAGAAACGATTCATGCCTCCGAATTTAGTTTTACCAAACTTCCGTGCCTGATGCTGTACCACCTTTTCTCCTATTTTCTTGAAACCTGCGTTTTTTGCCAAATAGGGGATATAACGGTGCATCTCGCCATAAACCTCAATGTTTTTCACTACTGCTTTGCGATAAGCTTTCAGTCCGCAGTTGAAATCGTGCAGATTTTTGATGCCTGAAACCCTTCTTGCCGTGGCATTGAACAGTTTGGTCGGTATAGTTTTGGAAAGTGGATCGTATCTTTTTTGTTTCCAACCGGATACAAGGTCGTAACCTTCCTTTGTAATCATGTCGTAAAGTTTCGGTATTTCATCGGGACTATCTTGCAAGTCGGCATCCATTGTAATGACAACTTCTCCTTCTGCTTGTTCGAATCCACAGAACAATGCCGGAGATTTGCCATAGTTACGACGGAATTTAATTCCTTTCACAGCTTTCGAATTAGCTTTGAGCTGTTCGATAATCTCCCATGAACGGTCTGTGCTGCCATCGTTGACAAAGATGACTTCGTATGAATAACCGTTAGCTTTCATAACTCTTTCAATCCAGGCATATAGTTCCGGGATTGATTCTTCTTCATTGTACAAGGGAATAACGACAGATATATCCATTTTCTTCAAATTACGAATTACAAATTACGGTTGTGGGGTAATATTCGGGGTTTCAGCCCGGTTCCCACGTTTCATAACGAACAAGCCAGTAGGAATTGCCAATAAACTACCGACAATTACATCCCATGATAAGAATTGCATGGTAAAATCAACCGGTGTAAGCGTACGTGCTGTATCGATTACGTTTCTTATGAATTCCTTTTCCTCATCTGTCCTCTGGAGTATTTTGGATGCTTCATCCACCAACTTTGAATATTCATTCAGTACAAAACCGTGATCAATAAATTGGAAGTATATGTAATGAGCAACTGCTACAAGCAGGGAGGCGAACATGTACATAAACAGGGTAAAAAGGCAGGCATGTGCAAAGCTGATTACTCCTCCGCATACTTTATTACGGTATGTCTTGGCATAGTGGTATCCTAAAAATGGTACACCAAGCGTCAGGCTCAAATAAAGAAAAGAGAGGAACGGGATAGTAAATCCAAGTGGAAATAAAATAAATTTGAATATCCAGTACGCTCCCATATATGTGCCGAAATGCATGGCATATTTTTGCAGGTAATTTCTGTTCTCTATCATATTTAAGTTCTAAAATAGCGCACAAAGGTACAAATAATATTGTTTGGTGACGGAGATCGGGCTGTTAAAGTTAATAAAGGTCATAAAGATGCGTGTAGGAAGTCATTTTGCCTTCGATAAATGCTTGTGATACAGTGAAATGATTTTTTATATCTGAAAAAATATAGCATAACTATTGCAGATTAAAGAAAAAGGCGTACCTTTGCAACCGCAAAACGGGTAAGTCCTATACGGCCAGCTCCCTTCGAATCCTCCAGGGCTTGATCGCAGCAAAGGTAGTTGGTTGTAGCGGCGCGATATAGTAAGCTTACCCACTTGCCTCTTTAGCTCAGTTGGCCAGAGCACGTGATTTGTAATCTCGGGGTCGTTGGTTCGAATCCGACAAGAGGCTCAAAATGATGGAAGCATCTTCGGCAATACCGGGGATGCTTTTTTATGTTTGGAGGATTGGCATTAATCAATAGCGGGCAATGATTTACATTTGATGGATCAATGTAATAAGCGAGTATATAAGAAATGGGCGCGATGTTTATAATTATATATAAACGCCACGCCCAATATCTGTTTATGCAAAGGATTTATTTCCGAGAAATCTTTTTATATCCATATACGGCACGATCACCCAATTCTTCCTCGATGCGTAACAATTGGTTGTATTTTGCCATACGATCCGAACGGCTCAGTGATCCGGTTTTAATTTGTCCACTGTTTGTTGCTACAGCAATATCTGCAATGGTAGCATCTTCTGTTTCACCGGAACGGTGGGAGGTTACAGTGGTATAACCATTGCGGTGTGCCATTTCTATGGCATTCAACGTTTCCGTCAGTGAACCTATCTGATTTACTTTGATAAGGATAGAATTTGCACATCCTTCTTCGATACCTTTTTCCAAGAAGTCGACATTGGTTACGAATAGGTCATCACCAACCAATTGGCAACGGTTGCCTATGCGTTCAGTAAGTTTCTTCCAACCTGCCCAGTCGTTTTCACTCATACCATCTTCGATAGAATCGATTGGATATTCGTTGATAAGCTTTTCTAAGTAATCAATCTGTTCATCTGCAGTGCGCTTCTTACCTTTGGCTCCTTCAAATTTGGTGTAATCGTAAATTCCGTCTTTATAGAATTCGGATGAAGCACAGTCCATAGCAATCATTACATCTTTTCCAGGAACATATCCGGCAGCTTTGATAGCAGCAATGATAGAATTCAGTGCATCTTCGGTTCCTTCCAGGTTGGGGGCAAAACCACCTTCATCACCTACAGCGGTGCTGAGACCTCGGTCTTTTAATACTTTTTTCAGCGCATGGAATACTTCGGCACCCATTCGTAGCCCTTCTTTAAATGATTTGGCACCGACGGGCCGAATCATGAATTCTTGGAAAGCTATCGGGGCATCACTATGAGAACCGCCATTGATAATATTCATCATCGGAACCGGTAATACATATGTATTTGTGCCACCGATATATCTGTAGAGAGGAATGTCAAGATAGTTAGCAGCTGCCTTTGCAACAGCGAGCGATACGCCTAATATGGCATTTGCACCCAGATTCGATTTTGTCTTCGTACCATCGAGAGCCAGCATGGCTTTGTCAATACCCATCTGGTCAAGAGAAGACATTCCTATCAAATGAGGAGCAATGATGTTATTAATATTTTCAACTGCTTTCAATACACCTTTACCGCCATAGCGATTTTTATCGCCATCGCGTAATTCCAATGCTTCATGTTCACCTGTTGATGCTCCCGATGGAACCGATGCACGCCCCATGATGCCTGATTCTAATACTACGTCTACTTCTACTGTGGGGTTACCTCTGGAGTCGAGGATTTCGCGTCCTGTAATTCTTTCTATTTTCATTGTTTCTCTTATTGTTTTTAGATATTTGCAAATATACTTACTTAGAAGGAGTAGAGGAATCACTATGAATAGGTATATGGTGAATCTCTCCCTACCGATAAGTCAGTAATTAAATAACATACAATAAGTGATGTTTGTTCAATTACCCACTTGTTTTCCTATTTCATCCAGATTCTTCTGAATATCTTCGTCGGTTAAAGAGTAATTGACCAGGTCTCCGGAAAGATATTTATCGTAGGAAGCCATATCTATCAACCCATGTCCGGACAGGTTGAATAATATAACTTTTTCTTCTCCGGTCTCTTTGCATTTTTCAGCTTCGCGAATAGTTGCAGCTATGGCGTGGCAAGATTCGGGAGCCGGAATAATTCCTTCTGCTTGGGCAAAAAGACAACCGGCATCGAATGATTCCAATTGCTTTATATCTACTGCTTCCATTAATCCGTCTTTTAGTAATTGTGATACAATCACACCGGCACCGTGATAGCGCAAGCCACCTGCATGGATATTTGCCGGAGCAAAATTATGTCCTAATGTGAACATGGGTAATAAAGGGGTATATCCGGCTTCATCACCAAAATCGTATTGGAATTTACCCCGCGTCAATTTAGGACAGGAAGCCGGTTCGGCAGCGATGAAACGAGTTTTTTTCCCCTCCAGTATATTGTGACGCATAAACGGAAATGTGATACCACCAAAATTGGAGCCTCCTCCGAAGCAAGCTATTACCATATCGGGGTACTCACCGGCCATTGCCATTTGCTTTTCTGCTTCCAGTCCGATTACTGTTTGATGCAAAGTAACATGGCTGAGTACGGAACCTAATGTATATTTACAGTCGGGAGTAGTTTGTGCCAGTTCAATGGCCTCTGAAATGGCTGTTCCGAGTGATCCCTGATGATTGGGGTGTGCTGTTAATATATCTTTGCCAGCACGGGTGGACATAGATGGGGATGGAGTTACTTGGGCTCCGAATGTTTGCATGATACTACGTCGGTAGGGTTTCTGTTCATAACTGATCTTTACTTGATACACGGCAGCTTCCAGCCCGAAAAGTTTGGCGGCATAAGCTAATGAAGCTCCCCATTGCCCTGCTCCGGTTTCGGTAGTTACATTTTTGACTCCCTCCTTTTTGCAGTAATACGCTTGGGGGATAGCAGAATTTAATTTGTGTGATCCCATTGGGCTTACACTTTCATTCTTGAAATAAATGTGCGCAGGTGTTCCTAAGGCCTTTTCTAAACCGTAGGCACGAACTAGTGGGGTACTGCGGTAGTATTTATACATTTCTCGTACCTCCTCGGGTATTTCAATCCATCGATCACTTTGGTTCAATTCTTGACGGCATAACTCTTCTGCGAAAATTGGATACAAATCTTCAGATCGCAGTGGCTGTTTTGTGACCGGGTTTAATGGGGGCATCGGTTTATTCACCATGTCTGCTTGGATATTATACCAGTAATGTGGGATTTCCTCTTCAGGTAATATATACCTCTTTGTTCTGTTACTCATGTAATTGTAGTTTTTATTCTTTTGAGTGCCAAATGTAGATATAAAATTTAATATTCATATAAAAGGAAAACAAACAATAGGGATTTATTGTTATTTTAATTAAGTTTGCAGACACATTAACACATAGCAGATAATGAAGATTTATCATAAACTCCTGTTATATCAAAATAAGCTTCTACAGCCTTATGTGCAATTTTTCCTTAGACTGATAGCTGCCTTAACGTATGTGGCATCTTTACTCCTCATAATGGGGGTGGTATATGAACATGGTTTTCCACTTTCTACAACGGATATAACTAATCTGAATATACTTTACAAGTCGGTATGGATCATTTTCTTGATCGACACTACTTTGCATATTTTACTCGAATATAGATCAACGAAGAAAAGTTATCGGAAATTTGGTTGGATATTGAGTTGGTTACTCTATATGACATTGATTCCTGTTGTGTTTCATCGCCCAGAGGAGAATGGTGCCATATTGTACTTTTGGGAGTTTCTGGATAGTAAACTATATCATTCTCTGCTTTTATTATTACTTTCTTTTCTGAATCTTTCCAATGGTCTGGTTCGATTGCTCGGAAGGCGGACTAATCCATCTCTGATATTGGCAGCGAGCTTTCTGGTGATTATACTGATTGGTACAGGCCTGTTGCTGTTACCTCGTTGTACCGTGGAGAGCATTTCGATATCCTGGGTTGATGCGCTGTTTACATCAACCAGTGCTGTCTGTGTTACAGGGTTGGTGCCAGTGGATGTTTCAGCTACTTTCACCCCTTTAGGGTTGACGGTTATTATCCTTTTAATACAAGTAGGTGGACTTGGGGTGATGACATTGACTAGCTTTTTTGCCATGTTCTTTATGGGAAATACTTCGCTTTATAACCAGCTGGTGGTTCGTGACATGGTAAGTTCCAATTCTTTGGGATCATTGCTTTCTACCTTATTATATATATTAGGCTTTACACTTGTTATTGAGGGGGGCGGTATGGCTTCTATCTGGTTCAGTATTCACGGTACTTTAGGAATGGATTTAGAGGATGAACTTGCCTTTTCTGCTTTTCACTCTATTTCTGCTTTTTGTAATGCGGGATTCTCTACACTTCCCGGAAATCTTGGCAATCCGATGGTAATGACCGGTCATAATTCACTCTATATATCCGTTTCATTATTAATAATCTTAGGAGGAATAGGATTTCCCATTTTGGTAAACTTTAAGGATATCGTGCTTTATTATCTTCGTCGTTTTTGGAAATTCCTTCATACATGGGAACCTGATAGACATAGTAGGAAGCATCTATATATCCTGAATACAAAGATCGTATTGATAATGACCTTTTTGTTATTATTGTTTGGGACATTAGCTATAGCCGCCTTTGAATGGAATGGTTCTTTTGCGGGTATGTCTGTAGCTGATAAATGGACACAAGCTTTTTTTAATGCTACCTGTCCGCGTACGGCAGGGTTCACCAGTGTAGATTTGGCAACGTTGAGCATGCAATCCATATTAATTTATATCTTATTAATGTGGATTGGTGGTGCTGCTCAGTCCACTGCAGGTGGCGTCAAGGTAAACGCTTTTGCCGTAGTTGTCTTAAATTTATTTGCGGTGCTTCGCGGAGCTGAGCGAGTGGAAGTCTTTGGACGTGAATTATCGCATGATTCTATTCGACGTTCTAATGCTACAGTGGTGATGTCTTTGGGAGTGTTATTTCTTTTTGTTTTTATTTTGAGTATACTGGAGCCGGAGATGTCTATTATGACTTTGACATTTGAATGTGTTTCTGCTTTGAGTACTGTTGGCTCAAGTCTAAATGCTACTCCTTTGTTGCGAGATGAAAGTAAATTATTAGTCGCCTTGTTGATGTTTGTTGGTCGAGTGGGGCTGATTACTTTGATGCTGGGCGTTATAAAGCAGAAAAAGAATACAAAATATCGTTATCCGAAAGATGACATTATAATCAACTGATATGAAATATATTATTATTGGTCTTGGTAATTATGGACGTGTGTTGGCAGAGGAACTTTCTGCTTTGGGACATGAGGTGATAGGAGCGGACAACAGTGAGAGCCGTGTGGATTCTATAAAAGACAAAGTCGCTACAGCTTTTGTAATTGACGCTACTGATGAGCAGGCACTTTCGGTACTACCATTAAATAGTGTCGATGTTGTGATTGTGGCAATCGGTGAAAATTTTGGAGCATCAATTCGTGTGGTAGCATTGTTGAAACAGATGAAAGTCGAGCATATTTATGCACGGGCAATTGATTTGGTGCATCGTTCCGTACTTGAGGCTTTCAGTCTGGATCGTATTCTGACACCGGAAGAGGATGCTGCTAGGAGTTTGGTCAGACTATTGGATTTTGGAACGAGTATTGAGGCTTTCCGTATTGATTCGGAATATTATGTAGTCAAATTTGCTGTTCCGGAGAAGTTTATCGGTTATTTTGTAAATGAATTAAATTTGGACGGTGAGTTTCATCTGAAACTTATTGGACTGAAGCGCGCTCATAAGATCGAAAATTGTTTGGGTATTTCGTTAACGGAACATAAAGTTGTAAATGAACTGCCGGAAAATGATAAGATTCAAGAAGGAGATGTATTGGTTTGTTATGGGAAATATAAAGACTTTCAAAAATTTTGGAAAGCCTTATGAAAATAAGAGTTTTGTAAAGGTGAGAATCGATCTAATCTAATGTTTTGGATACAGATTACATGAGTTTCATGACTCTGTGTCTTTTGTGCGTATGATTTTCTTTATTATCATTGATTTGGATAAATAAAATTATTATTGGTATTAAGCAAAGAGCGACTTATTTGATGAAATTAATGTCTTTTTGTTTTTCGAGAGTGACGTATATAAAAGAACTAATGTACAGTGTTGGTATATTCGATTACTTTGAGAACAAATAACATTTATATAATAGCAATAATTAAATCTTTTGTATTTTAAGGTTTTGATTATAGAAAAACTCTTTATCTTTGCAACATCGTTTGAAAAAAGTGGTTGGTGCTGTATTTATCATTCGTTAGGTAAATGCTTTATTTATTGGAATTTGAATCATGGAAGAAGAACTGTATGATTGTCCCTGTCTGATGAAAAAAGATATGGAGAATGCTGAGAATATCTTAGCTTTTTTATGTGAAAATTATTCTCTAGAAGGATTTATGGAACAATTAGATCAGCTCTCGTCTAGGGATTTGAAGTGTGCATATTGCTTGCTTGAAGTTGCTCGTCAAAAGGTAGAGAAAAAAGACATTCTTTATGATATTGTAGAGGTGGAAAAGTTGATGATAGTGTATTCAGCAGTAGCAGAAAAGTATATTTTAGCAGAAACCATATCGGAGGGGGTAGGTGGAAAATTGAAGAATAAGTTGAAAAAGTTATTGCAGAGATATCATGGTTAAGGTTTAGGAGTCGGTTTATCTTGTTTTTACAGGCAGACATTTCCAAATTCTTCTAGGAATCATTCGCCAAAAGAAAACGATTATTGCATATTTCCAATCAATTATTACTACACGTTTTTTATTTATTATTGCTTTTACAATGTGTTCTCCTACCTTATTTGCCTTCATTAGGAGTGGATATTTTTTCCCGTCATTTAATAAGTCTGTAGCAACAAAACCGGGACGAATATCGGTGAAGTAGATATTTAGCTTCTGTAAATTAGCTAGTTGTTCCAATGCATCGATATAGGTGTTCTGATACCGTTTTGTAGCAGAATAAGCAGGTGCTACTCCTAATCCTTTTGTTCCGGCTATGGAGCTGATGATGGCTAAGTTTCCGCTGCCTTGTTGACGGAAATAGGTGAAAGCAGCGATAATCATACGGGTAAATCCTTCTACATTGGTGCAGACGGTGCTTAATTCGATTTCAGGATTTAGTGTCGGGTTTTGATATCCGATTCCGGAACTTAGCAAAAAGATATCCATGCCTCCAACTTTGTTGATAAGGCACTGCAGCTTTTCAGGTGCATCTTCTTTGGTTATATCGAATGCTTCTGTTTCTATTTGGTCCGGAGCAATTGTTTTAAATGTGTCCAAAGCAGATTGGCGTCTTCCTGCAACTCCGATTCTCCATCCTTTCTGTAAAAATATTTTAGCTACTTCTTGTCCTATACCGGAGGTAGCTCCGATGATGATTGCTTTTTTCATATTATTGGTATTGTAAATAATCTTTTAGTTCGGTGTTATTTTATTCAATTATATATTATTGAGTATATGCCGTATGGCTTCTACAGGAGCGTAGAGTATCATCCTTGGACCGGAGAATCTCATTACCTGTTTCATCTTTTCTCGCATTGCAGGTTTGTAACAATGTATTGCACATTGTTTACAAGCTTTCTTTTTTTCTCCGAATGGACAACGATCCAATCTAGAGTGGGCGTAATGTAAAAGCTCCACACAGTCAGGGCAGAGAATAGTGTTTTTCTCCTTTTTACGACAGAAGATGCGAATCATTAGCTCTACCACTCGTTTCTCATGGTCAATATGCAATTGGGATTTCATGATAGATTCTATTATTCTATTTTTATATTTCTTTAGTAATGGTGGCAAAGGTACTTAAAAAGCAGTATATTTGCACCCCGAAAATGAAAACATAATGATGAATATTAATAATAAAGCGAAAGGATTTGTTTGTGGAGCAGTAGCCGCAGCTACTTATGGTATGAATCCCTTGTTCACCCTTCCATTATATGAGGAGGGTATGAGTGTGGATTCAGTATTGTTTTATCGATATGCTTTTGCTGTGCTAATTTTAGGGATATTGATGAAGTTGCAAGGTCAATCATTTGCTTTGAAGAAGAATGAGATATTTCCGCTTATTATTGGAGGACTGCTTTTTTCCGCGTCTTCTTTGTTGCTGTTTATGAGTTATAAACATATGGATGCAGGGATTGCTTCAACAATCTTATTTGTTTATCCGGTAATGGTGGCTGTTATTATGTTTTTGTTTTTCCATGAAAAAGTTTCATTTATGACTGCCTTTAGTATTATGATGGCTCTTAGCGGCATTGGATTACTTTATAAAGGTGATGATGGAGAAACGTTGAGTCTGATCGGAATGCTTTTAGTTATTCTGTCTTCATTATCATATGCCATTTATATTGTAGGGGTCAATCACTCCACATTAAAGATGATGTCAACTGCAAAATTGACTTTCTATGCTTTGCTATTTGGACTTTCGATTTATATTGTTCGTTTGAACTTTGGTCTGGATTTACAGGTTATTCCTTCATCATCAGCTTGGGTAAATATTCTTGCTATGGCTTTCCTTCCTACAGTAATCTCCTTAGTATGTACTGCTATATCTATACACAATATTGGTTCTACATCTACGGCTATTTTGGGAGCTTTGGAACCGGTCACTGCTCTTTTCTTCGGTGTACTTATTTTTGGAGAGCAGTTAACTCCCCGTTTAATGCTGGGTATTACAATGATACTTGTCGCTGTTACATTTATAGTGCTAGGCCGTCCTCTGTCGGAAAAGTTCGGACATTTGTTTGTACATCTGTTACGTCGCCATTGACATCAGAATCGCCATGCTAGAATTCGGCTGTTTTTTGTACCTTGATGCATTGGAATGATTATATATTCCGATGCATTAACAACCCTTAGTTTAGCATAGAGCTTGTCCAAGTTCTTTTCCTTGGAAACCAGACAGGTAAACCATCCGCAATTTTTTTTGTATTTCTGACTCTCGTCTATCATATTCAAAATGAAATGTAATTCTCCGCCATCACACCATAATTCATTTGATTTACCTCCAAAATTAAGCTCTACTTTTGTCACTCTCTTTCCTTTAAGGCTACTTAACTTTCTGAAGGTTCCAGTTTCTGCTTCTTCTTTCGAACTATGGAAAGGAGGATTGCAGATGGAAACATCGAAATATTCATTTGTGGCAATTATTCCTTCAAAAATCTTGCTCTTATTTGTTTGAAGCCGTAATTCGATTTTGTGAGCTAATATTGGATTGGAAGTCACAATTTTTTTTGCATTTCCTATAGCGACTGGATCGATATCAGATCCTACAAACGTCCATCCATATTCTGTTTGACCGATAATTGGATAAATACAATTAGCTCCTACACCAATATCCAAACATCTACGTTGTTGTTTAATTTCTTGAGATACTTGATTGTCAATCAGCTTTTGTTTGTCTTCTTTTTCATTGTTTTTTTCTTCAATGTATTTACCGGGATCGATCAAATCTGCAATATAATGGATATAGTCAGCCCTGCCTGGAATAGGAGGGCATAGGTAATTTTTAGGAATATCCCAATAACGTATTCCATAGTAGCTTAACAATAATGCTTTATTCAGCGCTTTAACAGCTTGGGCGTTATGAAAATTTATTGTTTGTATTCCATAGGGGTTGAGCAGTATAAATCTTTTGAGTAGTGGATAGTGTTCTATTAATACTGGAAAATTATACTGTCCGTTATGTTTATTTCTTTTATGTAATTCATTCCTTTCTATCATCGGGCAAAGATACGGAGAATCCCAATGAAAGCAAATACTTCATATAAAAGAAGTAGAATAATTTTTTTTGGAAATTTTAATTTGCTTCTAAAAGTCTTTCAGGATTTCTATCATGGCAGGTCGATGTTTATAAGTGATTCTGAATTCATTTGTAATCTTTTTTGTGGTTATATTCCCATTCTTGATTTTTTTCATAGCCTTAAATATTGTGGCAATATATTCATCGTGTTTTCTTCCCGAATTTATTGCTGCGTATTTATGAATTTCTTTCTCAAAAAGTTGAAGAATTTTTTCTGCATATTCATCTTTCAAATGTCTTGCATAATTGAGTGATAAGTCTAAGTTCCTATTGTGAATTTTGTTTCTTACATCATTGTAAACAGAAATGATTTCCCTTCATTTTCAGGAATTAATCTTTTTAGTTTGTAATAATATTCAATATCTCCATCTTTTGTGATAAATAATTGCTTACAGGTATCAATGATTAGAGATGTGTTTTGCATCTTTTCATAGATGGATAATTTGCATTCTAGCCATTTTTGTAGTGTTCCGTGTTCATCTTTATTCTGTGCTAATAATATACCATTATCCAATAATTGTAATGCTTTATCATATTGTTGACTTTTGATGGAAAATTCTATTTCTTGTTTCCTGATTTCCGGTAAGTATAGGTACGTTTGAAGTGTATTTTGTATTTCCTCTTTACGATGCAGGGTACGAAGGAGTTCAATTTTCTGTTGTATTAGTTTATATAATTCCCAACTATCTTTTCGTTCTTCAATTAATTGGTTTATATAGGCTAAAGTTTCGTTTTATTCCAATCTAATTCTGGTTCACGGTATCTGTCATACGCTTGTCTAGCATAGTTGTAATTGAAACATTCTTGAATTTCTATTCGATAATCTGTTTTTGCCTGTTTTGAGTTTGTAGGAAATTTCTTAAGAAGGGCTTCTTTACATTCGGAATGTATAGAGGCATATTCGAGTATAAAATCTGATAATTGTTTAGGAGATATAAAAGATAATATATCTTGTATTTTGAAATTTTTTAGATTACTCTTTTATTCTTCCTGTATTTTGGCTTCTTTGGCAGATAGAAAATGTTTTTGTTTGGATTGACTTTCGCGGATAGCAAGTATGACTGCTACTATATGTTTACATATATCTCCGTCATATGGGCAGTCACAATCCCAATATACAATTTCTTTTCCTTCTATTGAAATTTCGACTTCATACTCTTCTGTCCCTTCTACATGTGCCAACCATTCACCGGCTTCAATCTCTTCAAGATTTGTAACAGCGCCACATTCATAATATTCCTTTCCCCGTCTCCATATTTGTGGAGGAACAAAATTTTCAAAATTAGATAGTGTCATCATAATAATTTCGTTTTGAAGGTATAAATAGGTAGCTACATCATTTCATGTAATAACATTCAGTGGTTTGTAACTATAAATACAAATATAAATATAAGATTCGATTAAGCAATAAGTCTAACTTGTTTTTTATTTTACTTGTGGAGTTTAAGTTTAAAAAGCAAAA
>OGOG01002300.1_pt1 | contig 16389 bp, 13 predicted proteins | sample 1552581 | NCBI WGS metagenome assembly OGOG01 (sample SAMEA2580152, study PRJEB22360) | human gut metagenome | biome: human gut; feature: human-associated habitat; material: faeces | place: Denmark | collected 2008/2010 | reverse complement strand
CCACGGAAGCAGGGGAGCAAACGCCGGCCGAAGCCGCCGGGGCGCAGGACGCTCATCTTTCTGCCGAGGGCCCAGGTGCCTCATCGGGCGAGGCTGCGGGTGCGTGTTCGGAAGAGGCGGATCGGGCGGACGAGCAGCGCGGCGGCCAGGAGGCGTCGAAGGGGTCCGGAAGTGCGGCGGAAGGCGGGGGACTCGCCTCTCAGCCGAGTGCACCTGGGCCTGAGCCCTCGGAAGGGGCATCGGCAGAAGGCGGCTCTGCTGCTTCAGGGGAGACGCCATCCGACGAGGGTTCGGGCGCTGCCGACTCGATCGCCCCCGGCACGCTGGTGGTGGGCGGTACCGCCATTCCCTACCGCGATGTGCGCGGCGGCACGACGCCGAGTTCCGGAGGCGGCCTTTGGCTGGGGTCGGATGCGGTGGACGACGGCAGCTGGGGCTATTTCGTCGGGCACAATCCCGGCTCGTTCGCGCCGGTGCGCTCACTGTCCTCGGGCGATGCCGTCGTTGTGTGCGACCGGTCGGGGGCGCAGCGTGCCTATACGGTAAGGGAGGTGTTTCAAGTGGAGGAGACGGCCACGTGGAAGACCATCGCCTCGCGGGTGACCGGCTACGGCGAGTCGGTGGTGCTGCAAACTTGCGCGGGCGACGGCATGAACGTCATCGTCGTCGCGGCCTAGAGTCGAGCGACTTCCCGGCACGTGCCGGTCTGGAAAGAAAGGCTCGGAAGCTCTTGGGCCTCCGAGCCGGATCCATACTTTGTGGAAAGGCGGTGATGGCTTATTCGTCGTCCTCGTCGCCGTGGTCGTGCTCGGAGATGTCGCTCACGGGCTTCTCCAGGCCCTCGATGACGATGCCGTTCTTCTCGGCGTAGTCCCACAGCGCCGCATGGATGGCCTCCTCGGCCAGAAGCGAGCAGTGCACCTTCACCGGGGGCAGCCCGTCCAGGGCCTCCATGACGGCCTTGTTCGTGACCTTAAGGGCCTCCTGCACCGTCTTGCCCTTCACGAGCACGGTCGCCATAGAGCTCGTGGCGATGGCGGCGCCGCAGCCGAAGGTCTTGAACTTCGCGTCCTGAATGACATTGTTCTCGTCGATGTCGAGGTACACGCGCATGATGTCGCCGCACACCGCGTTGCCCACGGTGCCGCAGCCGCTCGCATTCTCGATCTCGCCGACGTTCTGGGGGTTGGTGAAGTGCTCCATCACTTTGTCGGAGTAGTTCATAGCCATGGGGGATTCTCTCTTTCTTTTGGTGGGGAGGATGCTGAAGGAGGTGACGGGTGGTGCTAGTTCGCGTAGGGGAAGCCGTCGGCCTTGAAGCGCTCGATGACCGATTCCACCTTGCCCTGCTGGAAGTCCTCGTACAGGGGGCTCATCATGCGCAGGTTCTGCAGCGTCGCCTTAAGCGAGTCCACGGCGAAGTCGACGTCTTCCAGGGTGGTGTCGCGGCCGAGCGTCAGGCGCAGCGATCCGTGGGCGATCTCGTGGGGAAGGCCGATGGCCAGAAGCACATGGCTCGGATCCAGCGAGCCGGAGGTGCAGGCGCTCCCGGAGGACACGCAGATGCCCCGGGCGGCCAGCTGCAGCAGCATGCCCTCGCCCTCGATGAACTCGAAGGAGAAGTTCACGTTGTTGGCCAGGCGGCTCTCCCAGCTGCCGTTGAGCTTGGCCGAGGGGATCTCCGCGAGGATGCGCCGGATGGCATGGTCGCGCAGGGCGAGCTGGCGGTTATGCTCGGGGGCAAGCTCGTCGACCGCCAATTCGGCGGCGCGCGCGAAGCCGACGATGCCGGGCACGTTCTCCGTGGAACCGCGGCGCCCGCGCTCCTGCTGGCCGCCATCGAGAAGGTTCTGAAGCTTCACGCCACGGCGCACGTACAAAAGCCCGACGCCCTTGGGCCCGTAAATCTTGTGGGAGGACGCCGACAGCATATCGATGCCCAGCTCGTTCACGTCGATGGGCTCGTGGCCGAAGGCCTGTACCGCGTCGGTGTGGAAGACGACGTTCGCTTCGTGGGCAGCCTCCGCCAGCTGGCGAACAGGCTCGATGGTGCCGATCTCGTTGTTGGCGAACATGATGGAGGCCAGGATGGTGTCCGGGCGGATGGCCGCCTTGAAGTCCTCAACGCTCACGAGTCCGTGCTCGTCCACGGGAAGATAGGTCACCTCGAAGCCCTCGCGCTCCAGCGCCTCGCAGGTGTGAAGCACCGCGTGGTGCTCGATGGCGCTCGTGATGATGTGGCGCCCCTTGGCGGCGTTGGCCCGGGCGAAGCCCTTGATAGCCCAGTTGTCCGATTCGGTTCCGCCGCTCGTGAAGAAGATCTCGCGCGGGGCGGCGCCAATGAGGCCGGCCAGGCTCTCGCGGGCTGCGGCCACGGCGTCGGAGGCCTCCTGGCCCAAGGGGTAAATGGAGGAGGGATTGCCGAAATGCTCGGTGAAGTAGGGGGTCATGGCCTCCACCACTTCGGGACGGACGGGCGTCGTGGACGCATGGTCAAGGTAGATCTGCCTCATGGTGCTCCTGCTTCCGCGTCTGGGATGGGAACGCCCGGCGGGGCTCGGAACCGCCGCCGTGCGCCTCCATCTAAGTCTAGTAATTTGCTAGAGTTTAATATAAACCGCTTGCGGAGATTGTCAAGAACCTCTTATGATTGTTACCATATTCACGACGATTTCCCAGAAAGGCGACCTCGGTGAAGATTTCGACGAAGACCCGCTACGGCATGCGTTTCATGATCGATCTGGCCCAAAGTCAGGGGGAGGGCCGGGTGGCCCTGAAGGATATCGCCGACCGCCAGGGCCTTTCCAAGAAGTATCTCGAGCAGGTCGTCGCGCCTCTCGCCAGCGCGGGATTGCTCGACGTGACGCGCGGGAACCAGGGCGGCTACCGTCTTTCCCGCGATGCAAGTGCCATCACGCTTGCCGACATCGTCGCCGCCTCCGAGGACGGCTTGGAGTTGCTCGACTGCATGGAGTCGCTCTCTGCCTGCGAGCGCGCCGAGGACTGCCCGTCTCGTCGCGTGTGGGGCGGCCTTCAAGCGGCGATCGGCGACTATCTTTCCGGGCTCACCCTCGCCGACGTCGCCTCTTCCGCCGCCGCTGCCAACTTGTAATCTACCACCAGACCTCTTTCGCGTATCATGTGTAATTACCTGTGCCGCGACGAGAGAGGACGCTGTGGAAGACGAGGGGAAAAAGTACTGGCTCTCCATAGCTGCTTTCGTTCTCGTGTTCATCGCGGTCGTCGTCACGCTGTCCACCTTCATGCAGCAGACGAGCAACCGCATCGTCGCCCAGGCGAACCAGTACGTCTCCGATGCCACGGCCCAATCCTGCGTGCTGGTCTCCACTCTCATGGAAAATACGCAGAGGGACATCGAGACTATCGCCGCCCTTGCCTCGGAGTCGGCGGATGTGACCGACATCGTCACCAGCGAGGAATGGCTCATCAGCGTGGAGGAGACCTCGCCTTTCGACACCATCGACTTCGTTGATGTCGACGGCATGCAGCACTCGCCCCAGCACGAGCCGGTGAACGTGTCGGATCGCTCTTACTTCAAGCGGGCCATGGCGGGCGAATCTGGCATCGAGGCCGTATTCAACACCCGCATGACCCACGAGAACCTCGTGTACTTCTTCGCACCGGTTCGCGAGGGCGCGGACGGTCCGGTCGTGGGCTTGCTTCTGGCCCACTACAGCGAGAACCGGCTCGCCGATCTTCTGTCAGGCGATTTCTTCGGCTACGCGTCCCAGGTGATGCTGTGCTTGCCCACCGGGGAGGTGGTGGCCGCCACGGATTCCTCCTATGTTGGCAGGAACCTTATCCAAGAGGCGCAGGCCGACCCCTCTGCCACCTCCGGCGCCCGCGATCTGGAGCGCGCTTTTGCCAATCACGAGACGGTCACGTACAGCTACAAGGCTGAGCGCGGCACGGGCTCGGTGTGCATCCGCGAGGTGCCGGGTCTCGGCTGGATGATGCTGGAGACGTTCCCGGCCGCCGCTACCGAGCAGATGATCAACGAGGCCAATGAAGGCGGTTGGAACGCCCTGTTCGTCATCGTGGTGGTATTCGTCCTCGTCATTGCCGGCATTATCTTCTACAACAACCGCCGCCACCGCTCGCTCACCCGCTCGATGCGCGATCGGGAGGACGTGCAGCGCGGGGTGGCTAAGCTGACCGAGCGGCTGGTGCTCATGGATTTGGATGCCGATCGGTTCCGCTACATGAGCGGCCCGGTCACGCCGAGCGACCCCTACGAGTTGGAAGGCTCCTACACCGCCATGATAGAGCGCCTGCAGGGCCTGGTCGTGGGCGACGAGGCCAAGGCGGAGGTGGCCAAGCTCTACGACAAGCACACGATCATCGATCTCATGCCGCCCGGCTCCGACGAGATCCGCTTCGAGTACCAGATGAATCGCGGGGGAGACGTCAAATGGGAGGACATCAACCTCATCTGCGTGCAGCGCGACGCGGCGGGGATGCCGACGCGGCTTCTCTACACGACTCAGGACGTCACGGCGCTCAAGCAGCGCGAGAAGCAGCTCCAGCTGGCCATGGAGGACTCCTATCGCGCGGCGGTTGCCGCCAACAACGCCAAGAGCGACTTCCTCTCGCGCATGAGCCACGATATCCGCACGCCGATGAACGCCATCATCGGCATGACGGAGCTCGCGCGCATGAACGAGGGGCATCCGGAGAAAGTGGACGACTGCCTGGCGAAGATCACGCTGTCGAGCAACCATTTGCTCGCGCTGATCAACGAGGTCCTCGATCTCTCCATGATCGAGAACGGGCGCCTGGTGCTTACCGTGGGAGAGGTGGATCTGCGAGCGTTGGCTCTCGAGATGGAGACGATGTTCTCGCAGCGCTGCGAAGAATCGGGCATCGCCTTCGCGATTGAATTCGAAGGGCTCGCCCATCCGCTGGTAGAGGGCGACGGGCTTCGCTTGCAGCAGGTGTTCATGAACATGCTCGGCAATGCGGTGAAGTTCACGCCGGCGGGCGGCTCGGTGTCGCTGCGGGTTGTCGAGCACGCCTCTCGCGTCGAGGGGACGAGCGACTACGAGTTCGTCTTCGCCGACACCGGCTGCGGCATGGCGCCGGAGTTTCTGGCGCACGTCTTCGAGCCCTTCGCGCGCGAGCACGACTCGCGCACCGAGTCCGTGGAGGGCACGGGGCTGGGGCTTTCCATCGCCCAGTCCGTCGTCTCGCTGATGGGCGGCACGATTGATGTGGAAAGCGAGCCGGGTCGCGGCACGGTGTTCACGGTGCGGGTGAGCATGCGCTATGTGGAAAGGGATGCGAAAGGCGTCCTTGGGGAAAGCGACGACGCCGACGATGCGCGCGATGCTTCGCAGGGGGATGCGCCCGCGCCGAGGGGCGCCGACTTGAGCGGCGTGCGCGTGCTGCTTGTGGAGGACAACGAGCTTAACAGCGAGATCGCCGTGGCGCTGCTGGAGTCCCTCGGCGCAGCGGCCGAGACGGCGGCCAACGGCCAGGAGGCCCTCGATGCGCTGGATGCGAGCGAGCCGGGGCATTTCGACGTGGTGCTCATGGATATCCAGATGCCTGTCATGAACGGTCTGGAGGCCACGCACCGCATCCGCGAGAGCGCGCGGGATGATTTGCGCGCATTGCCCATTGTCGTGCTCTCGGCCAACGCCTTCACCGAAGACGTGCAGGAATCGAAGCGCGCTGGCGCCGACGACCATCTTTCCAAGCCGATAAGCGTAAAGGACCTGGCGGCCACGCTGGGCGGAATCCTCGGACGCGCCTGATCCTTGCGGCGCTTGCGTCCCCCGCCACCTTTGCTGCCCTGGCGTTCCTTACGGCCCCGCGCTATCACGCGCCTACGGCGCAGCGCGGAGTCGAAGGATCGTGCGGCCCTTCCCTGTGTTAAGATAGCCTGCACGCAACAACCCTAAAGGGGAGCGGCGGTGTCATCGGCCGCCTGCGCCCGGAAAAGGAGTCTTACCCGCTATGCCTAAGGGAACCTTCGGCGTCACCACGCCCATCTACTACATCAACGCCGCGCCGCATCTGGGCACCGCCTACACCACGGTGGCCGCCGACACCATCGCGCGCTACGAGCGCATGAACGGCTACGACGTGTCGTTCGCCACCGGCACCGACGAGCACGGCCAGAAGATCGCCGAGACTGCCGAAAAGAACGGCATGACCCCGCAAGCCTGGTGCGACTCGCTGGCCCCGGCCTTCACCGATGCGTGGAAGACGCTGGATATCGACTACACCAACTTCGTGCGCACCACCGAGGATCGCCAGACCCGTGCCGTGCAGAAGTTCTGGCAGGGGCTCTACGACGCGGGCTGGCTGTACAAGAGCGCGTATGAGGGCTGGTACTGCGTGCACGAGGAGACCTACTACGCTGAGAGCGACTTGGAGAAGAACGAGGACGGCGAGTTCGTGTGCCCCGACTGCAAGCGCCCGGTGCGCTACGAGTCCTCGGGCGAGGAGAACTGGTTCTTCAAGCTCTCCGAGTTCCAGGACAAGCTCCTCGCCTTCTACGACGAGCATCCCGACTTCATCCGACCGGTCAGCCGTCGCAACGAGATCGTCTCCTTCGTGAAGGGCGGCTTGCAGGATCTGTCCATCTCCCGCTCCAGCTTCGACTGGGGCATCCCCGTGCCGTGGGATGAGGGCCACGTGTTCTACGTGTGGGCCGACGCGCTTATCGCGTACCTCACGGGCATCGGCTACGGCGACCCCGAGCGCGAGGTCGAGTTCGATCGCCGCTGGCCCATTCAGTACCATTTCGTGGGCAAGGACATCACCCGCTTCCATTGCGTTATCTGGCCGGCCATGCTCATGGCCGCCGGCATGCCCATCACGCACACGGTGTTCGGCCACGGCTTTCTGCTCACCAAGGGCGAGAAGATGTCGAAGTCGAAGGGCAATGGTCTTATGCCGGCCGATCTGGTGCGCGTGTTCGGCGTGGACGCCTACCGCTACTACTTCATGAGCGACGTGCAGTTCGGCCACGACGGCTCCATCTCCATGGAGCGCATGGTGCAGGTGTACAACGCTGACTTGGCCAATACCTGGGGCAACCTCGTCTCTCGCGTGACGAACATGACCACGAAGTACTTCGAGGGCCGCGTGCCCGAGGCGCCCGCCGGTTCCGAGGACAACCCGCTGCGCGAGATCGCCGATGGGCTGTATGCGGAATACGACGCCTGCATGGCCGAGGTGGACTTCACCGGGGCTGCGGCGGCCGTGCAGAAGCTGGCGAGCCGCGTGAACCTGTACGTGGAGGAGAGCGCCCCCTGGACGTTGGCGAAGGATCCCGCGCGTGCCGATGAGCTGGCCGGGGTCATCTACAACTGCCTGGAGGCCATCCGCATCATCGCCCTGTACATGGCACCGTTCATGCCGAACACCTCGGCCGAGGTGTTCCGTCGCCTGGGTCTGGGAGAGATCGCCGGCGTCACCGACATCCAGGAGGCCACGGCTTGGGGCCAGCTGCCCGCCAGCGTCGCCGTGGAGGTGGGCGACCCCCTCTTCCCGCGCCTGGATGTCGACAACTTGCCTGAACTATAGTGGGAGAAAGGAAAAGACCAGCGGTAACTGGTCTTTTCTGGATCAAAACAACCCGCGCCGCCCGCCAGAGTTTACAGCTTCGGGCTTTGCTGGTGCTTCCATTATAGCAACCCTGTTTAGAAGATGCTAGAAGGAATCATGAGAGAGCAAGATCCTGTGTTTTACGACGCGCTGTTCCGCCAGAAGCGCAAGGGCGGGAAGTGGCGCGTGATGCCCTCGCCGGTGCTGGAAGGGCCCGTGGCCGATACCCATGCGCACTTGCAGATGCTCGCTGACCCGGCCTGCGAGCTGGCCCGCGCCGGCGCCCACGGCGTCGCCTTCGTGGAGACCATCGTCGATCCGGCCGAGGACGGCTTCGCCACCTTCGACGACCTGCCTCTCTGGCTCATGGAGGCCGCGCGCGATCTGAAGGTCATGGAAGAAGAGGACGACGGGGCGGCTGGCATTGTCGCTGCCCCGGCGGTGCCCCACGTGCGCATCGCGGCCGGCGTGCACCCGCACAACGCCAAGGACTGGACGCCGGAGCTTAAGGCCGCCCTGCGCGAGCGTCTGCGCGACCGCCGCGTGAGCGCGGTGGGGGAGATCGGGCTCGACTACCACTACGACTTGTCGCCGCGCGATGTGCAGCAAGACGTCTTCCGCGCCCAGATCCGTCTGGCCAAGGAAGCGGGGCTGCCCATCGCGCTGCATATGCGCGAGGCCCACGACGACGGCTTCGCCATTCTGGAAGAGGAGGGCTTCCCCGAGGCGGGGACTCTTCTGCACTGCTTCAACCTGGACGCAGCGGAGGTGGCGCGTTGGGTGGAGGCCGGCTGCTACATCGCCTTCGGGGGGCCTCTCACCTTCAAGCGCGCCGACGAGGTGCGCGAGGCCGCGGCCCTCGTGCCGGCGGACCGCCTGCTCACCGAGACGGACTCGCCCTACATGACCCCCGAGCCTGTGCGCGGTACCGACTGCGGCCCAGCCCACACCATCTACACTGCCGACGTGCTCTGCGAAGTCCGCGGCGCCACCACGCCCGAGGCTCGCGCCGAGCTGCTCGCCCAACTCTACGAAAACGCCCAACGCCTCCTCAACCGCAAGCCCACCCCGTGGCAGAGGGAAAACGCCTAGGAGAAGATTAAAGTAAGCGCCATAACTGCTGCGTCTTCAGCTTGATCTAGCACCGCGGGACAATGCCCCCAGTCAACGAGAGATTGGGGTTGCGATGACGATGATGAAGCTAGACGAGCGCCGGCCCATGCGCCGGCAGCAGATCGAGCAGTTCCTCGCCAGCGACATGGGCGTGATGGAGTGGACCAAGCTCAACCGCATGAGCACGTCGACCTCCTACCTGTGGTTGCACAGGTTCCAGGACGAGGACCCGGAGACCTTCGGGCGCCGCGAGCCCAAGGGCGGCGGGTGGATCGAGCTGAGCCGCGCCGAGCTCAGGGACAGCGTCGCTCTCGCAAAGGCGGACGACCCCGCACCAGCAGCGCCTGTTGTCGCGGCCGCCGCGCCCATCCCGGCACCGACCCCCGACCATCGCCCCGCCACATGTGCCCCATCCGGGGCAGCGTCTCGCCCTTCGGGTCGGTCACGAGGTAGTTCGAGTTCAGCTGCATGATGTTGGGCTCGAAGAATCCCCTCGTCTTCCCGGAGCCGGAGCCGCCCACCACGAGCACGTTCCGGTTGCGCTCGAAGCGTCGGTCGTGGTCGGGCCGGTCCATCGCCATCCCAAAGTGCTTCGTGAGGACGATGTTTCTGTCGGGGTCCTCGAGGTTCATGAATCGCCTGCCCTCGCGGACGGTGCCCCAGCGGGCGCTGCCGTGCTCTTCGCCCTGCCGCTCCGGGTTCCCGTGCGTGAGCGACCACGCCCAGGCGCACCACACGGCGCAGGCGGCCACGAGCCCCGTCGCGAGCGCGGCAGCCTCGAGCGAGAGGGGGCCGTGGCCTAGCAGAAAGGAAGGAAGGCGCTTGGCCGCTTCCGTGAGGTTGACCGCGGGACTGCCCGGAAGCGAGAGCAGGCATGCGGCGTACGAGTTCCCGAGGAGGAAGGCGGCGATGGAGGCGAGGGCTGCCGCCATGATTCGTGCAGTCGTCATCTCGCCCGCACCTCCTGCATGCGGGGTCCCCGCGTTGCAGCGCGCGTGGTGGCGCCCTCTGCCTCGAGGGCCGACGCCGCCGCGCGGGCCTGCCTGGCGTCCGCGACGCGGAACAGAAGGTGCTCCCTACCCGTGGCGGGCTCGACGAACCACGCCGAGTCGACGGCGTGCGCCCTGAGCTTCGCCTCGATGATCCCCTTGATGCCGGCATAGTCCTCGATCTCCTAAAACTCGGCCATGTCGAGCTTCGCCCATTCGGCGGGCTTCTCGCGGGCATCGCCTTCCCCCGCGGCTCCGCGCGTCGCGGCCGTGGCGTTCTCGAACGCGCTCCGCATCCGCCTCGCGCGGTCGTACATCGCCCTCTCGCCCATGCGCTCCCCGAAGCGCGCGAAGTCCTCTATCATCTTCTCTCCGGCGTCGTCGCCGTAATCGCTCGCCATTCTCGGCCCCTTCCGCATCGGCGGAAGGTCGCGCCTCCCGCTTCCTCAAACAGATTGCTCGCCATGCCTCGGACATGGCGAAGGCGGTGGGAAGGCCGATGGCGCGAAAATGCAGGGCAGGGCTATGAGTGCCGAGAGGGCGGCGGTCCGGGCGGTATGCCTAGCGGCGCGGTCCATGCGGCACCTCCTCGCTAGAATCGGAAAGGGCCCGCATGGCTCGCCGGCCCGTAGTCCTCCGCCATCCTCCTGCGTGTTTCGGCCAGGTCGCTCGCCTGCTCCTTCGTGAGGAAGCAGGCGAGGCTCATGTCGCGCCCGCTCTATCCTTGCGACTATGAGATTGGCCCGGTTCATCCGCTTCCCCGCTCTGAAAATTTCTTTCGTGTCTCGGAAAACTCGGATTGCCAATTCTTCCGAATTTCTGTGAACCTTATCAATTGACCTATGCATCGCGGAGAAAAAGGCCTGTTTCGAGGCCTTTTGTCTCCATTCTGGGAATATATCCTGCTCATTTAGGGTTATTCGCGCTGAAAGATTTTGACTAGCTTGGTGTCCTTTATTTCGTAAATAATGTCTGCGACGTTCTCGACCAGCCTCTTATCGTGGGAGACGAACACTATCGTTCCGACATAGGCGCTCATCATCTGCTCGAGGGCTTCGGCGCTCTTGATGTCCAGGTAATTTCCAGGCTCGTCCATGAGCAAGATGTTGTATCTGCCCAGCAGCATCTTCGCGAGCAGCAGCTTGATGACTTCGCCTCCCGAGAGAACGCCAACGTCCTTTGTCAGGTCACGCGGTCCGATTCCCATAGAGGCGAGGATGCTTCGGATTTCGGTCATGCTGTACTCGCAACCATCCTGCATGAACGAGATCGCAGACTGACGGGCGTCGAACTTGTAGCCTGTTTGCTCGAAGTAACCGATCTCTGCCTTGGGAGAGATGTTGATACCGTCGGCGCGTCGAGCGATTGCCTTCAGCAGGCTGGTCTTTCCTGTACCGTTGCCACCGGTGATGGCCACTTTGGCACCGAGCGGTATCTCGAATTTCGCGTGGTCATAGAGCATGCGGTTGCCGAAGCTCAAGCTGAAATCGTCTGCCGAGATGGGAAATTTACTATGCAGTTCCAGGGCCTTGCTCTGGCGGAACCGCACGGTGCGAATGCTGTCGGGGGCCTCAATCCCTTCGAGCGCTTCGAGGCGCTTCTCCATGTTCTTAGCCGCCTGGTACATCCTCTTCTGTTTGGTGCCGGTTGCCTTCTGATGCCCCAATCGACCTGCATATTCGTTGCTTTTCTTTGCGCCCTTCTGCTTGGCGTCGACCTGCCGTGCTTTTTTCCGTTGTTTTTCGATGGCGGCTTCAAGGCGCTTGCGCTCGCGCATCGCCTCTTCGTATCGAGCCGCCTGAACTTTGCGCTCTTCTTCTTTCTGTCGCAGATAGTCTGAGTAGTCACCCCAGAATTCGGAAATACTGCCGTCTTTGAGCTCCCAGATCTTGTCCACCACCTGGTCGAGAAAATGACGGTCATGGCTCACAATGAGCAGGGCCCCATCAAATGCCTTGAGCTGCCCGACGAGAAGGCTGATGCCGTCTTGATCGAGGTGGCTCGTAGGCTCGTCGGCGAAGATCGCGCTTGTATGCCGGGAGAGCGCAGAGGCAATCTTGGCGCGCGTTTCTTCTCCGCCGCTCATCGTCTCCGGCGCCACGCCGGCGACGTTGAGACGGGAGAGCATTTCGCCGCTACCCGGGGCCGTATCAAGGTCGAGTTCGTCGAGCTGGCTGATGAGGGCAATGCTGCCAAAGCGCCTGACGTCGGCGCCAGCAATGGTAAGATCACCGCTCAGGATTTTTAGCAGGCTGGTTTTGCCTGCACCGTTATCTCCTACCAAGCCGATGCGATCGTAGGAGTAGATTTCCAACCCTTCGATGTCCAGGATATCGCGGCCGGCATATTCCAAAAAGATGTCTTTAGCTTTGACTATAAGTTCCATAGGTTGAACCGCCTTTTGTGTATCGGTGTTTTACTGGAAGCGCAGCCATGCCAATAAAGGATCGTTCACGTCGATTTTTCGCCTCTGTCCATCCGCAGGCGCGAGCGTTTTGGCCTTGCGCAAGCCGGTGAATCCGAAAAATATGGTTGGCAGCGAATGAGGAGCGCATTACGGGATGCCGGCGCAATACCTCGTCGTCGTGAGAGCTTGAAGGCTGACGCGTGAATCGGTGGCTACTGCCCCCCTTGTTTTCGAATGCTTGGGCTATTGAATCTGCCCGGTATTTCTTTTCCCCACGTTTCGTACACTTGGAGCGAGAAGCATCGCCATCGCAAGCAGTACCATGGTCGCTCCAGAGCCGACGAACCATAACGGAGCTCCGAGCAGGTCCGCAAAAACGGAGGGGGCTGCGAGGCTCATGGGCATGGCCCACGCCATGATGGTTCCGTAGAGGCCGAAAACGCGGCCTAGGTACTCAGGAGGTATCTGCTCCTGCACAAGGGCGGTCTGGGTTCCCGCGTACAACGGGGAGCATGCGCCCATAAGAAAGCTCGCCGGTAGGAAAGCGGCGAACAACGACGGGCCGAGCAATCCGGATACGATTGCGGCAATGCCGAAGCCGGCAATCGCGGTGACCATGGTGAACGACCTATTGCGGAGCCCTCCCGTAACCGCCAAGATGCCGGACCCAGCCAGCATGCCTGCAGAAAAAAGGATTTCCACCAAAGCGGCATCCCCCGTGCTACCGCCAAAATGCCCCAAGGTCATTATTGGGAACAATGCCGCAAGCGGAGAGAACGCGAAAGCGAAGACGAACCCGCACCAAAGAAGGGCGAACAGCCCCCTGTACCCCCTAATCAGCTTGTAGCCGTCCGAAATCTCAGAGAAGAGCTCTCGAACCTTATTGGAAAAGGACAAGCTGCGGTCGGCTTCGTCGGGGCCCCCTGCGTCTATCTGTGCGGCGAGGACGCCTAAAGAAGCGAAAAGCGCTCCCAGCACGTCGAGGACAATCATAGCGGTAATGCCCGCCACGGGATAAATCACTGCTGCAAGCGCGGCGCCAAGAATGTATCCGCCGGACTGAATCGCCTGAGTCACCCCCGATAGGCGAACGAGATGCTCTGGCGGGGCGAGATGGGGCGTGAGAGATTGGGAGGCTGGCGTGTAGAACGAAGTGCCAACTGCACGGAGAAACAGGGCGATGAGAATTAGCCATGCAGGTAAGCTGCCGGCCAACAAGGCAATCGCCAAGGCGGCGCCCACCACGGCAATGAAGAGGTCGGCGCCGATGAGGACACGTTTCAAAGGCAGTCTGTCGACAACGGCGCCCGCAAGGATTCCGAACAAAGCAATCGGCAGAAAGCCTGCCAGCGATGCTAAGGAGAGGAGAGAAGACGACCCTGTCGTGAGGGCGAGATGCCAAATAAGACCCATTTGGAGAATCGAACTCGTCAATGTCGAAACGAGCTCCCCGCCCCATACGAAACAAAGCTTGAATTGCCATGAATGGCACAGCAAAGCAGACCTGCCCCGAGAGGTTTCAAATATCATGGTTATGTCCAATCGTGAAATGGCGTACAGAAAAACAGCGCGACGCCACAACAGCGCCGCTTTCTAGGCGCTCATCCACGTGCGGAAAAGACCAACCACGACACCCCTCCTTTGTTAATTCGGTCTGGCAAACTATGTAATAATAACGAGGCTTGAGTTTGCCTGTCAAGAATCGACCATCGGTAAGGGCAATCCTCTCTGGCCATTCGACTCCTTTTGTATCTATGGCTGCATTTACGTTATGCGGTTATTTATTTCGTTAGAATAAGCGCCATAACTGCCGCGTAGGGCACACGAAAGCTTCCTAGGAACCCTCCCGAAAGGTTCCTAGGAGATCTCCCGAAAAGTTACTAGGAAGCCTTCGGCTCTACTCCTGGGTGCGCTCCGGGGGCAGCTCCAGCGTAAGGACCTCGTCCTCCGCAGGCCCGTACTCGACCTCGTCCTCGAAGACCGCGGGGTCCACGTTGAGGATCGGCTCGTCGCGCATCTCCCTGACCTTCTCCCAGACCTCGGGCTTGAGCTTGCACTCCTGCGGCACCTTGTCAGACCACGGCAGGAAGCCGTCCACGACCTCGTCGGTGAGCTCGCCGGCGTTGGGCATCTCGGTTAGCAGCCATTCGATGTAGGCCCTGGGCTCCAGGCCGTTCATCTTGGCCGTGGTGACGATGCTGTAGATGGCGGCTGAGGCCTCAGCTCCCCTGGGCGTGTCGCTGAACAGCCACGCCTTGCGGCCGATCACGAAGACCTTCATGCCCCGCTCCGCGATGTTGTTGTCGAGCTCCAGGCGGCCGTCGTCGAGCACGTTCATGACGTAGGGCCAGCTCCAGATGGCGTAGCGCAGGGCCTTGTCCAGCTTGCTCCTCGGCGTCGCGACCTCCGCGCTCCGCACGCAGAAGGCGTAGAAGTCGCGCATGAGGGGCTGGAGCTCCTCGATCCTCTTCGCCTTGCGCTCCCTCGCGTCGAGCTTGTCGAAGGCCTTGTCGACCTTGAACATCTCGTCGATCATCCTGCGCGCGTCGAGCGCGACGCTGGGGTACAGGGACTTGGCCGCCTTGGCGTCGCCGCCGGCGACCTTGACGATCTCGGCGAACTTTCGGCGGACGTGCACCAGGCACGCGGTGTTGGTGACGTCGGCCTCCTGGAGGTTGAAGTAGGGGCGGTAGCCGTCGGTGGTGAGCGTGCCCTTCCAGCCGCGCAGGAAGCCCTCGGCGACCGACTTGCCGCGTGTCTCGTGGTACTCGTATACGTATGCCGGGGTGTCGCGCTTGGCCGAGCAGAACAGCCACATCCTCGGCTTGCGGGTCGGCTCCTTGAGGACCTGGACCGTCGTCTCGTCGGCGTGCATCAGGTCGTGCGACAGCAGCTCCGCCTTTATGCGCGAGTGGACCTTCGACAGCCACCTGACGTGCACGTTTATGACCCAGCTGGCCATGTCCTGCCTCGATATCTCGGCGCGCATGGACCTGAACTCGGCCTCCATGCGGTACAGCGGCAGGCCCAGGGAGTACTTGCCGTTGATGACGTAGGAGATCAGCGACGGCGTGGCGAAGGAGCCCGGGATGGGCGGCTTGGGCTGCGGCGCCCTCACGATCACGGACTTCCTCTCCTCGCCCCTGGCGTTCGCGCCGCAGCAGTCCGCGCACCTGTAGACGTGGCGGCGGTGCTCCTCGACGTAGATCTGGGCGGGGACGATCTTGAGGCGCTTGGTGACCTCGACGTTCATCTCCCTGAGCACGCAGCCGCACTCCGGGCAGGCGCGCTCGCCCTCGGGGATGTCGTGCTCGATCACGATGGTCTTGAACCTGTCGTAGTCGATGTTGACCTTGCCGCCGCGCCTGTGGGGCTTTCCCTTCCTTTTGGGCAGCGCGTCCTCGATGGAAGGCTCGGGGTGCTCCTCGTCGAAGGCTGCCTCCATCTCGTTGAACTGCGAGATCTGGCCGGGGGCGACCTTCTCGGACTTGGAGCCGTAGAAGCGCATGTTCCAGAACTTGATCTCCTCGACCAGGGAGGCCTCCTTGAGCTTGGCCTCGGCGAGCTCGGCCTTCAAAGAGGCGATGACCTTGTCGGACTCGGCGGCCTGGGCGCGCAGGTCCTCGCTGAGGTCGGAGACCTGCTTGGCGAGCGTGTCGTTCTGGGAGACGAGGGACGCGATCTGCCCCTGTATGCTCTCTAGCAGCTCGCGCATGGCCTCTAAGTCGGTGGTCGTTTGCATGCGTATATTATCCTACAGAGGTGGCAAAAACCACCTCTGACCTGCGCTTTTGCCGCTAGAGGATGATGTTGGCGGTGACCGGCGGGGGCGCTTGGAGGCTCTCGGGGTCCAGCCCGTCGAGCAGCCACATGAGCTTTCGGCGCTCGAATGTGAGCTTGGGGTCGGCGTAGTCCGGGCGGTGCTCCCATCTGAAGGTGCCCTCGGCCAGGTAGCAGTAGTAGAGCACCCAGCCGTTGACGTCGAACCTCAGCATCTTCATCTTGAGGCAATCGCGGCTCACGAAGCAGTACAGCGCCCCGTCCTGGGGATCCTCGCCGAAGTCGGTGGAGACGATGCTGGGCAGGCGTTGGGTGCCCGGCCCGCATGTCGGTCGGGTGCCTGGAGATGAGGATCCTGTCCGGTGAGGTGAGCGGGTTCACAGCGACGCCACCGCCCTGAGCACCGCGGCGATGTCGGCCTCCGCCGCACCTGCGGGCACCTCGACGCCCGCGCCGTTGACGCTGATGCGGATGGCGGGGCGATGGTCGGGGGTCGGTGCCGGGATGGGCGCGGCGGCCGCG
>OGOG01002298.1_pt1 | contig 16394 bp, 10 predicted proteins | sample 1552581 | NCBI WGS metagenome assembly OGOG01 (sample SAMEA2580152, study PRJEB22360) | human gut metagenome | biome: human gut; feature: human-associated habitat; material: faeces | place: Denmark | collected 2008/2010 | reverse complement strand
GCGTACGGGGAGCTCGGATCCATGCGGATCTTGCCATCATGGTCGATGGTCATGAAGCTCCAGGTCGGGTCGACCTGCGGACGCACCACGTCGATGGTCAGGTTGTACTTCTCGTTCATCAGCGGCCAGTAGTTGACCGAAGCGCCGCCGAGCGGGTCGATGCCCAGGCGCACGCCGGAGGAGCGGATCACGTCGAAGTCGATGACGTTCTCCAGATCGGCCACATAGTGCTCACGGAAGTCGAAACGCTCGACCAGATCGGACTTGACGGCCTGCTCGAACGGCACGCGCTTGATGTTCCTGAAATCGCCGAGCAGCTCGTTGGCGCGGTCGGCGATGGCGTTGGTGACGTCTGCCGGAGCCGGGCCGCCGGTGACCGGATCGTACTTGAAGCCGCCATCGGTCGGCGGGTTGTGGGACGGGGTCACGACGATACCGTCGGCCAGGCCTTCGCCGGTGAAGCGCTGGGTGCCGTCGGCGGCGCGGTTGTGGGTCAGGATGGCCTGGGACACGACCGGGGTCGGGGTGAAGTCGTCACGGGAGTCGATGCGCACGGTCACGCCGTTGGCGACGAGCACTTCGATGGCGGTCTTCCAAGCCGGCTCGGACAGGGCGTGGGTGTCGCGGCCGATGTACAGCGGGCCGGTGACGCCGGCCTTCTTGCGGTATTCGGCGATGGCCTGCGTGATGGCCACGATGTGGGCCTCGTTGAATGAGGTCTTCAGGGACGAACCACGGTGTCCGGAAGTGCCGAAGGAGACGCGCTGCTCCGGAACGTTCGGGTCGGGGACGACGTCATAGTACTTTCCAATGACCTCGTCGACATTGATTAGATCTGCTGGGGTGGCGGGCATTCCCGCATTTTTTGCAACCATACCTTCATTGTGCCACGAGTTTGCGCGGAACGCGGAAAGCCATCCCACAATGTGCGATGAATACGTTTTCTTTTTGACGTCTCGGCGTGTCTCCAGTATGGAATTGGGGTTTCAGTGTCCCGATGTCCGACGATTTGCGCATCGCACGCCGATAGTGTATCGTTTCTAACGAATTCGACTCATGCAGGGTTGCAAGTCAACATTTTTAGACGCAAGACCTGGAATGTGGCATTGGTTTGCCATGTTCCGGGTCTTTTTTGTTGCAAAAAAGCCGCGCTGCGTCATCGAATCCCATCGGAAGGAAATAGAAAGGAATCAGGATGGCTGACTCTCTCGCATCGCAGATCATCACTGCGATCGGCGGACCTGAAAACGTTCGCAGTCTGACGCATTGCGCCACCCGACTGCGCTTCGAGCTGGCGGACGCGTCCAAGGTGGACCAGAACGCCCTCGAACATATGAAGGGCGTGCTTGGCGCGGTCCCGCAAAGCGGTGACCGTTTCCAGGTCGTCATCGGCGGCGGCGTGGCCACCGTATACGAAAACATCATGCATCTGCCCGAAATGGCGAACGCCGGTGCCGCCTCCGCATCCGGCGAAGGCCAGAAGAGCAACGCCGACGTCAAGGCCGAGGCCCGTTCCAAGGCACGCGGCAAGGTGGCATGGCTGGACTCCTTCTTCGAGTATCTCGCCGACTCCTTCCGCCCGATCCTGGGCGTGCTGCTCGGCGCCTCCATCATCATCGCCCTGGTCAACCTGCTCATCTCACTGAACGTCATTCCGAATGACGAGGCCTCCGCCGGCTGGGTGTTCGTCAAGGCCATCTGGAAGGGCGTGTTCTACTTCCTGCCGATCATGGTCGCCTACAACGCCTCCAAGAAGCTCAAGGTCGATCCGTGGCTGGGCGGCGCCATCATGGCCATCCTCATGACCCCGCAGTTCACCAGCCTGATAGACGCCAAGACCACCACGTGCGTGGAGAACGCGGCTCTGGGCACCAAGTCCTGCACCGCCAACATCTTCGGCATTCCGATGGCGTTGAGCGACTACAGCGGCAACGTGTTCGTGCCGCTGCTCATGGCCGCCGTGCTCGCCCTCGTCTACCACGGATTGAAGAAGATCATTCCCGAAAGCGTCCAGCTGGTGTTCGTGCCGTTCTTCTGCATGATCATCGTCGGCGCGCTGACCGCCTTCATCATCGGCCCGACCGGCGTGTGGGTCGGCAACGGCCTCGGCGTCGGCCTGGCTTGGATGAACACCCATGCGCCGTTCATCTTCGCCATCATCATCCCGCTGCTGTACCCGTTCCTCGTGCCGCTCGGCCTGCACTGGCCGCTCAACGCCCTGATGCTCATGAACATCCAGACGCTCGGCTACGACTTCATCCAGGGCCCGATGGGCGTGTGGAACTTCGCCTGCTTCGGCGCCACCGCCGGCGTGCTCCTCATCGCCGTGCGTGACAAGGACAAGGACATGCGCCAGACCGCTCTCGGCGCGCTCGCAGCCGGCCTGCTTGGTGGTGTTTCCGAACCGTCCCTGTACGGCATCCACCTGCGTTACAAGCTGGTCTACAAGCGCATGCTCGTGGGCTGCGGCCTTGGTGGCGTCGTCATTGCCGTCCTCGGCTGGCTCTTCCCGTCCGTCACCGCCGCCGGCCAGACCGTGCATGGTGTGACCACCACCGCCTTCGCCTTCACCTCGCTGCTGACCATTCCGGTCTTCGACCAGACGTGGGTGTACGCGGTGTCCATCGCGGTCTCCTTCCTGACCTCCTTCTTCCTGATCATCACCTTCGACTACCGCACCCCGGAACAGAAGGCTGAAGTGCTGGCCCGCGCCGCCGCCGATCAGAAGGCCGCCGCTCCGGCGGTCGAAGCCAAGGAAGCCGCTCCGGCTGCCACCACCGCCACCGCGACTGCTACCGCCACCAAGACCGAAGCTCCGGCCGCTGCCGCCGCCGCGACCACCGTGGTGAACGCTCCGGTCGCCGGCCACGTGATCGCCCTGGACGAAACCGGCGATCCGGTGTTCGCTTCCCGCGCGCTCGGCGAAGGCGTCGGCATCCAGCCGACCGACAGCGAGGTCGTGGCCCCGGTCTCCGGCGTGCTGCAGACCGTCGCCGAAACCGGCCACGCCTTCGGCATCAAAACCGATGACGGTGTGGAAGTGCTCGTGCACGTCGGCATCGACACCGTGAAGATGAACGGCGAGGGCTTTGCTGTCAAGGTCAAGGCCGATGAGCGCGTGAATGCCGGCGATCCGCTGGTTTCCGTCGACTTTGCTAAAGTGAAGGACGCTGGATACAGCACCACCACGCTGATGACGGTGCTCAACACCGCCGTCCTCACCTCCGTCACGCCGAAGACCGGCATCGATGTCAAGGCAGGGGATGAGGTGATCGACATCCAGCGCTAACCTGTCACACAGAGGCGAAAAAGGGGTCGACGTGGACGTTCTTCGCGTATTCAACAACAATGTCGTATTGGCTAGAGACGGTGATCGTGAGGTGATTCTCACAGGCCGTGGAATAGGCTTCCAAGCCAAGCCGGGACAACATGTGGATGACGCGAAGATCGTCCGTCGGTTCATCCCCGTCGATGGCAAGGATCCCGACCACATGGCGCAACAAGTGGCCGGGATCCCGCCCGAAATCATCAGACTCGTCACGGACGCCATGAACCGTACGGGGCTGAAAGAACAGGCAGACAAGCAGCCAACCCTGGTCATGGCGCTCGCCGACCACATCTGCGGCGCGATACAACGCGCGCAAAGAAAACAGAACATCGAATATCCGCTCGAAGCGGAAGTATGTTCCCTATACGCCGACGAATATGCCAAAGGCGTGGCGATGGTCGACGCGATGAACACGTATTTGGGTGGCGCGTTGCCCCGCAGTGAGGCGGTGGCGCTCGCCTTGCATTTGGTGAATGCCGGATTCTCCGGCGGCGACCTGTCCGCCACCTACACCATGACCGGCATCATCCAGCAGATGATCGCCGTCATCGAAGGCGCGTACGGCATCACGCTTGCGCAGGACAGCGTCAATGTGGCGCGATTCATCACGCATCTGCGTTACCTGTTCGTACGCATCCACCAGCATGAGCAGCTCGACGATGAGCCGCAACCAATCATCGAATCAATCAAAACCTCATATCCGAAGGCTTGCCAGTGCGCAAGGCAGCTTGCCGTGGTGGTGAAGATGCGTCTTGGCTCCGACCTTACGGAAGCCGAAATCGCCTATCTTGCCCTGCATGTGGCGCGCGTGACCAACGGAGTGAATCGGCAGGACGACTGAGTTTCCGGTATCTTCCGATATTCAGCAGCCCGTTCCGCGCATTCCTGACGGTTCCTAATCGTTCGACTGTTCGGCCGGCTGCCCGCTTGCCTGTTCGGTCGGCTGCCCGCTTGCCTGTTCGGTCGGCTGCGGTTTCGTTGGCGTAGCCGACATATTCGCGTTCAACGCCAGTATGCCGGTATCTTCGGAAGCGGCCTCCGGCACGCGCACGCATAGGGCCTGACGTTCCACGCTGAAACGGATGTGCTTCGTTTCAGGCAGCATATCGCCATCCACCTGCGCCAAAACAGGCCTCTCCAAAGTGATTTCCGCGCTGACGCCCTGCACCTGGTCGACGGTGGAGTTCGTGGACAGCGGACTCTGCTGAGCTTTGCCGGTGATGGTCTGGTGCAGCACGTCGCCGAACAGATTCGCCCAACCGATCAGGCCGCCGGACGTGTCGATGATCTCGTAGTCGAGGATGCCATCGTCATAGGAAGCTTCGGGCATCAGCGAAAACATGGGGATCTGGCCGCAATTGCCCGCCATGAACGTGCGGAACGTGAGACCACGCGTGGAATGCGTGCTGCCGTCGGCGCTGGTGATGGTCACATTGCCCTTGTACTTCGGGGCGAACAGATTCTTCACGCCCGACACGAAATACGCCAGCCAGCTGATGTTCTTCTTCAATTCCGGATCGGTGTCGTCGATCATCAGTGCGTCGAAACCGATGCCGGCGATGATGAGGAACGCATGCCCGTGGTCGGTGGTCTCATCATCCAGAAGGGTCAGACGGCCCACATCCACCAGACGGGAGCCGTGCGACGTGGCCACGGTGAGCGCCGCATCGATATCGTCCACGGGAATGCCCATATTGCGGGCGAACAGATTGCCGGTGCCGATCGGCACGATGCCCAGCGCATGCCCGGTACCCGACAGCGCGCTCGCGACGGTACGCACCGTGCCATCGCCGCCGACAGCCACCACCACATCGGCACCATGGTCCAACGCTTCGAACGCGCAGGCGCGACCGTCCTTGTCGAGCTGCGTTTCGATGAATTCGATCTGGGTGAGATGCTTCGCCTCGCAGAACTCCTTGATATGCTGCTTGCGCTGTTCCGCCTGGGGCTTTGAAGGATTGACTATGAACGCGTAATGCACTTGGTCATCGTCACGCTTGTCAAGCTTCTCCGCGAGCGTACGGTGCTTGTACGCGCGGTATCCGAAGAAGGCGGCCGCGCATACGGCGACCACGGCGATGATGACGAGCAGGACGATAACTGGCATAGGCATGCCTCTATTGTCTATGCGATTGCGCAAAAAGACGAATTCGACATGAAAAATTCGGCGTTCCCTCACGTTATATCCAAAAATGAGAACGATGGCGTCAGTGTCTGCTTTCGGCACTAGGCTGGGAAGCATGCTTGATATTCAATTCATTCGTGAACATGCTGACGTTGTCAAGGAATCCCAGCGTAAGCGTGGCGAATCGGTCGAACTGGTCGACGAGGTGCTGCGCTCCGACGAGGTTCGCCGTTCCTCTCTGAAGGAATTCGAAGCTGCCCGCGCGCAGCAGAAGGAGATCGGCAAGAAGGTCGCCGCCGCCCCCGCCGACGAAAAGGCCAAGCTGATCGCCGCAACCAAGGAACTCTCCCAGAAGGTTTCCGAATACAAGGCCGCAGCCGACGCCGCAGCCGAGGAATACACCACCGCCATGTGGAAGCTGTCCAACATCGTCGAGCCGGAAGCTCCGGAAGGTGGCGAGGACGACTACGTCGTGGTCAAGAAGGTCGGCCAGATCCGTGATTTCGCAGCCGAAGGCTTCGAGCCGAAGGACCACCTGACGCTCGGCCGCGGCGTGGCCGGTATCGATATGGAGCGCGGCGTGAAGGTCGGCGGCTCCCGCTTCTACTTCCTGCGCGGCCAGGTGGCCCGCATGCAGATCGCCATGCTCACCATGGCCGTCGACCAGGCCGAGGAACACGGCTTCACCCTGGCCATCACCCCGACGCTGGTGCGTCCGGAAGTAATGCGCGGCACCGGCTTCCTCAACTCCCACGCCGACGAAATCTACCGCCTGCGCGAGCCGGACGACCAGTATTTGGTCGGCACCTCCGAAGTGGCGCTCGCCGGCATGCACGAGAACGAGATCCTGAACCTTGAGAACGGCCCGCTGCGCTACTGCGGCTGGAGCTCCTGCTACCGCCGTGAAGCCGGCGCAGCAGGCAAGGACACCTCCGGCATCATCCGCGTGCACCAGTTCGACAAGGTGGAGATGTTCGTCTACGCCAAGCAGGAGGACTCCTACAAGGAGCATGAGCACCTGTTGGCCATGGAGCAGGAAATGCTCGGCAAGGTCGAGGTGCCGTACCGCATCATTGATACCGCCGCCGGCGATCTGGGCTCCTCCGCGGCACGTAAGTTCGACTGCGAGGCTTGGGTGCCGACCCAGGGCCGTTACCGTGAGCTGACCTCCACCTCCAACTGCACCGAGTATCAGGCCCGTCGTCTGAACATCCGCGAACGTATGGAGGATGGCAACACCCGCGCCGTCTCCACGTTGAACGGCACGCTGGCCACCACCCGTTGGCTGGTCGCCATTCTCGAGAACCACCAGCAGAAGGACGGCTCCATCGAAATTCCGAAGGCCATGCGTCCGTACATGGGCGGCAAGGAAGTCATCGAGCCGACCAAGTGGGAAGCCTGATTTTCCAAGACGTTCGCGTCTGATATGAATCCGTGAAAGCGGCGTTGGCATTTGTGCCGGCGCCGCTTTTCGTATGTTGGACGGTCCCAGTGCCGTTTGTGTCGTTCTGGGCAGATGCGTGTGCGGTTTTCTGTTGGAAGCGACGGGGATGGAGGCTGTGCCAGGTGTCGCACTTCCGCGCACTGTGGTATATTGGCGTTTCGTGCGTAGCAGCGATGTTAGGCGCAAAGGGTAGATGTCTGAGCGGTCTAAAGAGACGGTCTTGAAAACCGTTGAGGTGCAAGCCTCCGCGAGTTCGAATCTCGCTCTGCCCGCATCAATCAAGGGCTTACCGAAGGATTTTTCGGTAAGCCCTTTTCCATGCCGTTTATGGCGATTGTCGTTGTCGTGGCGGCAACGTCACACAATCCGTCGATCCGCGGCCCAACGGGTGAGCTCGGAACGGTTCGACAGCTGCAGTTTGCGCAGCACCGAGCTCATATGGGTCTCCACGGTCTTGATGGAGATGAACAGTTCCGAAGCCACCTCCTTGTACGTGTAGCCGCGCGCGATCAGCCGCATGACCTCCTGCTCGCGGTTGGACAGCCGGTCCAGCTCGTCATCGTGGATCGGGCCGCCGAACGCGCCGTTCGCGCTCGGGCCGTTCTGGAAGGCGGACAGCACGAATCCCGCCAATTTCGGCGAGAACACGGCGTAGCCCTCATGCACCTGCTTGATGGAGGACACCAGGTCGTCGCCGGAAATAGTCTTCGTCACATATCCCTGCGCACCGGCGCGGATCACGGAACCGACATCCTGCGGAGAATCCGACACGGACAGCGCGAGGAAGACGGTATTGGGGGAGTATGCGCGCGATTTCGTGAGGATTTCGGCGCCACCGCCGTTCTCGCCGCCCGGCACATGCACGTCCAGCAGCACCACGTCCGGTTTGGTCTGCGCGATCATCGCCACTGACCCCTCCACGTCGGCCGCCTGTCCGACCACGTCGAAATACGGCTGCAACGTGGCGATCACGCCCGCGCGGAACATCTCATGGTCGTCCACGACGGCGATTCTGATGCGCTGTTCCCGCTCGCTCATTCCTGCTCCTTGGTTCGATTGATTCATTGCCGCACCTGCTGCATGTGCCGTGTTCATTGCGCCGATTGCACGCCCGTATCGCTGTCCGCTGTGGTGGTCGTAGCGCTGTCCGCATCCTCCGCCGCTCCTGAAATCGGCATGTGCATGCGCACCTCCGTGCCCCAGCCGGGCCTCGACACAATCTCCACTGTACCGCCGCGGCGCTTGATACGTCCGATGATGGACTCGCGGATGCCCAGGCGATTCGCTGGAATGGCGTCGACGTCGAAGCCGTCGCCATGGTCGCGTACGAACACCTCCACCAGCTTGTCGCCGGCCTCGCAGTAGACGGACACCGGTTCGCCGCCATGCGTCACGGCGTTGACGAGCGCCTGCTGCGTGGCATCCAACAACGCGTCGGTCTGCGCGCTCGGCCGCGCGTCGCCCACCGTCACCACCTCGATCGGCTTGCCATGCGTGTCCTCCACATGCGCTGCGATCTGCTTCAAACCGGCGTTGACGGAACGATCCGACGTGGTGCGCTCCTGATATAGCCATTCGCGCAACTCGCGTTCCTGCTGCCTCGCCAGTGAAAACACGGTCTGCTGGTCATCGGCATGCAACTGGATCAGCGCCAGCGTCTGCAGCACGCCGTCGTGCAGGTGGGCGGTCATGTCGGCGCGCTCCTCCTCGCGCTCCTTCAGCGCGCGCTCCGTGCCCAAATCACGCACCAGCGTCATAATCCACGGCACAATCGCCAGCAACACGCCGACAAGCAGCGTCAAACCGGCGACGAGCATGGTGAACGTGGCGTGCCGTGCGGACTGCATAATGCGCACGTGGGTGGCGATGTAGATCGCGTACGCGACGAAAATGACCGCGATGCCGCCGAGCATCGTCCATAATTGGCCGTCCTTCGCGTTGAACCGCAGCCAGGAGACGCCGACGCCGACCACGCCGAGCAGCAACGGCACAATCAGCGTGCCTTCAATGCCTTTCGCCGCCATCGCCACGCATAGGCCCAGCATAAGCAGTCCCGCCATGGCCAGCAGCGCGGGTCTCGGCGCGTTGGCGAACATCTGTTCCAGGCTTTCGGACGATTGTGCTCCGCTGCCGGATTGCATGCCGTCCGCGTTGCCGTCGCTGTCTTGCGATTGCGCGCCGCCGTTTCCGACGTTCCTTAGGTTTCTTACGTTCCTCACGTTGCCGTGGGACAGCGGCGCGTTCTCGACGGGCTGGCTGCCGGCGATGACGTACGCCTGCTGGACCGGGTCTCCGACGGGTACGGTGATCCACAGAAAAATATAGGCGATCGCGCCCGCACCGAAGAAAAACGTGGTGACCACGAAAATGAAACGGATAAGATGAACGGACACGCCCAGATGTATGCTGATGGCCTTGGCCACGCCAGCGACCTCGCGGCCGTACGTCGGGCGCAGCAATGGCAGTCGCGCCGGCTTGGACGGCACGGGACGGCCTTCGCGCAGGGCCTGTTCGTAGCACCAGCGCATGTAGACCGCGCTGGCCTGGTCGTACTGTTCCTGCGTGTATCGCGGTTTGGCTAAGGACTTCATGCTTCCATTGTGCCCTGTCGGGGATGCCGATTCAGGGCTTTCAGCTGGTGTTCAGGGCAGATTCAGGGTGTTCCCCGATACGTATGACGGCTGCGGATTGCTGTAATGGAGATATGAGCAACGCAAACAACAATCCGCAAGGCGGCAGTGCCGCTGGTTCTGCCGAACCGCAATCGCAGCCACGGCCGCCGATGTATCAGCCGCAGCCGAATCGCGGCAATCGATTCTTCGCATGGATCCGCTCCAGCCGGATCACGCGCGGCCGCAACCGGTGGATCGCAGGCGTGTGCGACGGCGTGGCGCGCCGCTTGGGATGGAACGCCACCCTGGTCCGCGCGCTGGTGATTCTCACCTCGCTACTGTTCGGCGCCGGAGCGGCGTTCTACGCATTGGCTTGGTTCCTGCTACCGGACGAGACGGATGGCCGGATCCTGTGCGAGGAGCTGGTCAACGGCCATTGGGATTGGAACTGCGCGGGCGCGCTGGTATGCGCCGCGGTGGCGCTGTGCCTGCCCGGCGCCGGATGGCTGGCGTTCGGCGTGGCCGTGCTGGTGTTCTGGCTGCTGGTGAACCGCCAGTCGTATGCGGCGAGCTGGCAGCCGCCGCAGCAGGGCGGATCGTGGCCTGGGCAGCCTGCTCAGCCCGTTCAGCCGGGACGGCCGGTGCGGCCTGCGCAATCGCAATATATGCCGCAGCCGATGTCCACGAACACGGCCACCACTGCAAACATGCCCGGCACGCCAGGCCAGCCGATGCCGCAGCCGACGTGTCCCGCGCCTTCCGGCTACCAGCAGTACGCGCGTCCCGTCCAATCGCTATACCAGACGTTTCAGCAGCCGGTGAACCCGCCTGCAGCGTTTGCCACGGCCAATGTGCCGCCGACCTTCACCGCTCCGCCGACGGTGGCGGCGCCGCAGTCGAAACGCGCCCGCCGCAAGCCAGCCGGACCGCTGCTGGTACTGGTGACGCTTGGCTTGGCATTGCTGGCGATCGCCGGATCTGGCTGGTACGCCATTACGATGCCGGTTGATTGGGATTACGCCTTGCGCGTGCTGCGTCTCGCCACACTGTGCTGCGGCGGCATCTGCCTGGGAATCGGCGTGGTGATCGTCGTGCTTGGTTGCATGGGCCGTCGCACCGGCGGCCTGCATCCGCTGGCATGGTGCGCGGCGTTCATGGCCGTGGTGATGACGTTCTGCACGAGTGCGGTGGCATGGGAAAGCCGCGATTGGATGATGTCGAATGACTACCACCGCACGACGGTCTCCGGCATCGTGACATGGAGCGACACCAGCGACGCCCAGATGAAACGATACGAACAGGGACTGGTGGTGGTCGGCAAGAACTACGCCAACGATGTGCTCGACATCGATTTGAGCGGATATCCGGCAGCGCATGGCAAGCACAAGGTCAAGCTCAACGACGGCACGTACGGCGAAAGCTCATGTCCGACAGGGAAGCTGAATCTGGTGGTGGTGAACGCCCAGGTGGTGGTCACGCTGCCGGACGGATGCCAGTGGTCGGTCAGCGATCCGGACGACGGCTACACCAACGTCACGGATTACATAGGAGGGCCGGACGGGATTACATTCTTCAACGGCACGGGCTTCATGGGCCTGTCCCTCGACGAGAACGATGATTCGGGACTCGGCCATCATGGCGTGAACAAGGGCGTTCCGGCGCTCAACGGCACCACCGATTTCGACGATTCCGGCGATGATGATGCGGGCGATGCCGGTTCGGATACGGAGAACGATTCGCAGGATTCGGTATACGCCGGCACGGATCTCGACAAGGCATTCAAAACGATCTACGAGAACAAGTGGTATTGGCCGTCGATCGATTCGGACAAGGCTCCGGAGGAACCGGATCTGTATGTCAACGTCGATGGAACGGTCGGCGGCAGTGTCACCATGCAGTACACGTCCGACAGCAAGCTGCCAGTGGGAACGACGGGCGGCCAATCGCATGGCAGCGTCGATGGAAAGAACGTCGGGAAAAGCGCCAGCGGAAAGGAAACGAAATGAGTGACGAGAAAACCCGTGAAGTGCCGTTGACCGACGTCATGGGAATCGCGGAGGTCTCGGACGAGCCCACGGAAACCCTGCCGGCCGTCGACGATCCGGGCGAGGCGAAGACCGAATCGTTCCAGAAGCCGTTCGACGGCGGTCCGGAAGCGCAGAGGAAGTTCGAATCGCAGGACGAGGCCGAATCGCTGGAAACCTCCGGACAAGACATGCGCGGAAGCTTTGCGGGCCGTTCGGCACGTCCGACCGGTTCCGTCAAATCGGCTGATCCAGCCAAATCAGCCGAGCCGGTCGACCCCTCCAAGCAAGTGCGCATCGGCAAAACGGACGGCGAGCTGGTAATCCGCCCGTCCGGACCAAGCACCGGAACCATCGTGCTGGGCGTGTTCTTCTGCCTGATCGGCCTGATGTCCATGCTGTGCCTGCTGCCCATCGGCGCATGGCGGTGGATGCCGAATCCCTCGACGCTGTTCTTCTACGTGGTCGGCGGTCTCGGCGCGCTGCTGCTCATCATTTCCGTGGTCTGGGCCGTCGTCGCCGCGGTGCGTCTGCGCCGACGGGAACGCCAGTCAGCAGAACAGTCCCCAGAAAGCCAGCAGCGCCAACGATAGCGCCGCCGACACCACCACACACGTGGCCACGATGACATGGCCGGATCCGATGCATGCTTTTCCATCTTTTCCTATATCGCATCGGCTTCCGGCTGCGGCATCGTGGCCATTATTCATATCCGCATCGTCATCTATGCTTGCAATCGCGCGATTCCTAGCATGACGACGGCACGCGTCCACGATGATTTCCGCCAACAGCCAGGCGAACGCGACAAGGCTCAGCCATGTGAGCATGACGATGGCATGCCAGTTCTTGGCAAGCACCGCCGAATTGTCGGTCAACGAGATCGCATCAATGATGACGGTGACCAGATACGCCAGGAACACGCCGGTCGTGCCGACGGCAAGGAGGGTGTTGAGCGCCAGTGCGACGCGCATGCCGACCGGGAATCGATGGTCGGTTATTGCGATTGGACGTGCCGCATTCGGTTGTGTGGATGGACCTGTCGGTGTGGTCGCATCCGTTGAAAACATTGAAGTCGAATCCGTTGGCTCCGCCGGTTCCGTCGAAGCCGAATCGTGCGATACCCGCCGTGACGCACGGCGCTCGCGCACCCAGCCGGCGATGAGCAGAATTGGCGCGCCGCACATCGCCAGCAGCGCGCAGAGCAGGCAAACCGCGATTGCGCCGACAATCACACCCATCGACTTCACCAGCGCGGGCGGGGTCTTCAGCGGTGCCGTGACCGTCTGATTCGGCTGCGTTCCGGCGATCATCGGCGTTGCCCAGCCGTTCGCACCCGTGCCGCTCGTCACCGCGTTGATCCAATCCTCCAGATCGTGCGTGTAATGCGGTTCCAACGGCAGTCCCGGAACCGTCTGATTCGAACCGGATCGAAGCTGATGGTTCGCGTCATAATACCGCAGCGTCACATTCGTATTGCCAGCCTGGTTTGCGGCTTTGATCAGCAGCCGCGCGCCCTGTTCGACCGGCATGGCTGTGTCCTTGACGCCATAGTTGATAAGCAGCGGCATGGTAAGCGATGTGCGGTATTTGGCCGCGTCGAAATCCGCATAGGCGAGTCCCATGCGTTGTGTGCCAAGGCTGGTGATGCGCGGAATAAGCTGCTTGACGGCATCGGGTGCGCCCGCGGCGGTCAGATAATTGGTGGCTGCGAGCGTCATCTGCTGACGGCCCGAAACGACCGGGGGAGAGGTGAGGATGGCGAAGGCAAGATCCGGATGCTGTTGCGTCAGCACGGTGGCGATCCATGTGCCTTCCGATTCGGCGTAGATGCCGGTTTCCGATCTGCTCACGCCCGGCCATTTTCTCAGGATTTCCAGCGATTTCGCATAGTCGTGCGCGCTGGACACGTAGTCGCGGTGCAGCATGGTGTAGTTGTCGAGCCGCTTGTCCGGCACGAGAGTGGTGATGCCGGCCGACGCCATCGCGTTCGCCACGTCGCCGAACGCCTCCGACGATTTGCCGGTGCCCGAACCGTGCAGGAACAGGCATGCGGGACGATCTGCCGGCGCGTCGAGCGGCTCGCGAACGATGGCATTCACGGTTTTGCCGCCGTCCAACGCGACCGTGATATGCGTTTCCTTGGTGTGGTACGCGCCCTCCTGCGGGGTTTTGAGCACGGCACCTGTGGCCGGGTCAACGGCTTGGATAGCGGTATTGGTCGTGGTGAGCGTGATATGGTCCGTGAACGGCTCGACCTGCCATTTCGGCGCCATCGCATTGCCGAGCGCGCATAGGACCATGGTCAGAAGAAGCGCCAGCGCGGTAGTCGCCGCGCAGGTGACGAGAATTCGTTTCACAATGCTTCGCACGGTACGCCACTCTAGTCGTATTCGGCGTGCGTGGCGTGGAAAACACGGAATCATGGGGAACCCGCGGAACGATCGCAATTCCTGCGCCGCGAGTCAATGCTCCCGTGCCGTAAAACAATACGAAATCAGGGGAAAATCGCAATAATCCCCTCCACAATCCACCTGTGGATATGTGGAAACCCGTCGGTTTCGCCGCACCTTTCCGCCAAACCGACGCTGAGCGTCCTCCTCAGCGTCGGTTTGGCGGATTGGGGGCGATGGGATCGACGCTGAGATGGGATTTGGGGGAGAAGGATGGGAAGGTTGGGATGGGGCTAGGCGCGGGCTTCGTAGCGACGGGTGTAGAGCACCAGCAGGATGACGGCGAGCAGGCTGATCGGCGCGCCTGCGATGCCGGTGAAATGGTAATTCATTGCCGTCGCGGTCAGTGCCGCTCCGCCGACGATGGAACCGATCGCATTGCCGAAATTGAAGGCGATTTGTACGGCGGCACCGGCAAACCGACCCGCAACGCGCCTCGCCCCCCCCTTCGCCCGCCTGCACCATCAGTAGTTGCTGTGGCGATGCATTGAAGAACAGCGCGAAACCGATGATGAACGTCAGCAACGCGGTGGTCGCATGATTACCGGGCAACAGGAAGACCAGCAACAGTCCGCACAAGGCGATGCCGTGCGATAGCGCCGCGGTCGCGCCCGCCTTCCACAGGTCGGTCAGCCTGCCGCCCACGATGCCGCCGACCACCATGCCGAGGCCGGCGAGCACCATCAGCATCGGCACCATCGTCGCCGACCATCCGCCGGTTTTCTGCAACCACGGCGACACGTAGCTCCACCAGCAGAAGATGCCCGAATTGCCGAAGAACACGGCCAGCAGAATCAGCCACGGGCCGGGATGGGTGAGGAAGCGGAACTGCCCCTTGATGCCGGCGTCCTTGATCGGATCGATGGACGGCACCCACGAAATCACCACGACGATCGTCATAAGCGCCCAGGCGGCCAGAATCGCAAACGCCAGCCGCCAGGACATCGCCTCGGCGAGCAACGTTCCCGCGGGCACGCCCAGCATGTTGGCCACCGTCTGGCCCATCACCATCATGGACACGGATTGCGCCTCCTTGCCCTTGTCGGCAAGCGTTTTGGCGATCAGCGTGGCCGTGCCGAAGAACGCGCCATGCGGCAGGCCGGAAATGAAACGCGCCACCAGCAGCATCGGCGAGCAGAAGGAGACGGCGCTGAGCGTGTTGCCGACCAACGCGATGGCCATGAACAGGATGATGAGATGCTTCGGCGGCACCTTGCGGCCGAACACCAGGATCAGTGTGCCGACACACACGCCGATGGCGTATGCGGAGATGTAATGGCCGGCCGCGGGAATGCTGACATGCATGGCGGTGGCCGTCTGGGGCAGGATGCCCATCATCACGAATTCGGCGGCGCCGAGGATGAAGGCGCCGGAGGCCAGCGCCAGAATGCTTCTCTTCATGGGGATTCCTTATTTTGGATTGTCCGCCGAACCAGCACTTGGATGGTGCCAAGCGTCGGTTCGATATTGCGATTCCCGCGAAACCGACGGTGAGACGGTGCCAAGCGTCGGTTTGATGGAAAGGCAAAGAAAAAGGCGGAACCAAAGTTCCGCCTTAGTTGTCGGGCTGGCGGGATTTGAACCCGCGGCCTCTTCGTCCCGAACGAAGCGCGCTACCAAGCTGCGCTACAGCCCGTTTGGCAACAGTTGGATATATTACACGATTGGGCGCTGTATGCAAGGTCGGCGTGTCGCGTGTTGTGTAGTGGCTTCTCGGTACACTTGGGGCTTATGACTGAGACCAACGAATCCCAAGAGAATCAGAACGAAGAAGAGGCCGCAGTTCCCACCATGACCACGGTGGAACGCGCCGAAATGCTGCTGCAGCAGGATGCTGCGATTCGCGCCAAGATCAACGGCGGCGCCGCGCTGGACGAGGCCGTGGACCCGTCCAATAAGGAATTCGGCCCGCTGGCCCACCCGGAGCAGGTGCAGATGCGTGTGGCCAAGCGCGCCATGATGCTTAAGGAAGGCATCCAGCCGTACCCGGTGACCCTTGACGTCACCGCCACCATCGAAGAGGTCCGCGCCAAGTATGACGGCAAGCTCGAAGCGGGCGACGAGACCGAGGACGTGGTCGGCATCGCCGGCCGTGTGCTGTTCCTGCGCAACGCGGGCGGCCTATGCTTCGTGCAGCTGTCCGCCGGCGATGGCACCAAGATCCAGGGCATGATCTCCAAGAAGGAGATTGGCGCCGACTCCCTGAAGCAGTTCAAGCAGCTGGTCGATTTGGGCGACCACCTGTTCATCAAGGGCCGCGTGATCGCTTCCAAGACCGGCGAGCTGTCCGTGTTCGCCACCGAATGGGCCATCGCGGCCAAGGCGCTGCAGCCGTTGCCTGCGCTGCACAAGGACCTGAACGAGGACACCCGCACCCGCAAGCCGTACATCGGCATGATCGCGGACGAGAA
>OGOG01002285.1_pt1 | contig 16470 bp, 9 predicted proteins | sample 1552581 | NCBI WGS metagenome assembly OGOG01 (sample SAMEA2580152, study PRJEB22360) | human gut metagenome | biome: human gut; feature: human-associated habitat; material: faeces | place: Denmark | collected 2008/2010 | reverse complement strand
AAACAAAGACCGCGGGGGTACCCGACCACCCCCGCCAGCCACAAAATGCGGTTATCCACGCCGAATTCCTCGCGGAAGAAGCGCTTGCCGTGAATGAACTGGCGCACAAGGCTTTCGCCGCTCGTCAGGTTGCAGTCGGCTTCCAGCCACATGCCGCCCTCCGGCTCCCAACGCTTTTCCTTCACGCGCTCTTTCAGGCGCGCATACAGCTCCGGATAACGCTCTTTTAAGAAATAATAAAGCTGCGGCTGACTGGACATGAAGTGATAATTCGGGTATTCGTCCATAAGCTTCAAAACCGTCGCAAAGCTGCGCGCAGTCTTTTCACGCGTCTGGGCGACCGTCCACAGCCACGCCACGTCGATGTGCGTGTGGCCGATGCAGCTCGCAATCACGTCGTCGTGTCCCGCAAGGTCGGTGTAGACCGCTTTTTTTAGATATGCGGAAGCCGCGCGCACGGAAGCGTAAAATTCCTCGCTGTATGGCGTGCGCAGGTCGAGCAGGTTTATGCCTTCGTTCAGCGCGTTTTCCAGCAGCATGCGGTTTCGGTCTTTCTTTTCCATGCGCGAAAACGCCTCGACCGGCACTTTCAAGTCATAATACAGCGCTTCAATCTCCGGGTCAATCTCCTGAATTTCCATAAAGAGATTGAATTCGTTGTGGATGGTGCCGGTGTACGCTTGCAAGTCGAACACAAGCTTTTCGCCGGAAATCGCTTTCGGGGAAAGCAGCACGTCACGGTGATTCATGTCCATGCCCTGCACGGGCACGTTGTTCACAAACAGCAAAAACTGCGGGTTTTTGCCGTCGTCCCCTTCGATCTGCGTGCGCACATTCAGCCACATTGCCTTGCCGTTAAGCACTTTCGGCACGGTGAATTCCGTGCGGAACCAATAGTGCTCGTCCGGGCCGTACCAGTGCATGGTGCGGCTGTCAAACGACGTCCACGGCGGCGCAGCGGCATCTGCTGCTTCGGGGCGGATATACGTGCCCTTTTTGCAGATAAGATCGGTCAGAGGAATGCGCTGCACGATGCGCAGACGGTAAAGCTCATCACAAATGCGCTCCACACGTTTAGCGAGATACCTCATAGTTGCAACTCCTTTTCTATAGCGGTTTGGGGTTTCGTAAAGACTGGTGCTTTTGACTTGATTTTAGCATAATAAGGCTCAGAAAACAAGATAAAATGCACAGATTTTTCCGGCTTTTCACACATTAGAATTGTTTTTATGCACACGTCGCGTCGAAAATGCAGAAAAACAAGTTATTTATGCACAGAACACAAAAAATAATTGAAAATCAGCGGAAAGTACGCAATACTAAATCTATAAATCAGAGCGTATTTTGAGAAAAGCAACGGTGGCTCAGCCCCGAAAAACACCCGGAAAAGCAGCGGTTTTGGAGTGCCGCATTCAAATCACATCACATAGAAAACAGAGGAAAAAATATGCGAAAAAAGGCTTGGATCCTTTTGCTTTTGCCACGCTTATGGCGCTGCTTTGCGCATGCAGCGATACGGCACAGCAACCGGAGACGGAAAAACCGAAAATACGTATCGGCGGCACAACGTATGCGCCGTATTTTTACCGCAATATCGGCGGCCACTATACCGGCATCGACGTGGAGATTGCCGAGGAAGCCTGTGCGCGTATCGGGTATGAGCCGATCTTCGTGGAGCTCGATATCGACAAGGGCTTTGAGCTTTTGAATGAAGACTATGTGGATTGCCTTTGGTGCTGCCTGACGATGGAAAGCAACGAAGATAAGTTTATTTGGGCAGGGCCGTATATGTACACGCAGCGCGTGGTCGTGGTGCCGGCGGACAGCGAGATTGAAACACTGGAAGACCTTGCCGAAAAGTGCGTGGCGGTGCAGGCCGGCTCTATAAGCGAGGAGATCATTTTAAAAGGGCTGAACCCGAATTTGCCGGAGATTACGGACCTTTCCACATTCAGCACGATGGGCGAGGTGTTTACTTCGCTGCGCAAGGGCTATACGGATGCGGCCATCGGGCATGAAAGCTCGCTGAGATTATATACGGACGAATACCCGGACGGCTACCGCTACCTCAACATGAACATGTACAGCGACGCCGTGGGCGTGGCATTTAAACCGGACGGCGATGCAGTACTGGCGGAAAAGCTGACGCAGACGTTGCTTGAAATGCGCGAAGACGGCACAATGGCCGCTATTGTGAAAAAATATGGGTTAGATGCCGAAAAAAATGTGAACGGAGGTACCGAATGATGCCGAAGTTCAAGGGAAAAACAAAACCGAAGCTCCATAAGCCGAGCATGGAAACGGTCATGCGGTGGATTGTCACGCTTCTTCTCGGCTGTGTTGTGCTGCTGCCGGTATTTGCAGGCGTAACACAGTATGAACAGAACAAGGCGAAAGCGGATGTTGAGGACGTACTCGCTTTTATGCAGACGAACTGCCGCAAGTACGACAACTACCGCTTGGCCAATACCACCGAAGCGCTGCAGGATGTTTTGACTAAAGTCAAAACACTGACGGCGTACCGTTACGAAGAGGAAGATGCGCTTTTAAACGAAAACCGCTTACAGAGCTATGCGAAATTTCAGTATTTGACCGGCATTTTTGTTTTGGATGAAAATTTCTCCGTGCTGGCTCATTACGACAAAGCGGGCAAGGATGAAAGTCTGCTGCTTAGCCAGATAACTGGGGACAAAAATGCGGCGGATATTTTGAACTATCCGCAGAAAACCTATGCCGACCAGATCTGTTTAAACGACAATACGTATAACTACGCCATTTCCGCACGGCAGGATAAACCGGGCCTCGTTATTTGCTATACGGATATCACGCGCTTTCAAAACGATAAAAATGAGCTTTCTCTCTCCAATATGCTGGATGCTGAAATGTTCCGGCAGGATGTGACCGTCGTCATCACGGACGGCATGCGCGTTATCAGCACGAATTGTGAGCAGCTGGGGAACATGCTTGTGCAGTATTATCCTATTGCTGACGTGCTCGTTGGAGGGGAGCAACTTACACCGGACACATTGCTGCAATTAAAAAACGACAGCGGCACATGGTACGGTATGTTCACCCAGTACAGAGATTATTATTTGTATGCCTTTTTCCCGAGTCGCGTAGTCTACGCAAGTCGCCGCGGTTGGATGCTGCTGTTTACGGCAATCTACCTGTTTTGCGGCATGGGGTACCTTATTTGGCGGCAGTACAGTAAAAAGCGCCGTCTGCTGCGTATGGAAAAGGAATACCACCTTGTCAGCGCCATTTCGAGCATCTACCTGTCAAACCTGCTCATTCACCCGCAGGACGATACATGGGAGCCCATTGTGCAGAGTGAGCGCATGAAAGCAGTCACAAACGGTATTTTAAGCGCAAAAGCCATGCTGGAAAAGTTTAACACCGAGTGCGTAGCCGAGGCGTACCGGGAGGAATTCCGTGCGTTTACGGACCTCGATACCGCTCAGCAGCGCTTAGAGGGCAAGGCTTTTGACGGCTTCACAATGGAAAATGTGGAGGGCAAGTGGTACCAGCTGCTTCTTGTGCCGCAGCGCCGCTTTACGCACCGGGAAAAGCCGAGCTCACTCATGCTTTTGTTCCGCGATGTTTCGAAGCAAAAGGAGCGCGATATGGAATATCAGGAAAACCTGCGCCGCGCAGCAGAGGAAGCTACCCTTGCAAACGCCGCCAAAACGGATTTCCTGCGCCGCATGAGCCATGACATCCGCACGCCGATCAACGGCATCCGCGGCATGGTACAGATTGCCGACCGTTTCCCGAATGACGCGAAAAAGCAGGCGGAATGCCGCGCAAAGATTATGCGGTCTTCGGATTTTCTTTTAGAGCTTGTAAACGATGTGCTCGATATGAGCAAGCTGGAATCCGGCGAAATGCAGCTTGAGGAAGTGCCGTTCAATTTGAACGAGCTGCTGCACGATGTGGGCACGCTGCTCTCCACGCAAGCGCAGGCGCGCGGTATTACGTGTACCCTCACAATGGAAGATAAGCGCGAAAAGCATGTCATCGGCAGCCCGCTGCATTTAAGACGGATCTTTCAAAACATCGGCGGCAACGCCATCAAGTATGGCAGAGCCGGCGGCTATGTACATGCTACGTGCAGCATCGTTTCACAAACAGAGAACACCGTTCGCTACCGCTTTATCTGTGAAGATAACGGCTGCGGCATGAGCGAAGAATTTCAAAAGCATATGTTTGAGCCATTCTCGCAGGAAAATTCCGGTGCACGCACTACGTATCAGGGTACGGGGCTCGGCCTTTCCATCGTGAAAAAACTCGTCGATGCCATGGGCGGCACCGTCACCGTGGTCAGCGAAAAGGGCGTGGGCACCACATTCATCACGGAGATTCCGCTGAAGCTCGACCCCGCGGCGTCTGATGCCGAAAAGCCGGAGGAAGAAATCGATACCACCGTGTTCCGCGGGCTGCATGTGCTGCTTGTGGAGGATAACGAAGTGAACATGGAGATTGCGGCGTTCCTGCTTGAGGACAGCGGCGCCGAGGGCACAAAAGCATGGAACGGCGCAGAGGGCCTGGAGAAATTCAAAGCCTCGGCCCCGGGTACGTATGATCTCATCTTAATGGACATCATGATGCCCGTGATGAACGGTTTGGAGGCGGCAGAGAAGATCCGCGCGCTCGACCGCCCGGATTCAAAGACCGTGCCGATCTTCGCCATGACGGCAAACGCGTTTTCCGACGACGCCGCCCGCAGCCGCAAAGCCGGTATGAATGAGCACCTCACAAAGCCGCTCGACCTTGAAAAGATCACAAAAGCGGTGCGCAAATATTGCAAGTAAAATAGCCGATAAAAGCCATAAAACGGCGGCGTGCCTTTAAAAGCGGTGCGCCGCCGTCTTTTTATGGGCTGCAGTGTGCCTGTTTCTACCAAAACACCAATGTGCAGAAATTTCATAAATTGATTCTGAAAATAAGATGAATTCCTGTAGATGTTTTCTCCACATGAAGGTTGAAATCATAGTGTTGATATGATAAAACAATAGCGCGAATTTTGCAATTCTGATGCTTTATGCAGAAAATGAGAATTTTGGACGCGGTTTTCGCATTTTAAGCCTATAAAACTGCTCAATTATGCGAAAAGCAGCATAAATATACGAAATACGAAGCTCGGTTTAGAAAGGGAGGACGTTCCATGGCTTATATGCGACTTGGCGATCTGCTGATTGCGGCAGGCGCCATTACGCAGGAGCAGCTTGAAGAAGCGCTGACCATTCAAAAGCAGAAGAAAGAACGTCTCGGCGACGTTCTGATTGAAAGTAATATCATCACGGAGCGTCAGCTCATTGAAGCACTGCAAATGCAGCTCGGCGTCGATTTCATTGATTTAACGGCGATCTCTATTCCGTTGGAGCTCGCCAAATTTGTGCCGCGCGCCATCGCGAAAAAATACAACGTGGTGCCGGTAAAGCTTGTAAAAGACGAGCTCTTTGTTGCCATGAGCGATCCGTTGAACTTCGTTGCGCAGGAAGAGATTAAGGCCGCTTCGCATAAGCGCGTTGTGCCGATGATCTCCACGCGCCGCGCGACCGAGCAGGCCATCGGCACATTGTACGGCAGCGAAGGCACGGCCCGCGCCATTGAAGAAATGAAGCGAGAGGTCGGCACATCCACACCGGATATCGTGCCGGTGCAGATGAACCAGACGGATGCCGGCAACGCGTCTGCCGCGCCGACGATCCGCTTTGTAAACTCCGTTATTGAGCGCGCCTTTTTGGAGCGCGCGAGCGACATCCACCTTGAGCCGCAGGAGGGCGAAATGGTGGTGCGCATGCGTATCGACGGCATTTTGAGAAAGATTTTGACCGTGCCTGCGAATTTGCAGGGCAACGTTATTTCCCGCCTGAAAATCATGGGTGGCATGAATATTTCCGAGCGTAAGATCCCGCAGGACGGCCGTGCCATGGTGCAGGTGCGTCACCACGAGATCGACCTGCGTATCTCGTCCATGCCGACGATCTACGGCGAAAAGATTGTTTTGCGTTTGCTCGATAAATCCGGGCATACGATCACGAAGCAGTCCATCGGCCTTGAGGGCACAGACCTGCAAAAGTATGATGCGCTGCTCAAAAACAGCAGCGGCGTGATTTTGATTGTGGGCCCGACCGGTTCCGGTAAATCCACGACGATGTGCGCCATGCTGCAGGAGCTTGCAAATGAGGAAACGAACCTCATGACGCTGGAGGACCCGGTGGAATACAACATTCCGGGCGTTAACCAGTGCCAGATCAACGAAAAGACCGGCATGACGTTTGCGGCAGGACTGCGCGCCATCTTGCGTCAGGACCCGGATGTCATTTCCGTCGGTGAGATTCGCGACGGCGAGACGGGCGCCATTGCCATTCGTGCTGCTATTACGGGCCATTTGGTGCTTTCTACTTTGCATACGAACGACGCTGTTTCCGCCATCGACCGCCTGATCGATATCGGCGTGGAGCCGTACCTCATTTCCAGCGCGCTGCGCGGCGTCATCTCCCAGCGCCTCGTGCGCAAGGTCTGTCCGCACTGCAAGAAGGCGTATAGGCCGGAGGCGGAGGAGCTTGCCATGCTCGGCCTGCCGGAGAACGCCAACGTGCAGTTCTACCGCGGCGAGGGCTGTCATGAGTGCTACCACACCGGCTACAAGGGTCGCCGTGCCGTCTTTGAAATCTTCATGCTCAACGGGCGCATTCGCCGCATGGTTACAGAAGGCGCAAAGTACGATGCGCTTTTAAGGGCAGCAGTGGAGACGAACTTTGTCACGATGCGCGAAAATTGCCGTAACCTTGTTTTGCGCGGCGAGATCAGCGCAGCGGAAGCCGCGCGCGCCATCAATTCCACAGCGGATTGACATTCTGCTGAAAATCTGTTGAAAACTTGCTCATAACTTTCGGAAAGGACGCAGTCGCCGCGTTTCGGCGATGGTTTTAATATGCTTGAAATCAGCGAAATCATCGCGCAGGCGCAGCAAAAAGGCGCTTCCGATATTCATATTGTCACCGGCCTGCCGGTGAAATGCCGCATAGACGGCAAGGTGCAGAACCTCACGGAGAAAGTCCTCACGTGGGAAGACTGCGAATACTACGCAAAATGCCTTGCGGGCGACCTTTTCCACGAGATCGAATGCATCGGCGAGCTTGATTTGGCGCGGACGTTTCCGTGCGGAGCGCGAACCAGAATCAATCTGTTCCGCCAGCAGGGGGCGGTTTCGGCGGCGATCCGTATTTTGGCGGATACCATCCCGGAGATCGAGGCGTTGAATTTGCCGCCGGTCGTTTCCGAATTCCCGGAGTACCGCAGCGGCATCATTTTAGTCACGGGTGAAACGGGTTCCGGCAAATCCACGACGTTGGCGGCGATTTTAAATCGCATCAACCATACGCGGCGCAGCCACATCATCACGCTGGAAGACCCGATTGAGTACATTTACGAGCCGGATCAGTGCATCATTAACCAGCGCGAGATCGGCAAAGACACCAGAAGCTACGCAGACGGCCTGCGGTCTATCCTGCGTGAGGACCCGGACGTTATCCTCATCGGCGAGATGCGCGACCTCAATACCATTGAGACCGCATTGACGGCGGCGGAAACGGGCCACTTGGTCTTCGCCACCCTGCACACAAACTCCGCAGCGGATTCCGTTGACCGCATGGTGAACGTGTTCCCGGAGGGGCAGCAGCGTCAGATTCGATTGCAGCTTTCCACTACGTTGCGTGCGGTGCTTTCGCAGCAGCTGTTGCCGAAGCGCGCAGGCGGCCGGGCGGCGGCGTGCGAAGTCATGATGGTGAACAGCGCCATCAAAAATTTAATCCGCGAGGGCAAGACCCCGCAGATTGACAGCTTCATTACCATGAACGCGCAGGACGGCAGCATTACGATGGATAATGCCCTGCTGAAAATGGTGCGCGAGGGCACCGTAACGTATGAAACGGCGCTCGGCTACGCCAGAGACCGAGAAGCGTTTTCCAAGGGAAGACGCGGCTAAATTTAGGAAGAAAGCGAGGGAGCGGGCTTGACGACCTATAAATACAAAGGGCTTTCCCCGGACGGCGCAAAGCTTTCCGGCGTCATCAAAGCGTATAACGAGTTTGAAGCGGTCGCGCAGCTGCGCGAGACCTGCTCCGTCATCACCAAAATAGAAGAAGTCAAAGAGACGCAGAGCTGGAACAAACAGATCGGCACGAAGAAAATCAAAGACAAGGAGCTTGCCATCATTTGCTCGCAGTTCGCCATCATTTTGACTTCCGGTCTGCCCATTGTGCGCTGCGTGGAGATGGTTGCGGCACAGGCGCGCACCAAAGAACTGCAAAAAATGCTGAAAAAGGTCGCGGAGGACGTCTCCGGCGGTTACAGCCTTGCGCAAAGCTTTGAAAACAACGCTACGGGCTTTCCGACCACGTTTATTGAGACCGTACGCGCGGGCGAACAGTCCGGCACACTGGAAGAATGCTTTAAAAAACTACATAAGTATTACGATAAAACCGCTAAAATGAAAGCGAAGATCATCAGCACGCTCACGTATCCGGCAATTGTCATTTGCGTCGCCGTCATCGTGTTCATCATCATTATGGTGGTAGCCGTGCCGGCGTTTACAAGCGTGTTTCTGGAGCTCGGTACCGAGCTGCCGGGCATCACAAAGGGGCTCATCGCAACGTCGGATTTTCTCACGAACTACTGGTGGTCGCTTATTTTGATTGTGCTCGCGTTCTTCATCGGCAGGCTTCTGCTGAAAAAGAACGAAAAGGGGCGTGCGTTCCTTGCGGAAAACAAGCTAAAGCGCTCACCGCTCAAAAAAATGCACAGTCTGAACGCCGCTTCGCAGTTTGCAAGCACCATGAGCACCATGCTCACGGCGGGCTTGCCGATTACGAAAGCGCTGGAGGTCACGGCAAATGTGGCAGATAACTACATGTTCGCGGTGTCCATCCGCAAAGTGCGGCAGGGCGTGGAGCAGGGCCGCAGCCTGGTGGACTGCATGAACGAGATTCCGTATTTTCCAAAGCTGCTCACCGAAATGGTGGGCGTGGGCGAACGCTCCGGCAACATGGAAGAAACGCTCACCGTCATCGGTGATTACTTCGATAACGAGGTCTCGGTGTTCACGCAGCGGTTGCTCTCTATGTTAGAGCCGGCCATCACCATTGTTTTGGCGGTCGTCACCGTCATTTTGCTGCTGGCCGTTTACCTGCCGATGTTCACCATGTATGGCAGCATCGTTTGATTTATTTCGCTGTACCCCGTCGGCGATCCAACCCGAACCGGCGGAATACATAAATTTCGATGGTGAACCCCCAAAAGCACATCTTTGGGGCGAGCAAAATTTCAATGAATTGGAGAATGGTTCTTATGATGAACAAAATGCGTAAGATGAAGAATAAGAAGGGCTTTACGCTCATGGAAATGCTGATTGTTGTTGCAATCATCGCGATCCTCATTGCTATTGCTATCCCGACCTTTGCTTCTTCTCTGAATAAGGCAAGAGTTGCCACCGACGAAGCGAATATCCGTTCCGGTTATGCTTCCGTTATGGCTCAGGTTTTGACTGATGACAAAATCGATGTCGAAGGTAACGGCAAAGATGAAAATGTTATTTATAAGCTGAACAAAGATGGTTCTGTTACTAAGGATACTGCAACCAACGAGTACAAGATGCAGGGTACACCGTCTGATAATGTTGAAATTGCAGGTCAGACTGTTAATAAGTGGGCAAAGGGCAATACAGTCACGTATACCTATAACTACAAGACTAATAAGGTTACAATCGCTGTTGGTGCCGGCAAGTAATTTCTTTATCTAACTGCAAATTAACACAACTCATTTTAAATGAACCAGATCTATTGAGGGGTCGGGGGTTGCGGCTCCCCTATGATCTGTTCTTTTGATTTTTCACTTTAGGTTTTCATAAAAAGGGGACGTAGTATGCTTTGGGTTTCACCCGCTCTCACGGTTTATATTTGTGTGCTTACGGGGATTCTCGGCGCGTGCATGGGAAGCTTTCTCAACTGCATGGCGTGGCGTATCGTCCACGGCGAATCTGTTTTACACGGGCGCTCGCACTGCGACGTCTGCGGCCACGTGCTCGGCGCGGGAGATTTAATTCCCGTTTTAAGCTACATCATGCACAAAGGCCGCTGCAAATACTGCGGCGCAAAGCTCTCTGCGGGACATGTCTTCGCGGAAGTGTTAACGGCGCTTACGTTTTTGCTGCTCGTGCTAAAATATGATATTTCGCTCCAAGCCCTTGAATATATTTTGCTGGCGTGCCTGCTGCTCGCTGCTGCATTCACGGATTTGGAGGGGTATATGATCCCGGACCGTTTCATCGTGACGGGGATCGTCGTGCGTGTTGTTTTCCTGTTTTTGCAGGGGAACGTGCTCGAAAACCTCATGGATGCGCTGCTCGGCGGCTTCGCCGTTGGCGGCGGTTTACTGCTCATCGTGCTCTTATACGAAAAAGTGCGCCAAAAGGAAGCCATGGGCGGCGGCGATATTAAACTGCTGTTCCTCACCGGCCTGTTTCTCGGCTGGCAGCGGAACATTCTGTGCCTGCTCATCGCGTGCGTGCTCGGCATCGTCTTCGCGTTTATCTTCCCGGAAAAACGTACCACAGGAGACGGGGCAGAGGAAGAAGACGGAAAGCTTTTTCCGTGGGGGCCGTCCATCTCGGCGGCGGCGATTCTCACGCTCCTTTGCGGCAGCGAGATCATCGGCGTGTATTTGAGCTTATTTTAACATAAAGAACAAAAGCTTTACAGCTTGACGGATAGAGATAAAGAAGAAAGCGAGGTGTCTGTACCATGCCCGGACAAATCACGGCATTCGACATTGGTGAGTGCATGGTAAAAGCCGCATGCTTTACAGGCGGAAAACTGAAAAAGGTTATGGCGAAAGAATTGCCGGATAATATGGTCTCCGGCGGCGAAATCGTCTCCATGGACGCCATGGCGGATTTTATCAAGGAAATGGCGAAAGAAAACGGCATCTCCCGCGGTGCGGCGGCGGTCATTCTGCCCGGCACGCTGGTGTTCCCCCGCAACGTGACCGTGCCCGCCATGACGGACGGCCAACTGCTGTATAACCTGCCGTTTGAATTTAAAGATTACCTGACGCAGGAAAAGAATAAGTATTATTTCGACTACGCCGTGCAGGATACGGTGAAAGACGAAGAGGGCAATGTGAAGGAATTGCAGCTTTTCGTTTGCGCCACCTTAAAAAGCACCGTGGAAGAATATCGCGCCATGCTGCGCCGTGCGGGCTTCAATTTGAAGGTCGCCATGCCGGAGGAATGCGCCTACGCTGCGCTGACGGAGGATTACATGCAGCGCACAAATGCGCCCGCGGGCAGCGATTACTGCTTTGTAGACCTCGGCCACAACGGCATCCGTATGCACATTCTGCAGGACGGCAATTTCACCACGAAGCGCTCCGGCGACCTCGGCCTGCGCGACCTTGAGCAGACGATTTCCGATGTGCGCGGCGTGGATATTCACATGGCACACGCACACATTTTGTCCGATTACAACGACGTGCTTTCCGAAGACGTGAGCGCCGAGCTGTTTAACCGCATGGCGATCGAAATCATGAAGGCCGTCAACTTCTATAATTACAATAACCGCGAGCGTTCGCTCCGGAGAATTTATCTTTGCGGCGGCGGTGTGGCGGTAGATCAGATCCGCGCGGCCATCTGCCGTGTGACGGATCTGGACGTACATAACGCCGAGGAGCTGCTTCCTCAGCACGACGCATTGGAAGCGGCGTGGCTTTACATCAAAGCGATCGGCTGCGCGCTGCAAAAGTAAGGAGGCGTTGGAATGAAGCTTGAACTCGGCATGGGAAACGGCGCCAAAAAGCCCGTAAAATACCCCACCAAAAGAACCGTCAACCTCGCAAAGCGCGAGTCGCACTCCCAAAGCGTCATGACGCTTTCCATCGGCACGGCGGTTATTATCGTGCTTGTGGTGCTCGTCGTGAAATTCGGCGTACTTGACCAGCTTGCGCGCCAAAGTGCCGCAGAAAGTGCTTACAACACCGTGCATGCCCAGTATACCGAAATGCAGAGCGCCGTGGAGAAATACCCCGAGGTCGAAGAGGAGTACCGCACCTATTCCAGAAAATGGATGCAGCAGGAGGATTCCGGCGCGTTCGTTTCTGTGGACAGACAGGAAGTGCTTGACCTCATGGAGAACTATCTGCAGCCCTACGGCACTATAAAGGCCGTCACCATTTCGGACGACGTGATGATTGTTTCCATGTCCGGCATGAATCTGCAGGAGATTTCCGCGATGTTTGAGATTTTACAGCAGCAGCCCATTGTAAAGGCTGCTGACCTTACAATCGCTTCCACCGAAAAAACGGCGGGCGAAGACCTCGATTTCTCCGTGACGATCACATTACAGCCGGCTGACACGGCGGAAGGGGAGACCACAGCATGAAAAGAGCCTTTACAACGCGCGAAAAAGTGATGCTGCTCGTCCTCACCGTGCTGCTCATCGTCATCGCATATTTTAAGCTCATCTTGGAGCCCATCAACAATTCCATCGACGAGTATCAGTCCGAAACGGCCGCAGAGCAGGACGAGATTTTGCAGAATACCGAGCTTTTGACGCGTATGAACCAGATGCAGAAGGAGCTCGAGGAAATTTATGCCGCGGGCGACCCCACGCCTATCCCGAATTACGACAATTCCGGCAAGCTGCTCGTTGAGTTGAACAGCATTCTTTCGGCTTCCGTCGATTATTCGCTGGATTTCGGTCAGGTTTCGGCACTGAACGATGGCTACATCATGTGCCGCCCCATCAACATGACCTTTACAACGAACACCTACGCCGAAACGCGCGCCATCATTGATGCGCTGCACAACAGCGATTTTACAAACCAAATATCGGACATCAGCGTGCAGTTTGAAAATTCCGGTAGCTCCGGCAATGTGCAGGTAAACCTGTATATTACGTATTTTGAACTTCAAAAATAGCTGGTGCAACACAGGCCGGAAGCTGTTTTTTGCTTGCCGGTTTTCTGTGTTTAAAAAGACTTATACTGTTTTACGGTTTCCATATTTTTCTCAGGAGCAAAACGCATGAATTTTTCACGGGATATGAAGAGTTTGAAAAATAGAAGAAAGGGAAAAGCCGGCTTTACCATGTCCGAGCTTTTGATCGTCGTGGCCATCGTCATCGTGCTGTTTGCCGTGGCGGTTCTCTCGCTTGTGACGATTCAAAAGAACCTGCGCCAAAAGGAACTCGACAGTAAAGCGGAAATCCTTTACGTTGCCGCGCAGAACCGCATGTCCGAGCTGCGCGCCGGCGGCTACGAAAGCCTTTATCAGTACGATGAAAACAAGAAGAACGGCGTTGCAAAGGTTGGTCTCATTCCGCTGGATGCTCCCGAAGAAGATGCGGAAGACGCCATCACAAAAGACACGCTCTGCTATGTCGTTTCCGCAGACCGCGTGGCGACCGGCAAGGCGGCAGCTTCCGTTCTGCCGGAATCTTCCGTAGATGCCGAGCTTTGGAACAACCACTGGGTTATCGAGTACGACCCCGAAAGCGGCAGTGTGTACGGCGCGTTTTACAGCGAAGAGGAGATCACAAGCGGTGATGCCTCCACTACGCTGCCCACATACTTAAACCGTATGCGTGTGCGTCAGACCCGCCTGCACAACGGTGCGAAGATCGGCTACTACGGCGGCGCGCGTGTGATCTCCGGCACAACCGACACTCTAAAGCCGGACATCTCCATCGATAACCGCGAGAAGCTGACGGCAACGTTCTACTGCAACAACCCCTATGCCGATGAGCTGACGTTCAATATCAAGGTTTCGGACGGCCAGAACGAATATGTAAAGGTCGTAAAATACAGCGAGCTTCGCCAATTGAACAGCAAAACTTGGTACTACACGTGGGTTATGGATAGCTTGGAAAGCGAAAAGACGCGCTTCTATAATCAGACCGACCATAAGCTTGCGTGCGGCACAGACATCACCGTCACGCTTTCCGTAGAAAGCCAAAACGCCAATGTGGACGGCAAAAGCTACACTCGCAAAACGAACAGCCTGTTCCGGTATGCCGAGGACACCCCGGCCGGCACGGCGCTCATCGCCTACGGCCGCCATTTGCAGAATTTGGACGAGGCCTCCCATGTTTCCGATACGATTACCCGCGCCGTGCAGGTCAGCGACCTTTCCTTTGCGGATGATACTGCCGACAACGAAGACTGGTATTCCTTCTACGGCGACACCTTTACGCCCATCACAAATAAGTATCTCAAAAGCTATGACGGCTATTCCGAGGTCGATAACGTAAAGCTGTATTCTTCCATTTCAAACCTGCACATCACAAAAGCTGCGCAAAACGGAGATGCAGGTCTGTTCAGTACATTTAACGGTGAGATCAAAAACGTGACGCTTACCGGCATGAGGATTGATAATGTAGGCCAGAACGTCGGTGCGCTCATCGGTTCTGTTTCCGATACCGTGAAAATCACAAATACCCGTGTATACCTCAGCTCCAAAAAAGGCGACCTCGCAGATATCGAAACGGTCGATTCCCCGGAAAAAGTGAAGCCGTGGCTCGAGGGTAAAGTCGTCGGCGGACTTATCGGCATGGTGACGGAAACGGGCAGCGTATCCGTTACGGACAGCTCCGCGTCTACGGTCATTCGTGCAGACGGCGGCGCAGCAGGCGGCCTCATCGGTGCCGTGTATCATGCGGCAACGATAACCGATTCCTATGCGGATTGCTATTTGACGGCAGCCAGAACGGGCGGCCTTATCGCAAAGGCAGAGGGCGGGTCTGAAGTAGCCGCAACGGGAACCTCTATCACCTTAAAGGATTTCTATGCAGCGGGTTACCAAACGGCGACCGTCGATGCTTTCGGCTTAGTAGGCGGCTCCAATGTGATCGCCACAGGCGGTTATTCTGCGTGTGTTTACAATGTTGGAGAAAACGCAAAGGTTCATTCCACGGTCAAAGCAATGGGCAGTGCCTCAAACGTATATTATCTGACAGACGGCGGCCTTTCCGGAGACGGCACAAGCAAGTGGGAAAACGCCAATCAAACCAAGCCGAAAACCTATAAAGAACTCAGTGAATCGGGCTTTGCAAAAGGAATCTCCGAGGCGTTCACGTCGTCCTCCGGCGCGGCTACGTTTCCGTATAACTTGATGGATCAGGGCCTTACGTATTACACGTATCCGCGCCTTGAAAAGCTGAACCACTACGGTGACTGGCAGGCGGAGTTTGAATCCGGCGCACTGGTTTATTACGAGCGCTACGAAGACGAAACCTACGGCTTCTACGGCGCAAACCTTTCTACGCTCAAAACGAGTAAGTTTGTCGTCGGCGACGGCTATGCGCTGGCGTATATCGAAAAGAAAAATGCGACCGATAACGTTACCGTGACGTATGCAAACGACCAAAAGGCACAGGTATCGTTTGGTAGCGCAATTGAAACGACCGACGACACGACAAATACGAAGTATTATCTCTATCCGCTCTCAAAAGAGGTCGTCAACACCGATTATATCGACACCGCAGAGCCGGATACGTTCTACCAGAAGATCACGATAGTAGACACCACAGCCGGTATGGAGACGGAGTATTACTACAATCCGCATTTCGCAAAAACGGTGACGGTCAACGAAAATAAGCCGCAGGCGCCGGAAACGGTCTGCATCCGCTCCGCCCGCCAGCTGTATGCCTTGAGCCTTTACTACCCGCAGTATGCGGATGCCGTAAAGGACAGTGTGTTCCGTCAGGAACTCAACATTGATTACAGCAGGTATGAGTGGACAAAATATGACGTTGTTACCGCTACTGTCAGCACACAGGCGCCGATCGGCACAGGGGATAAGCCGTTTACGGCTGTGTATAACGGCGGCTGCAATACGATAGAGGGAATTTCCTTTAAAGCAAATTCCCTTTACATCGGCATGTTCGGTTATACGTCGTCCGCTGCCGCGGTGCGCAATGTGTTCCTTGTCGGCGACGGCAGTAACACGGTGGCCTATGTCAATGCGCAGGGCGGTAATTCAGCTTCCGGCAGTGCGTCGCGCGTCAGCATGGGCGTGCTCGTCGGTTATAACCGCGGCACGGTTTCAAACTGCTCGGTTTCCGGCTATACCATGGAGTATTACGGTTACAGCGCCAGCACGGCTTCGCTCGGCGGCTTTGTCGGCAGCAACTACGGCACCATCCGCAACAGCGCTTCGGACTGCCCGTCCATTCGCTTTGCAAATACGAACTCTAACACCTATGCGGGCGGCTTTGCGGGCGTGAACCACGCCTCTGTTTCGGATTCCTACGCGCTTGGCAGCATTCAGGTGCGCGGCGCGCGAAACAGCACCGTGTGGGTCGCGGGCTTTGCGGCGAACAACGCCAGCGGCATGATTCGCCGCAGCTACAGCGCTACGGCGCTGACAGCTTCCGGCGATGCGGAGTCCTACGGCTTTGCGCATACCGGCGG
>OGOG01002279.1_pt1 | contig 16522 bp, 12 predicted proteins | sample 1552581 | NCBI WGS metagenome assembly OGOG01 (sample SAMEA2580152, study PRJEB22360) | human gut metagenome | biome: human gut; feature: human-associated habitat; material: faeces | place: Denmark | collected 2008/2010 | reverse complement strand
CGCTCTTCCGATCTGGAGTTTCTGCCTGCGGTGCAGTCGGCTGTGTGGTTGATGTTATTTCTTCTACAGGTGTTCCACACTGACTGCAAAACCGTTTTTCCGGTGTCAGTGCTGCCCCGCATTTCTTGCAATAATACATGGTACTGTTTCCTCCTATTGATTCGGATTTGCTCCGAAAAAAGATTGTTATAGACAGTATACCATAGAATGCAAGTCCAATCTACAGATATAATTACATGATTTCTTTTCTAATTTGTAACAAAATGAAATTTTGTCATAATGCTGCAAGGATTTCTGAAAAATCCGCCACTTAATACTGATATTTTTTCCGATTTGCAACCAAAAAGGCAATGGATACAACCAAGGCTGCCAATTCCGCTGCCACAACAGAAAACCAGATGCCTAAGACACCAAAGAATGCTGGCAGAATTAAAATCGCTGCAATCTCAAACAAGAAAGTTCGCAAAAAGGAAATCAGTGCAGAAACCAAACCGTTATTCAATGCGGTAAAGAACGAAGATGCCCATGTATTGATGCCTTTGAACAAATACGCAATGCTGTAAATCTGACAAGCTTGAATAGTCAACGCCATCAAATCGGCATCGTGACTCGTGAAAATCATTGCTTGCTGTTTGGCAAAACCAATTGCCAAAGCTGTAATGATAACACTGCTGCCACTAATCAGCCACAGCCCTTTTTGAAACAGATTTTTCAGTTCTGCATGATTCTTTGCCCCGTAATGATAGCTGACAATTGGTGCACTTCCGATGGAATAGCCCATAAAGACTGCATTGAACACGACTGAAACATACATCAATACGCCATAGGCAGAAATCCCATCTTCGCCCACCAATCGCATCAACTGATAGTTGTACAGCATACTTACCAGACTAACAGACAAGTTGGAAACCATTTCGGAAGAACCATTTGCACAGGCAATCCAGAGGGCTTTCCAATGCATCGGGAATGGAAATTGCAGACGGAGCAGACTGCTGTTTTTCCGCAGAAAATAGATAACTGGAAAAATACCGCCAACTGCCTGCGAGAGAATCGTTGCAAGGGCTGCCCCAGCAAGTTCCATATCCAGCGGAACAATCAACACATAGTCCAAAATCATATTGATGACACCAGCAAGAATGCTGATTTTCAAGCTTAGAGATGGCTTTTCAGCAGCAACATAAAAACTTAGAAATGTCTGCTGCAAAACCATGAATGGAATACCGACAAACAAGATTCTACCGTATAGAATGCTGTTCGCCTGCATCTCCGCTCCCTTTGCACCCAGTAGGGTTACAATTTGCGGTGTCAGCAGAAAACCAATTGCAGACAAAATCACCGTTCCAATGAATGTCACTGTAATCAGCATGCTGAAATATTGATTTGCCCGCTCTCGGTTGCCCTCGCCCAGCGTCTTGGAAACCAATGCACAACCACCTGTTCCGATTAAGAAACCAATGGTGGATACTGCCATCAGCACTGGCCAAACCAGATTCAGAGCAGCAAATGCCGTTTTCCCCACATAATTCGACACAAAAAAGCCGTCTACAATCGTATAGACAGAGGTGCAGAGAATCATTAAAATGGACGGCATGACAAACCGCAGCAGCCGACCATAGGTAAAGTGGTCGGAAAGCTGAATTTTTTTAGACATGTTGTTCCTCCTTTGGGTCAGTGCATGCTGCTCGTTCCAACTCCATCCGCAGCAAGTCCTGATGTTTCTGCATCAGCGTTAGCATTTGCAGTTGTTCCCGTTCTGACAGGTCAGAAAAAGACTGCTGTTCTGCTGCCATCAAGGGAAGTACGATTGTTTTTGCGAACTGTTCGCCGGCTTCTGTCAGGGATACTTCTTTATTTTTCCGGCTGCCAGCGACAAGCTTTAGTGAAATTAAACCTTGTTGTTCCAGTTTTTTCAGACTGGAGTTGACGGTTTGGGGTGGGTCTAATAAGCTGCGGCAGAGTGCCCGTTGTTCACAGCTTCCCCCCTGTTCGCACAAAAAATACAACAGCCAGAGCGTAGTTTCAGAAACACCCTTTTGCGTTGCATATTGGCGATAGGTTTCATTCAGCTGCTGATATAAGCTGTTCCAGTGCAGCAGCTGTTTCGATAGATGAATATTCATGAAAATTGCCTCCTTTTTATCCGAAGTCGGACAGTATTCATTATTATAATCCGATTTCGGATAAAAGAAAAGGGCTTTCCATGAAAGATTTGAAAATTTGTGTTCATTATTTGTTTTGTGGATGGGGTTGCCAATCACGAGCCGCAGGCAAAATAAAAAGTTTTTTGATCCAGCAATTTTTCAAAAATGCTGGCGAGGTGTGGGCGAGCAGCCCACATTTGCGAAGCAAATCAAACTTTCAAATGAAATGCAATAAAAATCTAAGAGAGCATCGAAAGAATCGCAATTGCCTTAAAAATTGAAAGGTTGTAATGAGATACAAGGTTTCAGGGGCAATTGCGATTCCCAAGGCAAGCTGGGGATGTGCCCCAGCCTTGCCGAATCGGATTCAGGTGGTATTCCTAGGAGAGAACTTCTCTTAGAGAAAACGGTCTTTCCCGTCCGGCAAAAGGGGGTTCCACCCCTGCTTTTGCCTACCAGTGTGCTGCAATTGCCCCGTTGCCTTGCTCGAACTTACAACCTTGATTTTCATGATGCAACTTTGTTTGAATTGAACAGTTTCAAAAGATGCAATTGCAGCAGGAAAAACAGATTGCAAAATCTAGTTTGCTCCGCAAATGTGGGCTGCTCGCCCACACCTCGGCAGCATTTTTGAAAAACTGCTGCACCGAAAAACTTTTTAGTTCGCCTGCGGCTCGGTGCTTCTATCACAATTCCAATAAAAAAACAGGGATCTCTCTGATTTGAGAAATCCCTGCTCATTATCTATGCTGCGAAACTGTTCGGTTCAACCACTCTGTCATTCCAACCATTAAAACAGCAAACAACAATAAGTAAACCGGATAACAGCCAATTCCAATCTTCCCTGCCAACACGCCGAACAGTGGTGGCATAAAGGTTGTTCCCACATAGGCACACGCCATTTGAATGCCAATGATTGCCTGCGAATACTCCGCCCCGAAATGTGCTGGTGTTGCGTGAATAATCGCCGGATAAATCGGTGCACAACCCAATCCCGTAATCATCAGTCCAATTTGTGCCGGCAATGGACTGGATACCGGAATCAGAACCAACAGAATTCCTGCAATTGCAATCACTGCTCCACAGCGAATCATGTTGCGGTCGCCCCATCGGTCTGCCAAAAAGCCGCTGAGAAACCGCCCAACGGTAATCCCAATCAGAAACATCGCTGCAAATTGAGCGGCGGTTTCTGCCTCTAACCCTCGATTCTGTACCAGATAACTGCTCGCCCAAAGCATTGCAGTTTGTTCCAGTGCACAATAAGCAAAGAACGCCAGTAACACCATCGGAACGCCCTTTATCCGAACTGCTTGCAACACGCCAATGGACTTCGCCGATGATGTTTCCGCAGTCACTTCTGGCTTCCGAACAGCCACCCGTTTCCACAGCGGCAGGCTGCAAAGTAAAATCGCTGTCAGAACAATTTGCAAGATTCCAACAGTTCGATAGCCCTGCTGCCAGCCAAGTTGTCTGGTCAGGCAGAAGCTCATAATGTAGGGGCTAATGGCTGCACCCACGCCCCACATACAATGCAGCCAGCTCATCTGTCTGGAGGAGTAGTGCAGTGCCACGTAATTATTTAAGGCGGCATCTACCGCACCTGCACCCAATCCGTATGGAATTGCCCAGAGGCAAAGTGCTAACATCGAGTTGGAACACGAGAACCCGAACAGTGCTGCAGCTGTCAAAAAGACGCTGCACGTTGTCACCAGACCTGTTCCAAACTTTTTATTCAATCGGTCGCTCATCAGGCTGGAAAGAATCGTTCCAAATGAAATAATCATGGTAATGATTCCAGCATAAGAAGTCGCCACGCCCAATTCCAAATGCATCACTGGCCACGCTGACCCCAGCAGAGAATCCGGCAGCCCCAAGCTGATAAACGCCAGATAAATGATGGCAAGTAAAAATGTCATCCAATCATCCCGCTATTTTTTATAGTAATGCAATCAAATCCTTGCGAATGCCTGCATAGTGTTCATCCATCAGACCGAAATCCAATGCCTTATACGTCCACATCGCCCTGCCAATTCCCAATTCAGTAAAGGCTGCATGAATTGCCTCATACCAGCGAACAGTATCTGCCGGATCTGCCCGGTCAATCACACCATATTCGCCACAATACAGGGCAACATTCCGCTCTTCTGCAATTTTCACTGCCGGACGGAATAAATTAAGGAAAAAGTCCTTTCCCTGTGCATCAGAAGCAACAAAATCCAAAATATCAGACATTTCCACAGGCATCATCTTTTTAGAAAGCTCCTTGCAGGTCGCCATCTCCAACGGGTATCCAATCCGGAAATCTTCCGGCATACCATCTACCCAATATGCTCCCTGATGGGTGAACAGAAGCGGTTCATAGCAGTGGAATGAATAAACAATATGTTCATCCGGCGGCAGAATCAAATCTTTGACGGACATGATACTATTATATCTTGCACCGCCAATCAGCAAATCGGTTTCTTTGGTCACACGGCGAATCCGTTCTACTGCACGCAGTGCCAGTGCGTTCCAAATTTCTGCAACGTCAGGGTCTACAATTTCGTTCAGCAAGTCAAATGCAACAAAATCGGAGTATTTTCCGTAACGGGCTGCCAGCTTATCCCACAGGCACAAGAACCGTTCCTGCAAAGCTGGGCTTTCAAAGAAGGATACACAATCCTTTGCTTCATCGAATGCATAGCCAGCAGTTTTATGCAAGTCTAACAGAACATGCAGCCCTGCGTTCTTGCACCATTCTAAACAGCGGTCAATGTAAATAAAATTTTCGTCTTTCGGTGTTCCGTCTTCTTCTTCGATGAGAGAATAGTCTACAGGTAAGCGGACATGGTCAGCACCCATTGCCCGAATATTCTGAATGTCCTGTTCTGTGATAAATGTTTCGAGGTGTTCCCGGTCGGTCAAATCCCACTGGGAAAGCCAGCCGCCGAGGTTGATTCCCTTTTCAAATCCGTTCCATGTTTTCATGTAAAATCTTCCTTTCTGTATTGGTAATAGTATAAAATTACAGAATCCAAAGTTTCTGTATCGACTACAAAAAACAAGCCGCAGGCAAAATAAAAAGTTTTTCAAAAATGCTGCACCGAAAAACTTTTCAGTTCGCCTGCGGCGTGCATTCTTTTTCATCACTCTCTATCTGTCATTATACCCATTTTCCCATAAAATTCATACAAAATATGTTGCTATTTTATCAAATTTGTTCTATAATAAACGAAAGGAGGTAACACACTATGACCTACCATCAAGAACTCCAACACCGCCTATTCCAACAACAAGAAGAACAGGTACACCACATGGAATACCAACAGGAATTTCAATACTACGAGGACGTTGCAAACGGCAGGTTAGGCCGCATTCACCTGCAATTGCTCCAGCCAAAAGATATTACCGCATACAATGCTGGCGAATATGGTATGCTCTCCAAAAACCCGCTTCGCAATCTGCGGTATCATTTTGTCGTATCTGTTGCAATGATTACCCGCCTTTGCGTGGAACACGGACTGGAACAGGAACTTGCCTATACCATGAGCGACCTCTACATCAATAAAATGGACGAACTGCAACAAGCAGAAGCGATTATTTCCCTGCAAAATGATATGCTGTTAGACTTTACACAGAAAATGGCAGACCTCCCAAAACGCCATGGATATTCCATCCATGTCATTAAAGGCATGGAATACATCTGCCGCCACCTGCATCAACGGCTAACCGTTACAGAAGTTGCTGCTGCTCTCTCTGTCAATCGCAGCTATTTTTCTACCCTGTTCGCCAAAGAAACCGGTTGTTCTGTCAGTCAGTACATCCGACAGGAAAAATTACAGGCAGCTGCGAATATGCTTCGTTTTTCAGATTATTCTTATGCCGACATTGCAGAATATTTTGGCTTTTCTTCTCAAAGCCATTTTATTCAATGCTTTCAAAAATGCTATGCCTGCACACCAGCAGCGTTCCGAAAACGATATTTCCAGAAAACATTTACCGTTCCCCCAACCCCCGAACTGCCCGAAAAATAGGCAAAAAAATATCCTGATGACAACGGTGCCACCAGGAAAAAAAGGAATAATAGAAAATAAAACAAAAACAAGGGGAATTGGGGATTATGAAATCCAATTTTTAAGATAGCACAGAAACCTTAAAATAACCTTAAAAGTCGGAGCTGCCTCTTTAAAGTTTACAAAATCAGGAAGGATGACAATTCTATGAAACAAATTGTATTTGATATGGACGGCGTATTGTTCGCCACGGAAGCCCTCAGTGACCGCCTTTGGAAAGAGATGATGGAAGAACGGGGAACACCTGAGATGACCGCAGCATTACAGCAGTGTCGGGGCAGAAACCGCACGGATACCCGTGCTTTTTTCGCAAGCCACTATCCAGATTTTCCCTATATCGCCATGGAAACTGAAAAACGAAATCGCATGCTGGCAGCGTTGGACAAGGACGGCATGCCCACTATGAAAGGGGCAGAATCCCTCTTGCAAGCATTGCAGGATGCTGGCTGGAGCGTTGCCCTCGCCACCTCCACCAGCCGGAAAACTACCATGCATCATCTAGAATTATCTGGATTCACGCACTATTTTTCTGTAATTGTCACGGGCGATGAAATCCAACATGGCAAGCCCAATCCAGAAATCTACCTGACTGCCTGCAAAAAACTGCACAGCAAACCGGAAGAAACCTATGCTGTCGAGGACTCTGAAAACGGCGGAACAAGTGCTTGTGCAGCAGGCATGCGAGTGTTGCTTGTTCCCGACCAAGCAATTTTATCGGAATCGCTCCAGCAACGGGCAGAAGCGGTATTGCCGTCCCTTTGCGAAGTACAAGAACGGCTGCTGGGAACACGATAACCACATCAAAATAACAAGATTTACCATGAAAACAGTTCCGAATTTTCACCCAAAATTTCGGAACTGTTTACTCTTCTCAATGCTCAATTTTTTTGTTATGATAAAAGCAACAAATTACAAAGGAGTTGGGCGTATGATTTTATTGATTGTCTATTTTATCTTGGGGTATTGGTCGGTTGGAAGAACCATCTATGGAAATTTGATTGCCTACACGGATGGATTCAATCTGTTCTTGAAAAAGTGTCTCTATGCAATCTTTCTGGGATGGATCACCATTCCATGGGCACTGCTGAAAATGTTGTTTGGAAAATAAAAACAACCCCGACTATCTGCTTTGCATATAGAGCAAATCGTCGGGGTTTGTTTGTTTCATTGCAAAAGGGGCTGCCGATAACTTGGCAGCCCCTTTTTTGGGTTCATTTTATTATGTGCATACAAACTAAATTAGAATGTGATGCTGTCCAGAATCGGCTGTGCATAGTTCATAATCGTTCCAGTACCGCCAAAGTCTGTAAAGGTAATGCCGCAAATGGTATCGCCTACAAAGAAGAAAACAGACATATTCGTGGTAGTGACTTCGCTGACATCCATGGTATAAACAACTGCATAAGCATCTTCACCATTCAATGTATCCCATTCGGTATCTACAACCGTTGCCTGTGCATCCATTGCTGCACCAACGGATTCCAATGCTTTCTTGTGGTCATCAAGGCTAACGCCCATTGCAGAGGCATCGAACTGCTGCACAAAGAATGCACCGGTCATATCAGACAGATACCACATCGGATAGCCCTGTGTTTCACTCTTTGTCCAATCCGGAGAAACCTTCAGTGTCAGGTTGTCCACCGTTTCTTCCTGTGTCAATTCTGCTGCCAAAGCTTCAAGGTCAACTTCCTCAGTTTCACTGGTTGTTGCATCTGCTTCTGCATTATCTGTACCTGTTGTTGTTGTTTCCGTAGTTTCTGCTTCCGTTGCTGCTTCTGTGGTTTCCGCCTCAGTTTCCGCTTCCGTTTCTGCCTCTGTAACCGCTTCTGTGGTTGCTTCTGTAGTAGCAGCTTCCGAAGAAGAAGAGGAAGAATCTGCATCAGAACCGCAGCCAACAACGCCAGCTGCCAGAACGATCGCACTCAAAAATGCAAGTACTTTTTTCATTGTTTGAATCTCCTTTTTCCAAATCCATTAATAATAAAATCCAACTTTACTATAACATATTTGAAATAAAAAGTCAAACCATTCCTCGATTTTCAGCGTTTCTTACAGTTTTCACAGAATTGAACGGGAAAAAGGCAACATAACAACAATGATTCTTTCACAGCCTATCTGAAATGCAAAAAAACTGCTGTTTACAGGGCAAAGAAGTGCTGCGTTGCAGTGAAGGTTTCCTGCGGAGCGATTTCCTGATAACCTGTCTGTTCCTTTGGAAGATTCAGGTTCGGTGCGTCAATCATAGCAGTCATTGGCTCTGGACAGAAATAACCGTTGTGACCCTTGTCGTTCCACAAAATCCAGAACCGATAATTTTCAGATACTTCATAACCAATGCCCTTGCCAGTCTTGGTATCCACTGCGGTCAGACCATAGAATGGCTTTCCATTCAAAGTCTGTGCGGTTGCAGTATACATATCATTGTCGATGTTCTTCAGAACAGGGCACATTGTACCGTTCTTATACTGCAAATCGTAATCGGACAGCGGCAGAATTTCACAAGTTGGCAGGCAGCGTTCATTCAGCACCCACTTTTCTGTAATCGGAACGGTGATCCGGCTATCTGCTTCGGCTGCACCAACTACAAACGGGCTGTTGATGGTGGTATGGGTTGCCAGTGACATTGGCATTTGCTTGTCTGAGCAGTTCGTAAAGGTAACGCGATAGAACAGACCTTCTGCGGTCAGGCGGAACGTAAAATCTGCCCGAAACGGAATTGGCATATTTGCAAAGAATGGGTCGGTTTCATCATAGGTGTAGCTGGTTTTTGCCCATGCTGCGGATTCATCTGCACAAAGTTCCATCACCCGATGTTTCCGCTTATGCAGGAAACCGTGAATGTGGTTGTTATATGGTGCAGCTTCGTTCACTGGCAAATGGTAAACCGCATCAGATGTTTTCAGCACGCCGTCTGCGAAACGATTCGGCAAATAGAGTGTTGGCAAGCCCCAAACTTCTGCGGATTGCTGAATGGCTTCTGGTGTATTGTCTGCCCGAAAGCGGAAAAATTCCAGTCCCTTTTCTTCGTGGAACAAACGGATGACATTCGAGCCGATTTCCGGAGCAATCCAAGCTGTATAGCCGCCGCTGGAGAGTTGCAGGCATGGCATACCTTTCCAATTGATAATCTGAACAGTTGATTTCATGATAACATTCCTTTCTGTATTCCTGCAAAGCAGGAAATTCCCGGTGCAAGATGCACTTGTTTTTATTGTAGCATAAATGGAGAAGTTTGTCTATGGGCGGAGAAAAATTCGTTTTTGCAGCAGCGTTTCCGGGAACGAGCCGCAGGCAACGAAAAAGTTTTTCGGTGCAGCAGTTTTTTCAAAAATGCTGCCGAGGTGTGGGCGAGCAGCCCACATTTGCGAAGCAAATGAAACTGCACGATGAAAAGAAACAAAAATCTAAGAGAGAATCGGAAGAATCGCAATTGCCTTCAAAATCAGAAGGTTGTAATGAGAGATACGGTTTCAGGGGTGATTGCGATTCCCAGGCAAGCTGGGGATGTGCCCCAGCCTTGCCGAACCGGATTCGGGTGGTATTCCAAGGGGAATGTTTCATGTGAAACAGTGCTCTTAGGGAAACGAACTGCGTGCGGTTCGATTCTTACAGCCGTTTATTCCGAAATATGCGGCAAATCCGTAATCTTCATCAGCACAAATGCCATCAAAATTGTCGTATCTGTTTCATCCAAATTGCCACTTGCATTGCAGTCTGCATTCAAAGTCGCTGCAGCCGATAATGTAATTTGTCCTGCCAGATACTTATTCAGGAAAATCGCATCTGAAATATCCACGACACCATCCAAATTGACATCGCCGCAATTTCTCGGATATTCATAGGTTGTTTCTGTTGTCGTTTCTGTGGAGTCACTGGTAACTGGAGCAGTCGTTGTAACTGGCTTCGTGACAGTCGTTTCTGCCGGCTTTGCAGTTGTTGTTGCTGGCTTTGCAGTCGTTGTTGCTGGCTTTGCAGTTGTTGTTGCTGGCTTTGTAGTCGTCGTCGTTTCTGTAGTTGTCAGAATTGTTGTTGTAACAGTTGTTGTCTGAGATGGCAGCGTATAATCAACCGGCTCTAATACCCACTTCTGACAGTCATTGTCGTTCCATGCCCACTGCTGTGCAACTGCTCCGCTACTCGTCTGTGCCCCAGCAATTTCTACACAGGATAAGTCTTTGGATGCTCTGGTTACAATCGTATACGTTCCATCTTCGTTGTCCACAAACTTGAAATATTGGGTGCTCTGCTTGTTGTTGGCTGCAATCGTCAACGGTGCTGCATTGTCGCCATTGTTGACATTCAGCACAAAACTTTCTCCATCGCCCAGAGCAGAATAAATATAATAGTAGCCCCAGTTGATTTTCTTCACGTGCCATACATTATGGGCAGCTGCTCCATTTGCACCCCACTGCTGCACGGTTGCTCCGGCTTGAGCTGCACCGTCCTTGACTTCCAGATACAAGTTGCTGTTCACGTTCTTCAGCATGTAGCAGGTATTTTCGTCCAGTTCCACGCCGTCTTTAATCGTGTCCACACTGATTTTCCACTTCTGCGAATCCTTGCCGTTGCACGTCCACTGAACAATATTTGCACCAGAATCGGTCGAATCAGAGGAAACTGCCACACAAGCCTTGTCCTCGGTTGCCTTGGTCGTAATGGTATATGTTCCATCGCCATTGTCTACAAATTTAAACAGCTGTGCATCACTGTGCGTATTCTCCCAGATGCCGATATTCGTACCATCATCCGGCTTGCCACTGGCAAGGTCAAGGAAGTATGTCTTTCCATCGCCCACACACGAACGAATATAATAGTAGCCGTCACCAGCTGCAATCAGTTTCCAGCTATTGTGTCCATCAAACGCATCTGCTCCCCACTGCTGTACATTTGCACCGTTTTCGGCTTTTCCGCTGTCCACTTCCAGATATTGTCCGCTGCCGACATTCTGGAAGTGATATTTCACACTGGTGTCCATCACTGCACCAACTTTTTCTACTGGCTCTGTTCCTGTAGAAATAGATTTCAAAAATGGTTCTGCATAGGATACTGATACATAGTCTTTCAAATCTGAATCCGTGATGTACTTCAATTTGTTAGAAGCATGAAAACAACCAGCATAAGTTTTACAAAACTGCTTTGTATCCAGACCATCCGCACGGTATCCGGAAATCAACTGATACCCATAATTTTCTTTGGATGGTATCCAATCGGTTGTAGTATATCCCTTCAGCAACGGTGCTAACAGTTGTGGCAAATCCGTGCTTTTTGCAGCAGTATAAGACCCTTCATCCCGATATTTTGCTCTCGAATCTGCTGCAACTTCTACACCACGAAAGCCCTCAAACCGACAATTTTCACTGAGATATGTTGAACCTTCGCCCGGAATCATCTGTGATGTTCCATCTGGAATACCACTATCTGTTCCGCTGTAAAAATTATTATAGATATGTCCAATGCCATTTCCAATTTGCGGACATCTTCTCACACACTGATCCCACCAGTTATACATAACAGAGGTGCGACAGCGTGTCGTTTCCGTATTCTGTGTTCCATAAGCAACCGTCCAATAACGATTTCGGAAAATATTATAGGAGAGCGTAATGTAATCCGGACTCCGCAGGCGGTCTTTTGCATCCATATAACTTTCATACGGTGTATTCAGCCAAATAAATTTTCCAACTTCATCTTTGCTGCGATTCAACTCGCTGACAAATGTACAATGATCCACCCATATATTCCGGGATGACCAAATATTGATGAGAATGCGGTTGTTTACATTCTTCGCAAGAAAATCAATATTCCGAATGATGATATTATCACTCGGTTCATCGCCTTCTTTGCCATATTCATTATTGGTGCGAAACATACAATCCTGAATCCGATTATTGCCGTATGCACCAACCAATGTTTTGTTGTCCCGAATGCGGGTATGGAATTCTTTCTGCATATCCAGTGAACCATTTACAACAATTGTCAGCGGTTCTTTCCGATCCAATGCAGACTTTAAGTCTGCGACTGTACTGACAATCACGGTTTCTCCAAGCAGACCGCCAATTGTTCCGGCTTTTTCGCCCTCTGCTACTTTGCAATTCGCAGCAAATCCCTCTAAGCCGTCACAATTGAGTTTGAACTTTTGCTCCATTGCTCCCGTATAGGCAGCTGTTGAAAACGTGTTAGTTTCCGGTGAAAACGTCAATGCCTGATTGCTCTTGCAGTTTACAATTTTATAGTACAACGCATAACCATCAAAATCATTCTGTACACCGACAATGTTCCAACGCTGTTCCGTCTGGTCGGCATCTGCTGCCAATGTACAACTGCCATTCTGCACCGTCAACAAAGCACCATTTGCCGACTGTACAATTTCATAGACACCATCTTGCACATAAGTAATAGACCATTTTTCATTCTGGCTGCCCGTTTGGGTCTGTGCAGAAATAGTAGTGTTCTCTGCAAAAAGATTTCGGTCAGTATCCCCTACACCAATCCGAATTTCCTGTACAGGGTAGGAAACTGCTGCTGCGGCTGAAAAAGGGATCCATTCCGGAAGCATACTACAACAGAGTATTGCTGTCATTGCAACTGCACATTCTTTTTTCCAAGATATTTGCATTATAACAACTCCTTATCCTTCTATATGCGGCAAATCCGTAATCTTCATCAGCACAAATGCCATCAAAATTGTCGTATCTGTTTCATCCAAATTGCCACTTGCATTGCAGTCTGCATTCAAAGTCGCTGCAGCCGATAATGTAATTTGTCCTGCCAGATACTTATTCAGGAAAATCGCATCTGAAATATCCACGACACCATCCAAATTGACATCGCCGCAATTTCTCGGATATTCATAGGTTGTTTCTGTTGTCGTTTCTGTGGAGTCACTGGTAACTGGAGCAGTCGTTGTAACTGGCTTCGTGACAGTCGTTTCTGCCGGCTTTGCAGTTGTTGTTGCTGGCTTTGCAGTCGTTGTTGCTGGCTTTGCAGTTGTTGTTGCTGGCTTTGTAGTCGTCGTCGTTTCTGTAGTTGTCAGAATTGTTGTTGTAACAGTTGTTGTCTGAGATGGCAGCGTATAATCAACCGGCTCTAATACCCACTTCTGACAGTCATTGTCGTTCCATGCCCACTGCTGTGCAACTGCTCCGCTACTCGTCTGTGCCCCAGCAATTTCTACACAGGATAAGTCTTTGGATGCTCTGGTTACAATCGTATACGTTCCATCTTCGTTGTCCACAAACTTGAAATATTGGGTGCTCTGCTTGTTGTTGGCTGCAATCGTCAACGGTGCTGCATTGTCGCCATTGTTGACATTCAGCACAAAACTTTCTCCATCGCCCAGAGCAGAATAAATATAATAGTAGCCCCAGTTGATTTTCTTCACGTGCCATACATTATGGGCAGCTGCTCCATTTGCACCCCACTGCTGCACGGTTGCTCCGGCTTGAGCTGCACCGTCCTTGACTTCCAGATACAAGTTGCTGTTCACGTTCTTCAGCATGTAGCAGGTATTTTCGTCCAGTTCCACGCCGTCTTTAATCGTGTCCACACTGATTTTCCACTTCTGCGAATCCTTGCCGTTGCACGTCCACTGAACAATATTTGCACCAGAATCGGTCGAATCAGAGGAAACTGCCACACAAGCCTTGTCCTCGGTTGCCTTGGTCGTAATGGTATATGTTCCATCGCCATTGTCTACAAATTTAAACAGCTGTGCATCACTGTGCGTATTCTCCCAGATGCCGATATTCGTACCATCATCCGGCTTGCCACTGGCAAGGTCAAGGAAGTATGTCTTTCCATCGCCCACACACGAACGAATATAATAGTAGCCGTCACCAGCTGCAATCAGTTTCCAGCTATTGTGTCCATCAAACGCATCTGCTCCCCACTGCTGTACATTTGCACCGTTTTCGGCTTTTCCGCTGTCCACTTCCAGATATTGTCCGCTGCCGACATTCTGGAAGTGATATTTTACGCTGGTGTCCATCACTGCACCAGTCGGACGGGTCGGGGTTGGTGGTTCAATTGGTTCAACTGTTCCGCCATTTCCGTTGACTTGTACCACTGGTCTTGCCGGAATCGACTGGTCAGAGCCTAAATAGAAGCTAGCATGCGGCGGCTGATTATAGGAAATATTCTGTCCGGCAACCTGATTGCGATACTGCGGGTCTTGCATCAAGGTTGTAATCCGGCTGCCCGTGGTATATGGCGTGCAGTAAATCCGAATCGACTTGCTGTCAGCTGCCCGTACAATCAATTCTTCTCGCCAGTCCCCGAAAATATCAGCGGACAGGCAGGGTGTTCCCTTGGTGGTATTGCAAGTATAATATCCGTCTGTGGTCAGTAAGGTGGTCAGCTTGCCATCTGCTCCCATCTTGCTGATGGTTGCCGGAGAATCGGTATAACCATCCAGAATTTCCCGTTCAAAATCTCCATCCCAGTAACTCAAAAAGTTAATGGCTGGTCGGCGACAGTTCAAGGTATTTCCGTTGCCATCAAATACATCATTGCCCAGTCCCCAAAATTCTGCACCGTTATTGCCAGCCCAGATATTATCTGCACAGCAACGTCCGGTATCGCCTGTTCCGTCTTTATGGAAGATGATTTCGCCAGTTTTGGCATCCGCCAGTGTGACCCCATATGGTTTATCTTCGTGACACATCCAAACTTCCAGCCCCGGGCGTTCCGGCAACAAATCCCCAACGTGCAGGGCATCGCCGTGTCCTTTATTCAAGCACCACAATACTTTTCCGTTGTCATCCAGACAGGTCGAACCCAATATGATTTCCTGCTTGCCGTCCCCATCCACATCGGCTGGCATGCAGTTGTGGTTGCCATCGCCATAGCCCGGTTTGCTGGAATCGTTTCCAGTATCGAACTTCCACCGCTGCACCAGCTTCTTATCTACAACATCGTATGCCGTTGCGGTCATTCTGGTATAGTAACCTCGAATCGTCACTGCACTGGGATGCACGCCGTCCAGATAGGCAACCGACCCTAAGAAACGGTCAACCCGGTTGCCGTATTTATCGCCCCATTTGGAAACCGTTCCACGGTCGGGTACATAGTTGACGGTATCCAATGCCGCACCCGTTCTGCCGTCAAACAAGGTATAATATTCTGGTCCACTCAAAATATAGCCGCTGGAATTGCGGTAATCTTTTGAGCCGTCCCCAATGGTTTTTCCGGTTCCGTCTACTGTTCCATCGGCGGTTTTACAGGTCATTTCTGCATAGCCGTCCCCGTCAAAGTCTGCCACTAAAAATTGTGTATAGTGTGCTCCGGCACGGATATTTTTTCCCATATCGATCCGCCAGAGTTTTTCTCCGGTCAGCTTATAGCAATCAATATAGACATTTCCAGTCTTGCCCTTCTGGGAGTTGTCCTTGGAATTGGATGGATCCCACTTTACAAACAACTCATACACGCCATCCCCGTCTACATCGCCCACGCTGCAATCATTCGGGCTGTATGTACAATCTGAAGCAGTCGGCACATCCATCGGAATTTGAAAATAATCCGTTCCGGAAATCAGACTGCAAGCGCTAGTCGTCTGCACTGTTCCATTGACAAGGGAATCCACCCGATAACGAGCAGATGCTGAACCGCTTTCATCATAGAAACAAGTTGCCTCATCGCCTTTGCTGGTCATCAGCAGTTGGTCATCCCGATAGAGCCGAAATTCTGTTCCGGTCGGGTCGCTCGCAAGAAACCGCCAGCTGACCAACATGCCATTGCCGCTTTTGATTGCAACAATGCCTCGGTCGAGATTTTCCACTACGGGTGCAGCTGCGGCAGCTGCTGAAAGAGATGTGACGGATGAAACAGCAGAAAGCGGCAGGGCTGTCAGAGAAAGCACCGCTGCAGAAAGCATTGCCCATCCGTGTCGGAATGAAATCTTCATACAAAATCGCTCCTTTTTATGTTGTTTGCACTTTTTACGCTGGCAGGTGTGCCAACGTCCCCAGTTCTCATGATAGCGTATTTTTCAGGGGAATGCTTTCTTTTTTTTGCTCTTTTTTGTGATAGTTTTGTGAATTTCAATAAAAAATCATCAACAAAAGGGAAAATGTATAGTAAAAAAGAACATTGTTGTGCTTTGTGTTGGAGAACGTGTGCATTCTGCACAAAAAGAACGGTGAAAATTTGGAACAATTGTTGGTTGACAAATGGTATTATACGGCGTATAATATGGGATAGTGAACGATATTATTCACCGTTTCACAAAAACCAGGGAAAGCAGGGGAAATAAAAAGATGTGAGGTTGGTTGCAGGATACGAGCCGCAGGCAAATAAAAAGTTTTTCGGTGCAGCAGTTTTTCAAAAATGCTG
>OGOG01002241.1_pt1 | contig 16775 bp, 12 predicted proteins | sample 1552581 | NCBI WGS metagenome assembly OGOG01 (sample SAMEA2580152, study PRJEB22360) | human gut metagenome | biome: human gut; feature: human-associated habitat; material: faeces | place: Denmark | collected 2008/2010 | reverse complement strand
TATCGTATTATTATGACCTTCTCAAAAGTGAACTCGGTGCGTCCACTTCTTAAAAAGATTTTTTATTTTTGCCTGAGACAGACACTGTATGCGTCTTTATGTCGATACTTGTCTGTTGAACTGCTAAAGTTGGTTCTAAAACATTTGATTTCATGAGCGTACTTCCTGCATACATCAAATAGTGGACACCACTTGCAACTGCCATTTCCTCTGCTGCCGCTTTTTTGGCAAGTACAACTTCATCATCTATCTTATTATCGCCTTTTACCTCTATCAACTGATATGAACCATCTTCCATAAGAGCAAGAAAATCAGGATAATACTTTCTCAATCGCTTTGACTCAGGGTCATAATATTGAACTGACAAATCGCCTTGATTGGAAGTAAACATACCTGTAAAATAAATTTCCTTAACCTTATTACTTGAAATATACTGTAAAAAGCATTCTTTCTCTGGTTTAGAGTCGAAACAATATGTATCTGCATGGAAACTCTTTGCTTCTTCTTTTGGAGTGAAATTATTATGTCCTTTGGTAATTACAAGCTCATCATTAGCCGAAAACTCATAGTATCCTGAATCTTTTGGTTCTCTAAGAAGAACTATATCAACATCTTCACTTTTCTGCGTACTCTTAACCTCATAAAGTGTATGAAAAATTCCCGGTATTATCACATCTTCCAGAATTTCGTTATGACGATTAACTGCTTCGACAATATTACCCGAACCGTCTACGGACTCACGCAATATCTTAGCAATCGTAAGACAAGAAATATTCATATACCGTGAAATTTCTGCCGTCAAAGAAAATTCGCTAAATCGCTCTTGTTCTTTCATAGAATCAATATTCGTTTCCTTTTCAGATAATCCTAATCTCAGACTTCCTTTTTCATACATCTTGGCTTCATATTTTGACTCGTCCAATTCTGCCAAACGGAAATCAATAGGTGCAGAATATTCCTTTTCGATGAGAGAATATTCGTGCCACAATCTTTTCATCTTAATACTTCTTAGCGGCGGTAAAACACGAACCTTGTACACTTTTTTGTTTGTATTTGGAGATTTACCAAAATCTGAAATCTCCATATTATAATTTTTACGAAGTTCATCATCAAGCGTATCGTAATTCTCTTTTGACAAGAAAATTGTAGCTTTTAACTGTTCTTTTGTAAGCTGTCTTAAGCAACGCATTGTAGCCTGTAAAACAAATACTTTTGATTTTGGACTTCTAAATAAAGCAATTCCAAGCAGTGAGCGACAATTCCAACCCTCTCGCCCCTTTTCAACAAGGATAATAAATTGCTTTTTACTTCCCTCAGTACCAATAACATCAAGGTTGTTAAAATTCTTAATATCCTCATCTTTTGTGACAGACGGGTCACCTGTATTTACCAAAACAGTCGAAAGCGATATACCAAGTTCACTTAATACTTTTTCAACAGCAGGACGTACCACATCTGTTGCTTCTTTAACATTTGCTGCAAAAATGGCAAGTTTCGGTAATAATCCTTCATAAGTTTTACCGCCATAACGTTCCCAAAATTTTGTAATCGAAGTACGCAGGAACTCCTCATTTTTAACATTTTCAAACCCAATCGGGTCTGCATCTTTTAAATATCCATGAGCGATAGACTCATTCAACCCATAGGCATATACCACCTCCGGTAACACCTGCTTATTAACATACGGTGTACCTGTGTAGTTATAGCACGCAACAATAGAGGTGCTTGCAGCAAGCATATTGATTGTATTACGAAGAGTTGTCTTGTTTGCTCCACCAGAACGAAGTTCTTTCTCTAAGTTAGCTCCAAACAAATGATGTGCTTCATCGACGTACACCCCAAGCTGTGGCAAACGACAAAGTTTCTTAAAACGTTGATTTTCAATCAGTGAAGCATCGTCCCACACATCAGAATCGTCATCATCATTATCACTTCCATAAATATCCGTAAGTAAGGAGCCTGTACCGAAAAGGATATCTACCGGTGTATCCTCCTTACGTTTTTTCTTTACAATGATTTTCTGATTATTAGAAATAACTATATTAAAATCCGAGTCATCAATCGTTTGAAGCGTTATACCTGTTCCTTCGAGAAAATGAAAATTTATATTTTGGTCTAATACACGAGCATACTCTGGTGGCACAACCTTTGTTTTATCAAAGGTCATTATTTCTCTAAGCGATTCCAAGACCGTCTTATCTGGTGCAAATACCAATGCATTATGACAAAATCTTTTGTCCTTTGGGTATTTCTTTGCAAGCAGAAACTCATAGAAAATGCAAGTAGCCATAAGAATAGTCTTGCCAAGTCCCATAGTTAACGCATAGATATAGTTGGGATAATCTTCCTTATATTTCTTCATCTGCTTGAACACAATTTCATTCTGCTCATCACCTATGTCCAAAAGAGTTCCCTGACCGCCTTTGTGAATAGTATAATATGATGCATCAGAAAATCTATTTTCCCTTTTTCTCCATTCATCAAACATTTGATACATATGGGCATTGTCCATAAATTCCTTGACAAAAACATACATCTCCAAAGCTTCAAACTGTGGTTCACGTAGGAACGCATCGCTATTTTCGTTGCTATCATTATATGCAAGGAATTTTTTTGTTAAGTCATTGTATCTTGAACGTATTTTACCTCTATTTTGGCTATAATATTCCCATAGCTGTTCGTAGAAAGCAAAATCCTGAACAAACGCTTTTGTATTTTTTGCCATAGGTTATTCAACCTCCATTTCCAATGACTCCGACAACAAGTCTGTAATCTTAACTCGAATGGTTCCTGCATCTTCAGGAATATCATAAATACCACTTACAATTTCTTTCTTGTCTGGCACATCAGTTATCGTTGGCTGCATAACCACTCCATCGTAATTCCAGTCAATCATTATTGACTCTACTAGCTGACGCCAATCCTCCACATATTCTTTTTGTAAAGAAAGTTTCTGCATAAGATTCATCGGATAGAACGACCTAATAACCAGTTTGCTTCCCTCTTTGACAATCTCTGCTTCCGCTTCTCGTTTTAACTGTAAGTCTTTCTTATCTCTGAGAATATCTACAATTTCAATATCTAACTTATATTCAGAAAGTTCTTGTTCCAAAGATGCCTTTAAATCTGGTTCATGTCCCATGCAAACAATAGTTATTCTTTCTACTGGCTGTGTCGGGTTTTCTGCTTTTCTCTTTTCGTATGTCTTATACGGCAAATTAGCTTTTAATTCCTCTAAATCTGCTTTTGTCGCAATACGATTTACAGGCATAATTTTTACCATACGACCATCAAGTTCTCCGTCCCATACATCACTTTGAGGGAACGGTTGCACCTCAAGCGCCTGAATAATCAAATCTCTTGCTTCGACTGGGTTTCTAAAGAAATCATAATTGTTAACATTATACACTTCAAATCCTGTATATTTCTCGTTTTCTTGCAACTGTTCGTTTAATTCACTTGCCACATTGATAAGGCGTTTAGTAGTAGTTTGAATTGAGCCGAGATTAATATCAGCACCGATAAATCTTCTGCCAAGTTTCATAGCAACAGCTTGCGTTGTACCACTTCCCATAAAGCAATCAAAAACAATATCGCCTGGATTAGAAGATGCGTTTATAATCCTTTCTAATAGACTTTCTGGTTTTTGTGTTGGATAATTAACTTTTTCGTCTGACATAACATTTAGGTAATCCATAACAAACCAATCACGAGGTTTGGAGCCTACTTTCTCGTCTAAATAATCTATTCTGCATAATTCAGGTGCCTTTTCAAGCCAACTAATATCACAATCGGTACTATTCTTAATTGGACTGCCTGTTATATTTCTTCCATGAAGCCTAAATCTTCTTCCATCCTTATCTATGTGTTTATATTTTTTTATAGTGCTTTCTTCTAAAGGCTCTACTATTTTTTCCCAATTAAAAGTATATTCTGAGGTTTTAGTTGCAAACAAAATAGTATCGTGACGTCTTACATAATGGCTTGTTGAAACGGCCATTCCTCTGTAGCACCATATTATTTCATTCTGAAAATTCTGAGTTCCAAATATTTCTTCGACAATAGCACGCAGATGGTGTGATTTTCTGTAATCACAATGAATATAAATGCTTCCATTTTCTGAAAGTAATTCACGCATTATAATTAGTCTTTCATACATAAACTGAAGATACTCATCGTTCGTCCAAATATCTCCATATTGTTTTTCTTCAAATGAAGAAGAATCTGTTTCTGCTTTGCCTACACCTTTAACTTCAATTTTCTTTTTATAATCTGCTTTACTATCAAATGGTGGGTCTATATAAATAAGGTCAATTTTACCACGATATTCTTTAAGCAAATGGCTCATAACCTGTAAATTATCTCCCCAAAATATCTTATTTATCCAGCCATTAGTTTCCTCCCCATATCTTTCACGAATCTGAGCCGGATAATACTGTGTAGCTTCATAGGGACGCTTTCCCGTCCATCTAAGCTCCGGATATCCCTTAATCGTCGGGCGTTTATCAAATTCAAAAGTCATTTGTCCTTTCATTTTTTTATCCTCCGTTATTCTTTGCTAACATATTTATTTCTGCGCCTCTAATCGGTATAAGCTGTCCTTCCTCATACAAATCCCGCCCCAGTAAACTATGAAGTAGAATATATTTATCAGTTTCCAACAGATTAGGGTTTTCACTCAACAAAGCATTCACTTTTTTAATCATCATCGGTTCCGTAAGCTGTGCTAGAGTGGATTCCGCATCAAGCTCTCCTGCATTTTGGAGTTTCGTAAGGCTATTTAACAGCCCAATCCAATGATAAAGAAGTTTCCGTTTTTCTGCATCTGCTTCTTCCTTCGTCATAGCTTCAGACAGTATCGGCTGATTCTTAATTACCTTATGCTCCGTTTCACATCTTATCTGGTCTATCTTAAACTCTTTCGCAAATAAAACATCTTTTGCATCATTCCAAAGCGGAACTATATATTTATGCCAAACATTGGGAATCACTTCATAGAAGAAAACATCTCATACTCGGTCAATGGCATATTTAGAATATTCTACCATCTTATCTCGAACTAAATCTTTTATAGGAGAAGCATAACTTTCCTGCACCTCACTATCAGCCACATAATGCTTTAATTCCTTAAGTACCCTATGTGGTTTTCGATTCATCAACCGTCCATATTCATCTATAAAGGCTTCATCGTTTTTCCATTTTATGAAAAGTTCATCTGTTGGAATAATATATATAATATTATCTTTCCTAACTCTATGTTCTGCCATACACTCTACCTCTCGTTACTTATTGCAGTAGTATCGAAAATCGCAGTTCTTACAAGTTTTCGCATCATCGCAACGATGCTTAAAATCCTTTCTCAAGATTTTATGTACAGTATCATCAAAAGCCGCAACTGTTCCTTCAATAGCAGTCCTTGTATAAGGATATGTTATCATCGGATTACCATTTTCTTCTCCCGTATAGTAGAGATGCATTTTGCTTACCTTCTGTCCGGTTCTCTGTTCAATAAGATAAGCATAGATTTGTAATTGTCTACGATAATGTTCTAACCTTTCTCGCATCTTAACCATATCTGGCTTTCGCTCAGATTTGAAATCAACTATTTCAACTGTACCATCAACGCCTTTGACAAGGTCAATCTTGCCATCTATGATATAGTCCTCTTTAACAAGACTGACATCTACCTCAGCCTGCTGAACAGATGCCCATTTGCCGTCCATTCTCTCTGCATACCGTTCTACTTGACTGAGTGCTGCATTACGCTGTGGCTCAGCCAAATAAGTATGCTCCGACTTAACAAGCGAGTTATAATTTGACTCAAACCAAATAGCAATATTATCGTTAGTGATTTTATCAACTTCTCCTCTGATAGCAGCTCTATGAATATCTTCAATGGTTTCATGAACCAAAGTACCGAACATCATAGCGTTCTGTCGAACAGGCATAAATTCAAGTTCCTTATAGAACGTATACTGTAAAGCACAAGTTTCATAAACTGTAATGTGAGAAGTAAACGAAAAGGAATTTTTCAAATTTACCTTCTTTACAGATTGAAAAGAAAATTCGCTTAAGTCAAATTCGTCACTATTCACACTCTGAATTTCATCATAAATGTCTCTAAAGTATTGGCTTGGAGTACGTTTATTTTCATCGCAGGTAAGTACGAGCAAATTCTGTGCTCTTGAAAAAGCCGTATAGTATAATCTCCAAAAATCAAAATACTTTGTTTGGTCATAAGGCTCAAATGCCGGTCTATGAAAATATTTTTCCTCGACTTCTGTCATAAGGTCTTTATATGTTTTTCTTGGTACATTACTTAAAGAATCCACAAATACAATCGGGAACTCCATTCCTTTAGATTGATGTATTGTAAGGAATGACACACAACCACTCGGTGCATACTCAGCCTCGTCTTCATACTCAGATATTCCACCGTCATAAAGTAGTTTTAAATAAAGATTGAAAAGCAGTTCTGTGTTTCTATCAATATATGAACCATTAAATACATCAACTCTATGCAAATACTCAAACTTACTGATTATCTGTGTAAGTAAAGCAAGATTTCTTGTAGGCCGAATATCAACAACACCTACACTCATATCTGTATCAAGAATATCGCTAAAAGGTTTAAACATAAACAACTTATAAAGCAATCCTGAATAAGCATAGTCCGTTGTTCCAGTCAACCCAGCATGTGCTTTACCATGTTTTCTAATAAACTGCAATAGTTCTTTATTATCTGCCTTAGTAACATATTCATTAGCAACGACAATGCATTCCCTATAATATCGGTAATGTTCTACCTGCAAAAAATCAAATTCTTGTTTTTCAAGTTTCATTACATATTTAGGAAACATTAGCATCAAACAACCCAATGCCAGTTTTATCTCATCACGTTTGAAAAACATATCTGAACGTGGAGAATAGACATTTATTCCATTTCTCTCCAAAAAATTTGCAAGTGATGTTACTCGCTGGTGCTTAACCGAGCTGAATAAAAAAGCCAGTTGGTTGTAATCCGTAAGCTTTCCTGATTCTTTTAACTTCTTAATAAAATCAAGTATTTTCTCGTGCCACTCATCCTCATCATCTTTGCTATATAATTTTACTACCGCAGGACTTTGTATATTGGACTTTACGTGTGGCTCAATTTTCTTTTGATAGCGATATTTATCCCAAGAAAATTTGAATTTGTGTCCCGATGTCGTCAACATCCATTCATTATAGAAATCCACAATATCACTATTAGAACGATAATTTACTACCAATGGAATAATTTTGCATTTCTCATCCTTAAATTTATATGGAAATTCAAGGATATTGCGGATAGTTGCACCCCTAAAACGATATAAACCTTGGTCATCATCTCCTACAACGCATATATTATGATGTTTTGCCCCAAGCAAAAACACTATCTGTTCCTGTATATAGTTTGTATCCTGATATTCATCTATCATAAGATATTGAAGTTTATCTTGTAATTCTTCTAATATCTGTTTATTCTGCATAAGCAATTTGTAACATTCAGTCTGAATTGTTGAGAAATCAATCAAATTCCCTTCCTCAAGCATTTCTTGATAAACAGCCAGAACTCTTCCAAGTGTTCTTATCTCAGGATTATCATCTGATTGCAATGCTTCAATATCAACCATTTCTTCAGACAAATGGTTGATATATGTGCAAATCTCATCAGACCGTTTCCAAGAACCTCCCTTTGAAAGAAGCTCATCAATTCCCTCTATATTCTTGAATTTATGAAAATTTCTAAACACAAAATACTTTTGGTCGAAAGTATCAAGTAAGCGATAGTTTCGTTTAAGTCTTGTAAACTCTAAATTTTCTTTTATAATTTGCAAACACAAAGAGTGAAATGTTCCAATATACATTTCATTGACATTGACAGAAATATTCCTTTCTGCTAACTCATTTGTAATACGGGTTATAAGTTCTTTAGCTGCCTTTTCCGTAAAAGTAGCCATCATTATTTGTTCAGGTTTTATGCCACATTCTTGAATAAGATAAATCGCCCTCTTAACAAGTGTAAATGTTTTACCTGTACCGGGTCCTGCTGTGATAAGTACAAGACCGTCTGTGGCACTTATTGCTTCTTTTTGAGCTTCATTTGCATTTCCATAATTAAACATATAAACAGCTCCTCTTTCGTCCCAGTAAAATCCACTTTTCTCTATTTATCTAAAATAACTTCACATATATCTCGGATATCACAATGAAACACTTGACATATCCTCATTAGTACTTCAAGAGATACTGGCTCATTCTTATTTATCTTCGTTACAGCGTATGATGTAATTTCTGCTTCACGCATTAAATCCTGTCTTTTCATTTGATTGTCAATCACAAATTTTTGAAGTTTGTTATAGCATATCTTCATCTTATTGTTATTGCCACATCATATTTTTTGCTTGAGACAGGCACCAGATGCCTTCCAGCAAACAGGCTATCACACATCATGAAGTTGTTTCTGTGCAATGTAATGATTTCGTCATTAGCCTCCTCATTACATTGCACACTATTGGAAAAATACTCATCTGCGCTCTGAGCAAAGTCAACCTTATATACAAAGTCTTTACCGATGCTATATCAATATAAACTATCTTAATCTCATCGAGATAATTTTTCCGTAAAAGTTTCAACAATTTCAAATCGTCTCTCTCAAGATAGAAGTTCTTGGCAATGTCTACGCTTTTCTCCCAGCATTTTATTAATCGGAGTATTGATACAATAACGAATTTCTTCTTGTCCGACCAAGTAAACTGATAGCGTTCCGCTTTACTGCATCAGCACATCCTTAATTTATCCATTTATTTCTTCCTCTGTTTTCTCTAATGGTTTTAGTCTCAATAAAAAATCTGTAAACAGAATCGCATTGAGTGCCATCTTTCTACTCGGATAGGCATTATACCAACAATGAGCAATACCATGGCGACCAGGCACATCCAGTTTGACATCTTCAGGTTTAGTACAGTTGTAAAAAATGAACTCCTCACAAAATGATGAGAAAATCTTGTCGAATTCGTTTTCTTCAATCAACTTTGTAAGGTTATCACGGGTTTTGCGACTTATACGATAACTGGTATCATTCGTCTTCTCTTGAATAATTCCCTCCCATAAAGTTGACAACGCACTAACAGTAAGTGCAAATTCTCTACGATGATATGCCTGAACCGATTGAACTAAAATCCTTGTCATATAAGAAGGAATGCTCATCTGTCTCCATTCACGCTTTATGTTGTTGATTTCTTTCTTATCATAGTAAGAGAAAATTAGCTTGTTGATTCTGTTAATACGATTCTTACTGGCTCTACTTGTATCAAGAATCTTAAGCATCGCATCTACAATCTTAAAATCGGCAATCCAACCTGCATACGGAAACCATCTAGCATCAAACATTGTTTTTAAAAATTGTTTGTTTATTTCTTCATAATCATACTCAAAGCCAATATCCCGAATATTTTCTAAAATACTTGTTAGTGGAGAAAAATCAATTGTATTTAACCACTCGCTCAGATCCGTACGTATAGCTTGTATTTCCTGAATCACTGGATTTTGAATCAGTGCAGATAATCCTGCTGCTAAATTTACTACAACGCTATTATTCCATGGTTCAATAGCCTTGAACGCTGGACTTTCAAATTGGTAAGTAGGCATTATTGATTTTATTTCTTTTCCCAATGCCTGAACCATACTACTATCATGCAGAGCATGAACGATACTATCTGTGTCGATAGTTTTTTTGCAGTACTTTGCTATTTTCAACAAATGCATTCATCATTGCTGAGTTTTCCCACAAAGCTGTGACTTCCGGAATTCTTACTGCGTCAACAATTCGCTGTATTTGTTCCTGCTGTTCTGTGATAGATGCTACACTCTCAATAAACTCGAAATCCTTACGCAAAGACTCTGAAATTGGATCATCCTCTAATTTACTGATAATCTACACCCCCTTTAATTCAACCAAAAGTTCTTCTTTTCGTTTCCATTTTATCTGCATCAGCTTAATGTGATAAGTTACAATTTTCATTCCAGACCTTAATCTTCTCAACATAAAATTCTGTTTTACAAGCATACTCTATAAACTCCGTTTCACTCACTTTACAGTTTAGCTTTTATATTGTCAAAAGTTCTGTGAAAATTGTACGTCTCTCAGAATTACTCTTATTGTTGAAATTTACTGTGTTGTACCATTCTACCAGCTCTTTTATTTTTTCATCAGTTGGGTTGGCATTGTAAACAAAGTATCCAATCAAATAATTAATATAATCCACTCTATCTGGCTCTTTTACTCCATTGTTGTTTATAAACCCAATCACTTTGTCTAGTGCTTTTAGCGTCATGTAAAAACATTGCATAAGTTGTTCAGGCTTCATTGAACACAGCTGATTTTCTTTTGTGTCTGATGGAATAGGTGCATACGCATCCGTATGGGGTTTATTCATAATAACCTCATATGCAGAATTTAATGCTGATATAGGATACGAAACACTTGTTTTTTGCGGTGAGAAGAAATCCCATCCATACTCCAACAAATGATTTTTAAATTTCAAAGTATACATTGTGTAGATATCAATGCCATGGGCCTTCATTTTAGAAAATCTCATCTGAAGTGCACTAACTCTGCTCCCCGCATTATTTAAGACTTCAAACCACTCAATTTGCTCATCTTCTGACAAATTTTCTGCCTGATTAATTGTATAGTAGTAGTTTCTTATTTTAGATCTGCACTGAACCAAAACAGACATTGCATCTGGATCTTTCATAAAATTATGAGTTGTCAAATATCCATAAAAAACTGAATCCTCCTTATTAAGTAGCATACCAACAGGTATCTGTGTACGCAAAATGGCACCATCTTCAAGTAAAAATTTTCCTTTGACAATGTCGAGAACTATATTTCTAAAATCATCACTATTTATGTAAGCTTTATAATTGGTAGTTAAACGCTGCTGTCCGTCCACAACAGACATTTGTCCTTTATCGATTTTGTCAATTACTTCCCTGTCAGCAAAAGAAACTTGTGGTACATAATTATCAGTATCTAATATCAAATTCATAGAAATAGGTGCTACAGGTGCCTTTCCTACAAGCTGATAATTCAAAAGCTTTATTGCTTGAGCTTTTGTCCAACTCACATCTCTTTGGTATAATGGCAAACTTATTTCGTTGCTTTCAATCTTCTTACACATATCAAGCACTGTCATTTTATGAGATTTTTCAGTTGGATTAAACGACGCTGCCTCTTTTAATGATTTGCTAACATTCATACAAATTCCTCCTATCTCTTTTGTTTCTACACAATGTATAACATAAATCGAGTATTATGTCAATAGCTGCAAGAGCTTTTTCTTTTATATTATCTAGTTTTTACCGACGCTGCGTCCGTTTTTATTTGCTATTTTATGCTATTTTTTATATTTTTCTGTGTTGCAGCATTTTTTATCCGCGTCATTAATATGCCAGTTTTTATTCCTCACCTTCCTCCCCACCACATTCAACCATTTCTCTTCCCCTCTTCCTTCTCTGACATCTCCTGTCACAAAGCACTCTACCGTCTCTAACCTACTTCCCTTCATCTCTTCCTCTGCCTCTTCCAGTACCTTCTTCCATCCTTCTTCCATCAGATCTGTAAAGTCCCTGCCTCCTGCCTCTCTCTCTTCTTCTCCATACTTAAAAGAAGCATATAGCACACCGCCATCTACTAGCGCAGTTATCAATCTTGCAATTACCTTCGGCAATAGTTCATACGGCATATGTAAAAGCGATGCACATGCCCAAATCCCATCATACACTTCTTTTTCGTCTATCTCTTCAAAGCGCCTGCACTGTACCTCTTGACCCAAGTATGCACTTGCCTGTCTGCACATTTCTTTGGAGCCATCCAGCGCAACTACTCTATATCCACTTTCCATAAAAAATTTGCTGTCACGTCCGCTGCCGCAGCCTGCATCTAAAATCAGAGTTCCTGGCTTCAAATATTGCAGGAAACGTCTTCTCATTTCACTCATATCTGCATTTCGCGTTCCTTCACAAAATGCAGCGGCATTCTCATCGTAATAAGAAAGTGTCCTTTTCTCCTTCTCTCTGCTCTCTATTTCCAATTTCAGCTTTCTCCCTTCTCATGCTTTATCGCGATACCGCTTCCAGTAGTACTCTAACACGCGGTACTGCACAATATCCTTAACCTCATCCGCAAACTTCATGCCGCCTTCCTGCAGCACAGCCTGCATTTCGTCCTTTAGCGCAATTAGATAACCTTCCTTATCTACAAAAAAGCCTTTTCCTGATTGCTTCAGGAAATTGACCGGATTTTTGGTGATATTCTGTAAATGATCCTTATCTGTCATATTTTCAAAATCAGCCTTATTTTTACACTTATTTACATCCTTCCAGTTTGTGCCTGTCTGATAAAACTTCTTCCATGACCGCAACACGTCACTTTCCGTCACAGCCATTTTCAAACTATCCACACTACCACCATCTGCTTCGCAAAAAGCACTCAGCACTGGCATCTTGTAAGACTTCTGCATACTTGTCTGCTCTATTAACTCCAGAAAATCTCCAGCGTCTGTTCCAATCCATGCGCACTTTTCTTTCTCCAAATCACCTAGCGCACTTCTAAACATAACATAATGGCGAAATGGATTTTCCTTCGCCTCTTTCAGACAATACTGATAGACAACTTCATCCATATGTGTAAATAATTCTACTCTCGTTGGCACATGCTGCAGCAACTCCTTCACACGATGATATTCGTGAACAACTGCATCATGACCTTTTCGCTTTCCTTCCTCCATCTTTCTAAAAAGATCAATCAGCTTCAGATCAAAATCAACAATGCAATCCTGAGGATATGGAAGTGTCAATGCCACATCAGCTGTTGACGCATGAAAATTGGCTGTTTCTCCGCTTAATAAATATGGTGCCAGATTTGCCTGTCTATAATTTCCTGCAAAATCAAGTACAGTCAGATACTCTTTTCCCGGCGCTTTTCTTAAGCCACGCCCTAATTGTTGTAAAAAGATGATTGGTGACTCTGTAGGACGCAAAAACATTACAAGATCGACTACTGGAATATCAACACCTTCGTTAAACATGTCTACACAAAACAGAGCTTGAATCTCTCCGCTTTCCAGCTTCTTGACGGCTTCTATTCTGTCAAGCCAATATGTTTTTTCATCACCCTCATTTTCTGTATTATCTTCACGGCTATACACTGCCCCCGCAGCTATACCGCTTTCTGAGAAAAATCTTGCCATATGCGATGCATGCTGTCTTGAACAGCAAAAACCTAATGCATGCTTGGGATGATATTTAAGAAAATATCTCAAAATCAGTTGATCTCTTTTCGCATTCTCCAGATAAGCGGCTGTTAGCTCACTTTCTTCATAATGGCCTCTTACAAAATGCAATGCACTATAATCAACTGTGTCATCCATGATTCCATAATAATGAAATGGAACTAGCACACCTCTGTTCACTGCTTCTTTAAGCGTTATTTCATAAGGCACTTCAAAATCATACAGCTCATACACGCTTCTGCCGTCCATCCGCTCTGGTGTTGCTGTCAATCCAAGCAGATATGCTGGATGAAAGAAATCTAAAATCTTTTGATACTGATCTGCCGTACTGTGGTGACATTCATCCATTACGATATATTCAAATGAATCCGGTGAGAATTTTCCCTTTAATACTTCTTCTTTTCCAAGTGAAGCAACTGATGCAAACAACAAATCAACATCCGCATCCTTTTTATCTCCTGTAAAAAAGCCATATGAATCATCTGGCCTTACATTATGAAATGCCTCTGCTGCCTGTCGTAAAATTTCCTCTCGATGCGCAACAAATAAAACACGCTTATATGGCAGTGAATCAAAAGCGGCAAGGTACGTTTTTCCAATACCTGTCGCTGCATGAACAATTCCTTTTTCAGCGCCTTCCTTTCTGCTTTTCTCTAATTCGTACAGTGCTTCTATCTGCACACCTCTAGGCTCATACTCTTGTTTTAATCCACTCTGTTTTTCTTCTTCACTCTGCTTTTCATATCTGGCAAGATCTTTAGCCACGGCAGGACGCACCCAGCTTTTTGCATATTTTTTTAGCACAGTATCCGTAATCTCAACAGACTTATTATAAAACAGATCCTCGAAGCTTGCATAAAACTGATCAAATGCCTGTTTATCAACTACGCTGCTAAGACAATAGTTCCACTCTATGCCGCTTGTTAACGCACTTCTTGAAATATTTGATGAACCAATAAACACGCGGCTTTCTTTATCTGCGTGGAAGAAATATGCCTTTGGGTGAAAAGAACGATGGCTGTCTGCATAAAAGCGAAGATCTATCTGATCACCAAGCTCGCTTCTTAACAAATATAAGGCTGAGGGCTGCGTGATTCCAAGATAATTTCCTGTCAGAATGCGGATTGGAACGCCTCTTTTTTGTGCCTGCTTTAATTGGGGAAGAAGCATTTTTACACCTGATTCCATCAAAAAAGATACTATCAAGTCTATTCGTTTTGCATGTGCCATGCTAATTTCCAGCTGCCAGAACAAATATTTTTCTTTTTTCTCGCCTGTGACTACGGCAAGCGAAGCGATATCTTCCATTACTTCTAACTCATTCACATCTATATTCATCTTTTTATCTGCCTTTCCCCGAGTTTTCGTCTTTCTTTATCAACAATTTTATCATGTTTATAGTGGATCTTCAAGTTTTTCCACCTTGCTTTTTCCTCCCCTAAATGTTACACTATTCATTACTACCCCAAACTAATGAGAAAGGATTCTCCTATGACCCTTATTACCACCCTTGAGGGCTTTGTACTAAGCATTCCTGCTTTTTTCTCAAATGCCCTTCAAGCTTTCACTACTTTTATACAAAAAACGACTGGTATCTCGCCGGCCGATCTGCACCATATCTTACGCTGGACTGGCATATTCCTGCTTGCGCTTTTTCTTTTTTTTATTTTAAAGCGTCTTTATCATCTATGGCTTCCTGGTCATTTTGCCCGCCGTTATGGTATTAGCCGTCTGCCGAAGCATACTATTATTAAGCGTCGTTTTCGTCTGCCGCTTACGCGAAATTCTTATGTTCTTCGCTTTCCGTCCTGGCGCTATGCCAATCAGGATAAGACACGTGATCAGAGGCGTAAGGGCAATAAAATCAATTGGAAAAACAGCTGTCTTATGATTGACTCTTATAAAATTTTCATGAAAAACCCTATGCAGATGGTTCGTCTTGTGCGTCATTTGCGTGAGGAAGGCTATGAGATTTTGCCTTGTGCTATTGAGATTGAAAAGAAAAGGCTACTGCGTAAGAGTGATGACACTTACAGAAGCGGCTCTTCCCGCGAGCTTCACAAACGCTTTCAGGAGGATCCGTTTGCATTTGAGGAATATTGTGCCGCTCTTTTTCGCGCAATGGGCAAACGGGCACATACAACGCCTCGCACTAATGACGGCGGCTATGATGTTATTGTAAGCGATGATAATGGTCTAAATGGCATTGTTGAATGTAAGTGCTATGCGCCTGACTCTAAGGTTGGACGTCCGCTACTTCAAAAGCTTGTAGGTGCATGCATGGCTTATCCGATTCGCCTTGATTATCTTATTTTTGTAACGACTAGTGATTTTTCTGAGGAAGCACGGACATTTGCTCAGGATTTTCAAAAGCGTGAAAAGATAAGCTTTTCACTTATCAATGGTCAGACTTTATCTGATCTTTCTGAGAAATATTTATCTGAGTCTTCTTCTAGGAAAAAGATGAAGCGCCCTATTGATGACTGGAAGCAGTGGCAATTGACTACGGCTGACCTAAAAGAATATGTTCCGCCTGATCTTTATGATCGCTTGTAAAAAAACAGCCCGGCTTTTGACCGGACTGTTTTTTTATTTGTTTGCTTCTGATTGCTGTCTTATTTTTGCATATTCTAGCAGCGGCATCTGTTCTTCTAGTGTACCTTCTACGATAAGATCAAGGTAACGATAATTTTTTACGCCGTCGTCTCGGCCGCATGTAATGATATAGCATTTATCGCTTCCTATACTAAAGTTGTCTACGTAGTTTCTTGTGGCTTCGTCTCTTGATACGGCAAATACGTTTGTTACACGGTATGTATAGAGTCCTGATTCTGCCGTTAGATAAAAGGCATCGCCAACTTCTACATCCTTTAGACGGTTAAATGACAGATCTTGTGCCGTATGGTTATGACCATAGATGCACATATGAGTCTCGCCTAGTGTATAATCTGGTCGTGCTGCTGTTACCATCCAGATATCCAGGTCGTAGTTTATCTCTTCCCATGTTCCTGTGTAGACACCTCTTCTTATGCCTGCTGTCGGAACCTCAAGCACACACTGGATCGTGCCTTTTGCGTAGTCTGGCGTATAGACAATGCCGTCTCTCATATAATAATTGGCATCCTCATAGTCAAGGTCTGAAAAATCGTATGTTGGTGCTGATTCATCCTCTCCGGCACTTTCATTGCTCTCTTCTATATCATCCCAGCCTTTTGCATTTTCCTGCTGCTTACGCCTTGCCATGCGCTCTGCCTTTTCCTTTGCTTCTTCCTGAACCTTTTTTTCGTATGCTTCTGGATCTGTAAGCTTTAAAATCAGATCATCTATATACGTATCGGCAAGATCGCGTTCCTCTGCCTGGCGCTCGTAGGCATCCCGATTTTTGAAGAACATCAGATACACACCTGCTGCAATCAAACCAATTGATGCTGTAAATAAAAGTGCAAACAGAAATTT
>OGOG01002208.1_pt1 | contig 16935 bp, 18 predicted proteins | sample 1552581 | NCBI WGS metagenome assembly OGOG01 (sample SAMEA2580152, study PRJEB22360) | human gut metagenome | biome: human gut; feature: human-associated habitat; material: faeces | place: Denmark | collected 2008/2010 | reverse complement strand
ACTTTTTTGCTTTATGAGCCAAACCAAAATTATGTGCAAAAAGCAAAAGAAGCACCTAAATTGACGGTATCTAGTTTGATTCTGATGAAACTGAAAATAGGATCTAATAGTCATACGAAGTTAAGGCTACAAAAAACAGCATACTTTATGAATATATTTGCAAAGGAAAAATATTTTGCTTTTCATAAGCATAAGCACGGTCCATATGCCCATGCAATAGATATAATTGGGCGAGATATAGGAGAGTATCAAAGTTATTATGGAATAAAGGATACAGAAACAACGTATAACATGGTGTATCAAACGATATGCAGTGAAAAGACTACACGAGTTTTAGAAAGACTTTTGCCAGCAGTTGAAAAAGCGACAACATACGTAAATCAAATAGTGGAAGACCATGATTTAGAAGGAATTTCAACGGTATTGTTTTTAATAGATGAAAAATCTGGAAAAATAGAAGATCAGTTGATTCAAGATTTTAAAGATTGGTCTGAAGATAAGGCTTCTCGTTTTTCGGAGAAGGAGATAAGAAGATATATTGATATTTTAGAAAAAAACAAACTAGTAGAAAAGGATATTTTGGGAGGATATACGGTTACTGGATAGATCAATTGGTGCCAGGACTACCTCGAGTGCCAGACACCAGGTACTAAATGGTTAAACGACAACTTGCGCTGCTGGAGAATCCTTCAAAGTATCTTCGATGTACTTGTTCATAGATATCTGATGGGCTGTTGTATAAATGAACAGCTTTTTATGAAGGTCAGGGGAAAGGCGGATATTGAAGCTGCCTTTGAATGCAATTTCGGGTTGCTTTCCTTCTGCCTTGCAGGTTTCCAGATAATCATCAATGGCACCGTGAAAATCGTCCAGAAGTTCCTTGGCACTTTCGCCTTCGTAAGAAATCAGGGAACGAATCCCCATGACCTTACCATAAAAAATGCCATCTTCTTCGGAAAATAACTCCCCTACAGTGTGTTTACACTGCAGGGGAGTTCGTCTAAGCATGGGATGTCAAAGCCGTCCATATAAATCAGCAGGGACATAATCCTTCAGATCCGCAGTTGTTAATTGCCAATCCATCCAGCTCGTGCAGTCAAGATGACCTTTCTTCTTTGCGGTTGTTGTTTTTGAAGATAGATATGTTTCAGAAAGATCAGTAAGTGTCTGTCCATTGATTAGTCCAAAGGAAATGCTTTCCCGTTTCTGGAAATCTTTAGCAAAGTTTTTGGCTTCTTCCGAGAAGTCGCTTGTCGTGATAAAAATGATGTAATCAAGCTTGACTGGGTAAGCAACCGCAGCACCAACAAGTTTTTGTAGCATCGGACGTCCAATCTTGGAGTCTGGCGCATAGCATTTGCATTCGACAATTCCTTTCTTGCCATCTGGATCATTGACAATTACATCATAGCCACCATCATTTGTACATCTGGTTGTCTGCGCCCGCTTACCCATCGCGCGAAAGAGAGCAGCGCAATACTCTTCAAATTCAAACGGATTGCTTTGGAAACGTCTGTGTAGCTCTTTTGAAGAACCACTTCGATACGACGATAGTGTGGAAAACTGAGATTCTTGCTTTTTAAGTTCCTGACTACATGGGGCAATCTCAAAGCCTTCTTCACGAAGATGACGCACAAGCCGCATCATTTGAAGTGGGTTTTTTATAAAAATCTTGTAGGAGTCAATGAACAGGCAACTACTTTGCCAGTTAACATGATTTCCCTTGCGTCTTTGATCACGCGTTCCGTCTGCATTGGCATATTGCCAAGAGGGGAAGCGCAGCTCATAAGTATTCTTCGAAATAGGCAGTCGTCTTTTGATGATGGTCTGCTTTGGTAACCGACTGATATGATAGCGGTGAGCAAAGTGTTTTGGCAGCAAGAGGCGATACATTCTCTGCAAGAAAAGCATAGCAAAAAGTATAAGAAGCGCTGCCACTGCGTATTGAAAATATTTGATTAAGGTGGCAGAGGAAATTCCGGTGACTTTCTCCAGAAAAGTGGGCAACTGCGACGCAAATTGAGATAGTGCATTAAACATTGCAGAAAAAGAAGCCTTAAGTAAATCTAACGACATATGTATTTTCCTTTCACATTTTCCTATCAAAGTAGGCAGAGTACCACGTCCATAGGAGTTACACACCGCATGGGCGTGGAGACTTCATTCTCATATGTCATATTTTAACATTTTTTGATCAGCAATGCAACGACCAGACCATGCGAAAAGCTAGAAAAAACAAGGCTTCATGAATTCTTTTTCCAACAGCACCACGGCTTAAAGCCAACTTGCATCACCCTCTCTTAATTGGTATACTGTTCTCAAACGATGACAGAAAAACCACACAGCTTCAATTTTCGCCCATGTCTGGAATTCTGCCACCGTATTCTGCATCAAGAAGAGAGAGGTGATTTTATTGAAATATTTTCTTGTAGATTTTGAAAATATCGTAATTAACAATGTGCAAGACTTACCTGGCATACAAACTGGTGACACGGTTGTTATCTTCTTTTCAGAAGTATGCAAAACAATTTCGCTTGATTTACTTGCGTCCGTAACAAAATGTTCGGTTCAATTGTTCTGCTACAAGGTAACGACCGGAACAAAAAATGCATTGGATTTTCAACTGGCTTCTCAGTTGGGGCATCTGATTCGAGAGGATAACCTGGCAACTTTTTTCATTGTCTCAAAAGACAAGGGCTATGATTGCCTGAATACCTATTGGAAAGAGCAGCATGTGGCTGTTAAACGTATTACCTTAGACAAGACTCTACCTTCCGATAGTTCCAATGACACAGAAGATCAGTTACTGGCTATTGTTGATTCTTCGTTGCCAAGCTTACAGTCAACAGTAAAGAAGAAAAAGAAAAAATCAAAAGCCTCTGCACAGAGTAGTAACAATTCGAAAAAAGAAAAGAAATCTTGTACACTGGCAGAGGTTCGTGAGGTTCTTTCTGACAATGATTTACCTGAGAAAGTACAGGCAATCATTAACCAATACAAAACGAAGCAAGAAATTAATTCTGACATCATGAAGCTATTTAAGGATGGTCAAAAAACCAGTTCCGTTTGCAAGAAAATAAAGTCTCTGCTCAAGGAAAAGGGAAAGAAGTAGGAATTATGGAACAACGTTTTTTTTACGTAGATGAAAAAAGAAAACAATATATAAAAAGGTGGCTCTGTTCAGTACCAGAGTACCAATCAAAGAAAAAGATTGTGAATCTTTTATATACCGTTTCTGTGATTTTGTTTGTTTTGCATGTGGGGATACCAACTATTAGTTTTTCTATGGGAAGGTGTAATGCAGCAACGATAGGAGCAGGCACCGGAGTTGGTTTAGCGATGGCAGTAATTCCGTTTGCATTTGCAAGACCAATTTCGGCCAAAGCAAAAAAAAGCTGTGGATTGCCATATACGGGGCGAGAACAGGAATGTCTAGTTATATACGAGGATGGTGTAGAATTCTTTTTTCATAATGCAGCTAGCCGATACTCAGAAAGTATGGATGTTTATCGAATACCAATTGAAAACATAAATGCAGTACGTTATGATGCAACTTATCATATTGTGACAATTATTGGTCAGGGAGAATTGTTATCATATGATGATTATCCGTCAAAACGATTAAACCATCAGAATAGTCAAAGAAGATTCTACAGCAATTCACCATATTCGATTTTAACGGCATTCAATGAGGAAGAAAAGGCAGTAGCACTTCTTTGCAGTATGGCAAAGAATCAATAGGGAGGAAGCATTTCGAATAGTGAACAACTCGGCTATTGAATGGCCGAGGATTCCCGCGCCAGATTCCTAAAGAGAAATCACGATATGGTGGATGCTTTTGACATTGTGCTTGGTTGTCTCGACACAAGAATTGATTTCCACTATGATCGAAGTGGGACTGCTGCCACTTTGAGATATGCCGAAGCTCACGGCAAAGAGATTTTTTTTAATACGCCGAAAAAAATGGAAAATGTAGAAAGGAGATTACAATGCCAACATTACAAAAATGGATTAACTTAACGTGCGATCCGCGTTGTGTGGCTGAGATTTGGAACGAAAGCCAGTCTTCAGATAAGCCGCTTGATATTGAGATTGTAGCAACCCGCGTGAAGGAATTTTGCAAGCTTTTAACAAGTCTCAAGCCTACCAATTCGGACTACATAATGCTTGCTTTAAAGTATTACGAGAATGGTATTGAAACTATCGATGCGGAACTAATCAAGGGTGATGATCTGCACAGAGCTGGGATGTTTCTTAGAGATGAGTTTATCCATAAAGAGAAACCACTTCCCAGCATTTCTCAAAACAGCAACAATCAAGAATTAGAGGCATTCTTGGAGCAAACCACTGGATGGATGCCACAGGCATTTGCCTACGAGTACACTCCATGGGAAGAGATACTTGGCGCATCGGTATTGTTTCCGAATGTTACGCATGTGGGAAATGAGGAATTTTTGGCTGCTGCACTCTACAATATGTCATTCAATGGCATGACAAAAGAAGCGCAGGAGCAGGAGCGAAAGAAGTTATCTAATGCTCTTGCAGAGATCAAAAGTGGCGCTTGTACTTATACAGCACATGAGATACTTTCTGATCTGGAGCAAACAGAAGCGGAGACAGCCAAGGAAAAACGCCAAAGCTTACTTGATCGCGCAATGACAAGATATGCTTGGCTTATGGAGATTAGCTATCTGTACGACGATAGGATTTTCTTACGCTCTAGCAATGAGAATGAGAGCGGCAACAAAGCTAGAATCAAGCAGGTTAATCTCGAAGATATTCCAAAGGAGCTTACGGCTGAAGAACGAAAGATGCTTGAAGAGGTCGCGAAACGTCCGGTTGTCTTTGACGAAGACTGTCCAGAGTTGACTGAGGATGAACTGAAACAGTTCCGCAGTGTTTTGCATTTTGGAAGGTAGGATTGAAAATGAAACAAAAATTAAAAAAAACAGGGACTTTTTTTGCACGGATATTCAAACAAACTCTAGCCACTCTACCTGATTCGTTTATTATACTTATATTTTTAATAACATTTTGGAGAGCTGAAAAATCAAACTCAACCGATTTGCTAGAGCAGTCTTTTAATATGTTCTACACAATTCTAGCAAAAGGTATTCTATTAGTAATTCTAATTTGGTCAATTGTAGTTGGGATATGCGGAATATGTTACTTGGTCATCTGCATAATTTATTGGATACTAGATAAGATGTTGGATATATCGTCACACAAGAACGAAAACAAAAATTGAAAAACGTCCAGTTGTCTTTAACTCCCACGGCAAAAACCGTGGGAGTATTGTTTCTTGCAAAAAATCTGCCTTTTAAATTGGGCGAAGAACAATCATAGTTTTCCATGTGTCCCACAAAAGATCAATATCTTCTTTTTTATCCATCGAATATGCTTCTACACCTGTCTGACTGGCAGAGGATCGGTACACAAGAACCAATCGTGCTTCCATATCAACAATCCAATATTCCGGCACAGCCGCATCCATATATTTTTGTAGTTTGGTTGCACAGATCCATGATACAGTTTGAGGTGTTGCAATCTCAACAATCCAATCTGGAACACCTACGCAACGCTTTTCTGTTAGGATTTCTTTCTCACATGCAAAAAGAGCAGGTTCGAAGATATCGTTTCCAATCTGTACATTTGCATGGAAGAGTAGTGCCATGCAAGCATCCAAACCCGCTTCTTTAAGGTACTGGGAAGCTTTTACTAGAAGTTCATTTCTAATTTCGTGTTGTGCGGTGGTAAAGCTGTTAAAAACTCTAATTCGCCCATCCACAAATTCTGCCACTAACGACTCTGGAAGTGTCTCAAATTCCTCTAAGGTATTAACTGCCATTAAGTTCTCCTTTCCACAAAAACAAACCCCAGGAGCTTATCCTGGGGTTCTTGTTAGCTATGTATATAGCAATGGGTGATTACTCACTTACCGTTTCTGCTAAGGTTGTCTCAACCTCTGCCGCCGGAGTCGCAGCTTCTGTAACTGCCTCTGACTCAGACTCCAGATTAGTGTTGATTACAAGCCAGCGTCCGCAATTGGATGTCTGATAGGAGGCGGTACCATCTGTTACTTCAAGCTGCTCGGATGTTATCTTACCCTCTGCATCTAATCTGTATAACACAACAGATGCATCCGGCGCCACGTCAAGGCTAAATGTAAGATCACCTGCTGGGATTACTTCCTCTGCGTCCTTGTATGCCTGCACACTGGTAATATCCAGATCAGTTGCATGGATGTCTGGAAGAATCTCTGCGATTACCATACCGATGATTGGATCAGCTGAACCAATCTGAGTGTATGAGAGTGTAACATCGTCTGACAGTCCTTCGATCTGAGGATATCCGTTTACCTCTGCCTCCTGAGAATCAAGCTCAGTATCAATAGCCTCGGTGCTTGTTGCCTCTGCTGTTGCTGCCTCAGAAGTCTCTTCTACAGCAGCGTCTGTAGTTAATTCCTCTACAGCATCGGACGGATCCGCCAGCTCAATAATAACGGTCTGAGGTCCTTCCTTCTTTTCTGCACAACCTGAAGTTGTAACTGCTGCACATGCAGCCATTGTAAGCATTCCCGTAAATAAAAATTCTTTTCTCATAGATACTCCTTTCCTTTCTGGTATTGTAGCTTTTTTGACGCTTCACGTCAAGCTACTTTTCTGATTTCCTTGAAGCTGTTTTGTACTTGTCCGCTTCAAGAAGTGTTTCCATCCTCTCGACCACTCGAATCCTATCGTCGTGATCGAGTGCTAAAAAATCCTCAACAGCTGGAAAGATTAACTCATCGTAATTGTCCGTCTTTTGCAGAACACATCTTACTACACGAATCTTGTCTTCTTGGCTTAGAGCCACAAAGTTTTCAATGATTTGCAAGGTCGGATCAGCCTGCTCATCATATCCAACAAGATATGCAACGGTTGTATTCAACGCCTTTGCAAAATCAGCAATCTTAGCCATGTTTACGGTGCCTTGATTCTTTTCGATCTTACATAGGGCAGACTTCGAATACCCAACCTTCTGTGCCAATTCTGTTTGGGAGATCTTTAATTCTTTTCGACGGAGTTTAATGCGCTCTCCAGATGTCAATTCCATCACCCCCTCCCTTTATGGCTATAATATATCAAAATATTTCTTAATTGTCAACTGCGCTTTATATTTTATCTTATCATCGGGCATTTTTTAAGAAAAATGTTGACTTTTAAGAAATTTGGTGATATACTTATACTAGAATGATTATATCAGTCAACTTTTAAATCTGATGGCATTCTATACATTTTAAGCCGAACAAATATTCTTAATATACATACAACACGACAAAAGGAGGAAAATGTCAAGATGATTAACAAGTTTGCCGATAAGCTTGACCATCTGACACCAGATCAAGTCAATGAGGTGATGGAGCTATTTGCAGATCCATCCATCAAGGTCAAAGAGATCCTTGAAGCATATAACATCGATGTTTCTGCTTGCTATTTGGGCAGAATCTTACCGCCAATCAAAACAGATAAGGTTTGCGAATATTGCGGACAGCCAATGTATTATCAGCCAAGTGGTCGAGAAAATTTCATTGCTTTCAAACAAGATTCTGATATCAAAGTTGATCTGTTTTGCAAGAACTGCAACCATCATGTATACAAGTATCTTTCGCGTAAATGCACCTGCGAAAATTGTACACAAAAGACTCAAAAATTGATTCAGAAAGCAGCTGAGGAGAGAGCACTTCAACAGCAACAAAAGATACAACTCATTCAAGATGTTTACGGGAAGACATACCCAATATTACAATTTGAAGAGTTAAGTCCGGTGGGTAGATTTAAATTAGTATACGTATTGCAGAATAGTCCGGCTGTGGTTGACACTAATGGTGATTCATTCTCAATAGTAATTAACCCTATTGAGAACGAGGCGGTATTTGCCAATGACAATATTTTATCTGATTTTATTGTGGACTTGGTAGGTGATCATATCATATCTATATCGCCCCAAAGTAGTATTGATGCTTTTGAGAAAGAAAACTTCCCGCATACAGGATTTGTCAAAAAACTTCAATATACTGTTAATATTAAGGTTGACTCAGCGTTCCTTTTGAGGCTTCGAACAAATTCTTGCTTTAATATTTCTGATAAAATTATGCTCATGGATACGTATAAAGCCACTATATACTACGATCTTATGTGCAAGTTTAACCAAATGTTACAGAAAAGGAATCTTACACTATATATCTCAGATGACGCGGATGCCAAATTCAAGAGTTTGCTAGATAAACTAAGCTATTCACAGATCCTATATTTGTGTAATAAAGTTGCTATGTATTTTTCTGATAAGGTTTTGACTGGATGCATGACACATGATTTTGCTTCAAAAGTTGTATTGATGAACGTCTCAAAATTCTATGAGCGTAGTATATCATCTGGATGGGAGATTTACCGTAGGAATGTAGATGTTAACAGCCTTAATCATGATTTATATTTTTTTATTGACACTGTGTTTAATCTGCCAATTTCGATTCTGGACGAGATTGCGTCTGTTGAAAATTTGAAAAAATGGGAAGAAAAATATCATTCGTCCGATAACTCTTCATCTGACTCTAACACATCAGTTGAACCCAGTGCATCAGCAGAAAACGAGAAATCCACGGTTTTGGATGGTGAGATTGACACAGAACTAAGGAGGCAGTATAATGGCAAATGATATTACATTAAGACCATATCAGCAGGAATGCGTCAACACAATTGATGCTTTACCAGACGGTGCGCATTCCATCGTTGCCCTTGCAACAGGACTCGGCAAAACAGTAGTTATTTCTCGTATTAACCGTAAGGGACGAATGCTTATTCTTTCCCACAGAGACGAGCTTGTGCGCCAGCCAGAAAAGTACTTCAACTGTACCTTTGGCATTGAGAAAGCTGATGAACAAGCATCTGAGACGGATGAAGTAGTTTCCGCGTCGGTTCAGTCTCTGTATCACGAGAACAGATTACATCGCTATTTGCCAGATGCGTTTGACATCATCGTTGTTGATGAATGCCATCATGCCGCAGCTCCTGTTACATACGGAAAGATTCTTTCTTACTTCCATCCAAGAAAACTGATCGGCCTGACCGCAACTCCGCAGCGTGGTGATGGTGCTAGTTTAGCTCATATTTTTGATTCGATTTGCTTTTCCAGGGATCTTGCATGGGGAATTAAAAACGGATATCTAACCTCAATCAAGGGTATTGTCATTCGAGAGAATGATGTGGATTTAACTGGTGTCCATATGACAGGTGGAGATTACAATGCTTCAGAAGTTGGTAAGCTTCTGGCAAATAGTCATTACTATGTAACGACAGCCGATGCCTATATGACGCAAGGTACACACGAAGGAAACCACACGCTAATATACTGTATCGACATTGCATCCTGCAATATCATTGTATCACTAATCAGAGAACGCCTTCCAAAAGAAAAGCAGGGTGAGATTGCTATCATTACTGGCCAGACAAGCACTAACGACAGACACCAGATCGAAGCTGACTACTTATCCGGCAAGATTCGTTGTATTGTTAATTGTATGGTATTAACAGAGGGTTCCGACCTTCCCATTACAGATCGAATCATTGTATGCCGTCCAACAGCGAATCCGACGCTGTATACTCAGATCATCGGCAGAGGAACCAGATTGGCAGAGGGCAAGGAGAGTTGCCTAGTGTTAGACATTCTTCCGGCAAAAGCAAAGCATATCTGCAGCATCACCTCTTTGGTTGATGAAAATATTAACCTGCTTCCAAAAGAAGTCGTGAGCCGACTAGAAGAGGAACCTGTTTCTCTGGAAGAAATTCAAAAAACGGTTGATGAAATTCGTGCAAAACGGTTGGGTGTCATTAACACACTGGCAGAAGAGTATGATATTTTTGAAAAAGAGGTTGAACGAGAGTCCAAATGTATTTCACAAGCAGTGGAGAGCGGCAACTTCGGTCAATCAATTGTAGACAGTGTATACAGAAAGGATCTGGATATTGACATGTCCGTATTGCCAGGCATCCATTACTCCATTGGTCCGACATCTGCAATGCGTTACCAGATTGTTGGAAATCGTGACGAAACTGTAAAGGCATGGGTTTCTGAACCAGATATGCTCTCTAAAGTGTCTGTTACAGCATGCGTTAACAACGTGTGGTATAAAACAGAGAATACCATTTCGCTGGATGATGCCACTACCTGCATTCGAAAGGTTCTCGAGAAGGAATGTTCTGATATGTTTTCCTCATTCTTTTGGGATGAGTCGCTTATCAGTTCGTGGAAAAGCAGTTGTGCAACACAAAAGCAGGGTGCAGCAGTCACCAGACTGTTACAGGATTGCGGATATGAGGTTTCTGATCTAACAGATCAATTGTCAAAATATTCCGCAAGTATTACAATCGACTATCTACAGAAGCACTCCAAAAATCAGCTACAATTGCAGCACTTAAAAGCAGAACTTGACAAAGCACACGAGCTTCAGAAGAAGAAAAAAGACATTAAGCTACCGTCAAAATCCGTTCAGTATAAGTCATTTAGTATATTGCAGAATGCATACAAAGATACGCAGATCATTGATCGAGAGCATCTTTTTGGTAGCGAGAAGCGTATCAATCAGGATTTTGTGTTCCAAGCAGTAATCAAACCGAATGACCGCATTTCTAGCGCATACAGAGGTGCTTCGTTGGCCCAAAAGAATTTCTTAAAGTCACTTTTGGATTCACTTGCTCCGGTATCTGATATATCTGGAGTACAGGAGCTTTGGGTGAGTTCATTTCTTCGAGCTGCGTCTGTATCTGCTCTAATTGATACATTGAAGATGTTGCAAAATGATCTAAGATACAATCGTCAGAATCGACCATTTTTGTATCTGTTGGAGCATACCTACCGATACCAGAAAATCGACCATACGATTCAAAACACTTTTCCGATCCGTGTCGTCTACAGCCTGACGGAAGCGGAGATTGCAGCAGAGGTTGCAACTGGAAAAGAAAAATGGAACACTGGTACTTGGGTGCAGGATTCAATTGATGCACCTGAGCTTCAGATTCCAGAAGATATTGAGTTTTATCCAGATTTTGGAGAACTCAACCCCGGATGTTTAAAACAGATCAAGATTCTCAATTCGCTCCATTCGCCAAGTACTCGTCTGCTCGAGAAATTGAAGTCAGATGGAATTGATCAGTGGAGTCGTTTGAAGATGGCAGATGCTTGTTCACTATTTGATCCGCGCGTCATTAACCTTGTCAAAGAACAGTTTCCGGGAAGTGGTAGCAATACAATTCTTTGTCTACGATGGTATGGCAGAGGATTGCGTCTTGAATACTGCATCAAAAAAGTCAAGGAATGCCGATAGGTGAGTACAAAATCAAAAAAGTAATTGCAACTGGATTTTGAGCATATGCAAACTATCGTATGCTTGGCTAAATAAAGGAGAAAATAAAAAAATATGAGAAGAAAAACAGCAACATTTGCAGCACTGGTCCTTTCTACCGCACTGACCTCAACAGCGACTCCTGCAGCGGAGCTTTCACAGGCAGTAGACACCACGCAGGAAATTCCTATGGAAGCAGAAGAACCCGTGCTTACCGATAGTACAGAGCTGTCTACTGAAAGTGAGGACGAGACTAGCCCTGCTGAAAGTGAAACCGAAAGCGAAACATTTTCCGTAACTGAGGCAGAAACGCAGGCATCGTTATCCGAAACTGAGGCAGAAACGCAGGCATCAGATATCTATGTCGATACAGAACCTGTAAGCATTGACGCTTCCACAGAGAGCCTTTCGCCTGAAACCACAGGGCAGGAAGATCTGTTAGAGGAATATTTCGAATATGATGCAGCTGGGACACCAACAGATGCACCGGAAGTCAACTATTCATCCCTGGCAGGGGATTACATGGATGGCTCGGCAGGAGGCGACGCAACCGCTTATTCTGCTGCGCCGCTTTACCTGGCAGCCAGCGCCCTTTCCCTTGACACCGATGACATGCAGATCGTGACTGCATACGACCTGACAAAGCAGATGCTTTCAAGGGTAGGCTGCGGGTACAGCCAGTTACACAGGTATGATGTTGATTACTATGACTGTTCCAGTCTTATTGCCCGATCCATGTATGATCTCGGCATCACAAGTAATGTCCCGATCACGACAGCGGACTGGAATCAGAAGTGCCAGAATATGGCGGTAGGAGACATCATGACTTTCGTAGGCTCCGGCAGGAAGATATCTTACCAGTTGGCGGCGAAGAATGTAACACACCGCCAAAACCCGGAATACTTTGAGATTCCGGGAACCATTGCGGTCTACATCGCACCGAATGCATATAGCGGTCATGTCTCTGTGGTCGTAGGTTCTTATGATCGTCAGGATAATGGTCATGATCCTGTAACAGAACAGAGTGCGATTTTAAAGGACACAACGGATTATGTCGCTTCACAAATCGAGAAAACCTATGGCATTCCTGCGTCCAAGATGACAGGTATCAGCAGTATTACCGGACATACTTCCATCTGGCTTCATTCGGAAACAATGGGTACGGATATGAAGAAAATTGACGGTACCCCGTCAGGTACATACAACCCGGTATGGCGTATCGAGGCATACAGCGATGATTATGGTGTTTGTGTGACCAATGCCATCACAGGTACCGCAGGGAATCAGGTAGCCAGATATGTCTTCGTGCCGTATGTTGAAAAGACGACTCCGGCCCCAACGATTACGAGTGCCAAGGTAAGCAATGTTTCATCCGATGGGTATACCGTTACAGTTACCTTTGACGCACAGGAAGGTGTAAGCTCCTTGCAACTGCCGACGTGGACGGAGAAAAACGGTCAGGACGACCTTGTATGGCATAATGCCTCTGTCTCCGGGAATACGGCTACGTTCCATGTAAAGGCAAGTGACCATAAGGGTGAGACAGGAAGCTATATCACCCACATTTACTTGACAGACAAGAAAGGGCGTAGGGCACCGATATACGGTCTCACGGCAACACTGCCGGCCCCTGTGAAGGACAGCCTTCCGATTATCAAGACAGCAGTTGCATCCAACATCACTTCTTCCGGATATGATGTGACGGCTACTTTCGATGCCCCGGCAGGCGTAGTATCCGTACTGATGCCAACTTGGACAGAAAATGGTGGTCAGGACGACCTTGTATGGCATAATGCTTCTGTCTCCGGGAATACGGCTACGTTCCATGTAAATGTATCACAGCATGGATGGGAATCCGGCAAATACATCACTCACATTTATGTCAAATCGAAAAATGGGGAGTCCAAGCCGGTCCCGGTTTACGTGACTGTCCCGGCTGCCAGCTCGAAAAAGTATATTCACAACGGCGTTGACTATTCCGCAGTATTTGACCCGGTTTATTACCTGGGTCATTATCAGGATTTGAGGAATGCATTTGGAAACAACTATGACCTCGCATTCAAGCATTTCATCAGTAATGGAATGAAAGAGGCACGTATTGCCAAAGAAAGCTTTAACGTAGTCAATTACAGGAACAGATATGTTGATCTCAGAAACGCTTTTGGAAGCAACTGGGCAGCATACTATACGCATTACATTAGTTATGGCATTAAGGAAAATCGTAACTCAAACTGACTGCTTTTTGATACTTTCTCTGCCTTTAGGCAAGAGGAAGTATCAAAGCGTCTTCTCTGTCAATAACAACATTAAATAACTGAGCATACGATAGCGAAAAATACATAGGTTTTTGAGGAAAAAATATGATAAGTGACAGGATCAGAAAAATAAGAACCGATGCCGGATTGAGTCAATTGAGGTTTGCACAAACGCTATCCATCTCTCGTTCAGCAATTTGCAAACTCGAAAGTGGAGAAAACAAGCCATCCGAACAGACGCTGTCAATCATCCAAAAACATTTTCTCGTTAATGCAGACTGGTTGCGTACTGGTATCGGTGAACCATATACATCAGAGGATAGCAGAAGTTGTATATTGAGATTACTTGCCAGAACCGACGATGAGTTCATCAGTCTGCTCATTCGACTATTAAAGACTTATGATCAACTGGATATGACTGAGAAGGCTGTTTTAAGAAAGTTCGTGAAGAATATGGCAACAAAGAGTCAGGACCGATCCTGACTCTTTGTGATAGGGTAGCAGCAGATACTACATCAATCTTATTGCCAAATTTTTCAAAGATTTTGGAAGCCTGTTTTGAGTAGCCTAGTCCTGATCTTCACTTTCTTCAACAAAAACCTTCCGCATGTAATCCTTTAATGTTTGTCTGCTTTCTGGATCTAATTTCAAATACTCAGAAATCAGTTTTTTATCTGTACTGTCGCAGTTGTACTCAATACAAAGCTCATCCAGAATCGCTTCAGTTAGATCCTCAAACTGTTCTCCTTCTCCATAAACAAGCCAATCATAACTCACATGATACACTCGGCATATGTCTTTTATCATGCGATTCGTTAAAGTTCGATCTCCAATTTCAATCTTAGATATGATTGCTCGTTGAACACCCAGTTTCTTGCCAAATTCTTCTAATGTAAGCTGCAAGGATTTTCGTACTTCCCTTACTCGTTCCCCTTGCGTCAATGGTATCACCTCACTTCCCAATAAAGCATACCACATTATCGAAAAGAAGCCAATAAGAAGCGAAAAGTTATACTTTGGATACAATTTCATCACTATTTCCGTAGTTGTTTGTATTCCAGGGATACAAACAACTACGGCTTTTAACAAAATATTAAAAAAATTGTCTTTTGCCTATTGAAACACTATTCAAAATATAGTATAATATAATTAAACTGCGAACCAACGGAAAGAACACAGGGGGGCATTCCCGTCGTACTTTCTGGTCAGTAGGAATTTTCTTTCTGGCAGAGGCATCTTAAACGCAGTGCATTCTTCTTCAGAAAAAATTCCGCAACAAAAAGCAGCTCCCTGTCGTTAACGACCAACGACTAAAGGGGAGCTGTTTTTTTTGTTGCTGTAAAAGAACTAATGCAGATCATTACAGATTTTTAACAAAAATCCAGTCAGATTCCCAACGTCCGACAGAATTGTTGTAAAGCCTCTTGTAGAGTTTTCCGTTTTCTTTTTTGTAATACCAGGTATACTCATCACCGAAACGGGCCGATTGATTATCGGTAGAAGAGTAAGTGGCAGCTTCTGCAGCTGGAACAACATATGTAACTGATAAAGCCAAACATTGCGCCATTGCGCAAACTACAGCAAGTTTTTTGATGTTTTTCATTTTGAATTCCCTCCTTAATATTAGTTATGTATATGCATTCCTTCATATCCTTTAAGTGAATCTACCGTCTCAAGATATTCTCCATTATAGTACAAGTCATAAGTGCCACACGCATTGAGAACTGCATAAGCGTCTTCTTCTAGTGAAAAGTATGCACCAGATATTACTTCATCTGGAGTTGCATATCCCTTTAACGTATAACAAAATGACCCTGAGAAAATAGTAAGGCTTATTGCCACTAATAAGGTAGAAAGAAAAACATGGTGTTTTGGGCGATGCATCATCACGTCAAAGCGTTTTTCAAGCATATTTTCTTTAAAATTCGACAATGACAATGATGTTGTGCTGGATAAGGAAACTGATTTTACAATGGCTGTTTTCTTTACCGTACTAAGCAAACACTCCATGTATAAAATCATTTCTTTGGTGTTGGATGTGAGAGTGCGATCTATACTCATTTCCAGTAAAGTATCAATTTGCAAACGAATACAGGAATTAAACGGGTTCCACCAGTATACCGTCAAAAATAGCTCAATGAGAAATTTATATAATAGATGATGATGCACGAAATGCCCAATTTCGTGACGAAATATCACTTCTAATTCTTGACTGTCATACTTGAAATCCGCAGGTAATATGATAATTGGTTTAAATAATGAAAAAATAGCCGGTGTGTTGATACCACGAATTTTCAAAATTTCAAATTGGTGGTTTGTATTGCACAATTTACAAGCCGCTCTAAGTGGCGCCTCGTATTCGGGTTGATCAGAAACTGGAGTACCAATATTGTAGATCAGCACGGCATCCGCCCGATATGACTTAAAAAATTTATATAGATGCCAAACAATTCCAATTACCCACACTGCAATCAGTATACTCCATGGGTAGATCGAAAAGCCCAAAAACAGATCGTGGCGTTGCCGAAAAAAGGATACAGTGTTAGTAAACAATCCACCCAGTCTCAGTGTTTTTGAAAAGAATAGCTCCGCAGGTAACATTAGCCTTACAATGGAAAGCGTACAAATAAATACTATTGTTTGAAAGCCAACTGCAATGATTCTTTTTGCTCTGGCAAGCATGTAACATGCAATACCGAATAATAAAAAAGAAGCAGTGAGGGTTGTCAGTACAGTTTCAAACGACAGATTCATCGTTTACCCCCCCCCGTGCTATGTTGTGCTTTAATTGTATTCAACATGTCCTCCAGTCTTTTAATGTCTTCCTGATTATTTTCATGCGAAAACTCTGACTTTACAAGAGCAAGCAAGAGCGAATTATCCGGGAATACTTTACGATAATTCTGGTATTCTTGCTGAAAGATACCTTCCAAAACAATATGTGCCTGTTTCGTTGGTACGAATTTTCTTGCAATAGAAGTACCACGATACGTAAATCCACAATCCTCTATCATTTGCAGCTGAATAAGTTTGCGGACAATTGGCTTAACGATGTTTAAAGTATATTCTTGGGGGTTTGTCTTCACAACATCTGAGATTGTCATTGGACTTTCGGAATGAGAGATAATCGCTAAAACGTCTAACTCCTTTTGAGACATTTTGATCGACATGTATAACATCTCCTTTATAGATTGTATTATATTTAAGTTAGTTTAACACTCGGTTATGAAAATGTCAATCAGTTATTTTTTTAACTTCGTGTTTAAAGCAAAACTGAATGTTGAATTTGGAACGTATGTTTTG
>OGOG01002207.1_pt1 | contig 16935 bp, 13 predicted proteins | sample 1552581 | NCBI WGS metagenome assembly OGOG01 (sample SAMEA2580152, study PRJEB22360) | human gut metagenome | biome: human gut; feature: human-associated habitat; material: faeces | place: Denmark | collected 2008/2010 | reverse complement strand
TGACCTATCCATGGTCAGGATGAAGCTAGAGTAAAATCTAGTGGAGGTCCGAACTGATTGTCGTTAAAAAGGCACCGGATGAACTGTGGATAGCGGAGAAATTCCAATCGAACTCAGAGATAGCTGGTTCTCCTCGAAATAGCTTTAGGGCTAGCCTTGAGGTTAAAGCATATGGGGGTAGAGCACTGAATGAGGTAGGGGCCTAACCAGGTTACCAAACTCTATCAAACTCCGAATACCATATGTAAATACTCAGGAGTCAGACTGCGGGAGCTAAGTTCCGTGGTCAAAAGGAAAACAGTCCAGACCGTCAATTAAGGTCCCAAAGATATAGCTAAGTGGAAAACGATGTGATTTTGCGTAAACAACCAGGATGTTGGCTCAGAAGCAGCCATTCATTTAAAGAGTGCGTAATAGCTCACTGGTCGAGTGAAGTTGCGCGGAAAATTACCGGGGCTAAGCTATACACCGAAATTGCGGATTTGCAGTTGAAAGACACTGTAAGTGGTAGAGGAGCATTCTGTAGTAGGACGAAGCAGTACCGAAAGGAGCTGTGGACGAGGCAGAAGAGAGAATGCTGGAATAAGTAGCGAGAGGATGGTGAGAATCCATCCCGTCGAAAATCTAAGGTTTCCTAGGGAAGGTTCGTCCGCCTAGGGTAAGTCGGGACCTAAGGAGAGGCCAAAAGGCGTATCTGATGGACAGCAGGTTGAAATTCCTGCACTATAGCTATACTTAAAAGATGCAAGGGACGCAGAAGTGGAAGATAACCATGGAAGAGGAAAGACATGGCCCGCAAGGGGGAGTGAAACAATAAGTAACGAAGTATCAAGAAGCACGCTGACGAGAAAAGCTTGTAGACATTGTATAGAAATACCCGTACCGCAAACCGACACAGGTAGATGAGGAGAGGATCCTAAGACGAGCGGGAGAAGCATTGTTAAGGAACTCGGCAAATTAACCCCGTAACTTCGGAATAAGGGGTACTGATGTAACAGTCAGTCGCAGAGAAAAGGCCCAAGCAACTGTTTAACAAAAACATAGGTTTCTGCTAAATCGAAAGATGAAGTATAGGAGCTGACGCCTGCCCAGTGCTGGAAGGTTAAGGGAAGAGGTTAGATTATATCAAAGCTTCGAACTGAAGCCCCAGTGAACGGCGGCCGTAACTATAACGGTCCTAAGGTAGCGAAATTCCTTGTCAGGTAAGTTCTGACCCGCACGAAAGGCGTAATGATTTGGGCACTGTCTCGACAATGTCCCCGGCGAAATTGTAGTACTAGTGAAGATGCTAGTTACCTGCGATAAGACAGAAAGACCCCATGGAGCTTTACTGCAGTTTGATACTGGGTTTCGATGATTTATGTACAGGATAGTTGGGAGGCTATGAGTAAGAGGCGTCAGCTTCTTAGGAGCCAACGTTGGGATACCAACCTTAAGTTATTGAAATTCTAACCTTTGATCATAAACTGGTCAGGGGACAATGTCAGACGGGCAGTTTGACTGGGGCGGTCGCCTCCTAAAGAGTAACGGAGGCGTCCAAAGGTTCCCTCAGCGCGGACAGAAATCGCGCGAAAGAGTGCAAAGGCAGAAGGGAGCTTAACTGAGAGACAGACATGTCGACCAGATACGAAAGTAGGGCTTAGTGATCCGGTGGTTGTAAATGGAAATGCCATCGCTCAACGGACAAAAGTTACCCTGGGGATAACAGGCTTATCTCCCCCAAGAGTTCACATCGACGGGGAGGTTTGGCACCTCGATGTCGGCTCATCGCATCCTGGAGCTGAAGTCGGTTCCAAGGGTTGGGCTGTTCGCCCATTAAAGCGGTACGCGAGCTGGGTTCAGAACGTCGTGAGACAGTTCGGTCCTTATCTATCGCAGGCGTAAGATATTTGAAGAGTGCTGTCCTTAGTACGAGAGGACCAGGATGGACATACCAATGGTGTATCAGTTGTCTCACCAGAGGCACGGCTGAGTAGCTAAGTATGGATTGGATAAACGCTGAAAGCATCTAAGTGTGAAGCCAACTCTAAGATAAGATATCTCATATCGTAAGGTAGTAAGATTCCATAAAGACTATGTGGTTGATAGGTTGGAGGTGTAAGTGTAGCGATACATTGAGCTGACCAATACTAATAAATCGAGGGCTTAACCACTAATATAAAAAAGATATGGTTTACAATAAATTTTCTTCTATGTATTTTTGAGTGTGCTTAAAACTTTAAAAAATATATAGAAAAGTATTTACAAAAGTGCGAATAAATGATATATTAATTAAAGTAAAGAAAGTATACAAAACTTTTCTGGTGATTATAACCTAAAGGGAAATACCTGTACCCATTCCGAACACAGAAGTCAAGCCTTTAAGTGCCGACAATACTCGCGAGTTACCTTGCCTGGAAGATAGGTTGTTGCCAGATTTTATATATTCCTCGTTAGCTCAGTCGGTAGAGCGCTCGGCTGTCAAGCAGATTGCAAAATCGAGAAGTTAGCAGCTCTATAGGGAAACTTATAGATGATAAAGGTGGCTAAGTCGGTGAAACTCTTAACAGGTAATGCTGAAGACAATACCGAGCAAGGCGTAAGCTATGTGTAGAGACTTTACACCACCTACCTAAATCGAAAGACATGGTAAAGAGAAAGTCCAGACTACAAATTATAAAATATTATAATGTTAATGAAAATTAATGTAGTGCAGTAACCGATAGGTCGTCCGTTCAAGTCGGACACGAGGAGCCATGGACGATTTTCGTCGAACTAATAAGAAAGTTTGATTTTATCAAGCTTTCTTATTTTTTTGTTTATAAAAAAATCTCTAGTATTTATAAGTATTTTATGAGGATTCTCGAAATCATGAAATTCGTTATTTAAATTTATATTTTTTATAAATTTATTTTCCTCAAATAGCGAATCTTCGTGAAATGCTTGTAAAAAGGAGGTTTTTGTGATATGATAGACATCATAAAAAGAAAAATTAATATGACTGATGAATTACGTTCAAAAATTAAATGGGCTTGCACTTTTAATAACTGTGTACCAATGATAAAGAACGGTAGTCTAAAAATTATTGAGCATACTAATTTAGCTTATGTAGAGCCTCATAGAGTTATTATTAAAGAAAAATTATTTCTTTTCTTTAATAATCATGAGTATTTCTATATAGGTAATTTAGAGAATAAGTATCCAATTGCTAGACTGCAAGATATGGTAAACTAGTATTTTAAGTGTATTTAATTTTTTCTACTAACATCACAAAATAACATATAAATATATTTAGAGTATTAGTTTAGCATATAAATGCTTCTAATACTCTTTTGTGTTTTTATGAGAAAGGAGACGATATAAATGGATTCAAAGAATCAAGAAGAAAAAAGAATTGCTGGTATTTATATTCGTGTTAGTACAGAAGACCAAGCTCGTGAAGGTTTTAGTTTAGGAGAGCAAGAAGAAAAATTAAAGCAATTGTGTGCTTTTAAAGAATATCAAGTTTATAAAGTATATCAAGATCGTGGTATAAGTGCAAAAGATATGGAGCATAGACCAGGATTTCAAGAAATGATGGACGACATGAGAAAAGGAAAAATAAATTATATAGTTGCATATAAACTTGATAGAGTAACTCGTTCTGTTAGAGATTTGGAACTTCTGATTGCAGAATTAGAGAAATATGATTGTTATCTTATTTGTGAGAGAGATGATGTCAATACTTCAACTGCAAATGGTAGATTCTTTGTTAGAATGTTAACTGTTCTTTCTCAATTAGAGATAGAAGTTGTATCTGAAAGAACAAAATTTGGAATGAGTGGAGCAATAAAGGCAGGTCATTTACCTGGAACTTGTCCACTTGGTTATTATAGAGATAAAGACAAAGTTGTAAAGATAGATCCTGATACTAGAGATATAGTAAAAAGAATATTTAATATGTATTTAGAAGGTAAAAGCTATTATCAAATATCTTGTATATTAGATGAAGAAAAAGTTTTATACCCAGAACATAATAAATGGACGGAGGCGGCAGTCAGAACTATTATAAATAATAGAATATATGTAGGAGACTATGTTAGAAATAAAACATTAAAGGATGAAACTAAAGAAGAAGTATATACTGATGTTGTAACTCCTATTATAACAAGAGCAGAGTGGGAAGAAATCCAAATTCAAAAAGAAAAAAATATGCAATCATTTTCAAGAGATAGAGTTTATATATTCTTTCAAAAACTTATTTGTCCTAAATGTGGTAAGTTAATGTTATGCAAAGGTTCTGGTGGTAAAAAGAAGAAATATATGTATTATAACTGCGGAGATTGTCATCTATATTTTAGAGAAGATAAGATAGAAGATGTATTAATGACATTCATTCTTAGCTTAGTAGAATATGATGAAGTAGTTAAAAAATATTTTTATCCAATATTAGCAGAAAAAGAAGATGTAAATACAGAAAGTATAGATGAACAAATTAAGGAACTTAATGAGCAAAAAGAAAGAATAAAGAAAGTATTTATATCTGGAACAGTTAAGATGGAAGATTTTGAACTAGACTATAAACGTATAGAAGATAAATTGGACAAGTTAGAGCAGGAAAAATTAAAGAATATGGAAATAGATACTGAACATTTTTCTTTAATGAAGATAATGGCAGATAGAGATTTTGAAATTGAATCCAAATTAAATAGTGATAGTTTTGTAGAAGATTTAAAAACTGAATGGAATGCAAAAACCAAACTCGAAAAGCAAGAGTTTATTTCTAAATTTATTGAATCAATGGCACTTGAAAAAGATGAAGAAAATGATAGCTTCAAAATTATAAAAATAAACTTTAGAAGTAGATATCTAGATGAACTTAAAAAATTAAATAAAGCAGATTGTATAGACTTAGCTAAACCAACAGAAGATATGCAAGGACTATCGGTAATAAAAAGTACACCTAGAATTACTAAATCAGAATTAAATGAGTACATTGAAAATTTAAAAGAGCATTATGATGTGAAATACTATGAAGATGTTTATGATTGGACACATTCTTATATTCAAGAAGATAAGATGATAACATTACCAAGAGAAAAAGGAAACGAAAAATTAATGAGAGCAGTATTTGTAGATAACAATAAAAAATTCCCTATAAAAGATTCAAAAGGAATGATAAGAGGAAAACTTGGTGCAGTATCTTATCGTGAAAAAGGAACAACAGATAAAAATGAATTAGATGATTATTATGAAGAAGTATCTGATTTAGTTTTATACAAAAAAGAATCCACAGAAGATGAAGAGGAAAGCTTCGAAGATTAGCTTAAGCTGAAGTAGCGTTTCAAAGAAAGGCTACGAAGCAGGAATTTGACTTTGTCAAAATTCCTAACCCCCTATGAGTTTTGACATTATATCAAAACTCGGGGGCTCTGCGAGGCATCGAATTAGCTATCTTTTCATCAAAAACGAATGATTTTCTTAATCGAAAATCAAGTGTAAAATTTCATTTTACAAGTCGTTTTTATGAAAAATATCTAAATAAAATTTGCATAAAGCACGGCAAATTTTATTTATCTATTCGCTAATTCTTAGCATATTCGAAGAAGCTTTTTTAGAAAAATCTACGAAGTATTTTCATAGAAAGGAGCAGTTTTCAATGCAAGAACTAGCATATTCTATTCATTTAGGTAGCGATAAAAATAGATCAAAGTTGGGTAAAAGAGTAGCAAAAAATAATCCATCTGATACAGCTTCATTAAGTAATAATGCTATACAAAATAGTCAGCAATTGTCAAAAGTTAATAAGCATAATTTGAGAGATTACGATAAAAAAGTAGAAGATATTGAAGTTGTTTATGGTACAAATGATTTGTATCAAGATGTAAAGAATGTGTATTTGCAAGAATTTCAAGAAGCACAAATTGAGTATGATAATAAAGTAAGAAAAGACAGGCAAATAGGAGATTACTTTACACATATATCTAAAGATAGTAAACATGATTTGGCGTGTGAACTTATAATAGAACTTGGTGATATGGACTTTTGGAATGATAAAACAATGGAATATAAAAAGCAAATGACAGAAGTTTATAGAGACCAGATTTATAAATTTGTGGAAGTTGTACCTGCATTTAAAGTAGCAAATGCAGTAGTACATTATGATGAAACATCACCACACATGCACTTAGTTGGAGTACCTGTAAAAGATGGTTATAAGAACGGAATGAAGAAGCAAGTTGCTAAATCTCAGATATTTACAAAGACTTCGTTGAAAGAAATACAAGAAAAAATGAGAAAATATTGTATTGAAAAATTTAATGAAGTTTATGAGCAAAATGCAACATTAAAGAAAAAACAAAAAGGTAGAAATCGAGATATTAATGTTAATGATATGGGTGGTTATAGTGAATTAAAAAGAGAACAGGAAAAGAACACAAAAAGATTAAAAGAGGCTAATAGCAAAAGTGATAACTTAGATATAAAAACGCAAGAGATTAAAGAGATTCTTAATAATCTAAAATCACCACTACTTGATAAAAATAATAAGCTTATTTCAAACGAGAATATTGATAAAGTCTTAAATTATACAGAAGAGGTAAAAGATACCACTAAAAGCATAAAAGGCGTTAATGACTTAAATATTATTATTGATAAGGTTGAGAAAAATTATAGAAATTTAGAAAATGAGAGAGATAGACTTTATAATAGTAATATTGAAAAGGATAAAACAATTGCTGATTTAAATGAAATTATAGAGGCAAAGGATGATAAAATTAGTAAATTAGAAAGTGCTTTAAATAAAGTTAAAACAGAATTAAGCAAGTTTAAAGAATTTTGGAGAAGATTAATTAAAAGATTTCAAATTAAGGTATTTGATGAAGATTTTGAAAAAGTACCAGAAGATAAAAGAAGTTATACAATTGTTGCAGAAGATTTAGAAAGAAGCGGAATATTTGATGATAATGATTCTAATATAGTGCATAATCCAACAAGAAAAGTACTAACTAATGAAGAACTAGCTGAAATACAAGCTAAAAAAGCAAAAAAGAAAAACGATTATAATTTAGGTTAAAGGAGGCTTTAAAACAATGTCAAGTAAAGATAATATCTACTTTAGTAGAGAAGAATACAATAAATTAATGCAGATTATTAATGATAATAAAAATAGCAGAAACAAAGAAATCAAACAAAGAGCAGAACAATTAAGTGAGAAATTTGAAAAGTATGTTTATTTACATGAAAAACAAACTGAAGGAAAATTAGAAGAGGGTGTTATATATAGAGCATATTCAAATGAACTTAAATGGCTTGTGCAAGAATGTTTGTACTTAGTAAGGAAAAAGGCTAAAACAGATTATTACGAAGAATTAAAAATAAAAGAAAACAAAGGAGATAAATAGTTATGAATGATGAATTACCAAAAACAAAAATAGATGAAAGAACTGGAATTGAATATCATTTAGAAGGAGATTATTATATTCCAAATCTTGTAATGCCAAAACAAGAAAAGATTACTTTAAATAAATATGGCAGAATGAGATTAAATTATTTAAAAGATAATAAAAAAGCTGAATATTCAATAATGTTAATGGATGGAACATTAAACAGTCATCTAAAAGAAATTCAAGTAACTGCAACAGAAAGAGTAGAGCAAATAATAAAACAATTAAAATCCAAAAGTAATTTAACAGAAGATATGAAAAATACAGATATGCTTTATTGGGTTGGGATGATGAATAATTTTAAGAATCAAGCAGAAGAAATAGTATTTAATGAAATAATATATGTATAGGAGATGATGCAAATGAAAAATTTAAGAGAAGTAAAAAATGATTTATTAAAAGAATGGATAGAATTTAGAGAAGAAACGGTATTTTGTGAAATGACACCTCAAGATAAAAAGTATTGTATTTATTTTGATGAAATTGCAGAAAAAATACTAAAAAATGTACCAGAACAGAACAAAAAATATGTTCAAAAGCAACTAGATCAACTTGATAAAAATTTTATGGATTACTTATATTATTGGAATGAAAAGTATTATAGGAATGGATTTGCAGATGTAATTGAATTGTTTTATTTATAAAGTGGACGAAATAAAACGAAAAAGTAATAATGAAAGCATTGATATATCAACGCTTTCATTATTTGCATTTTAAAATAATATTATAAAAGTGGTCGAATGAAAACGAAAGAGAATAAAAATGCAGGTTAATAAATGTAAAATTATTGTAAATTAGCGGGTATTTTGATATAATAACGAATGAAAAATGTTAAATACAAGGAGTGATTGCTTTATGTTAGAAGATATTAAATTTCAAAGCTATTGTTGGAGTTTAGGTACTACTAGCTTTAGAGTAAAAGACTTAAATTTTAAAATTGAAAGACAACTTCAAATATTAAAAGAATTATGGGATGAAAATCCAGAAATAAATTGGAATGGCAACGATGCTATTCAAGAAGAATATTATAATAAGATGTTAGAAAAAGGATTTATTACAGGAGAAGCTAATAATAAACCTAAGGATGCTAGACAAAAAACATCTGGATTAGTACAAATAGGTGTAATTGATGATAATAGGCATATATCTAATATTGGACAAAAAATTATTGATATTGTAGAACAAGATGATTTCAAAGGAGATAATATATTCAATATTAATAAGGATAGTTATATTTATTTAAAACAATTATTAAAGCTTCAAGTTACTGATAATGGAATTAATGTAAAACCTTTTGCAGTATTATTATATTTCTTAGAGGAATTAAAACATCTATCAAAAGATGAATTTACTTATATTTTACCTTTAGCCACTAATCAAGAATATACAGAACTAATGTTAGAAAATATTAAAATGCTTAGAGATAATAGGAAAACTATAGAAGATATTATTCAAGATAAGATGAATAATATGACTAATTATAAGTCTGCTGTTGAGTTTATAAAAGAAAATGGAATAAATAGTATTGAAGAATTCTATATTATAGATATGGGAAGAAAAGGAACAAAATATGTAGAGCCTATGTATAAATTCTTTAATGATTTATATAAAATATCACAACGAGATTTTGATGAAGAAGCATTAGATACTATAATGGCATTTATTAAAGAACAAACTAAGAAAAACTCAAAGGTAGCTAAATATTGGAAGGACTACCTTAAGTATTCTCCAAGAATGTTAACAGAAGAATATTTAGAAGAAATTAAAGAAATACCTTTATTTAATTTTAAGAATAAGAAAGAATATGCTGTAGAATTTTTTAAAGTAATGCATACTGCAAAATGGAAAGCTACATTGGAAGATTATGCTGATTTAAATAAAAGGTACATTTCTTTATCTGATATTGTTATCTTTGATGATGATAAAATAGAATTAGATGTATTTCCAAAATATTTCTTCTTAAATATATCTAAAGAAATATTAAATACACCAATTTTAAGTAAAGAAGAGTATAATAATTTCATTTTAAAAGATGTTGAGTTTAATAAGATATATAGTTGCCTAGATATAAATGTTGATGATGTTATAACTCAAATTCAAGTTGATTATCCAGATAAAGCTGTAAGCAAGGATAGTATTAAGACATTTATTGAAGATGAGAAACTAAGAAGATTCAATGAACTAATTGATACTAAATTTAGTGAAACTCAACTTATTCAATTATTTAATGATATTGAAAGAAATGATAGAACTGCAATTAATGAATACGCTGATTGGAATTCTGATATACCAACAATATTCGAATATATTTTAGGAATAACATGGTATAGATTTAGTAACAGAAGAGGTAATGTTTTAGAATATATGAAACTAAGTTTAGATGCTAATTTATTACCAAAAACACATGCTTCAGGAGGTACTGCTGATATTGTGTATGAATATAATGAAACTGAAGAATATCCAGAACACAAAGTTTTATTGGAAGCTACCCTTACAGAATCAACATCTCAAAGAAAAAATGAAATGGAACCAGTATCTAGACATTTAATGAGAGAAATTCAAGAAAATGATAATGACAATACATATGCAGTTTTTGTAGCAAATATATTACAAGAAGAAGTATTAAGTGATTTTAGATCTAGAAAGAATTATCAATTTAGAGGTAAAAGCTCTGTAAAGACAGGATTAAAAATAATTTCTCTTTCTATTCAAGATATAATAAAATTAATTAATGTAAAATTACAATACTCAAAGTTGTATGGAAAGTTGTATGGAATATTCGAAAATGCTTATAAAGATACAGAAATCAACGATTTAGAGTGGTATGAAAAATTGATAAAAAATAAAATTAATAATTTATAGAAAAAGAGTTGAAAAACTCTTTTTTTATTGTTATAATTTCAGTGTGCATTAGATGCCTTGAAAGGAAATGATATAAAATGAGAAAACTAGAGATAAATAATAGAAGATTTTTAGGTAGTAAGTATAAATTATTAAATTTTATAGAAGATACAGTAAATGAACATTGTAAAGATGTAAAATCAGTAGTAGATGTGTTTGCTGGAACAGGTGTAGTAGGTAGCTTGTTTTTGAAAAATGGTAAAGAGGTTTATTTTAATGATTATTTAAAATCAAATTGCTATAGTTATAGAGCATTTTATGAGTCTACAAATGCTGATATTAAAAAGCTTGAAAAAATAATTGATAATTATAATGATATTGAAATAAATGAAGAAAACTATTTTTCAGAAAATTTTAGTGATACATATTTTAGCAGTAAAGACTGCAAGAAAATAGGATATATTAGAGATGATATAGAAGATAAATTCAAAAAGCAAGAAATCAATGAGAGAGAAAAATGTATATTGATTGCGAGTCTTATATATTCAATGGATAGAGTTGCAAATACTGTAGGACATTATGATGCATATCGAAAAATAAAAAATATAGAAGATAAGTTTTTTATGTATATGCTTGATGTTTCTGAAAAAGGTGAGAAAAAATCTCATATTAGTAATTTAGATGCAAATGAATTTATTAAAAGTGTAAAAGCTGATTTAGTATATATAGATCCACCATATAATTCAAGACAATACTGCGATGCATATCATTTATTAGAAAATGTTGCTGTATGGGATAAACCTAAAGTTTATGGTGTTGCAAAAAAAATGGATAGATCAAAATTGAAAAGCAGATATTGCACTAATAAAGCTGTTGAGGCATTCGATGAATTAATAAAAAATTGTAATTGTAAATACATCTTGGTTTCTTATAATAACACAGGAGATAAATCTAATAGTCGTAGTAATGCAAAAATATCAGATTTACAAATTAAACAAATATTAGAGAAGAAAGGTAAAGTTCAAGTATTTGAACAAGCATTTAATAATTTTACAACAGGAAAAAGTGTATCTGTTGACCATAAAGAAAGATTATTCTTATGTGAAACAGCAGAAGTTTGTGAAGAAAGTCAAATTGAATTAAAAGACAATAACAATTTTGCTAAATCTCCTTTAAATTATACAGGTGGAAAATTTAAACTATTACCTCAGTTTGACAGTATATTTCCAAAAGAAATTGATACATTTGTGGATTTCTTTTGTGGAGGAGCGAATGTCGCTGTCAATAGTAATGCAAAAAAAATAATTGCAATAGATAAAGAAACTAATTTAATTAGAATATTAGAACTATTCAAAAATTACGATTATATGGAAATTGTAAATAAATTAGATTCTATTATAGAAAAGTATAATCTTAGTAATACATATAAAAATGGTTATGAATTTTATGGAGAAGATAGTTCTTCTGGATTAGGAAAATATAATAAACAATATTATTTGAATTTGAGAAATGATTATAATAACATGAAAGACTCTACTGAAAGGGATTTTATGTTTTTAACATTAGTAATTTATTCATTTAATCATCAAATTAGATTTAATAGTAATGGTGAATATAATATGCCTGTTGGCAAAAGGGATTTTAATAGTTCTATAAGAAAAAATTTATTAGAATTTTGTAGAAAACTTGTTGTAAAAAATATATCTTTTGTAAATACAGACTACCAAGAGTTTGAACTTAATTCTTTAACAAGCAATGATTTCTGCTATTTTGATCCACCATATTATTTAGGAGATGCCAGTTATAACGAAAATGATGGTTGGAATGAAAACAAAGAAAAAGAACTGTTAGAGTATCTAAATAAAGTAAATAAACATGGGATAAAATTTGCACTTTCAAATGTAACAGAACATAAAGGGCTAAAAAATGAGATATTAATTGATTGGGCTATAGAAAACCAATATAATATACATAACTTAAATTATAATTATAGCAATTCAAATTATCATTTGAAAGATAAAAATCAAATTACAAAAGAAGTATTAATAACAAATTATTGATTGGAGGAAATAATGCAAATAAGTAATTTGAGAATAAAAAATTTTAGGGGATTGGATATTGCTATTGATACCATTGAAAAAGTTTCTATCATTATAGGGCAAAATGATAGTGGAAAAACTAATATTTGTGCAGCAATACTGAAGGTGTTAGATTATAATAAAAGACGAATACCATTTACGATGACAGATTCTACCAATTCTAATAAAGATGATATAGAAATAGAAATTACCTTAACAGCAGATAATTTAACGAATGAGCAATTAGCATTGATAGGAAATTATATACATGTAAATGATGATAAGAAATATATTAAAGTAAAATTAATTTCTAAATTTAATGAGGAAACATTAGAATACGAAGATACAATGTATTATGGAAATACAGAAATGGATTTTGAAGAAATAAGAATTAATTCACAAACTCAATTAGATAAAGTTTTAGCAATTGTATATATTAATCCTGTATATAATGTGGAAACATCCAAAAAAGACTTTTTTAAATTTAAAGAAAGTGATAATAAGGAAAAAGGAATATTTTTTAGTGAAAATATAATAAATGAAATTTCAAATTTAAATACAAGTATACAAAACGAAGAAATAATAAATGATATACAAGTGGAAATAAATGAGAAAGGTGAATTTTCTGATTTATTTGAGGATTTAAATTTTAAGGTGATGCCTAATATTAAAGAGGAAAATATATATAAATCTTTAAATGTAAATGCTTATGATAATAGTGGTAATGAATTTGAAAACATTGGAGATGGAAAAAATAAAATATTTTCAATGATTTTAAAATCAAAAATATATAATGATAGTAAGCAAAAAATATTTATAATTGAAGAACCTGAAAATCATCTGTATGTTTTGTTGCAAAGAGTATATATAAGTGCATTACTAAAAATGAATCCAAGTCAATTGATTATAACAACACATTCTCCATATACAATAGATTTTGAAAAGGCAAATCAAATTATTAAAATTGGATATAATCATTTGGATAAAAAAAGAAAAATATATTATTTTAATGGTATAGACAATGATGAATTTAAAAAGTTTGGATACTTAATAAATGTTGAAGTAGCTGAAATGTTATATTATGATAATGTACTTTTAATAGAGGGAGATTCTGAAAAATATTTTTATAGTTTATTGATGTCAAAAGATAATAATTTCTGCAATAAGATACATGAAAAAAGATTTGGAATATATGCTGTAAATGGGATAGCTTTTAAAACAATAAAAGAACTTTTATGTAAATTAGGAATAGCAGTATATATAAAGACAGACAATGATATATTCAAAGTACCAAAAAAACAAGAATATAGATATGCTGGATTAGAAAGATGTATTGAATATTTAGATAAAGAAAGTATAGAAGAATTAAAGAAGCTTTTGGATGTTGAAAAACTAGAATTTAGGTTTACAGATAGAGAAGCTAAATTAGATATAGTAGAAAATAATATTTCAGATATTTGTAAAGTATTAAGAAAAAATAATATAATTTTTTCATGTCATAATGATGGCTTTGAAAAGGATTTTATTGAATATATAAAAATGAATACTAATAATGATGTGACAGATGAAGCAATAGATTTCTTAAAACAGGCAAAATTGAAAAATCTACATTATTTTATAAATGAATATAATATAGATATTACTATAAATGAGAATAATAAAAATTCTGTATTGGTAGGTTTTTTGTATGATTAATATATCAGATGAAGTAAAAAGAATTTTAGACGAAGAACAAGCTAGTATAATAAATTCTAATCAAAAATATATTTATGTTTCAGCTTGTCCTCGGTTCTGGAAAAACCTATACAGTTGTGAAAAAAATTGAAAAAGAATTACAAGAAATCGAAAATTATCAAGGAATTATTGCGTGCTCTTTTACAAAGGAAGCTTCAGAAGAACTAAAGGATAGAATAAACAAAAAATTTAATTTGGATAATTGCTTTATCGGGACAATAGATTCATTGGTTAAGAAAATTATATGTACTTTTGTAAATAGAGCCCTAAAAGAATGTAATAAATATAAAAATCAAGTTATTATAAATAATAATGTTTTTTTGCCAGATGATAAAGTAAGAATAAATGGAAATTATGTTATAAAGAATAATCAACAATATTTAACAACAAATGAACTAGTTAGATATTATGATTTATATGCAAATCTAAAAAATATAGGTAATCAATATTATAATGAGTGGATACATAAATTGCAAAATAGTGAATATGAAATTTCATTTCCTTCATATTTTTTAGCAAGTTATATAGTAAAGATGGATATATTTAAAAATTGGTTTAATAGCAAATTTACAACTATTTATATAGATGAAGCGCAAGATTTAAATTATTTTCAGCATTACTTTTTTGATACATTAAAAAATGAAACTAATATAAGAATAGTTATGGTTGGAGATGCTAATCAATCTATATATCAATTTAGAGGTGCTAGACCAGAATTATTTAAGAAGCTACTAACTAAAGGATATAATGAATATAGAATTGATGTCAGTGTTCGTTGTCATCCAAGCATCATTTATTATGCAAATAAGATATTTGATAATTCTATAGAGAAAAGATTTAATATGGAATCAAATGTTGAACTTATAGGTGATATAGATATAGAGTTTCTTAATACTTTATCCAATAATACATTTATATTAGCAGAAAGTAATAAAACTGCTCAAGAACTATATGAACAGTATAAAAATGATTTTGATATAGTCTATACCAAGAAAATTGATTTAGATAATAAAAAGTATAATGATTATTATTTGAACAGTGATATTATTGATGAATTATTAAAGTATTATTTGAATTATGATAATACTTTGGATAAATATAAATATCCATTTGAAAAAATAGAACCATTATTACTTAATTGTAATTCTAAAATTAAGCCAAAAGATTTTAAAATAGACAAAAATATAGATATAGTTGAGTTTTTGGAAAAAAGTTGTGATATTATAGGAGTATCAGTGAGTAAAGAAACTATTAACGAAATAAAAAAGAAATTAGAAGATGAAAAGTATAAATATAATTATTATGTGGTAGAAAAACAAAATAGAATTATGACAATTCATTCATCTAAAGGTTTAGAAAACGATAATGTTGTTATTGTTCTGGATAATTCATATAATAGAATTAATGATGAATTTAAAAATAAGTTATTTGTTGCTATTACAAGAGCAAGAAATAATGTATATATTTTGACAAAAAATAATAATGCTGTAAAAGATTTTTTGAATAACCTCTTGAAGTAATATTTATACACAAAAAGTATGGTATAATATAATATAGTTACAAAATTGATTATACTGGTGGTGATGAAATGTTTAATAGAAAAGATTTTAGTGAAAAATACTATAAAAATTGGAAGCCGAAACATGATGTTTTTAAGTTGAATCGAGATGAAATAACAGATGAATTTTTAGTGGAGTTTTATAAAGAATATAGGTTAAAATTAATAGATTTTGTAAATGAACTTGATTCATATATACCAAACATTACTAAAGTGGATTTTAATCAAAATTATAGACAAAGTGGAAGCTATAGAAGATGCGTATTAGAATTTCCAGACAATGGATGGACGGAAAAGTATTTTCAATTTGAACAAGCATATAAAGAATTAATGATTGACTTTTTGTATTATAGTGATGAACTAGAATATGAAGACATATCTTTAAATGAAATTCAGATAATGAAAAAAATGGCATATTTTTTAATTTGTCAAGCAGAAATAAATATATACAAATTAACTTGTAAAGAAAAATAATTATTATATAGCAATATGGTGATTTGTTGAAAATATATTAAAATATTTTAGAAGGTGATTTAAATGGAATATCGTTTTAATGATTGGAATGTTGAATTGATTCAAGAACCTAATAAGCTTTTGGAAAAAATTAAACAATTCGATTTAAAAGGAAAGAAAATTAAAAGTGTCCATATTATTGGGCATTGTTATGATGTTATAGAAAATTTTGAAGAATATATATATTTAAAAAGAGAGAACGGAGATTCTGACGTAGAAAGTTTTAAAGATGATGATGAATTTGAAAGAGAGATTCAATATGATGATCCTATCATTATTGAGTTTGAAGATGGAAACCAATTTGAAATTGATTATGGTGAAGGAAGTTCACTAAAAATAGGACTTAATAGTTTACCCCAAAATATAGAATGTGGTTGTAATAGTCATAATCTTGATGGAAATGTTATGTTTTCTAATGTAATAGGACAAGGCATTATTGGTTTTGAGGTAGGAATGCAAGATGATTTTGAATTAACTTATGATTATACTGGATCATTTGGTATTGAAGCACCTGAAAATCAAAATGCGTATATATCTTTTTTTAAAATCATATTAACTAACGGATTTAGAATATATTTTAGTAATTATTTTGATTATGGATATATGGCTGTTAAAGAGTGGGACAAAACGTCTAAAATTAAATGGAAAGATGTTAAAAAAGGAATTTTAGAAGAATACAAATAATTGAATGATTTGAGGATTAAAAAAATTTAAAAACCACTTGATTTCTATAGAAAGTTATGTTAAATTATAACCATAGAATCAAACATAAAATATTATTATAAATAAGAGCTCATATTTTTCGCAT
>OGOG01002200.1_pt1 | contig 17004 bp, 16 predicted proteins | sample 1552581 | NCBI WGS metagenome assembly OGOG01 (sample SAMEA2580152, study PRJEB22360) | human gut metagenome | biome: human gut; feature: human-associated habitat; material: faeces | place: Denmark | collected 2008/2010 | reverse complement strand
TCGGCGGCATCATCGCCGTCTTCGCTCTCTGCATCCGCAAGGAGCTGCTGCTGCCGCTGTTGTGCGGCGTCTTTCTGGTCGAAAGCTTCTCGGTGATGATGCAGGTCGGCTACTTCAAATACACCAAGCGCAAATACGGCGAAGGCCACCGCCTGCTGCTGATGGCTCCCGTACACCACCATTTCCAGAAGAAGGGACAGTTCGAGACCAAGATCGTCCTGCGTTTCTGGATCATCTCGCTGCTGCTGGCGGCCATCACCCTCGTAACGTTAAAGATCCGGTAATCATGAAAAAGATAGCAGTGCTGGGCGGCGGCATCAGCGGATACGGCTCCGCGATCCTCGCCAAGAAGAAAGGGTTCGACGTCTTCCTCTCCGATGCGGGGCGGATCGCCGACCGCTACAAGGCCAAGCTCGACGAGTGGCAGGTGCCCTACGAGGAGGGCGGCCATACCGAAGAGCGCATCCTCGACGCCGCGGAGGTCGTCAAGTCGCCCGGCATCCCCGAAACGGCGCCGCTGGTGCGAAAACTCCGCGCCGCAGGCATTCCCGTGATCTCCGAAATAGAGTTCGCGGGCCGCTACACGGGCCGGGCGAAGTGCATCTGCATCACCGGCTCGAACGGCAAAACTACCACCACGTCGCTCATATACAAGATCATGCGCGACGCCGGGATGCGGGTCGCTCTGGGCGGCAACATCGGCGAGAGCTTCGCCTACTCGGTCGCCACGGGCGATTACGACTGGTACGTGCTGGAGCTGAGCTCGTTCCAGCTCGACGGCATGTACAAGTTCCGGGCGCATATCGGCGTGCTGATGAACATCACGCCCGACCACCTCGACCGCTACGACCACTGTTTCCAGAACTACGCCGATTCGAAAATGCGCATCACGCAGAACCAGACTTCGCGCGACTATTTCGTCTATTCGGGCGACGACGAAGTGATCTGGCAGCAGCTTCCGAAATACGACCTGCGCATGAAGCAGCTCCCTTTCGCGGCGAAAAATGCTGTGGCCAGCGGCGCGGGGGACGCTTTCCTCTGCGACGGCAAATTCACGGCGGCCGTCGGAAAGGCCTCGGTCGAGATCGACACCGCGAAACTGCAGATCAAGGGCCTGCACAACGCCTACAACGCCATGGCGGCGGCGCTCGCAACCCTCGCGGCAGGAATCGCTCCGGCGGCGATCCGCCGTTCGCTCTACGGCTTCGCGCCCGTCGAGCACCGGCTCGAACCGGTCAAGGAGAGCGGCGGCGTGCTGTGGATCAACGACTCGAAGGCCACCAACGTCGATTCGGTCTACTATGCGCTCGAAAGCATGAAACGCCCCGTGGTGTGGATCGCCGGCGGTACGGACAAGGGCAACGATTACGGGCCGCTCAAGGATTTCGCCCGCGAGAAGGTGCACACGCTCGTCTGCATGGGCATAGACAACGCCAAACTGCTCCGGGAGTTCACGGGCGTCGTGCCCGAAGTGATCTCCACCGATTCGCTCGACGCCGCGATGACGGCGGCCAAAGCCGCCGCACGGCCCGGCGACGCGGTGCTGTTGTCCCCGGCCTGCGCAAGCTTCGACCTTTTCAAAAATTACGAGAACCGCGGCGAGCTGTTCAAGGCGTGGGTAAACGAAAAGGCATAAGGCGATGAAATTCGGCGAACGGAAACAGACACAGGGCGCGCAGCAGGCGCAGGAACCTTGGTCGGAAACGGCCGGGAACGCTCCGCGCACGGCCGGAGCGGCGGCCGCAGAGACTGCTCCGCACGGTAGCGAGGGGCGGGGCGGCCGGGGCAAGAGCCGATCCGGAGCCGAGTACGGGACCGCTGCGGACGAGGAAAACCCGCAGGCGGCGAACGCGTGCGGCGAAACGGCCGAAAAGCCCAAATTCAGGCTTTTCACGGGCGACCGCGTGTTGTGGATCATCATCGCGGTGCTGGCGGTGGTTTCGGTGCTGGTGGTCTACTCCTCGACGGCCAAAATGGCTTACGACGCCCACACGGCCCGCACCACGGCGCATTTCCTGCGCCAGCAGCTGATGATCCTGATCGTCAGTCTCGTCGTGATGGTCGCCGTGCAGAAGATCAACTGCCGCATCTACAACCTCTTTTCGCGCCCCGTCTACATCCTTTCGGTCCTGCTGACCGTCGCCGTCTACTTCATCGGCGCCACGACCAACGGCGCCGCCCGCTGGATTCCGCTGGGACCCTTCCAGTTCCAGCCCTCCGAAGCGCTGAAGGTCGCCACAGTGCTCTTCCTCGCCAGCCAGCTGGCGGGACGCCAGTCGAAGATCGACAAAATCCGCATCGTGCCGTCGCTCAGGTTCTGGACATGGCGTTCGTCGCGCGAACAGCGCCGCATCTGGCGCGAAGGGACATGGCCGATCCTGATGCCCGTGGTCGTCTCGTGCACCGTGATCTTCCCGGCCCACACCTCGTCGGCCGTGCTGGTGTTCCTCGCCTCGTGGGTGATGATGCTCATCGGGCGCGTCCGTTTCGGCGAACTGATGAAGCTCGTCGGGCTGGCCTGCGTGGGCATCGTCCTCATTATGACGCTCAACCTCGGCCGCAGCGAAACCGCCGAAGGGCGCGTCTCGACATGGATACACCTCTGGACCCGTTCGCAGACCGACAAGCCGATCGAACACCTCACCGACACCGAGCGTTCGATGATCGCCATCTACAACGGCGGCATCTTCGGTGAGGGAGCCGGACAGAGCGCCATGCGCGTGGAGATGATCCACCCCGAAAGCGACTACGCCTACGCCTTCTTCGTCGAGGAGTACGGCATCGTGCTGGCCATCGCGCTGCTGATGCTCTATCTGTGGATCTTCTTCCGCGGAATCGAAATCTTCCGGCGGTGCGGCACGGCCTTTCCGGGACTGCTGGTGCTGGGACTGGCGCTGCTGATAACCTGTCAGGCGCTGCTGCACATCATGGTGACGGTAAACCTGATCCCCGAAACGGGGCAGACGCTGCCCCTGATTTCGCGCGGCGGCTCCTCGACGCTCTTCACCACCATCGCTCTGGGCATGATCCTCAGCGTCAGCCGTCAGAACGACGAACAGTCGCACGACACGCCCCGCAGCGAATCCATTTATGAAAAGTAACGACCTATGGACGACATCAGACTGGACAAATACCTCTGGGCCGTGCGGGTGTTCAAGACCCGCAGCGACGCCGCAGACGCCGTCCGCAACAACAAGGTGACCGTGAACGGCGCCTACGCCAAACCTTCACGCGAAGTCAAGATCGGCGACGTGATCGCCGTACGCCGGATGCAGGTGACCTATTCCTACAAGGTCCTCGACCTCGTGTCGAGCCGCCAGCCGGCCAAGAACGTTTCCCTGTACTGCCTCAACGTCACGCCGCAGGAGGAGCTGGACAAACTCAACGTTCCGCGCGAGACCGTCTTCGTATTCCGCGACCGCGGCACGGGCCGCCCCACCAAGAAGGAGCGCCGCGAGCTGGACGGCCTGATGGACGAACTCTATTACGACGAGGAGTAGGCGCACACCCCGCTGCGGGGCCGCGACATGCCGGCAACGGCTATCCGCCGCCCAAGACGCCGCCCGAAGGCGGCAGGCCGGCCATTCCGCCAACCGCCCGACGCTCCGCCCCCGAAATCACGCCGCATTCGCCGTGTCCACACCGCACGGCGCGATTTCCACGGCGAAACTGCCGAAAACGACAAGATTCCTGCGGAATACACAAAAACGAAAAACCGGGCCTTTCCGTGCAAGCACGAAGGCCCGGTTTCCCGTTTCATATGCCGGCAGGCATCTATTCTTGTTTTCGGCTACTTCTTGTTGAAGAAGTTCATCGTCCGCTCCACGCCAATCGTGGCGAACGACAGAATCGCGTCGCAGAAGACTTTGAGCCGTTCGGGCATCGCCTTCCGGTCCTCTTCGCTCCACTCGCCCAGCACGTAATCGACCTGATGCCCCTTCGGGAAGTCGCCGCCCACGCCGAAGCGCATCCGGGCGAAATTCTCCGTTCCCAAGAGTTCGGCAATATTCTTCAGGCCGTTATGCCCTCCGGCGCTCCCCTTCGGGCGCAGCCGCAGCGTACCGAACGGCAGTGCGATATCGTCCGAAACGACCAGCAGATTCTCCGGGGCGATCTTTTCGGCCTCCATCCAATAGCGGACGGCCTTGCCCGAAAGATTCATATAGGTCGAGGGTTTGAGCAGAATCAGCGTGCGGCCCTTGTGTTTCACTTGGGCCACATCGCCGTAACGCGCCGTGGTAAAAACAGCGTTGGACGCCTCTGCGAGGGCGTCCAACACATTGAATCCGATGTTGTGTCGGGTCCCGGCATATTCGGCGCCGATATTTCCCAGCCCAACAATAAGATATTTCATACGCTACCGGACTAATCCTGAGCCGCAGCGCCGCGCGAAGCACGGGTTACGCGAACGGCGCAGACAGCGGTAGTTGCGGGAGTAACGAATTTCAGGTTCTCGAACTTGAGGTCGCCCACGAAGATCGTCTTGCCGACGCCCAGCGTGGTCACGTCTACGACCAGTTCGTCGGGCAGGTTCTCGACCAGCGCGCTGACGACCAGCTTGCGGGCCGACAGAGCCAGCTTACCGCCGACCTTCACACCCTCGGCGTTACCCGTCAGGCGTACCGGAATCGCGATCGAAACGGGCTTGCCGTCGGCGATACGGTAGAAGTCGAGGTGCAGGATCTGCTCGCGGACGGGGTGGAACTGAGCCTCACGCAGCACGGCCTGCTCCTTCTTGCCGTCGAAATCGAACTCGACGATGTAGGAGTTGGGGGTGTAGATCAGGGGTTTGATCTCGCGGGGGTCCACCGAGAAGGCGACTGACTCGCCGTGGCCCGACAGTACGCAGGGAACCATGCCCTCGCGGCGTACGGCCTTGGCTGCTTTCTTGCCGTACTCTTCACGCTTTACGGCCTTTACAGAAATGGTTTTCATTGCAATTTGTTTTTAATGTGTTACCTTGGGCGGTTCTCAGCGAGACCTCGCGGGCCGCACCCCAATTCCGCCTGTTTCGGAGCGCAAAGATAAGCCAAATTATCAAGAATCAAAAACCGGACGCGGAAAATTCGCCATCGGAGCAGAAAAATTTCGGATTCGGATTTAACTTTCGCACCTTTGATGCGTCTTATTGACAAACCCTCATGGAGACGACCCGCGACATATCGGCAGAAGAGCTTGCGGCGCTGCGCGACCCCGGCGCCCGGCACGGGGCCTTCGACCGGCTGGTCGGGGCGTACCTCCGTCCGCTTTACTGGCATGCGCGGCGGTTGGTGGTGGTCCACGAGGATGCCGAGGACGTGGTGCAGGAGACCTTCGTCCGGGCATACGACAGGATCGGCACCTTCCGGGGCGGGAGCGACGAGATAGGGGCATGGCTCTACCGCATCGCCACGAACACGGCTCTGACGCTGCTCCGGCGGCGCAAAACGGGACTGTTCGCCTCGCTCGACGAAGTGAGCCGGACACTGGCGGGCCGCGTGGCGGAAGAGTGCGGCGAGGACGCCGACCAAATGCAGGTGCGTTTCCAGCAGGCCGTGCTGGAACTGCCGCTCAAGCAGCGTCTGGTCTTCAACCTCCGCTATTACGACGGGATGTCCTACGGACAGATAGCCCGCGTGCTGGGACAGCGCGAACAGACGCTCAAGGTCAATTACCACTATGCAGTACAGAAACTGAAAGAAAAACTAACGCAGGAAATATGAACCGTGAATTTGAAAACAGCGGCCGGGAAATGCCTTACCGCCTCCCGCCGCAGAGTCTCGAAGCGCTGCACGAGCGCATCCTCAGCCGGACCTCCCGCCGCCCGGCATCACCTCCCCGGACCGTCCGCAGATACTGCCTGACGGCCGCCGCCGCGGCTGCCGTGCTCGTCATGGGCCTGCTCGTTACCGAATACCGCACCCGCAGGGCCGACACACCGGCCCCGGACCTCGAACAGATGCTCGCCACGACCCCGGCCGAGACACTGCGTCAGGCCGCCGCAGAGAATTACGACGACATCCTTTACAACCAGCAACTCTAAAAACATTTCAGCTATGAAACATATCCTGCTTTTCCTTTGCGCCCTGCTGTTCGCCCTGACGGGAAACACCGCACCGGCCTGCAACGAACCGGAACAACTGCTGGCCGAGGCCCGCACAGCGACGAACGCCGCGGGGAGCGTCTCCTCCGGCGAACTGGAACGCGCCATGGCCGAAGCCCGGCGGACCATGGAGACGACCGGCCGGGAGATCGAACGCGCCGTGGCCGAAGCGCGCCGTGCGACGGAGCTCTCCGACCGTGAAATCGCGCGCGCCGTAACCGAAGCCCGGCAGGCCATCGATGCGGCGGAACGCATCGACTTGGCCAACCAGTCGCTCGAAGAGCTGAACAAGGCGGCCCGCGAACAGATCGTCCGCGAGCTGGGGCTGAGCACCCGCCAGCGCAGGGAGTTCGAACCGATCTACAAGGCCTACCGCGAAGCGCTCGACAAAGCCGTCGACGCCCGTGCGGGCGCTTCCGGCGCCGACGAAGCCACGCAGAAAAACAGCCTGAAGGCCAAACTCTCGAACATCGCCGCCACGGCGCAGGTCAAGCGCGACTATGTGGACAAATTCGCCGCCGTGCTCACCGCCGAGCAGATCCGCCGGCTCTACAACACCGAAGGCGAGATCGGCACCAACATCAAGCGGGCCGCCTTCGACCGGAGCAGCCGCACCCGCAGCGGACGGCTCAAAGGCAGCGGACGCATGGTGACGCAGGACTGGGGCAAGGCGGGCGACTACACGGGCATCTCGGCCGCAGCGTTTTTCGACATCACCGTCAGCCCCGCGGCCAAAACCATCAGCGTGACGGCCGACGACAACGTCATCGACTATCTGGTGCTGGAGCGCGACGGCGGGAAGCTGAAATTCCGCGTCAACGCCAACAGCACGGAAAACATCTCGGTCTCGGTCACCGTTCCCGCATCGGCCTCGCTGCGCGAAATATCGGCAGGCTCCTACGGCAAGGTGAACTGCAAAATGCCGCTGAAAGGTCCGTCGGTTTCGGTCTCCGTATCGAGCTACGGATCTGTGAGCGCCGACATCGACACGCCCGGCGCCGCGAAACTCGACGTGTCGAGCTACGGCAAATTCGCAGGCTCGGTGCGCTGCAGCGACGGCGAGCTGCGGATTTCGAGCTACGGATCGGCGCAGGCTCCCGTGGAGTGCCGCAACAGCTGCAAACTGACAGTGGGCAGTTACGCCAAATTCTCGAACGACATCAAAGCCTCCGACCTCACGGTCGAGGTCAGCAGCGGCGCCAGCGTCGGCAGTACGCTGACCGCCGACGCGCTGACGATGCGCATCGACAGCTACGCCAAATTCTCCGGCACGGTGACGGTAAACGCCCGGCAGGCGAAGCTGACCGTCAGCAGCGGCGGCTCGTTCAACGGGACATTCAGCGGCAGTTCGCTCGAAGCGAGCGTCGGAAGCTACGGCAAAATCTACCTGAAAGGCGCGGCGCAGGTCGCCGACGCCACGGTCCGGGTTTCGTCGGGCGCGAATTTCTCGGCCCCCGAACTGCGGGTCTCGGATTACGACCTGACGGTGTCGAACTACGCCAAAGCCGACGTCTGGTGTTCGGGCCGTCTGAAAATCAACGCTTCGACGGCCGCCAAAGTGACGTACGGCGGTCCCTGCACGGTCGAAACCGTCTCCGACAACATCCAGCGCAGAAAGTAAATGCCAACAACCATAAGCGTATTTACGGAAACGGGCCGCTCTTCGGGGAGCGGCCCGTCGTTTTTTCCCGCTTCCGGCTCGAATCCGGCCTTCGGAAGAGATTTCCCGCAACAAATCGGCGGCCGTGCGACAAATTCCGAAAGGTTATAATCCGTAAGCGCTCCCGGCCCAAAGCCGCCGGACTTTCGCCGGATGCTCTCCCCCGGCGCCGAATCTGTAATGAAAACCCCGCCCGAACGCACTCCGGCGCGGGCGGCGCGGCAAACGAAACTTGCGCAGAATGAAGGGATTCGGAAATATTTTTAATATATTTGTTGCCAAGGTTAGTTAGATCAAGTCCTATTATGTGCGAAAAACTTTTTATTTTCGACACCACGCTCCGCGACGGCGAGCAGGTGCCGGGCTGTCAGTTGAACACCACCGAGAAGATCGAAGTCGCCAAGCTCCTCGAAAGTCTCGGCGTGGACATCATCGAAGCGGGATTCCCGATTTCCAGCCCCGGAGACTTCAACTCCGTACTTGAAATTTCGAAGGCCGTTTCGGCCCCGACGATCTGCGCGCTCACCCGCGCCGTGAAAAAAGACATCGACGTCGCCGCCGACGCCCTGCGGCTGGCCAAGCACAAGCGCATACACACCGGAATCGGCGTATCGCCCCAGCATATCTACGACAAACTGCGCTCGACGCCCGAAAAGATCATCGAATCGGCCGTCGGGGCGGTGAAATACGCCAAGCGCTACGTCGAGGACGTCGAGTTCTACGCCGAAGACGCCGGGCGCGCCGATCCGGAATACCTCGCCCGCGTGATCGAAGCGGTCATCGCGGCCGGCGCCACGGTGGTCAACATTCCCGACACCACGGGCTACTGCCTGCCCGGCGAGTACGGCGCGAAGATCAAATACCTCGTCGATCACGTCTCCAACATCGACCGGGCGATCATCTCGACCCACTGCCACAACGATCTGGGCATGGCCACGGCCAACACCCTGAGCGGCATCCTCAACGGCGCGCGGCAGGCCGAGGTGACGATCAACGGCATCGGCGAACGCGCGGGCAACACCTCGCTCGAAGAGGTGGTGATGACCCTGCGCTGCCACAAGGAGCTGAACGTCGATACGAACATCGACGCACAGCTCATCACCAAGGCTTCGCACCTCGTATCGAGCCTGATGAACATGCCCGTACAGCCCAACAAGGCGATCGTCGGCCGCAACGCCTTCGCCCACTCGTCGGGCATCCATCAGGACGGCGTGCTGAAAGACCGCCAGACCTACGAGATCATCGACCCGCAGGACGTCGGGCTCAACCAGTCGGTCATCGCCCTGACGGCCCGCAGCGGCCGCGCGGCGCTCGTGCACCGGCTCGAACTGCTCGGCTACAACCTCACGCAGGAAGAGCTGGACGACACCTACGCCAAGTTCCTCGAACTGGCCGACAGGAAGAAGGAGATCCACGATTACGACCTGCTGTATCTGGTGGGCGACATCGACCGCATGAAACAACAGTCCCTGTCTCTCAAATTCCTGCAGGTGACCACCGGAACGCTCGTTCCGACGGCGACCGTGGTGCTGAAGTTCGGCGACCACGAACGCATGGCCATCGCCACGGGCAACGGTCCGGTGGATGCGGCCGTTTCGGCCATCAAGACCCTCATCAACGAGAAGGTCGTGCTCACGGAATTCCTCATGCAGGCCATCACCAAGGGGTCGAACGACGTGGGCCGCGTACACGTGCAGGTGCAGTGCGGCAGCCGCACGGTCCACGGATTCGCCGCACATACCGACACCACGCGGGCGTCGATCGAGGCGTTCCTCGACGCACTGCGCATACTGAACGTAACCGAACGCAAGGAAAAGGAGGCGTAAGATGGGAAAGACTCTTCTGGACAAAATATGGGATGCGCACACCGTGCGCACCGAAGACGGGGGACGCTGCGTGCTCTACATCGACCGGCAGTACATCCACGAGGTGACGTCGCCCGTGGCTTTCGCCGGACTCGAACGGCGCGGCATCGGCGTGGCGCGTCCGGCGCAGATCACGGCGACGGCCGACCACAACATCCCCACCGTCGACCAGCACCTGCCGATCGCCGAGCCGGAATCGCGGCGGCAGGTCGAAGCGCTGGCGGCCAACTGCGCCCGGTTCGGCATCGAGCATTTCGGCGTGGGCGACCCCCGGCAGGGCATCGTGCACATCATCGGTCCCGAACTGGGCTTCACCCAGCCGGGCATGACCATCGTCTGCGGCGACAGCCACACCTCGACGCACGGGGCGCTGGGCGCCGTGGCGTTCGGCGTGGGGACGTCGGAGGTCGAAATGGTCTTCGCCAGCCAGTGCATCATCCAGTCCAAGCCGCGGAGCATGCGCATCACCGTGGACGGGACGCTTCGGCCGGGCGTCGAAGCCAAGGACATCATCCTCTACATCATCTCCCGGCTGACCGCTTCGGGCGGCACGGGCTATTTCATCGAATTCGCCGGCGAAGCGATCCGCTCCCTCTCGATGGAGGGGCGCATGACCGTCTGCAACATGAGCATCGAATGCGGGGCGCGGGGCGGCATGATCGCCCCCGACCAGACCACGTTCGACTACCTCCGCGGCCGCGAACGCGCGCCGCAGGGCGCCGCTTTCGACCGGGCCGCGGCCCGCTGGCGCGAACTTTACAGCGATGCCGACGCGGTTTTCGACAAGGAATACCGCTTCGACGCCGCCGACATCGCCCCGATGATCACCTACGGCACCAACCCCGGCATGGGGATGGCCGTCGATGCGGCGATTCCCGCCGACGCCGACGACAAGGCGTTGAAATACATGGGATTCGAATCCGGCGAAACACTGCAGGGCAAACCCGTCGATTACGTCTTCGTCGGCAGCTGCACCAACGGCCGCATCGAGGACCTGCGCCTTTTCGCACGGCTGGTCGAAGGCCGCCGCAAGGCCGACAACATAACGGCGTGGATCGTCCCCGGCTCGAAAGGCGTCGAAGCCGCCGCAAGGGCCGAGGGGCTGGACCGGATTCTGGCCGACGCGGGATTCGAACTCCGCCAGCCGGGCTGTTCGGCCTGTCTGGCGATGAACGCCGACAAGATTCCGGCGGGCAAATACTGCGTTTCGACCTCGAACCGCAATTTCGAAGGGCGTCAGGGTCCGGGCGCACGGACGATGCTTTCGGGCATCGCGGCGGGCGCCGCCGCTGCCGCCCTCCCCAATGAGAAGGGTGATCACCGGGGTGTTCAGGCTCATCATGCCCATGAGGTTCTCCGCAATGGCCTGCCCCTGGCCCCGCTCCTCGGCGCCGATGCCGCAGTAGGCCCCGGAGGTATCCACAAAGCAGAGCACCGGGCGGTGAAACTTCTCCGCCTGGCGCATGAGACGAAGGGCCTTTCGATACCCCTCAGGGTGGGGCGCCCCGAAGAAACGGCTCATCCGCTCCTTGGCGCTGTGCCCCTTTTCAATGGCCACGAAGGTCACCGGAATCCCCCGGAAGTGGCCCACGCCCCCCACAATGGCGGCATCGTCGGCATAGCACCGGTCCCCGTGGAGCTCCAAAAAATCCCCGCACAGGTTCTGGATATAGTCCAGCCCCGTGGGCCGTTTGTTGCTCCGGGCCAGCTTAACAATATCATAGGCTTGGGTACTCATAATGCCTCCCCTCTCTGGTGGAGCTTCAGCAGAGAGGACACCACCTGCTGCTGGTCCCGCCGGGGGACAATGGCGTCCACAAAGCCGTGCTTAAGCAGGAATTCCGCAGTTTGGAATCCCTTAGGCAACGCTTTCCGGGTGGTCTGCTCCACCACCCGGGCTCCAGCAAAGCCCACCGTGGCACCGGGCTCGGCCAGGATGATGTCTCCCTCCATGGCAAAGCTGGCCGTTACCCCGCCGGTGGTGGGGTCGGTGAGCACCGTGCAGTAAAACAGACCGGCGTCGCTGTGGCGCTTCACCGCGCCGCTGGTTTTGGCCATCTGCATAAGGGACAGCAGCCCCTCCTGCATCCGGGCCCCGCCGGAGACGGTATAGCCCACCACCGGCAGGCTGTGCTCGGTGGCGTATTCAAAGAGGCTGGTGATCTTTTCTCCCACCGCCGTGCCCATGCTCCCCATCATAAAGTAGGGCTCCATGATAAACAGACAGCAGGGCGCACCCCCGATCCGGGCGGTGCCGCAGAGGACCGCTTCCTTCTCACTGCTGGCGTCCCGGACCATCTCCAGCTTTTCCCGGTAGCCGGGAAACGACAAAGGGTCCCTCCCCTCCACCTGGGAAAACAGCTCCTGAAAGGAGCCCTTGTCCGCCAGGAACCGAAGGCGCTGCCGCCCTCCCATGCGGAAGTGATAGCCGCAGGCACAGGTGTTCCAGTTGGACCACAGCCGGCTCAGGGGGATGGACTTGTGACAGTTGGGACAGGTCTTCTCCGGCTCGCTGGCGTCCTCTTGGACCAGCGCCGCCGTGCGGCCTCCCTTTTCCAGCTCATTTTTTGGTTTGTGAATAAAATTCAGAAAGGGCAACGGTGTCACCTGCCTTCCATAAAGGTCAAATCATATTGCCCGGTCATAAACCGGGGGTCGCTGACCAGCTCCAGCTGCTCGGCAATGTTGGTTTCAATGCCCTCCACCACCAGCTCACACAGAGCCGCTTTCATCTTTCGCATGGCCTCCTCCCGGGTGCCGGCGTAGACGATGAGCTTGCCCAGCAGCGCGTCATAGTAGGGGGAGACAGAGATGCCGCTGACCAGATAGGTGTCAAAGCGGACAAAGGGGCCGCCGGGCACGTGGAGCATGGAGAGGGTCCCCGGCGTCAGGGCGTTGATCCGGCACTCCACACAGGCCCCGTTGAGGGCGACGTTCTGCTGCTGGAAATTCAGCGGAACCCCTGCGGCGGTGCGGATCTGCCACTTTACCAGGTCCACCTGGGTCAGCATCTCCGTCACCCCGTGCTCCACCTGGAGGCGGAGATTCATCTCCATGAACCAGAACCGTCCGTCCCGGTCCAGGAGGAATTCCAGGGTCCCCACCCCCACATAGCCGATGGCCTTCACCGCCCGGGCGGTGAGCTCCATGAGCTTTTTCCGCTGGGAACGGCTCACCGCCGGGGAGGGGGACTCCTCAATGAGCTTCTGGTGGTGGCGCTGGACCGAGCAGTCCCGCTCCCCCAGGCAGACCACGTTGCCCGCCTCGTCGGCCAGAACCTGTACCTCAATGTGCCGGGCGGGGCGGACATACTTCTCCATGTAAACCGCCCCGTCCCCAAAGGAGGCCTCCCCCTCGGCCACCGCCAGGGCATAGGCCTGGGTCATCTCATTGGGGGCGCTCACCAGCCGGATGCCCCGGCCGCCGCCGCCGGCACTGGCCTTGAGCATCACAGGATAACCGATCTCCGCCGCTGCCGCCAGCGCCGCCTGGGCGCTGGTAAGCACCTGGGTGCCCGGAATAACCTCCAAGCCGTTTTTCCCCATGATTTCCTTCAGCCGGGCCTTGTCGCTCAGTTCCTCCATACTCTCCGGAGAGGGGCCGATGAACACCAGCCCATTTTTCCGGCAGAGGGCGGCAAAGTGAGCGTTTTCCGACAGAAAACCATATCCCGGGTGAATGGCCTGGGCACCGGAGGCCAGGGCAGCGGAGACCACCCGTTCCTCGTTGAGGTAACTCTCCCCAGGGGCCGCACTGCCCACGCAGTAGCTTTCATCTGCCAGGGCCACGTGGAGGGCATCCCGGTCCGCCTGGGAGTAGATGGCCACGGTGGCAATGCCCATCTCCTTGCATGCCCGGATGATCCGGACGGCAATCTCCCCCCGGTTGGCAATCAGGATCTTTGAAAACATACTTCGCGCTCCGTAATCCCAAAGGAGAATTCCGCCTTCACGCAGAGGGTATCCCCCACATACCCCTCTCCCTCGGCAAAATAGAAGGGATGCTTGGCCCGGGTAATGCGGCACTTGGTCTCAAAGAGGTCCCCCGGCAGCACCGGGGCCCGGAACCGCACATTCTTCATGCTGGTATACATGGGGATGGTGTCCTCGGTAAGGGAATCCTGCATCAAAATCCCCGCCGACTGGGCCAGAATCTCACAGAGAATCACCCCAGGCACCACCGGGGCGTCGGGGAAATGTCCCTGGAGGAACCACTCGTCCCCCTTCACCCGGTACTGTCCATGGGCGATCTCTCCCTCCCGGTCCAGCTGATCCAGCAGGAGCATGCTGTCCCGGTGGGGCAGGATGGTTTTGATCTCATCTCGATTCATCGCGGTCCTCCTTACTGCCCTTTGATGCGGAAGAGGGGACAGCCGAAGTCCACCACCTGCCCGTTCTGGACGCAGACCTCCACGATCTCTCCGTCCAGCTCGGCCATGATCTCATTCATCAGCTTCATCGCTTCCACAATGCACAGGGTCTGTCCCCGTTTCACCCGGTCTCCCACCTTGACAAAGGGTTCCGCGTTCTCTGCCGGGGCCGCGTAAAAGACCCCCACCATGGGAGAGGTGACCTCCGTGGTCCCTTCCTGGGGCGCAGCCGCGGGAACTGGCGGGGCCGGGGGAACCGCCACCGTCTCCCGAGAAAGCACCGGGGCAGCTGGGGTACGCTCCAGCCGGACCACACAGCCGTTCTCCGTCACTTCCAAGCCGGTCAGGTCCAGCTCCCGCATCAGCTCGGCATACTTTCTAATTTCTGCTTCGTTCATCGTGTCACCTTCCGGAAGGCAATGCAGGCGTTGTGGCCGCCAAAGCCCAGGGAGTTGGAGAGAACCAGGTCCACCTCCGTGTGGATCGCCTGGTTGGGCACATAGTTCAGGTCACAGGCCGGGTCGGGGTCCAGGAGGTTGATGGTGGGCGGCAGAACGCCCTCATTCAGGGCCTTCAGACAGGCCAGGGCCTCAATGGCGCCGGCGGCGCCCAGCATGTGGCCGGTCATGGACTTGGTGGAGCTCATGTAGGCCTTCTTGGCCTCCTCCTCTCCCAGGGCCAGCTTCACCACCTGGGTCTCCAGGGAATCGTTCATGGGGGTCCCGGTGCCGTGGGCGTTGATGTACACCCGCTCTCCGGCCTGGTGGCCAGCCTCCTGCAGGGCCAGCTGAATGGCCCGGGCGCCGGCGCTGCCGTCGGGCCGGGGCGCGGTGATGTGGAAGGCGTCACAGGTGGCGCCGTAGCCGCACACCTCGCCGTAGATCTTAGCGCCCCGCTTCACTGCGTGCTCATACTCCTCCAGCACCAGGGCAGCGCCCCCTTCCCCGATGACGAAGCCCCCTCTTCTCTTATCGAAGGGAAGGCAGGCCGCGTTGGGGTCCTCCGAGGTGGACAGGGCCTGCATATTGATAAAGCCGGCCACGCCGCACTCCGTAATGGCCGCCTCAGAACCGCCGGTGATCACCGCGTCGGCATAGCCGTGGCGGATGGCCCGCATGGCCTCACCGATGGCATTGGTGCCGGAGGCGCAGGCGGTCACCGAGGGCATCGCCGCCCCCCGGCAGTTAAAGCGAATGGCGATCATTCCCGCGGCCATGTTGGCAATGAGCATGGGGATAAAGTAGGGGGAGACCCGCTTGGGGCCCCGGGCCAGGAGCTTATTGTGCTCCTCGGTAAAGGTGCGAATGCCGCCGATGCCGGAGCCGAAGTACACCGCCACCCGCTCGGGGGGCAGGGTGCCGATGACGCCGCCCTCCTCCACCGCCTGGCCGCCGCCACCCCGTACTGGGAAAAGGCGTCGCTGCGCAGTACCTCGGTTTTGTCCATATAGGCCCGGGGGTCAAAGTCCTTCACCTCGGCCGCGATCTTGGTCTTGTAGTCTGTGGTATCAAAAAGAGTGATGGGGCCGATGCCGTGGACGCCGGACTTCAAGCTGTTCCAGCACGCCTCCACCGTGTTGCCCACGGGGCTGATGACCCCCAGGCCGGTTACCACCACTCTGCGCATGGTATTCTCCATTGGTATTGGTCCTCCGTTTAACGGGGAAGGGCCCCAGACCCTTCCCCCCAAAAATGTTACATCGCAATGCCACCATCCACCCGCAGCACCTCACCGGTGATATAGGGCGCGGTGGCCAAAAACGCCACTGCCTCAGCCACTTCCTGGGGCTGGCCCATCCGTCCCAGCGGGATGGCGGCCAGGAGCCCGTTGTCCTGGCCGGACAGGTCTCGGGTCATATCCGTCTCGATAAAGCCCGGGGCCACCGCGTTGCAGGTGATCCCCTTGGGGGCCAGCTCCTTGGCCACGGCCTTGGTCAGGCCGATGAGCCCCGCCTTGGCGGCGGAGTAGTTGGCCTGGCCGGGGTTGCCGATCATCCCGGACACGGAGCTGACATTGACAATGGCGCCGTGCTTCTGCCGCAGGAACATCCCGGCACAGTGCCGGATGCAGTTGAAAGCCCCTTTCAGGTCCACGTCCAGGACCCGGTCAAAGCTCTCCTCCTTCATCATGGCCAGCAGGCCGTCCTGGGTCACCCCGGCGTTGTTCACCAGGATGTCCACGGTGCCAAACTCCTTTTTAATCTGGGCCATCAGGTCCTTCACCGCAGCAAAATCCGCCACGTCGCAGCGGTAGGCCACGGCTTTTCCCGAAAACTCTGCCGCGCACTGGGCGCACAGTTCCTCCGCCAGGGCCTGGCTGCCGGCATAGACCACCGCCACGTTGGCCCCTTGAGAGGCCAGCTTTCTCACAATGGCCGCGCCGATGCCCCGGGAACCACCGGTGACCACCGCCGTCTTTCCTGTCAGCATCCTTTGACCTCCTTCAAGATGGTCTCCAAGTCCGCCTGGGTGGACAGCGCGTAGGTTTTCACGGTTTTGTCGATCTTTTCAATGAGGCCGCACAGGGTCTTGCCCGGCCCCAGCTCCACAAAGGTGTCCGCCCCGGCGGCAATCATATTCCGCACGATGGTCTCCCACCGAACCGGGGAGGCAATCTGCTGGGACAGCAAAGGTTTGGGGTCCCCTTCGTAGACCGCCCCCGTCCGGTTGGAATACAGGGGCATCTCCGGCTGTCCCACCCGGCATTCCTCCAGCACCTGGGCAAAGCCCTGGGCTGCCGTGGCCATGAAGGGCGAGTGAAAGCCCCCCCGCACCTTCAGCGGCAGAGCCCGTCCCCCGGCCGCCTTCACCGCGGCGGAGAAGGGGGCCAGCTGCTCCTTGGCGCAGGCCACGGAGACCTGTCCGGGACAGTTGTAGTTGACCGGATAGACCTGCGCAAATTGGGCGCAGATCTGCTCCACCTCCTCGTTGGACAGCTTCTCCAGGGATGCCTTCACTGCCTCAGCGGAGCCCTGAACGTCTGCCTTGACGATGATGTTCAGGTTCTTCATCTCACCGGCCTGGATCTG